>Ga0134128_10009672_pt1 | contig 11565 bp, 14 predicted proteins | sample KB31754_FD_96462 | JGI IMG/M metagenome (GOLD analysis project Ga0134128, IMG submission 96462) | Terrestrial soil microbial communities with excess Nitrogen fertilizer from Kellogg Biological Station, Michigan, USA - KB3-175-4 | ecosystem: Environmental > Terrestrial > Soil > Unclassified ...
TCGATCGGCAGCGCCGAGAGCACTCCGACCATGGCAAGGCAGCCGGCAATGACGAATAACGCAGCGTTGGGAGCGCGCAGATTCATGGAAGACCTCTCAGCCCGTTTCGCAGGTGTTCATACCGGCAGGGCCGTGATGACCGAGTTAGGCTCTAAGGTACATTTGTATTCAATCACCCCGGAAACCGCGCGGGGTTAACAATACGTCAATTCGCCGCCTTCACCGGATAAACCGGCGCCTCACCGCTGAGCACGCGCGCGACATCGGTGGCGCATTTCGTCTGTAGCTCTTCGAGCGCCTCAACGGAGTAGAATGCCGTGTGCGGGGTGAGGATGAGGTTTTCCCGCCCAATGAGCCGCGATTGCCGAGTAAGCGGCTCGACCGTGAGCACGTCCAGAGCTGCGGCGGAAAGCTGACCTGAATCAAGGGCCGCAACCAGCGCGTCCTCGTCGACCAGCGGTCCACGCGCCGTGTTGATGAGCACAGCTCCCCGCTTCATCTTCGCAAACGCCTCCGCATTGAACATGCCGCGGGTCGACGCCGTGAGCGGTGCATGAACGGAAACGAAATCGGAGCTGCGCAAAAGCTCCTCGAAGGTCACCGGCTCGACACCCGCACGGGCGAATGCTTCCGGTGCCGCGAACGGATCATGAGCGATAAGGCGCAATCCGAATGACTTCGCCTTGGGCGCGAGCGCCCGCGGGATGTTGCCGAATCCCGCCAGCCCGAGCACGCGCCCGCGAATCCGATGAACGGGAACGATTGGAGGCACTTCCCAGCGTCCGGCCTGCACCAGTTGGTTCGAAAAAGGAATCTTACGCGCGAGTGCAAGCAGGAGCGCCATGGCATGATCCGACACCTCCTGCATGCAATAATCGGGCACGTAGGTGACCATAATGCCGAGCTCGGCCGCAGTTTTCAGATCAATGTTATCGATGCCGAGCCCGAAGCGGCCGATCACCTTGCAGCGCGTGAGCTCGCGTAACAGCTCGCCAGGAAGCTTGGCGTAAGTGACGAGAACGCCGTCTGCGTCCTGCGCGACGGCGAGGATGTCGGGAGCCGATGCGCTTGCCGCCATGCGCAGCTCTGGGTCCAGCCGGGCGAGCGCCGCTTTGGCGGGATGAAGCGACGGAAATGGGCTATCGGTAACCGCGATCACAGGGCGCGGCATGAGTCTCTCCACTTCTCAAGTCGAAAGCACCTCCGGGTTCACGCAGTTCGGCGGCGGTTTGCCTGCGACGAGCGCCAGGATGTTATCGGCGACGAGATTCGCCATCTGCTCGCGTACTTCGATCACAGCACTGCCGAGATGCGGGGTCGTGACCACATTGGGCATGCGGAGCAATGCCGCAGTGACCTTGGGCTCGTGCTCGAACACGTCGAGCCCGGCGCCCGCGATCTGCCCGCTTTTGAGAGCGCTCGCGAGCGCCGCCTCGTCGACAATCGCGCCGCGCGACGTATTGATCAGGAAGGCGGTCGGCTTCATCAATTCCAGCTCGCGCTTGCCGATCTGATGTCGGGTCTCGGGCGTAAGCGGCGAGTGCAGCGAGACGAAGTCGGACTCTCGCAGAAGGTCGTGCAAAGACGCATAGGTCATACCATATTCGCGCTCGCGGCTTTCCGGCTTCCTGCGCGGGGACCAGTAGAGAATGCGCATGCCGAATCCGCCGGCGCGACGCGCCACCGCGCTGCCGATGCGGCCCCCGCCGCCTACAAGGCCGAGGGTTTTTCCAAACACAGCAGCTCCGGCCAGATAAATTGATTGGGAGCCCGGAAAGCGCCCTTTATGCACGAGCCGGTCACCTTCCACCATGCGCCGCGCGACCATGAGCATGAGGCCGAAGTTGATGTCGGCCGTCGCTTCCGCGACGATTGGCGGCACTACGGTTACAGGAATCCTGCGGCGCGTTGCCTCCGCCACATCGATATTGTCCGGGGTGATGGATTGCGAGGCAATGGCGCGCAGTTTCGGGTTTGCGGCAATCACGCTCTTGTCGATGCGGTCATGCAGCAGCGAGAAAAGAATGTCGCATGTGCGCACGCCGGCAAGCAGGGCTTTTTTGGAAATGATGCGGCTCGCATCCGGATTGATGCGAACGACTGCCAATTCACGTAAGCGATCGATAGCGCTCCGGGCAACCGGCTGGGTGACGAAAATGCGTGGCCGCCTCAACGCAGCCACCGCACCACACCGGCAATACCGTCAACGGCCACCTGTGCCCCATCAGGAATGTGCCGGGTTGCGTCCAGCACGCCAAGCACCATGGGGATGCTGCGTTCGCGCGCGAGCGAAGCGAGATGCGAGGTCGAGCCGCCAAGCTCGGCCACGACGCCGGCCACGCGCGGAAGGACCTGGCTCAACGAGGGTCCCGCGATTTTCGTCACCAACACGTCTCCGGGCGCCACCCGCGACAGTTCGCATTCGCAACTGACGAGAACGGCGCGGCCTGCACCCCAGCCGACGCCGGCGGGATGTCCGTTGAGCCCCGGATGCTTCAGCCAGATTTCGTCGGGCACGGCGGTGGGTTCAATCACAAGAGGCCGCGCCTGCAGGAGCTTGAACCCATTTTGGTCCAATGCCCATTCGATCTCGATTGGCGCTCCGATCACGTGTTCAGCCTTGCGCATGAGGCGGCCCAGCGTCGTGGCTTGTGCCGGCGTAAGTGAAGGCGCTTGCGCGAGGTCGACGGGAACCGGCTCAGCCGAAGCGCCATGGCCGCACGTCGCACGATGATCTTTGCGTCCCGCATCGATCTTACGCACAAACCCCTGGCGCGAGAGCACGATGCGATCCGGCACCACTTCTCCCTGCGCGATAGCGCTGCCGAGGCCCCAGGTCGCGGAGATCAGCATTCCACCCTCAGCGGTCTCGCTCAGTCCGCCGCCGGAAGCGAGAGCATTCACGACCGGTTGCACGAGCACAGCCATAGCGGTCCCCTGCGCGGAGAGCCCGTAATTGTCCATGTACCGCCGTGCATTGGTGGTCCACAGCGCTGCCCAGCACGCGCGCACGGCGGTAAGGAACGCGGGCTCCTCATCGATGCCCAAGAAACTTTCGAATTGCCCTGCGAAGGTCGCACCGGCCCGGTCCTCGATGAGTGCCGAGGAACGCACGGCTGTGTTTGCTGTACTGCCCGCGCGCTGTATGCCCCATGCTTCGAGCAGCGGGTCGGCGATATCTCCCGCTATAGGCTGTTCGTAAAGCGCAAGCCGAATATCGACCGCGAGTCTTCGCTGCTCGCGCGCGTCGGCCGCGGCGAAGCGGGTCAGCAACGGCTCGAGCGCAAGCGCTTTGATCTGTGTCCGGTAAGCCGCGGCACTCAGCGCGAATCCACCCGGCGTAGGCAGCCCGGTGCGCGCCAGGTCGGCAAGGTTCGCGGCCTTCGGGCCAATGCGCTCGGGGCTCGCCTCTTCGGCTGCCTCGAGCGGGACAACGAAATCGGTCACGCGGGTACGGAAAGTCCGACTGGGCAGCTCACGCCGGTGCCGCCGATGCCGCAATAGCCTCGCGGGTTCTTGGCCAGATATTGCTGGTGGTAGTCTTCCGCAAAATAGAACGGCGGACTCTCGACTATTTCGGTGGTGATTGCGCCATGCCCCTTCGCCTTTAGCGCCTGCCCGTATACTTGCTTCGATCGCTCCGCGGCTGCCCGCTGCTCGGCATTGAACACATAGATCGCGGAACGATATTGCGTTCCGACATCATTGCCCTGGCGCATTCCTTGCGTGGGATCGTGGTTCTCCCAAAACGTTTTCAGCAATGCGTCATAGGAGATGTGCTCGGGGTTGAAGACCACCAGGACCACCTCGGTGTGCCCGGTGCGGCCGGAGCACACCTCTTCGTAGGTAGGATTGGGAGTATGGCCGCCTGCATACCCTGCAGCAGTAATATAAATGCCCTCACCCAATTCCCAGAACTTCCGTTCGGCGCCCCAGAAGCACCCCATGCCGAACATCGCGAGCTCAAGGCCTGTTGGATAAGGTCCTTTCAGCGGCCGGTGAAGGATGAAGTGCTCGCGGGCAGTGGGAATAGGTAGTGGGCGCCCCGGCAATGCCTCGGTGGGAGAGGGCACGACCAGACTTTTCTTCAACATGAACATCTCGGCACTCCGGTAAATTCGCCCCTTTATATAGCGTTTACTCTTCGTAAACGCATCGCCTGAACGGCAGAGTGCCGTTCGCTGTTAGGCCAGCGTTAAACTTAACGATTCACAGTATGCCTGTGTCGCTGCAGGCCGGCGCCCCTGCCGCGTCCTTGCAGTCCGGAGCTTGCAGGCCAGTCTGGAAATAGTGTGATGTGTACGCGTGCGCTTGTGATCTGCCTCGCCGCCATCATGAGCGTGGCGAGCCTGAGCGATGTTAGAGCCGCATCGCCCTACGTAATCGACGGCCTGCACCTTGGCAGCTTGTTCACGCCCGGCCGGGGTTATCAGTGCAAGGCGAGCGAGCAGTTTGCCGACTGTACATTCTGTCGCCGCAATGAAGACGACCGCGGCAGACACTGGCGCGCGAGCTCCGTTACCAAGGTGCTGCACGATCGCAATGGGACGCTCGGTTATGCCAGTCGCGAGGTCCGTCCGGCATCCTTTTCAGGCAGCGATATTGCGAATGAAATAAAGCGGCTTTCGACCCGATTCGGCCCGGTCGCACGCGAGATCCGGCTGCCCGACCGGGATGGGTTTCGTAATATTCGCATTGCGATCTGGGGGGAGCTCGAACTCGAACAGATCGCGCCAGGCCAGCTGAGGGACTTGCAAGGGCCGGGTGCCCAAACAGTGCTGATCGATCATCTCGGCGATGTCGAGCGCTCCAAAAGGCTTGGGTTTCCGATCTACAGGCTCAAAGGCGGGCCAGGCTTTGTTTGGTCGGCGGCTGCGGACGAAGACGGCCGGGGACACCTGCGCTTTTTGTTCTTCGATGCGGCCGTGCTCACGCATGCCAAAGTAGCAGCCAAAGAATTGCCGGCTCCGCAGCCCGCGTCTCGCGAGAGCAGCGTCGAGACGAGCCTTTTATCGAACAGCGGCATCTCGAATGAACCTGGCAGCTCCAAGCAGCAAGTGAAGTCGACCAAGGTGGAAGATCGGCTGCCGCAAGCCAGCAATCAGGACGCGGCACGCGCGGCGGAGCAGAAGAAAATTGTTGCCGCGGAGCGGCTCGCGGCCGAGGAACGGGTTAGAGCTCGCTTGGCATGGGAGCGTCATCAGGCGGACAGGGCGTCCGCGGAGGCGCGTGACCGCCTGACGGGCATGGTCATAGTCCTCTCTCTGCTTTTAGTGGGGATGCTGGCACTCATTCACCGCTTCCAGCGGCCCGGGCGGCCGATACGGACCCTCGCGCGCTTGCGCGCCCTTGGCTCTTTCAGCAAGGCGCAAGCATGCCTGCGTGGCGCTTTTGAGAAGGTCCAGCAGATCGAGAAGCTCGTCGCACGCGGGCGTGCCCTGCTCGCGCTTTCACAGTCGCCCGTCGCATCACAGCCGCGCAGCTAGATTTTACTGCCGCTCATTTCCGGCATTCGCCGGGGGTGATGTCCTTCGCTTTGGCAACCCGAGCGAAGCAGGCATTGGAATAGGTCCGCCGGTTTCCGCTTGCGTCGGTCGCACAGACCGGCTGGTACACCTCTGTGCAGACTTCGGGCGTTGTGCCCTGCGCGAGGAGCATGGACCTTTGCGCACCGGACGAAGCACCTGCGCAAATGAGAGCCGCGAGCGCAATCACCGCGTGCTTCATGCTGATCAGTGCGGGCTCATGCGCGCCGCCGCGGGATGTCCGGGCACCTTGAAGCGCTTGCCCGTGTCCGTGACATTGCTGCCGTCCACGGTGAAGATCGAGAAGTCCTCAGTAAGGTAATTGCCAACGAGCAGGTGCCGACCGTCCGGTGTGAATACCGCGGCTTCCGGCAAGCCGCCCACCTCCAGCTCCTTGATGTTGGTGACCTTCTTTCCGTCGATGCGCAGCACGTTGATGAAGCCGTTGGGGCGGTGGAAAAAAGCCGATTTATTGTTGGAGCCGGCAAGGATCGCGGCGACCGCGATGTCTCCCTTGGGGCTCATGGCAATTCCTTCCGGCCCGTCGCCCACGACGACGCGATCGATGACACGCGGCGGCTTCGCTTCGAGATCGACCACGCTGACCGTGTCGACGCTGCCATCAGAGGAACCTGCATTACCATTGTCGGCGGTGAGTGCGAGCTTGCCGCTCGGATGCACGACCACATTGTAAGGCCAGAGCCCGACGTAAACGTCAAGCTTCGTATACGTCACCTTCTCGCCGTCGACGTCCAGGAAAGAGATTTTGTGCGCGGGAAATTTGGTCGCAATGGCGCGCTTGCCGTCGGGGGTAAAGACCACATGCGAGACCACATCTCCCATCGGCACGGTGTCGATGAGGTTGACGTCGGTGCCTTTGATCGCCAGCACGGCGATGGACTTGTCCTCCCGATTGGCGACGAGCGCGAGGTTGCCGGCCGGATTGATGCTCAGCCCCGAGGGCTGCTTGCCGACACTGATGCTGCCTACGTGTTTCGGCGGGTTGGCTTTGAGATCGATGATATGAACCTTGTCGTCAGATACCTGCTTGAGGGTGTCCCCTTCCTTGACGAGGTTGACCGAATCGGCAACCAGCGCGACCGAGCCGGTCGGGTCGATGTCGAGGTTGACGGGCGGCCCGATCACCGAATTCTTCAGCGGGAGATTGGCGACTATCTTCGGGTTTAATGGATCGGCGAGATCGACGATCAGGACCGAATCCTTGCTCGCTGGCGAAAGCACCGGCTTGCCCGCGTCGTCCCACAAGAGCTTCTCGTCATTGCCGACGATCATGAACGGCGCAGCGCGGCTCGCTTGCATGCTGGACGCGACGACGACAGACGCCGCGACCGCAAACATGAGGCTGGCACGCTGGAGAGAGAAGCGCGCAAGCAATTGATTGATCAGGCACATGACGTTCCTCGCTGTTTGGAAGGCGATCTCTCGCGGACCGCTGTCGCGGATACTTGCACCTTGCGACGCCCGGTACAAGGCGAGCGCGGGGCTGCAGCTTGGGCGCGACACAGCGACAAATGTTGCGGGCTCGCCACAACCAGCTGCAAATCGTGCTTTCAAGAGCCGTGAAATCGCGGGGACGCGGCATGTCATCTCAATTTGGGCGCACTGGGTTTGTGAGTTGATGACGATACGATTCGAGCGGGGGTTTCAAGCATGTCCAGACAAAGGAACAGAGATCGCGAAGCGCGCGTGATGGCGCTCCGGCAGCCGCAACCCGATATTCTGGAGCCGCTGTGGGATTTGACCGGCCGGCAGATTGCGATGATTGCTGCTGCGATCCTCGGGATCGGCCTCGCTTCGCTGCTGCTCGTCGGCTAGCAACCGCTGGCGGAACAGTTCGCACGGCCCGGCGTTCGCCGTCCAGATAGGAGGCGAACCATGCCGAACGATGCAAGTGGCGCGCAGTACCGAGACATATTTCTGTTTGTGGCCGGGATGGGCGCGGGTGGATTCCTGGTCGCTTTGCTGTATGCGTTCGCGATCAGCGGCGGCCTGCACATGACCTGACGGGCGGCGCGCGCAGCGTGCATCAACACTGCCGAGTCGGGTTCCGGACAATTTATTTGCCACGAATCGGCTAAGCCTATATTCAAACGGGCGTTTGAAGGAGGGCCGCTGTGCCCACGCGCCCATCGATTGCCACGCGCCGCCGCATCCTTAAGGCCGCTTCGCGCGTGTTCGCGGACCAGGGATACGAACGTGCGAGCATCCGCGACATTGTTGCAAGGGCGGATGTCAATCAGGCGGCCATCAATTATCATTTCGGCAGCAAGGAGGGACTGTACCGCGCGGTGCTCGAGCAGGCATTGGCAGCGCTCACCAATGCGGACAGCACCGCTGGGCGCAGCGGTGGGACACGCGAGGCCGAGCTGCACGCTTTCGTCTCCCGGCAATTACGTCCGCTGTTGGGAAAAGATGAACTCAGTGATTACCTGCGCATCTTCAACTGGGAAACGGTGCGGCCAAGCCCGGCCTTTCGCAAATTCGTCGCCCAGGCGGCAGGCCCTTACCTCGCATCCGCGACGGCGCTGGTACAGCGCTTTCTGCCCGCTCGCGCCACGCAAAAGCAGGCGGCACTGGCCGCGCTTTGGCTACTTGGCCAATGCAGCATCTTTGTGCGCAATCGCGAGCAGCTGGCGCACCGGCCGCTCGGGTTTGCGGTGGATGAGGATTTCGTCAATGAGCTGGCCGGCATGATCACCGAATGGGCTGCGGCCGGCTTGGCCGCGTCGAGCGCCTGAATTAGCCGAATCGGGGTGCTCAGGGCCGCGATTTTGCCTCAAACGCGTGTTTGAAAAACAACGGGTCGTTTTAATTTTGGGGAGGCGGGTATGGTGCAACGTTTTCCGTTCGTGTTGCGTACCGGCAAAAAAATCCTGGAGATTGCGGGCGCCGGGTGCGCGAGCGCGGTCGTTGCTTTCCTCCTCGGCGGTCCGCACGAGCAGCCGTCATCGGCCGCAACCAATACCAATACGCCTGCCGTAGTGCGCCTCGCTCCGGCCGACGAGGAGATGATCCGGGCCGTGCGCCACGACAGTGCCGCCCTGGTTGCGCATTTGCGTGGGGGCGCACAGCAGACGGCTGGTACAACCGCTGCAACCTCGGCGACGAGTTCCGCGGGGGCAGTTGTGTCCACGAGCGCAAGTTCCAAGTCGCCGAAGACCACTCCACCGCAGACCCGCCGGGAAGCAAAAGTGGGCCGCCCGCCTGTGGCGGAAACGAAGCCGCACACTCCTGAGCCGAGCCCCGTAGCGGTCGCGGCGGCTCCGGCCCCTGTTACGCAGGCCACCCGACCGCAGGCCCCGGCAACGGTGGAAACGACGGAGCCGCGCCTGGCACAGGCTTCGACGGTTCCGGCCGACTCAGGTCAGCTCCTCGGCATCAAACCCATATCTACCTGGTTCTCGGAAGTCCCACGCCCGCCCGTAGGTATCGGCGAGAGCCCCGCGCGGGCGATGTAGGCCGATTTCTCCCTTCCTCGGAGGCGCAGGAGCTGTCAGTCGACAGAGCGCCCGCGTTCGCGCCACAATGGGCCGGCCATTCACGGCAGCCGGAGCCCGGTGCGATGCTTTCGATCCTCAAGGCGGCATTAGCCCGTCTGTTCGGCGGGGGAGGATCTGCGCTCAGCGGCCAAGGCCCCGCAGCTCCTCCTGTCGAGTACAAAGGCTATCGGATCCGCCCTGCGCCCTATCTCGCCGAACGGCTCTATCAGACGGCGGGCGTAATCGAGAAGGACACGCCCGGAGGCACGAAACAGCACCGCTTCGTGCGCGCCGACACGCACCAAAGCCGGGAGGATGCGATCAGCTTTGCCGTCATGAAGGCAAAGCAGATCATCGACCTGCAGGGCGACCGTATTTTCGGTGAGCCAAAGGACGGCTGAAAAGGCGAGGTTTGTCGTTCTGTCTGTTGTGCGGCTCGCAAACAATTGCACGAGCTTGGAGCAAGATCATGCTCACCCAATAAATAGAGCGGGAGAGCGCTTCCAAGAAAAACTATCCCGCTCTAATGCCCTTCGAAAGAGATGAGTGTGCGTACCGGTAAATCGAGTTTGCGCAGCCGTTCGGCGCCGCCCAGGTCCGGCAGATCGATAATGAAACAGGCGGCGAGCACCTGCGCGCCGAGCTGGCGCAGCAACTTGACCGCGCCCTCGGCGGTGCCGCCAGTGGCAATCAGATCGTCTACGAGGATGACGCGGTCGCCACGTTCCACCGCATCCTCATGCATTTCGATCTCGTCCAGCCCGTATTCGAGCGAGTAGGCAATGGATACCCGTTTGTGTGGGAGCTTGCCTTTCTTGCGGATAGGCACAAAGCCTGCCGAAACCTGATGTGCGACGGCGCCTCCGAGGATGAAGCCGCGCGCCTCGATGCCTGCGACTTTGTCGATCTTGGAGCCGGCCCAGGGCTGGACCAGCTCGTCCACAGCGCGCCGAAACGCGCGCGCGTTGCCCAGAAGTGTGGTGATGTCCCGAAAAATGATTCCCGGTTTGGGATAATCCGGAATGGAGCGGACCGATGCCTTGAGATCGTGTTCGAAATCGATGGTAACCATGCGTGTCTCAGCACAATGCCTGCGTTGCGGTGCGTCCCACTCTGGCGAACCATGAGGCGGCACGCAACCATGCGGGTCTGGACGGCTGAACAATGTCGCAAGTGCCCACTGTGCCGATCATAGGCGGCGGTCCTGCAGGGATGTCGTGCGCCCTTTGGCTGCAGAACTACGCACTCCAACCATTGATCATCGAGAGCGAGAGCGTGCTGGGCGGCATGGCGCAACGCGATCCATTTCCCAATGAGGGACTGCTTGGCAGTCCGGGAGAAAGCGGCAGGGAAAATGCTGCGGCATTCGCAGAGCACATCCGGCAACTCAACATTGAAACATGCCTGGGTGCGACGCCGGTTCGCCTACAGCGCATGGCTGAGAGCAACTTCACCCTCGACGTCAGAGTCTCCGATGCGGGCACTCGCACGTTGGCCAGCAGCATTATTGTAATCGCAACCGGCACGCGCTTCGCGGGGGAAGACTGGCTCGGCCGCATTCACAACGCGCATGAATTGGCTCGGCAGGGGCGGGTGCACCTGGGGGCTCCCTGGGCGGCAGAGCCGGGCAATGTGCTCGGTTCGCATATCGCCGTCATTGGCGGCGGTGACAATGCCTTCGATGTGTCCCGGATGCTGGCCGAATGCGGCGTGCGCGCAACTATCGTGATGCGCTCGCAATGTCCACGGGCAGCGCCGCTCATGGTCGAGCGCCTGCGGACGCACGTGGAATCAGGCCATGTGCGCGTGATCGCCGGGCGCATCGTGACGGCACTGGCGGATATCCACGGACAACTCCGCCTTTGCCTCGACGATGGCAGCGAGATCGATGCCGATCATGTGCTGCTGCTCTTCGGATACCGGCCGAACTCGGACGGGAGCTGGCTGCAAGTTGAGCTCGAGCGTGACGCGCGTGGCTATCTGAAAGTTGATGAAAAGATGGAAACCTCGTGCAAAGGCGTGTTTGCCATCGGCGATGTGGCCGAAGCCGTGCACCCTTCGATTCCAACTGCGCTGGGCAGCGCCACCAAGGCGGCGCGCGAGATCGCCCGCCGCTTGCAACAGGCTTTGCCTACTTGCTCTTGAGCACGCGTCCGGCGACCGCATCCAGCTTGCGAAGGAGCTTTCGATCACGCGCTTCCGGCGCGGTGATCAGCGCATTATCGAGCGCACGATCCGAACCGATGGGGCAGGCCTCGTGTTCTGCGGGGAAATCGCGCGCGAGGCGTGCGACAAGATTCTTTGCTTTTTCGGCATTTGCGGTGAGCACGGCGATGATGTCCTGGACCGTGACGGCGTCGTGGTCCGGATGCCAGCAGTCGAAATCGGTCACCATCGCCACCGTCGCATAGGAAATCTCCGCCTCGCGCGCGAGCTTGGCTTCCGGGAGGTTGGTCATGCCAATCACCGAATAGCCGAGCTGCTTGTAGGTCAAGCTTTCAGCCAAACTGGAGAACTGCGGGCCCTCGATGCACACGTAA
>Ga0134128_10009675_pt1 | contig 11564 bp, 12 predicted proteins | sample KB31754_FD_96462 | JGI IMG/M metagenome (GOLD analysis project Ga0134128, IMG submission 96462) | Terrestrial soil microbial communities with excess Nitrogen fertilizer from Kellogg Biological Station, Michigan, USA - KB3-175-4 | ecosystem: Environmental > Terrestrial > Soil > Unclassified ...
AGCCGCTTTTCCGACACCACCGCCAATATCGTATCGCCGCTTCTGCCCTATGAAAGCCTGACCGCTTTTTCGCTGGAGGCGGGCTTTCTGGGCGTGCTCCTGTTCGGGCGCAGCCTGGTGCCGCGCTGGGCCCATTTCGGCGCCGCTACGCTGGTGGCGGTGGGCACGCTGTTCTCTTCCTTCTGGATTCTGGCCACCAACAGCTGGATGCAGACGCCCGCCGGCTATCGCATCGCCGATGGCCGCTTCTTCCCGGTGGATTGGATGGCGATCATCTTCAATCCGTCTTTCCCCTATCGCCTCGCTCATACGGTCTGCGGCTTCTATGTCACCACCGGCTTTGTCGTGCTGGCGGTGGCAGCGTGGCTGCTGCGCAAGGGCCGCCACACCGAGGAGGCCCGCGTGATGCTGAGCATGACGCTGACCTTGCTGGCGATCCTGGTGCCGCTGCAGATTCTGCTGGGCGATATGCACGGCCTCAACACGCTCAAATACCAGCCCGCCAAGCTGGCGGCGATCGAAGCGCATTGGACACCGCATGAGAGGCGCGCGCCGCTCACCCTGTTCGCGATTCCCGACCAGAAGGCCGAAACCAATCGCAATGTCGTCGAGGTGCCGCTGCTGGGAAGCTTGATCCTGACCCATGACGTGAACGGGGTGGTGCCGGGACTGAAGGACTTTCCCGCAAAGGATCGCGCGCCCACGATCATTCCCTTTTTCGCCTTCCGCATCATGGTGGGGCTGGGGCTGATAATGCTGGCGCTGGTGGCGCTGGGCTGGGCACTGCGTTTCACCAGGCGCCTCTACAACAATGGACTGTACCTCAAACTATTGGTGTGGAGCGGTCCCATCGGATTCCTGGCCGTGCTGGCGGGCTGGACCACCACCGAAGTCGGCCGCCAGCCTTGGACCGTCTATGGCCTGTTGCGCACAGCGGATTCCGTGACGCCGTCCCTGACCGGCGGTGACGTGCTTTTGTCGCTGCTGGGCTATGCAGTGGTCTATCTAATCGTCTATCCGGTCGGCGTCTGGTTCATGGCGCGCGCGGTGCAGCGCGGCCCCGGCGCCATGACCGCGCCCATCGGTGGCGGCCGCCCCGCCGGGCCGGTGAAGGCGCCGCCCGATACGGTGGCGCCATGATGAGCATCGTTCCTGTCTGGACCCTGATCCTGGGCGCGGGCGTGTTTTTCTATGTCGTGCTGGACGGCTTCGACCTTGGCATAGGCATTCTCTACGGCTTCGCCAAGACCCGTGCTGACCGCCAGACCATGAAGAACGCCATCGCGCCCATCTGGGACGGTAATGAGACCTGGCTGGTGTTGGGCGGTACTGGCTTGCTGGCGGCCTTTCCGCTGGCCTTCGCCATCATCCTGCCCGCCGTCTATTTCCCGATCCTGGTGATGCTCTTGGCGCTGGTGTTCCGCGGTGTCGCCTTTGAATTCCAGTTCCGCGATGCGGAGCATCGCCATGCCTGGGACTATGCCTTTTCCATCGGCTCGGGCCTGGCCACCTTCGCCCAAGGCATTGTGCTGGGCGCTTTCATTCAAGGCTTTCAAGTCGAAGGCCGCGCTTTCAGCGGCGGCGCTTTCGATTGCTTCACGCCTTTCTCTCTGTTCACCGGTTTGGCTTTGATGTGCGGCTATGCGCTGCTGGGCGCCTGCTGGCTGATCTTGAAGACCGAAGGCGCGTTGCTGGAGAAGTCACGGCGTTGGGCCAGGCAAGCTTTTCTCGCCACCTTCGCCGCCGTCTTCATTGTCAGCATCTGGACGCCATTCATCGATGCCGACATCGCGCGCCGCTGGTTTTCCATGCCCAACATTTTGTTCCTGTCGCCGGTGCCCTTGGCCACCGCGCTGGTGGGCTTTTTGTGGTGGCGAGCGGTGGCGAAGAAGCAGGAAGTGGCGCCGTTCCTTTACGCCATCCTGCTCTTCTCCCTCTCCTATCTCGGCATCGCCATCAGCCTGTTCCCCATGATCGTGCCGCACCATTTCTCGCTGGAGCAGGCGGCGTCCGATCCCAGCACCCAGATTTTCTTGGGCTTGGGCACGCTTTTCCTGCTGCCCATCATCATCGTCTATACAGGGTGGTCTTATTGGGTGTTCCGGGGCAAGGTGCGGGCTGACATCGGCTATCATTAACCCATGCCCGCAATAAAAACCGTGCTTGTCACCGGCGCCGCCAAAAGACTTGGCCGCGCCATCGCGCTGCATCTGGCGGGCCAGGGCTGGAATGTGGCGATCCATTATCACGGTTCGGCCGATGAGGCCGAAAGCGCCGCCAAGGAGGCGCGCGCCAAGGGCGTGAAAGCGGCCACCTTCAAAGCCGATCTGTCGCGCGAGGGCGAGAGCGCGGCCCTGATCGGACGCGCCGCCGCCGAATTGGGGCCGTTAACGGCGTTGATAAATTCCGCCTCCCTGTTCGAGAATGACGATTGGCAATCGGCCAGCCGCGCCTCCTGGGACGCGCATATGGAAACCAATCTGCGCGCGCCCTTTGTGCTGTCGCAAGCCTTTGCGCGCCAAGTGCCCGCCTCCAATATTCGTGGAGGCGCGATCGTGAACATCATCGACCAGCGGGTGCTGAAGCCGACGCCGCAATTCATCTCTTACAGCTTGTCCAAAGCCGGGCTTCATTGGCTGACCACCACGCTCGCCCAAGCCCTGGGTCCGAACATCCGGGTCAACGCCGTGGGGCCGGGCCCCACCATGCGCAATGCCCGCCAGTCGGAAGCCGATTTCGCCCGCCAGCGCGACGCCACGGTTTTGAAGAAAGGCGCAGAGCCGGAAGATGTGGCCCGCGCTGTCGCTTATCTGTTGGAAGCTCAATCCGTGACCGGCCAGATGCTGGCGGTGGATGGCGGTCAGCATCTGATCTGGCAGACGCCGGACGTGCGGGTAAGCGAATGAGCTTTATTCCATGACCAAGCCGCAACCCCATATCATCGCCGATGCCACGCGCGGCATCCGCCATGTCTTCATCCGCAATCTGGAATTGCCAGCCCAGATCGGGGTGTGGCGGCATGAGCATGGCAAGGAACAGCCGGTGCGCATCAATGTCGATCTGGCGGTGGAAGATCTGATCGATCTGGGCGATGACCTTACCAAAGTGGTGGATTATGGCGTGATCGAAGACAAGATCCGCGGCATCATCGGCGAGGGTCACATCCGGCTGATCGAAACCCTGGCCGAACGGATTGCGGCCGCCTGTTTCGACGATGCGCGGGTCCGAACGGCGCGGGTGCGGGTGGAAAAGCTGCATGCTCTCTCAAATGCCGAAAGCGCCGGCGTTGAGATCGAGCGCACCCGTTAATATATTCGGGGCATGACTTCCGACACGCCCGCGCTCAAGGGCGCCGAGCGCATCGCCGCCTATCTCAAGACCCTGCCCGACCAGCCCGGCGTCTATCGCATGCTGAATGCGGCAGGCGATGTGCTGTATGTCGGCAAAGCCAAGAGCCTCAAAAAGCGGGTCAGTTCTTATGCCAGGGGCGGGGTTCACACCGACCGGCTCACCCGCATGGTGGCCGAGACGGCGGAGATGCTGTTCGTCACCACCGCGTCCGAGATCGAGGCGCTCTTGCTTGAGTCCAACCTCATCAAGCAGCTCAAGCCCCGCTATAATGTCTCTTATCGCGACGACAAGAGCTTTCCCAACATCCTGCTGCGCGAGGATCATCCTTTCCCGCAGCTGCTGAAGCATCGCGGCGCCAAATCGGCCAAGGGAATTTATTTCGGGCCTTTCGCCAGCGCCGGCGCGGTGACCCGCACCCTCAACACTTTGCAGCGCGCCTTTCTGCTGCGCTCCTGCTCGGATTCCGTGTTCGCTTCGCGTACCCGGCCATGCCTCTTGTTCCAGATCAAGCGTTGCAGCGCCCCATGCGTGGGCCGCGTCGATGAGGCGGGCTATCGCGAATTGGTCGAAGAGGCCGAGACTTTTCTCACCGGCAAGAGCCATGCGGTGCAGGATGCGCTGATTGTGGAGATGACGGCAGCGTCGGACGCACTGGACTTTGAACGCGCGGCACGGCTACGCGACCGGCTAAAAGCGATGAGCCACATCCAGTCCAGCCAGGGCGTCAATCCGTCCACCTTCGACGAAGCCGATCTGTTCGCAGCTTATTCCGAAGGCGGCCATACCTGTATTCAGGTCTTCTTCTTCCGCGCCGGACAGAATTGGGGCAATCGACCCTATTTTCCCAAGCACACGCCGGACATGGCGTTGGCGGAAGTTCTGGAATCCTTCATCGCTCAATTCTACGACGAGCGCACCGCGCCCAAATTGGTCCTGGCATCGGAGGAGGTTCCGGAAAAGGCCCTGCTGGCGGAAGCGTTGTCACAGCGTGCCGAGACCAAGGTGGAAATCTCCACCCCACAACGGGGCGAAAAGCGCGAGATCATGGAACGAGCGCTCGCCAACGCCCGTGAGCAGCTGGGCCGCCGCCTGGCCGAGAACAGCGCCCAGACCCAATTGCTGGAAGGCGTGGCCGAAGTGCTGGGCCTGGACAATCCGCCCCGCCGGATCGAAGTCTATGACAATTCCCACATCCAGGGCGCACACGCCATCGGCGCCTTCATCGTGGCGGGGCCGGACGGCTTCGAGAAGAACCAGTATCGCAAATTCAACATCAAGACCGCGGAGCTCACGCCCGGCGACGATTACGCCATGATGCGGGAAGTGCTCAGCCGCCGCTTCGCCCGGCTTATCAAGGATGAATCGGAAGAAGTGGCGGAGTCCAAATGGCGCCGTCCCGATCTGGTACTGATCGATGGCGGGCCGGGGCAATTGTCGGTCGCCTGTCAAGTCTTCGAGGATCTTGGCGTGGAAGATGTCGCGCTGGTGGGCATTTCCAAAGGGCCCGACCGCGACGCGGGCCGTGAACATTTCTACATTCCAGGCCGGGAAGCTTTCCGCCTCGATCCCAAGAGCCCAGTTCTGTACTATCTGCAGCGGTTACGCGACGAAGCCCATCGTTTCGCCATCGGCAGCCACCGCAAGAAGCGCAGCGCTGCCATTGGCGCCAATCCCCTAGACGAAATCGCGGGCGTGGGCGCGGGACGTAAGCGGGCGCTGCTGCAACATTTCGGTTCGGCCCGCGCCGTGGCGGCGGCCAGCCTGGCCGATCTGGAGAAAGTGGGCGGGGTAAGCGGCACTTTGGCCCGGAAAATCTACGACTTTTTTCACCCGAGCCCGTGATTTCAAGGCATTGCCCCCCTAAACTCGGCTTATGTTCGCCCTGCCCAACGCCCTCACCATCATGCGGATCGTGCTGGTGCCCGTGTTCGCGGTCGCCTTCGTGATGCCGGGCGACATCTCCCGCATCGTGGCGTTTCTGATCTTCGTGATTGCCGGCGTCAGCGACTGGCTGGACGGTTTTGCCGCCCGCAAGCTCAATGCCGGCTCGGAGTTTGGCCGGATGCTGGACCCTATCGCCGACAAGGTGCTGGTGGCGGTGGCCCTGATGATGCTGGTGGCCGAAGGCGATATCCGCCAATTCAACCTCACCACCGGCCTGCATTCGCTTCTTCGGCTGGTGCCCGCCCTGATCATCCTGTCGCGCGAGATTCTGGTCTCGGGTTTGCGCGAATTCCTGGCCGGCACCCGGGTCAGCGTGCCGGTCACCGCCATCGCCAAGCTCAAGACCGCAGTGCAGATGATCGCCATCGGCGCCATGATCCTGACGCCGCTGGCCGACACCTATTTTTCGGCCATCCCGGCCTTGACCTATGCCGCCATCGCTTATGGCCTGCTTTGGATCGCCGCGGCCCTCACCGTCTATACCGGCGTGATCTATTTCAAAAACGGCCTCACCCATATCCGCCCCGGTCATGCGCCGGTCAAGGATCAAGCGTGACCCTGCTCTATTTCGCCTGGGTGCGGCAGAAGATCGGCAAGGGCGAAGAAAAACTCGCCGCGCCGGCAGGGGATGTCGCCGCCCTGATCGCTCATCTGAAAAGTTTGGGTCCCAATTACATGGACGCCTTCGCCGACCTGTCGCGCATCCGCGTCGCGGTCAACCAGCGCCATGCCGGCCTGGACGCCAGGCTCGGGCCCGATGACGAAGTGGCGTTCTTTCCTCCGGTGACGGGAGGCTGAGATGAAAACCACTATCCGCATCCAGCGCGAGGATTTCGACCTCAATGCCGAAGTCGCGGCGCTGACCAAGGACGGCGAATCTGGCGCGGTGGCCAGCTTCACCGGCCATGTTCGCAAGGAAGGCGATCTTTCCACGCTCACGCTGGAACATTATCCGCACATGACGGAAGCGGAGATCGCGCGGCTGGCGGAAGAAACCGGGCGGCGCTGGCCACTGACCGGCGTGACGGTGGTGCATCGCGTGGGCAGCCTCAAGCCCGGCGACCGCATCGTGCTGGTGGCGGTGGCATCACAGCATCGCCATGCCGCCTTTCAGGCGTGCGAATTCCTGATGGATTTCCTCAAGACCCATGCGCCCTTCTGGAAGGAAGAGGCGCGTGGGCGTGAGCATCACTGGGTCGAGCATCGCGAGAGCGATGACGATGCGGCACAGCGCTGGGAAAAATAGGAGCGCACATGCGTCGCGAGATCCCCTTCCCTCGCACAGCCTGATGGCCGTGCTCGCCGGAGATGTCCGCTACGCGGGCACCTTAATCCCTCGCACTTCATCGGCATACGCGTTCATCAGCATCTCGGTCAGCTTGCCGGGCTTGAAGCGATACGTGCCGATCTCGGACACAGGCGTGACTTCGGCCGCCGAGCCGGTGAGGAAACATTCCGAGAATTCGCTCATCTCTTCCGGCTTGATGTGCCGCTCGATCACCGGCACCTGGCGTTCCTTGGCGATGGCGATCACCGACTGGCGGGTGAGGCCGTTCAAGAAACAGTCGGGCGTGGGCGTGTGCAGACTGCCATCCTTGACGAAGAAAATATTAGCGCCGGTCGCCTCCGCGACATAGCCGCGATAATCCAGCATCAGCGCGTCGGCATAGCCTTTGGACTCCGCCTCATGCTTGGACAGGGTGCAGATCATATAGAGGCCCGCCGCCTTGGCATGCACCGGCTCGGTTTCCGGCGAAGGCCGCCGCCACTTGGAAATATCGAGACGGATGCCTTTGAGCTTTTCTTCCGGGCTGAAATAGGACGGCCAGGGCCAGCAGGCGATGGCGACATGGATCTTGGTGTTCTGCGCCGACACCGCCATCATCTCGCTGCCCCGGAAGGCGACGGGACGGATATAGCCATCCTTGATGTCTTGCGCTTCGGCGGCGGCGATACAAGCGGCGTTGATCTCGTCCTGGGTGAAGGGAATCTTCATGCCCAACGTCTCGGCGGAGAAGAACAGCCGCGCCGTGTGCTCCTTCAGCTTGTAGATCTTGCCGTTATAGATGCGCTCGCCTTCGAACACGCTGGAGCCGTAATGCAGACCATGGGTGAGGACATGGGTCTTGGCGTCCTTCCAGGGGATCAATTCGCCGTCATACCAGAGACTGCCGTCGCGCTGGTCGAAAGGGATCACGTCTGCCATTGTCGCTGTCCTTGACTCACGGCCTATCAGGCCGGTTTTCCTGCATTCGCGGGGGCATATCGGGCTTGCCCCGTTCCTGTCCAGGTCTTAGTTATGTCAGCATGGCAGGCGCGAAAACCGCAAGGGCCCACCCCATGGCCAACCCGGAATAGCAGCCATGACCCCAGCCAAACCCTCGCTTTCCGATCCCCATCTTCTGGTGGTGGATGACGACGAACGTCTGCGTGGTTTGCTGACCCGCTATCTCTCCACCAACGGGTTCCGCGTCAGTGCCGCTGCCCAGGCTGCCGATGCTCGCGCCTTGATGAAGAGCATCGCCTTCGACTGTCTGATCTTGGACGTGATGATGCCGGGCGAATCCGGTCTCGATCTCGCCAAAAGCGTGCGCGGGCAATCGCGCATTCCCATCCTGATGCTGACGGCGCGGGGTGACGCCGCCGACCGCATCGCGGGCCTGGAACTGGGCGTGGATGATTATCTGCCCAAGCCGTTTGAGCCGCGCGAACTGTTGCTGCGCATCAATGCGCTCTTGCGCCGCGCCACGCCGATTCAGGACAGTGCCAACCATCCGGTGCGGATGGGCGCGGCCGTCTATGACCCGGCTGCATCGCGGCTGACGCGGGCTGGTCGCCCGGTGAAACTCACCAGTTCGGAAGCGGCGCTGTTGCAGCTGTTCGCCGCCAATGCCGGCCAACCCTTTTCCCGCAGCGATCTTTGCGCCCGGCTGGGCGTGGCGCTTGAACGGTCGATCGACGTGCAGGTGACGCGCCTGCGCCGCAAGATCGAGGAAGATCCCAAGCTGCCACTGTATCTGCAGACGGTTCGAGGTATTGGATATGTGCTGGTACCTGATCGCAACTGAAGGCGATTGCCATCATTTTTCAAAGCCCCAATGCGGACGCATTGGGGCGTGTAGTGTGGGTTCCGTGCTGGTGCTGGACCGCAATGGATAAAAGGATCGAACCGCGCTTCGCGCCCGGCCGCTTCATCAAGCGCTTTCTGCCGCGCGGGCTGTTCGGGCGCTCGCTGATCATCATCGTAGCCCCGATGGTGCTGCTGCAAGGCGTCATCACCTATGTCTTCTTTGAGCGCGATCTGGATACCACCACGCGCAGGCTGGCGCGCGATGTCGCCGCCGATGTGGCGCTGCTAGCGACGCTGGAAGACTCCACGCCCACCCTGGAACGCGACGGCTTGCGCGTGCTCACGGCGCGGGAGCTACGCTACCGCCTCACCTTCCATGACGGCGACCAATTGGCCGCGCCGACCGCCCCGCCCGCCAGCACCATCGACAAGGCGCTGGACGATATTCTGGTCAGCAGCATGGGGCCCAGGCGGCATTTCCAGACCAGCCGCATCGGCAGCGATTTCGACATCAAGGTCAATGTGAAGGATGGCGTGCTGGAGATCCTTGTGCCCCGCGACCGGGTCACGGTCTCGCAACCCGACATTTTCATTCTCTGGATGGTGGGATCGGCCTTGATCCTGCTGGCCGTGGCGATTCTCTTTCTGCGCAACCAGGTGCGGCCCATCGAACGCCTGGCACGGGCCTCGGAGATGTTCGGCAAGGGCCGTCCGGTGCCGGACTTCAAGCCTTATGGCGCCACCGAAGTGCGGCGCGCCGCCCAAGCCTTCCTCACCATGCGCGAGCGCATCGAGCGCCATGTCACCCAGCGGACCGAAATGCTGGCCGGCGTCAGCCACGATCTCAAGACGCCGCTGACCCGCATGAAACTGGCGCTGGCGATGATGCAGGACGATGCCGACATCAAGGCCCTCAAATCCGACATCGCCGAGATGGAGCATATGTTGGACGATTATCTCGCTTTCGCCCGCGGCGAAGGCGGCGAGGAATCGGAGGAGACGGATCTGGGCGAGCTGGTGCGCGACACGGCGGTGGCGGCCGCGCGCGCTCGAGCCGCCAACGGCGACCGCCTGACCGTGAAGGGGCCGGACCATATGCCGCTGAGCGTAAAGCGGGCGGCGCTGCGCCGCTGCCTCACCAATCTGGTGGACAATGCCTTAAAGGCCAGCCGCCATGTCCTGGTCACGCTGCACAAAGGCGAACGCCATGCCGAGATCGCCGTGGAAGATGACGGACCCGGCATTCCCGAACATCGGCGAGAGGAAGCGTTCCGACCATTCCATCGCCTGGATCAGGGCCGCAATCTGCAAAGCGGTGGCTCGGGCCTGGGTCTGGCCATCGCCCGCGATATCGCCCGCGCCCATGGCGGTGACATTACTTTGGACAAAAGCGCGATGGGTGGATTGAAAGCAGTTATCCGCCTGCCCCTGTAACTCAATTCTCCATGGGTGGACTTGATCCGCCCATCCAGTTTTTTTGCCCCCATCTGTCTCTTTCGCGCAAGCGCTCAGAGCCGTTCGGTACGCTGACGCTACCGAACTCCCCCGCCAGCGGCTTCGCCGCGCGGGGAAAGAAAGCCGGCGTTTGGGTCGAAGGTCCTATCGAAGTTCTTCCGCCCGCTTACGTGCAGCGTGAATCGCGCGAGCCATCAGGTCTGTGAGCCCGTCCTTGGCCATCAGCACCGACAGTGCGGCCGCGGTGGTGCCGCCGGGGCTGGTGACGGCTTCCCGGAGCGCACTGGCGGGGGATTTATCCGCTTTGAGGAGCGCGCCCGCGCCGGCAACGGTGGCCCGCGCCAGTTTCTCGGCTTGCTCGCGCGGCAGACCTTCGGCAACGCCGGCCTCGGTCATGGCTTCTGCCATCAGGAAGAGATAAGCGGGTCCGGAACCGGAGAGTGCGGTGACGCTGTCGATCAGATCTTCCTTGTCCACCCAGACGGTTTCCCCCAGGGCGGATAGAAGCTGAACCGCTTTGCGCTTGTCCGCAGCGGTGGCGCCCGACGCGGCATAAAGGCCGGTGATGCCCTGGCCGATTGCGCCCGGCGTGTTGGGCATGGCGCGGATGATGCGCGAATTTTTGCCCCAAGCTGGAAACAGAAGATCGGTATGGGTGCCCGCCGCCACCGAGATCATCAGGGCGCCGCCTTGCGCCACATGCGCCAGCAGCGGCGCCTCGGTCTTCAGGATTTGCGGTTTCAGCGCGACCAGACAGGCGGAAAATTTCTTCGCGGTCACTTTCGACAAAGCGGGCGCAAGCGTGATCGCTTTTTTTCGAGCCAGCGTCTTGAGAGCCGGTGAAGGCTTGGGCTCGACCACGACGATCGGACCCGCTTTGCCCGCGATCCAGCCTTTGAGAAGGGCGCCGCCCATTCTGCCCGCGCCGATCAGCAGCAATGGCGAACCGCTCATGCGCGGCCGGCGCACTCCAGCACCGCCGCCGCCACCGCGTCTTCGGCGCTCTTGCCGCCCCACAGCACGAACTGGAAGGCCGGGTAATAATGTTCGCAGGCTTCCAACGCCAGATTGAGCAAGGCTTCGCATTGCGAGGCGCTGGCTTCGGCGCCAGGGAAAATCATGGCGTGGCGGAAGACCACAGAGCCGTCCTCATGCCAGAGGTCGAAATGACCGATCCACAGCCGCGCATTCACATACATCAGGAGGTCGGCGATGTTCTGGCGGCGCACATCTTCGGTCACCCGCATGTCGAAGGTCGAGGTGAGGTGCAGGGATTTCAGGTCTTCCCGCCAGGAAAAGCTGAAATGATGGTCGCTCCATTTGCCGGCCACCGACAGGTTGAGTTCGTCCCGCCCGGCGCGCTCGAAAGCCCAGCCATTGTCCTCCACCGTACGCTCCAGCATATCGATGGGGTGCGGCGCCAGGGCGAATTCGTCCTGATGTATCACGGTCATAAAAGGCTCCAGCCACAAAACGAAGCAGTCGCGGTCCAAACTGGCACAAGATTTTGCGGTGGCACAAGAGTCCTCGGGACTCCGTCACCATCATGGTTAAAGATTCCACAGCTTTGGTGTGGGGTGGGCGACCGCCTGCGAGTCTAGCGGCTCGCCCTGGACTCCAGCGCCGCGATGCGGGCTTCCAGCGCTTCATTTTCGGCGCGCGCCTTGGCCGCCATGGCCTTCACCGCTTCGAACTCTTCCCGTGGCACGAAGTCCATCTCGGCCACCAACCGCTCCAGGCGCTG
>Ga0134128_10009677_pt1 | contig 11563 bp, 8 predicted proteins | sample KB31754_FD_96462 | JGI IMG/M metagenome (GOLD analysis project Ga0134128, IMG submission 96462) | Terrestrial soil microbial communities with excess Nitrogen fertilizer from Kellogg Biological Station, Michigan, USA - KB3-175-4 | ecosystem: Environmental > Terrestrial > Soil > Unclassified ...
CCCTCGTCGCCACGCATCCGATCCAGTTCCTGCGCGCGGACGACTACCGCACGCACGAGGCACGCGTGTGCATCGCCGAGGGAACGACGCTCGCCGATCAACGCCGCACGCGCCGCTTCACCGTCGAGCAATACTTCGTTCCGCAGGACGAGATGCGAAGGCGCTTCGCCGACCTCCCGCAGGCTCTCGAAAACGCCGTCGCGATCGCCGAGCGCTGCACGCTGACGATCCCGCTCGGAATCGCGCACCTGCCGCGCTTCCCGACTCCCGCAGGCGTGTCGCTCGATGATCATCTCGCGAGCGAGGCGAAGCGCGGCCTCGAGCACCGGCTCGCCGAGCTCTTTCCCGACGCGGCCGTGCGCGAGGGCCGCCGGGCCGAGTACGAGGCACGCCTCGTGTTCGAGACGCGGACCATCGTGCAGATGGGCTTCTCGGGCTACTTCCTGATCGTCGCCGACTTCATCAACTGGGCGAAGGGTAACGGCATTCCGGTCGGGCCCGGACGCGGCTCGGGCGCAGGCTCGCTCGTCGCCTACTCGCTCGGGATCACCGACCTCGATCCGATCCGCTACCAGCTCCTGTTCGAGCGCTTCCTCAATCCGGAACGCGTGTCGATGCCGGACTTCGACATCGACTTCTGCCAGGACGGCCGCGACCGTGTCATCGATTACGTACGCAACCGCTACGGCGCCGAATCGGTTGCGCAGATCGCAACGTTCGGCACGCTCGCCGCGAAGGCGGCGGTGCGCGACGTCGGCCGCGTGCTCGATCTTCCATATTCGTTCGTCGACGGTGTCGCCAAGCTGATTCCGTTCCAGCCGGGCAAGACCGTCACGCTGCGGCGACGGAGCGGCGACCCCGAGCCCAACGTCGTCTACGCCCGCGAGGCCGAGCCGCTGCTCGACCAGCGCGAGAGCGACGAAGAGGAGGTTCGCGAGCTCCTGGCGCTGGCCTGCGAGCTCGAGGGCCTGCCGCGCAACGTCGGCATGCACGCAGGCGGAGTGCTGATCGCGCCGGGCAAGCTCACCGACTTCTGCCCGCTCTACGTCCAGCCCGGTGCGCAGGCGCCGGTGTCGCAGTTCGACAAGGACGACGTCGAGGCGATCGGCCTCGTGAAGTTCGACTTCCTCGGCCTCACGACGCTGACGATCCTCGACTGGACGCTGCGCTACGTGCGCGCACTCGACCCGCATTCGTCGATTGCGCTGGAGTCGCTGCCGCTCGACGACGCCGCGACGTTCGACATCTTCCGCCGCGCCGACACGACTGCGGTGTTCCAGTTCGAATCGCGCGGCATGCGCGACCTCGTCAAGCAGGCACAGCCGTCGCGCTTCGAGGACATCATCGCGCTGGTCGCCCTGTATCGGCCCGGACCGATGCAGCTCATCCCCGAGTACAACGCGAGGAAGAGTGGCCGCGAGCGCGTCGAGTACCTCGACCCGCGCCTCGCGCCGATCCTCGAGCCGACCTACGGCGTGATGATCTACCAGGAGCAGGTGATGCAGATCGCGCAGGTGATCGGCGGCTATACGCTCGGCGCGGCCGACCTCCTGCGGCGCGCGATGGGCAAGAAGAAGCCCGAGGAGATGGCGAAGCAACGCGATATCTTCGTTGCCGGAGCGACAGCGAACGGCCTCGGCGTCATGAAGGCCGAGCAGCTCTTTGCGCTGATGGACAAGTTCGCCGGCTACGGCTTCAACAAATCGCACTCGGCCGCCTACGCGCTCGTCGCCTACCAGACGGCGTATTTCAAGGCGCATCACCCGGCCGCGTTCATGGCCGCCAACCTGTCGCTGGTGATGGACGACACCGACAAGGTCAAGCAGTTCTACGACGACACGGTGGCGCGCGGACTTGCGATCGCCGCGCCCGACGTCAACCAGTCGCGCTATCGGTTCGAGCCGGTCGACGCGCGCCGCATTCGCTACGGCCTCGGTGCCGTCAAAGGCACCGGGGTTGGGGCGATCGAGGCGATCGTCGCCGCGCGCGAGGCCGGAGGTCCGTTCACCGACCTTTTCGATTTCTGCCGCCGCGTCGACAAGCGGCAGGTCAACCGGCGCGTCGTCGAGGCGCTGATCCGCGCAGGCGCGTTCGATTCGGTCGATGCCGACCGCGGACGGCTGTTCGCCGCCGTCGGCGTTGCGCTCGAGGCCGGCGAACGCGCTGCCGCGGCGGCGGGGCAGGAGTCGCTGTTCGGCGAGGACTCCGCCGCCGCAGCGCCGGCCCTGCCCGCGGCGCGCGCGTGGTCCGGTGCCGAGCGTCTCGCGCACGAGAAAGCCGCGCTGGGTTTCTACCTCAGCGGGCACCCTTTCACGCGCGTCGCCGACGAGCTCGCGCCGATCGTGCGCGCGTCGCTCGCCGACCTGCAGCCGCGCGGCGATCGCGTGCTGGTGGCCGGCGTGGTGACGTCGCTGCGCATTCAGTCGAGCCGACGCGGCAAGATGGCGATCGTGACGCTCGACGACGGGAAGGGCCGCGCGGAAGTGGTCGTCTACAACGAGGTGTTCGACGCGTCGCGCGCGATGCTGCGCGACGATCAGCCGGTCGTCATGGAGGTCAAGGTGCTGCCGCGCGTCGGCGACGACGGCGAAGTGCAGGGTGTGCGCATCATCGGCGAGGCCGTGTACGACCTCGCCGCGGCGCGCAGGCGCTGGGCCCGCGGGCTGATGATCTCGTGCAACGGCAACGCTGCGGCCGACCGTCTCGAAGAGATCCTGCAGCCGTTTCGTCCGGGTGAGAAACCGGTGACGGTGTGCTACGCAAACGCGACCGTCGCGGGCACGGTCGAGCTCTCCGACGCATGGCGTGTCAATCTCGACGATGCGCTGATCGAGCGCCTCGGCGAATGGCTCGCCCCCGAAAGCGTGCGGGTCGTGTATTGACGGGCGGTCCCCGGTGCTGAGCGCCGCGGCGAGCCGCTACGCGGCGTTCTTCCGGCTCCCGGACGTCAAGCGGTTGATGGTGACGGTGCTGATCGCACGGATGCCGATCGGTACCGTCAACCTCGCGATGCTGCTGCACGTCCACGCGATCACAGGCTCGTTCACGAGCGCCGGAGCGGCGGTCGGCGTCTGTCTCGTGGCTTCGGCGATCACCGCCCCGATCATCGGGCGCTGGGTCGACCGGCGCGGCGCGCGTGCCGTGCTCGTCGCGACCGGGTGCGTGTACCCGGCTGCGTTGGCGCTCGTCTGGGCCGCCCGTCCGCTCGCGCTGTCGGTCGCGGGGATCTTCGCCTGTACGGCGTTCGCCGGCGCCTTCACGCCGCCGATCGCCGTGCTCACGCGCACGATGTGGCGGCATCGCTTCGACGACGATCACCTGCGGCGCACCGCGTACGCGCTCGACTCGGTCTTGATCGAGTTCGTGTTCGTCGCCGGGCCGGCGCTCGTCGCCTTCCTGCTCGCGGTGGGCTCGCCAGCGGTCGCGTTCGGCGCAGCCTTCGTCTTCGGCACCCTCGCGGTTCCGGTGTTCGCCGCGTCGCCGGCGCTGCGCTATCTGCAGCGCGAGCCGCACGCCACTCGCCGGCTGCTGGGCCCGCTCGCCGATACGAAGCTCCTCCGCGTCTACGCCGCGATCGTGCTGCTTGCCGCAGCACTCGGCCTGATCGAGGTGGGCTATCCGGGCTTCGCCACCTTCGCGGGTGAGCCCCCGCTTGCGGGAATCCTGCTGGCGCTCAATGCGGCGGGGAGCGCCGTCGGTGGACTCGTGTACGGCGGCCTGCACGTCGCGCCGCCGCTCGAAGCGCAACTGCGCCGGCTGCTCGCGCTCGTTGCCGCAGCGCTCGCGCTGCAGGCGCTCGTCCATACCCCGCTGGTGCTGATGGCGTTCGCCTTCATCGCCGGAATCTCGATCGCGCCGACGCTCACCGTGACGTCGATGCTGATCGCCTCCGCTGCACCCGCCCGCTACGCGACCGAGGCGTTTACCTGGGCGAGCACGTCGATCGTCGCCGGGCTCGGCGCGGGCAATGCCGCCGGCGGCGCGCTGCTGCAGCACTTCGGTCCGGCGCCGGTGTTCGCCGCCTCGGCCACCGTCGCCGCGGTGGCCGCCCTCGGTGCGCGGTTGCTGCCGATTCCGTCATCGCAACCGTCGCCGCCGTGACGCCTGTCCACCCCTCGCAAGCGCGCCGGGCGATCGTCGTCGGTTGCGTGATGCTCGCCATGTTCATGGCGGCCGTCGAGGTGACGATCGTCGCGACCGCGCTGCCGCAGATCGTCGCGAAGCTTGGCGGTTTTTCGCTCTACACATGGGTGTTCGCCGGCTTCCTGCTCACGCAAACGGCGACGATCCCGGTCTTCGGCAAGCTCGCCGACCTGTACGGACGCCGCCCGGTGCTGATCGCCGGCATCGTCGTGTTCCTCACCGGCTCCACGCTGTGCGGGTTCGCGTGGTCGATGCCGGTGCTGATCGCCTTCAGGCTGCTGCAGGGGCTCGGCGCAGGTTCGATCCAGCCGGTCGCGGCGACGATCATCGGCGACCTCTACACACCGCGCGAGCGCCCGCGGGTGCAGGGATACCTGTCGAGCGTCTGGGGCTTTGCGGCGATCGTCGGGCCGCTCGCCGGCGGCCTCATCGTCGAGGCGCTGTCGTGGCACTGGATCTTCTGGATCAACGTGCCGGTGGGTCTCTTCGCGATTGCCGGTCTCTCGATCTTCCTGCGCGAGGACGTCGCGCACCGGCAGCATTCGATCGACTACCCTGGTGTCGCGCTCTTCTTCGTCGCGATCACCGCGCTCCTCGTGGCGCTGATGGAAGGTGGCGTCGATTGGCCGTGGGCGTCGGTTCCGACGCTCGTCCTCGCGCTCGTCTTCGCGGCGTCGCTCGCCCTGTACTTCCGACGCGAGCGGAAAGCGAGGGAGCCGATGATCGATCTGGGCCTGTGGAGGACACGCCTCATCGCGAGCATCAACCTAAGCACGCTCGCCGCCGGCGCATCGATCATCGGCGTCACCTCGTTCGTGCCGATCTACGTGCAGGGCGTTCTCGGGCGTTCGCCGATCGTCGCCGGATTCGCGCTCACCGCGATGTCGGTCGGATGGCCGCTTGCTTCGACTCTCTCCGGGCGCTTCCTTCGTGCACTCGACGCGCGCCGGACCGTTCGGGCGGGTGGAGCGCTGCTCTTCACCGGCGCACTCGGCCTTGCGCTGATGCCGCCCGGCGCCGGCGCATTCGCGACGGGCGTGAGCTCGTTTGTCGTCGGGTTCGGCATGGGCCTGCTCAACACCACGTTCATCATCCTGATCCAGGGGAGTGTTCCCTGGGCGAAGCGCGGCAGCGCAACGGCCTCGAACGTGTTTGCGCGCATGCTCGGCGGAACCTTCGGTGCGGCGGCGCTCGGCGCCGTACTGAACGGCGCGCTCAGCCGCCGGTTCGGGGGCGCAGGCGGCGCCGCCGACATCGAGGCGGTGCGTCACATGTTCGACGCGGGTGCCTCGGCCGCGCTCGCTCCCGGCGACCGTGCGGCGCTGATGCACGCGCTCGCCTCCGGGATGACCGAGGTGTTCGCGGCACTGGCGATCTTCGCCGCGCTCACGCTGATGGCAACGTGGATGGTCCCGCGACGCGAAGCGTTTGCGGAGTCGCCGGTAGAATCGAAGGTGAGCTGAAACGAATCCGATGGAGACTGCGATGTCCGTTCCGTCCGCAATGGCCGTTCCGGGAACGATGCGCCAGATCGTCGTCACGCGTCCCGGCGGACCCGAAGTGATGCAGATCGCCGAGGCGCCGGTCCCCGTTCCCCGGGCTGGCGAAGTGTTGATCGACGTCGAGTGGGCGGGGGTCAACCGCCCCGATTGCCTGCAGCGCGCGGGCAGCTATCCACCACCGCCCGATGCGTCACCCATCCTCGGTCTTGAGGTTGGCGGTCGCGTTGTCGCCTGCGGCGAAGGCGTCGGCCTGCCGAAGGTCGGCGATCTCGTATGCGCGCTCGTACCCGGTGGCGGCTACGCCGGATACTGCACGACCCCCGCAGCCTGGTGCCTACCGATCCCGCAGGGGATGACGATCGAGCAGGCGGCGAGCCTTCCCGAGAATTTCTTCACCGTATGGAACAACGTCTTCGATCGCGGGAAGCTCACCATCGGCGAGACGTTCCTCGTCCATGGCGGCACCAGCGGCATCGGCCTTGCGGCGATCCAGCTCGCGAAGGCGTTCGGCGCCACGGTCATCACGACCGCCGGGTCGCCCGAGAAGACCGCGTTCTGCCGCGGCGTCGGCGCCGATCACGCCATCGACTACCGCAAGCAGGATTTCCAGGCCGAGGTCAAGCGGATCACTGGGGGGCGTGGCGTCGACCTCATTCTCGACATCGTCGGCGGCGACTACATCGAGAAGAACCTGAAGTGCCTGGCGCTCGAAGGCAGGCTCGTGCAGATCGCCTTCCAGAAGGGCAGTCGCGTCGAATGCGATTGGCGCTTCATCATGCTGAAGCGCCTGACGGTGACCGGCTCGACGCTGCGCGCGAGCCCGAGTGAGCGCAAGGCGGCGCTCGCGCACGAACTGCGCGAGCACGTCTGGCCGCTCCTCGAGCGCGGCGCGGTAAAGACCTTCATCCACGCGAAGTTCGAGCTCGCCGATGCCCCGCGGGCACACGCGCTGCTGGAATCGTCGGCGCACATCGGCAAGGTCATGCTGCATGTGAAGGGCTGAGCGCGAACGAGACGCCTCGCGCCCCACGCGCGACGAACCGCCGCCCGCGTCAGCTCGCGACCTGCACGCCGCCCTCGGCCGTCGCGCCGATCAGCCGTGACACGCGGATCGGCACGTCCGCGCGCTGCAGCGCGGCGACGCGCTTCTGCAGCGCGCTGTCTGCCTTGGTCATCCGCGAGCGCAGCCGTACGTACTCCGCCCACGACTCGATCACGTAGCGTTCGACGTAGCGGCCCTCCTCGCCGAGGTCGCGAAACACGCGCCAGCTCGTCGCACCGTTGCGGCGCCGGGTCGGCCCGACCCTCTGGATCGCCTGCAGGAAGCGCTCGCGCACAGCGGGATCGATCAGGTATTCGATCTGGATAAGCACCGGGCCGTCGTCGGGCTTGGGCATGCTGCCAATCGCGAGGTCGGCGGGTGCCGCCACCGGCTCGGTATCCGCCTCCTTGCCGAGCCGCACGTGCACGCGGCGATAGACGATCTGCAGCACGAACACGGCCGCTGCGGAGAGGCCGAGCGCCCAGCGCGTCCCGACGCCCGAGGCGACCCCGCCCCACACGGCGCTGCCGACCGCGAGGCAGCCCTGGGTCGTGACGATGTTCATCGCGAGCGCGCGTGCGCGCACCCACGCCGGTGCGCTCGTCTGCGTGCCCGTCGACAGGCTGGTGAACACGTAGACCCACGCCGCACCTGCGCAGCCCGCGCCGACCAGCGCGAGTGGCGTGACCGTGGCGAGCCCAACGAGCACCATCGCGATCGCCCACAGGCGCACCGCCTGCGTGACGATGCCGTTCATCGACTGCCGCTGCAGAAGTCCCGCGACCGACAGGGCGCCCACGATCGCGCCGATGCCGAAGCTTGTCGACAGCAGCCCGAAGCCAGCCGCACCGAGACCGAGCTGGTCGCGCGCGATCACCGGCAGCAGCGCCCAGAACGCACTCGCGCAGGCGCTGAATACGAGATTGCGCAGCAGGAGGGCGCGCATCGGCGCCGAGTGCCGGACGAAGCGAAGCCCGATCGTGACCCCCGAGAGCAGCCGCTCGGGAACGCCGGGGAGCGGCGGATGACTGCGTCGCACGCGCAGCATCGCGACGAACATCGGCGTGAAGAACACCGCCGCGACGATCAGTGCGACCCCCGGGTCCATGGCCGCCGCGATCGCTCCAGCGAGCGCCGGGCCGATCGCGCGCGCGACGTTGAACGCGACCGATCCAAGCGCGATCGCGCGGGTCAACAACGTCGGCGACACGAGCTCGTTGACGCTCGCCTGCTGCGCCGGCAGGTAGAACGTGAATCCGCCGCCGACGAGGAAGGTGAGGAGAAGGAGGAAGGCCGGACCGATGATCCCGCTCACCGCCGCGAGGCCGAGGAGCAGCGTCGCGCCGAGCAGCACGAGCTGGGTGACGAGGATCAGGCGCCGCCGCTCGACGATGTCGGCGAGCGTACCGGCGAAGAGGCCGAACAGGAGCGTCGGCAGCGTCGACGCGCTCTGCACCAGCGCGACCATCAGCGTCGACGTGGTCAGCGTCGCCATCAGCCACGCGGCCATCGTCGCCTGCATCGTATAGCCGAGCGCCGACCCGATCGAGCCGAAATAGAAGTTGCGATAGGCTGCGCCGCCGAGCGGCGACGACGTGAGGCGATGCCTCACGAACGCGGGCAGGTGTCCGGGCACGCGCGAAGTGTAGCGTGCGGCGGATCAGTATGTGGCGCGTCCGCCCGAGAGATCGAACACCGCACCGGTCGAGAACGAGCACTCCTCCGAGGCAAGCCAGCAGACGAGCGACGCCACCTCGTCGACGCTCCCGAAGCGGCCCATCGGAATCTTCGACAGCATGAAATCGATGTGCTGCGGCGACATCTGCTCGAAGATCGCCGTGCGCACGGCGGCAGGCGTCACGCAGTTGACGCGGATGGCGGTCTTCGCGAGTTCCTTGCCCAGCGACTTCGTGAGGCCGATCACCGCCGCCTTCGACGAGCTGTAAGCCGAGGCATTCGGGTTGCCTTCCTTGCCGGCGACCGAAGCGATGTTGACGATGCGCCCGTAGCCGCCGCTGCGCATCACTGGCACCAGCGCGCGGACGCAGTGGAAGATCCCGTGGACGTTCACGTCGAAGACATCCCGCCAGGCCTCGATCGGATAGTCCCAGGTGACCGCGTTGGGGCCGGTGATCCCGGCCGAACAGACGAGCACGTCGATGCCGCCGAACGCACCCGCGGTCTCGCGCGCCGCGCGCTCGACCGCCTCGCTGTCGGTCACGTCGATGGTGGCCGCCAGCGCGCCGCCGCCCAGCGCCGCGTGCGCTGCGGCGAGCGCCGCCGGATCGCGATCCCAGACCGCGACGCGCGCTCCACTGCCGGCGAGACGCTGTGCGACGGCAAGCCCGATGCCTGCCGCTCCGCCGGTAACGACCGCACGCCGGTTGCGAAAATCGAGCTGATTCACGCGCGTTCCTCTCGCGTCGGCGCCACATCGCCGGGCGCCGACCGCACGGCGTAATCTAACACCGGCGCGTCACCCGGGAGCGCAGGGAATGGCGCGCCGTCCGTTCCTGTTGACTTCGAATGACCTCGCAACCGACCCCGCGCTCACGGTTCCCGACGCCGGCGCTTGGCGTCGTCGCGATTGCCGCGTTCACCACGATTGTCGCATCTGCGCTTCCTGCCGCCGCCGTCGCCATGGCAGGCGCGCGAGTCGCGAAATCGGGTGACCCGGTATCGGTCGACATCGAACGACACGGCGACGCGGTCGTCGTCCGCGCCAATGCCGAGATCGCCGGCGATCTCGGCACGGCATGGCGCGTGCTGACCGATTATGCCCGTTACGTCGAGTTCGTTCCGGGCCTGCGCACGAGCCGCGTCGTCGCGCGCCGTGGTGACGAGGTCACCGTCGAGCAGACCGGCAACGCTCCGCTTTGGCTCCTCGACGCGCCGGTCGATGTCGTTTATCGGATCACCGAGTCCGCGCCCTACGCGCTGCACTCGCACGCCACGACCGACCACGGCGCGACGCTCGACAGCGACTACATGCTGACGCCCGACGCGCGAGGCCTTCGCCTCGACTACACCGGGCGACTCGTCGCCCCGCAGGGCGTACTCGTGCGGCTGCGCGAGGCGGCAGGCGAACACGCGATCGTCACGCATTTCCACGCGCTCGCCGCCGAGATCGCGCGACAGGCTGGGGCCGGCGAATTTCCTCCCGGGAATACGAAGACGCCCTCACCGTGACCAGGCTCGCGCAGATGCGACCGCATATCGTCGCGACCCTCGCCCGTGCCACCGCGACCGCGCTTGGCGCCGCGCTGCTCGTCGCATGCGCCCCGCTACCGGTCGTTCCGACACCCGTCGAAGCAGGCGTCCCGCCCGGTTTTCCCGACAGCTACTATCGGAACGCTGCGCGGAGCGGTAACGCGATCTTCGCGATCGATCCGGCTGCTTCGCTCGTCACGATCGTCGTGCACCGTGGCGGCACACTCGTGCGACTCGGCCACGACCACGTCGTCGCGATCCGCGACGCGCACGGCCTCGTCGACAAGACTGCGGAGCGCGCCGACCTCTATGCGCGGCTCGACCGTATGACGGTCGACGAGCCCCGCCTGCGGCGCGAGATGCACTTCGACACGCAGCCTTCGGCTGTCGACATCGAGGGTACGCGAACCAACATGCTCGAGCGCGTGCTGCACGTCGAGCAGCATCCGTTCGTCGTGGTCGCGGTTCGAAGAGTCGCCGGAGCGCCGTCCGGGTCAACCGCGAACCCGGCGGCCGGGATGCACGTGTCGATCACGCTCAACGGCGTGACACGCGTCGTTCCGCTCGACATGACGGTGACCACGCGTGGCGACGTCCTCGAAGCCAGTGGAAGCTTCTCGATCGACCAGAGCGATTTCGGACTGCGGCCGATGTCGCTCTTCGGCGGCGCCATCACCGTCGAGGATCGCCTCGGTCTTCGCTTCGACGTCCGTGCGCGCCGGCAGGGCGTCCCGCTCGGAGCAGCCGGGCATAGAGGAGCAGGTTGACGGCGACGACCAGCGCCGCGAGTACGTACTGCGCGTGGCGCGTGAGGCCGGCCGGGTAGATCGTTGCGAGGAGGTAGTGCGCGACGAACCCGTCGCGATAGCCGACGAGGCCCGCGCGCGCGCGCAGCGCGTTCTCGACCACGGTGAGCGGACAGATCGCTCCCGAAAGCTCGATCCAGGTACCCCAAGCCGCAGCGGGGAGGTGCAGCCAGACGAGCCATCGCCACCGCCGAACGGCAACCGCACCGAGCACGACGAACACGATGAACGCGAGATGCAGCGTCAACGTGGCCACGACGGCGATGTGCCAGGTCACGGTGCGACTCGCGGCGATGTCATCGGTGCCGGCAGAGAGACTCGAACTCCCGACCAACGGTTTACAAAACCGCTGCTCTACCAACTGAGCTATGCCGGCGCGCGCCGATTGTAGCGCGCGACGGCGTCAACGCGCCGGCGTGAACGACTTCGACAGCGCCTTGTACACCGGGTGCGGGCAGATGAGCCGCGAGAGTCCGTAGCCGAGCAGCGACGACGCCATCAGCGGCAGCGCCATGTCGGGGTCGCGCGTCATCTCGATCACGATCACGAACGCGGTGATCGGCGCCTGCACGACCCCCGAGAAGTAGGCGACCATGCCGAGGATCACCACGGCGGCCTGCGGCGCGTGCGGCACGAGAAGGGCGACGTTCTGCCCGATTCCGGCGCCGACCGCGAGCGACGGCGAGAAGATGCCGCCGGGAATGCCGCTCGCGTAGGAGACGATGGTCGCGAGGAGCTTCACCACGCCGAAGCTCGCCGGGATCACGTCGGCACCGCCAACGATCGAGCGCGTCTCGACGTAGCCGGTGCCGTAGATGGTTCCCTGCGACGCGAGGCCGATCAGCGCGAGGAGGAGCCCG
>Ga0134128_10009678_pt1 | contig 11562 bp, 9 predicted proteins | sample KB31754_FD_96462 | JGI IMG/M metagenome (GOLD analysis project Ga0134128, IMG submission 96462) | Terrestrial soil microbial communities with excess Nitrogen fertilizer from Kellogg Biological Station, Michigan, USA - KB3-175-4 | ecosystem: Environmental > Terrestrial > Soil > Unclassified ...
AGGGAGGGAGTGAGGAGATCGGCCTCGATGAGATCGAGCGCGAGCTCGCCGTGCAGACACCTCCGGGCGAGCCGCTCGTCAAGCAGGACCTGCTCGCCCTGCCGTTGCGCGAGGCACGCGAGCAATTCGAGCGCGCCTATCTGCAGCAGCAGCTGCTGCTCTGCAACGGCAAGGTCGGCCAGCTCGCCAAGCGAGTCGGCATGGAAAGAACGCACCTTTACCGCAAACTGCGCTCGCTCGGCCTCGATTTCCGCTCGATCGGCGAGGAGTAGACCCGGTCTACACACAGGAGCGGCAACGGCGCGACCATTGTTGTACCCTATGAGAGACAACGTTGTCGGAGTACGACGACTGGCAACCGCAGGAGACGGGAAGAGGAAAGGGGGGACCGCTCGAGCGCGCAATGCAGCTGCGCCGGTGGCGGCGGGGGATTCCGTTATCGCCGCGAACGGATTGCGCCTGCTCATCGTGGAGGATGTTGCCGCCGAGGCCGCGCTTGCGGTACGCCATTTGGCTTCCGGTGGTATCTCTTGCGTCCCGCGCACCGTGGCAGATGAGCGGCATTTCCGCACGGCGCTCAAACAGTTCCGCCCGCACGTCATTCTTTCCGACTTCACGCTTCCGGCCTTCGATGGCCTGACGGCTCTCGATATCGCCCGTCAGGAGGCGCCGGATGTCCCCTTCATCTTTCTTTCGGGCACCATCGGCGAGGAGCGTGCGATCGAAGCCCTGCGGCGCGGGGCGGTCGACTACGTGCTGAAGACCAACCCGGCGCGTCTCGTGCCGGCCGTTCGCCGCGCGCTGCGTGAAGTGGAGGAGCGCGGGCGGCGCCGGGCGGCGGAGCGGCAGATTGCGCGCCTGACCCGCAGGCTGAAGATGCAAAGCGGCATCAACAGCGCGGTGATTCGGATCCGGGACCGGGACGAGCTGCTGCGCGAGGCCTGTCGGCTCGCATACGAGGTGGGCGCTTACGATCGCTCCGTAATTTTCCGCGTCGCCCAGGACGGGCGGACCGTCACTCCCTGGTATTGGCTCGGCGCGGATGATGCGGCGGGGGCCAACCCGGCTGCGCTGACGATCGGCGATGGCACCGAGCCGGATACCAGCCTGACGGGCCGGGCTCTGCGGACGGGCGAAATCGCGGTGTGCGCCGACCTCACCCGATCAGGGGCGCCGGTGGCAATCCGCGACAGGCTGCTGAAGCGGGGACTGCGATCTCTGGTCGTGCTGCCCCTGATCGTCGACGGCGCGCCGGTCGGCGCGTTGGCTCTCGCATCCCGGGAGGCGCATGTCGTCAGCGACGAAGAGCTGCGGCTGCTGCAGGACATCGCGGTCAATCTCTCGTTCGCGCTGCGCTACCGGCAACAGGAGGATGCGGCCCAATATCTCGCCTCCTTCGACCCGCTGACCGGGCTCGCCAAGCGGGCTCTTTTCTGTCAGCGGCTCGATCAGCGTCTACGCAGCCTGACGCTGCTCGAGACTGCTCCGAACGTGGTTGCATTCGACGTCATGCACCTCAGCAAGGTGAATGACAGCTTTGGACGGCATGCGGGCGATCTGCTGCTGCAGACGGTCGCGAAGCGGCTCAAGTACCACATCGCGGACGATGAGCGCATTGGCTATCTGGGTGGCGGAACGTTCGTGTTGGTGCTGCCGCATGAGGAGACCTCCGCAGAGAGTGTCACCACTCTCCTCGAGAACACGGTATTCCGCGAGCCGTTCAACATCGAGGGCCGGGTGCTGCGGACTTCCTTCCGCTCGGGCATCGCGCGCTCGCCGGCAGACGGGAAGGATGGCAACACGCTCGCGCAGCGCGCGGAGGCCGCGCTCAAGCAGGCGAAGGAGGCCGGCGAGCAGTACCTGCACTACCAGATCGATATGCACAGCGACATCGCAGAGCGGCTCGCGCTGGAGCATCGCCTGCGCGTCGCGCTCGATGAGCGGCAGCTGGTGCTGTACTACCAGCCGCAGGTCAGTCTCGCGACCGGCCGCATCGAGGCAGTCGAGGCGCTGCTGCGCTGGCAGGATCCGCAACAGGGCCTGGTCTATCCGGGCCAGTTCCTGCCGGTCCTCGAGTCATCCGGCATGATCGTGGCGGTCGGGGAGTGGGTGTTGCGGCAGGCGGCTGAGGACTGTCTGCGCTGGCGCCGCGCCGGACTGGCGCCGTTGCGGGTCGCGGTCAACGTGTCGGCGCAACAGATCCGGCGGCGCACCTTCGTCAGCCAGGTGCTCGAGGCGGCGCAGGCATGCCTGCGCGCGGGCTGCGGCATCGACCTCGAGATCACCGAGACCGGGCTCCTGCACGACGTCGAGCGCGCCAGCCGCAAGCTCCGTGAGCTGCGTGCCGCGGGACTGCGGATCGCGCTCGATGATTTCGGGACGGGCTACTCGTCACTGGGGCTGCTGTCGAAGCTGCCTGTCGACCTGGTGAAGATCGACCGCTCGTTCATCACGGGATTGCCCGATGACAGTGCCAGCGTCACGCTGGTATCGAGCGTGATAGGCCTGGCGTCGGCATTCGGGCTGAAGGTAGTGGCCGAAGGGGTGGAGACCGAGGGGCAGCTCGCCATGCTGAGGAAGTTGGGCTGCAATCAATCGCAGGGATACCTGCACTCCCGCCCGGTGCCGGTGGAGCAATTCGAGAAGCTGCTGCGGGAGCAGCGGGGACCGGAGCAGTGATTGCCCCGGTCCGGCAGGGTAAACGGATGGCTAGCGGCGTTTCGTGCGTGACTTGCGCCGCGGGGACCCGGATCTCGCAGATTTGACTGGAGTGCGTCGCGCCGCGGTCCTGGACGGGCGCGACTTGCGTTTCGGGCTGCGCGCAACCGCTGCGGATTTGCCCTTCTTCGGCCGACGGCTCCGCGCTTTGACCGCGGATTTTCCGCTCATCGGTTTCGCGCCTGCGCGCCTGCGGGATGCGCTGCGCTTGCCGGCAGCCGAGGGTGCTGCCTTCGCCTCAGCGGCAGGCACATCGACGCCGCGCAGTTGATCGAGAATCGCGGGGTTCTCGAGAGTGGAGACATCCTGAGAGATCTCCTCCCCGCGCGCGATCGTCCGCAGGAGGCGGCGCATGATCTTCCCGGAGCGGGTCTTCGGCAGGTTGTCGGCGAAGCGGATCTCGTCGGGCTTGGCGATGGCGCCGAGGTGCTCGGCCACCCAAGTGCGCAGCTCGCTGACGAGCGCGCTGGTGTCGCCGGTCGGGCGCTGCCCGCGACAGACGACGTACGCAAACACCGCCTCACCTTTGATCTCGTGCGGCTTGCCGACGACCGCAGCCTCTGCGACCCTGGCGTGCGAGACCAACGCAGACTCGATCTCCATGGTTCCAAGCCTGTGTCCGGCGACGTTCAGTACGTCATCGATGCGGCCCATGATCCAGAAGTAGCCGTCCCGGTCGCGGTGGGCGCTGTCACCGGCGACGTAGAACCGCTTGTCGAATTTCTCCCAGTAGGCGGCAAGGTAGCGCGCGTTGTTGCCCCAGATGGTGCGCAGCATCGATGGCCACGGTTTCCTGATGACCAGATAACCGCCGGCATCGGGCCGTGTGACGGACTTCCCGTGCTCATCGACGATGTCCGCGTCTATGCCGGGCAGCGGCAGCGTGCACGAGCCCGGTTTGGTGGGCGTGATTCCGGGGAGCGGAGAGATGAGGATCACGCCGGTCTCCGTCTGCCACCAGGTATCGACGATCGGGCAGCGGCCGCGGCCGATGACCCGGTGATACCACATCCAGGCCTCGGGATTGATGGGCTCGCCGACGCTGCCGAGCAGGCGCAGGCGCGAGAGGTCGTACCGCGCCGGAATGTCGTCGCCGAGCTTCATCAGTGCGCGAATGGCGGTGGGCGCGGTGTAGAAGACACTGACGCCGTGATCCTGACATATCTTCCAGAAGCGCCCGGCATCGGGGGTGGTCGGGGCTCCTTCGTACAACACCACGGTCGCACCCGCGGCGAGCGGTCCGTAGGCGACATAGCTGTGGCCGGTCACCCAGCCGTCATCGGCGGTGCACCAGAAGACATCGTCATCGCGCAGGTCGAACACCCACTGGGTGGTGAGCTTCGCGCCGAGAAGGTAGCCGCCGCTCGAATGTTGGATTCCCTTGGGCTTGCCGGTCGAGCCCGAGGTATAGAGCAGGTAGAGCGGGTGCTCCGCCTCGACCCACTCCGGCTCGCAGGTCGGCGGCTGGCCTTCGACCATCTCGTGCCACCAAAGATCGCGCCCGCGCCGCATCGATACCTGCCGGCCCGTGCGCCTGAGCACGACGACCCGCTCGATAGTCCTGCAGCCCTCGGCCAGTGCCTTGTCCGCGGCGGCCTTGAGCTCTATCGGATGTCCGCCGCGCCAGCCGCCGTCGGCGGTGATCAGAATCTTGGCGCCGGTGTCCTCGATACGGTCCTTCAGCGCGGGCGCGGAGAAGCCGCCGAACACCACGGAGTGAATGGCTCCGATCCGGCTGCACGCATGCATCGCGACCACCGTCTCCGGCACGAGCGGCATGTAGATCGCCACCCGATCGCCCTTGCGCAGGCCCTGCGCCTTGAGCGCATTCGCGAACCGGCAGACCTCGGCATGCAGCTCTTCATACGAGAGCCTGCGGGTGTCGCCCGGCTCACCCTCGAAGAGGATCGCGGTCTTCCGTCCGCGCTGCTCGAGATGCACGTCGAGGCAATTGAACGAAACGTTGAGGCGCCCATCGGTGAACCACCGGTAGTTCGGAGCGGCGGAGTCGTCCAGGGTCACCGTGAACGGCTGGTGCCAGGTGAGCTCCTCGCGCGCCAGTCGAGCCCAGAAGCCGTTCGCGTCCTCGGCCGCCTGACGGCGCATCTGCTCCAGATCCACGGGCTTGATGCGTGCCCGCGCGGTGAAATCGGCGGCCGGGGCGAACGTGCGCTCCTCCTGAAGCACGGACACGATGTTCTTGTTCCTGCTCACCATAATGAGTTTCTCCGATCGTGCCCTCGCTCAGGCACAGGGAAGTGCCCCGCCGCCGCAGGTGGCTTCATACTACGCGAACCCCCGCGGGGCTGGGAGTCTCCTCGCTAGCCTCTGACCTCGGCCAGGAGCCTCTCGATGCTCGCGCGCGCCTGGCGGGCGTAGCCGCCGCCAAACAGGTTGGCGTGATTCAACACGTGATAGAGGTTGTAGAGCTCCGCGCGCACGGCATGCCCGGACGGAAGGGGCGCCACGGTCAGGTACGCATCGTAGAAGGCGCGGCCGAAGCCGCCGAATAGCCGGGTCATGGCGAGGTCCGCCTCGCGATCGCCGTAGTACACCGCCGGATCGAATATCACGGGTTCGTCCCGTTCGTCCGCGAGCCAGTTGCCGGCCCAGAGGTCGCCGTGCAGGAGCGAGGCTGCCGGTCGATGGCCCGCCAGCAGCGCACCGCTCGCCTCGAGGAGGCGAGCGCCGGGTTTTTCCAGGAGGTCCGCGAAGCCGTTCTGCACCGCGAGCGCGAGCTGATGGCGCAGGCGCCGCTCGCGAAAGAACTCGGCCCAGTCGGGCAGGGAGCCGTTTGGCTGGGGTGTCCGGCCGATGAAGTTGTCGGCCGTGAAGCCGAACTGACGTGCCGTCACCCGGTGCTGTGCTGCGAGTTGCTCGCCGAGCCTGTGCTCTGCGGCGCGTCCCGCCGGCCGGGACTCGATCCACTCCAGGGCGAGAAACGCGCTGGGCCCCGCGCGGCCCCGCGCCAGCACGCGCGGCACACGAACGGCCCGGGCCTCCGCCAGCGTCAGCAGGCCCGCCGCTTCCGCTTCCAGGCCGGCATCGCCGTGATCGGCTACTTTCACGAAGAGTCGCCGCTCGCCGCACCTCCACCCGTAGGTGCGATGCATGCTGCCGCCCGAGACACCGCTTTCCGGCTCCGGCGCACACTCCTCACCGATTTGCGCGCCAATCTCGCGCGCGAGCCTCTCGAATCCGCCGTCCTCGCTCAAACGCATCGCTCCGGAGTGAAATGCTCAGCTTGCGACTGCTGCGGCGCAGGCGCCCTGTTGCTCGGCGAGTCGCTCGCCCTGCCGGCGCAGCAGTGGTCCGAACCTGAGGCGATCGTAGAACGCTCCGAGAGACGCAAGATCCGGGGTCCTCGGCTGCAAGTCCGGGGCCGACACGCCGAGCGGCATGTCGCAAACGATCTGCGTGAGCCGCCGCGCGAGGAAGACGGCCTCGCGATGGGCTGCCAGACGCTCACCGAGTGCTCGGCCACCGCGCAGTCCCAGGGCGGGGACGCGGCCGATGTTGGCGTAGAGCTCATCGAGCGAGCCGAATTTCCGCATCAGCGTGGCTGCGATCTTCGGCCCGATGCCCGGTACACCGGGAATGTTGTCCGAAGTGTCGCCGGCGAGGGCGAGGAAGTCGGCGAAGCCCTCGGGCGCCACGCCGAAGTAGCGCTGGACGTCGCGGTAGCCGAGCTGTGTGCGCGCGCCGAAATCCCACAGCAGGTCGCCGTCGCGCACGAGCTGCGCCAGATCCTTGTCGCGCGTGATGAAGGCCGAGCGGACGCCTTCGGCGCGCATCACGCAGGAGAGCGTGCCGATGATGTCGTCGGCCTCGAATTCCGGATCGACGAATGCCCGCACTCCAAGATGGCGGCAGAGCTCCCGGCAGTATTCGAACTGCCGCGGCAGTCCGGCCGTCGTCGGTTCGCGGTTGGCCTTGTACGCAGGATAGATCCTGTTGCGATAGGAAGTCGCCAGGCGCTGGTCGAAGGCGACGCCGATGTAGCGGGGGCGAATGCGCTCCATCAGATCGCCCAGAAATCGCGCGAAGCCGAAGACCGCATGCACGGGATTGCCCTCCCCGTCCACCATATCCGGCAGCTGCGAGTGATACGCCCGGAACACATAGACCGAGGCGTCGACCAGGAAAATCACGGCATCCCCATCCCAACGTGGAGCGGCACGAGCGAGACCCGCAGGCATACGGAAGTGCCCCGCCGCCGCAGGTGGCGCTTGATCAACTCAGCCAGCGCTGGATGCGATCGTGCAGCGGGCTCGAGCGCGGGAAGTGCGCCAGCAGATACTGCATCTGATCGGCCAGCACGCGCCGGCCCTTGAGGAAGATGTACTCCGCGTAGGTCGGAGTGAATGGCACCGCGATGAGCTGCATCTTTGCCTGCTCCGGCGTGCGCGACGCTTTCTGATTATTGCAGCGCCGACACGCGGTCACGACGTTCGTCCAGACGTCGAGCCCGCCCTGACTGAAGGGCCTGATGTGGTCGCGCGAGAGCTCGCGTGACGGGAAGCGAAGGCCGCAGTACATGCAGAGGAACGCGTCCCTGCGGAACAGCGTCTGATTGTTGAGCGGCGGCACGTAGTCGTGGCGCGTATTGCCCGGATTGCCCGTATGCCCGACGGTAGCAACGATGGAATTGATCTCGAGCATCGTGCGCCGGCCGGTCAGCGCGTTTACGCCGCCGTAGAGCTCGTAGAGCGCCGAGCCGCACGTATAGGCCACCTGCTCCTGGTAGTAGAGACGGGCCGCCTCCCTGTAGTCGATCCATTCGAGCGGCATGCCGGCTACGTCCGTCCGCAAGACGAGTTGGGATAGCCCGCGCGCCGTCCCGGTCGGGACGATCCGCAGGTCGTCCGCGAAGCCCCGGTCGGCCCGTTCAAGATCTATGCCCATCATGACGGCTGTAAGATACGGCAATTTTATGCGAATATTCAACATCCCACGCCCAGGACCCCCAAAGAGGGCCGCAGATGCCAGTAACCATAGGTGCGCTCCGCGAGAGCGCGCCACGCGAGACTCGTGTGAGTTTGGTTCCGGAGGTGGCCGAGAAGCTGGCCCAGACCGGCGCGCGAGTGCTGCTCGAGCGAGGCGCCGGCGCGAGCGCCCAGTTTCCTGATTCGGCCTACCGCGGCGTCGAGTGGGACGATTCGCCCGCCGCCGTGCTCGAGCAGTCGCAGGTACTGCTGACGGTCCAGCCGCTGTCGCTCCAGCAGATCGGCGCGCTGCAGCCGGGCGCCGTGATCATAGGCTTCCTGCAGCCCTACGCGCAGTGTGAGGGAGTCAAGGCGCTCAAGGAGCGGCGGATTACGAGCTTTGCGATGGAGCTGGTGCCGCGCATCTCGCGCGCGCAGTCAATGGACGCGCTATCGTCGCAGGCGGCTATCGCAGGGTACAAAGCGGTCCTGATCGCTGCCAATCATTTGCAGAAGTTCCTGCCGATGCTCACCACGGCGGCCGGGACGATCCGTCCGGCGCAAGTGCTCGTCATAGGTGCAGGCGTCGCAGGGCTGCAGGCGATCGCGACGGCGAAACGCCTCGGCGCAGTCGTTGAGGCGTATGACGTCCGCGGCGCTACGCGTGAGCAAGTGAAGTCGCTGGGAGCAAAGTTCGTCGAGACGGGCGTGAGCGCGGAAGGTGCCGGCGGTTACGCGCGCGAGCTCACTGGGGAGGAGAAGCGCAAACAGCAGGAGGTACTCGATTCGCGCATCGCTGCCGCCGATGCGGTGGTGACGACTGCGGCCGTTCCCGGCCGGCCGGCGCCGAAGATCATCCAGCGCGTGGTGGTGGAGCGCATGCGTCCGGGCTCGGTGATCGTCGACATTGCCGCGGAGCAGGGCGGCAATTGCGAGCTCACCCGTCCCGGCGAGCTGGTGACCCACCAGGGGGTCAAGGTGATCGGTCCGCTGGGGCTCGCGGCCGAGCTCGCCTACAACGCGAGCGAGATGTATGCCCGCAACCTGCTCAATTTTCTGAAGCCCGCCATCCAGAAAGGCGAGCTCGCCATCGACTGGAGCGACGAGGTCTTTGCCAAGGCGTGCCTCACGCATGCCGGCGAGATCAAACACGAGCCCACAGCCAAGGCCATCGAAGGTTGATCCCATGACCGGAATCGTTGCGCTCTACATCTTCATGCTCGCGGCCTTCACCGGCTACGAGGTCATCTCGCGCGTGCCGGTGATCCTGCACACACCGCTCATGTCCGGCTCCAACTTCGTCCATGGAATCGTGCTCGTCGGCGCGATGGTGGCGCTCGGCAACGCACACACCCCGCTCGAGAAGACGATCGGTTTCATCGGCGTGCTGCTCGCGGCCGGCAACGCCATGGGCGGCTACGTCGTGACGGAGCGCATGCTGGAGATGTTCAAGTCGAGCAGGGCGGCCGGCGCGCGCCCGAGGGCGCACTAGATGCAAGGCGCTCCGGTGTCGGCCTTCCTGGGAGCGGACACCCTCATCCAGGCGAGCTACTTCGTCACTGCCGTGCTCTTCATCATCGGATTGAAGCGCATGAGCTCGCCGGTCACGGCGCGCAGCGGCATTCTCTGGGCCGGCGCCGGCATGCTCGTCGCGACGCTCGTCACCTTCGCCTACCCGGGGATGAGCAACTATCCGCTCATCGGCGCCGCCATCGTCGTGGGTGCGGTTGCTGCGTGGTGGACCGGCAAGCGCGTCGCCATGACCAACATGCCGCAGATGATCGCCCTCTACAACGGCATGGGCGGCGGCGCCGCGGCGGCCATCGCCGCGGTGGAGCTCTACCGCGGTGGGGCGGAGGGCTACGCGCTCGCGACTCTCGCGGTGATCGGCGGCCTGATCGGCGCGGTGTCCTTCAGCGGCAGCCTGATCGCCTTCGGCAAGCTGCAGGGTCTGATCAAGCGCAGCTTTCGTTTCCGCGGACAACAGGCGCTCAATGTCCTGGTCCTGGCTGCTGCCCTGGCGTGCGCGGCGCTTCTCGCCGGACATTTCAACGCCTCGCCGGATGTCGTCACTGCGCTCTTCGTGCTCGCACTGATCCTCGGCATCACCATGACGCTGCCGATAGGTGGCGCGGATATGCCGGTGGTGATCTCACTGTATAACGCCCTCACCGGCCTTGCGGTCGGTCTCGACGGCTTCGTGCTGCACAACGCAGCGATGATCATCGCGGGCACCGTCGTCGGCTCGGCCGGCACGCTGCTGACGCAACTCATGGCGAAAGCCATGAATCGCTCCCTCGGCAACGTGCTCTTCTCCGGTTTCGGGGATACCGGAGCGGGCCCCGCGGGCAGCGTGACGGGCAGCCTCAAGCCGATCGAGGCTTCCGACGTCGGCGTGATGTTGGCCTTCGCGCAGAAAGTGATCGTCGTGCCCGGCTACGGCATGGCCGTCGCCCAGGCGCAGCACAAGATCTGGGAGCTCTGTCAACTCCTGATCGATCGCGGGGTGATGGTGAAGTTCGCCATTCACCCGGTCGCCGGCCGCATGCCGGGGCACATGAACGTGCTTTTGGCGGAAGCTGGCGTACCATACGATCTGATTGCGGATCTCGACGAGATCAACGCGGAATTCGATACCGCGGACGCGGCGCTCATCATCGGCGCCAACGATGTCGTCAATCCGGTCGCGCGCACGGACAAATCGAGCCCGATCTACGGCATGCCGATCCTGAATGCCGACCGGGCGAAGAACGTGATCGTCATCAAGCGGGGGCAGGGCGCCGGATTCTCGGGCATCGAGAATGCGCTGTTCTACCTCGACAACACCCGGATGCTCTACGGCGATGCGCAGAAGGCGGGCGCGGAGCTGATCCAGGCGATCAAAGCGGTCGGTTGAGACGGAGGTCGGCTGTGCGTAACGTACTGGCATTTGGCCTGACGCTGGCGGCTCTGGCCGCCTTTCCCTGCCATGGTCAGAACGCAGCGGACGATACGCCGCCCTCCATGCAGGCACTGCGCGCCCACTCGGCGGCCGCACCCTCCGCGCTGCTGGCCAGCGCGCCCGCGTCCGCGTGGCGGACGCTCGACCCGGACAACACGTTGTATCTGACACTGCCGCAGGGGCGGGTGCTGATCGAGCTGGCGCCGCAGTTTGCGCCGCGGTATGTCGCCAACGTCAAGAAACTGGTACGGCAGGGCTTCTTCGACGGACTGTCCATCTTTCGCGTGCAGGACAATGCCGTGGCCGAATGGGGCGATCCCACCGGCCACAGGTCGGTGGGCACGGCCAGGCGCATGGTGGCCGCAGAGTTCGAGCGGCCGGCGCGCGACCTGCCGTTCACTGCGCTGCCCGATCCTGACACCTATGCCCCGCAGGCCGGATTCGCGGATGGCTTTCCTGCCGCCCGCGATCCGGTGTTCGGCCGGGCGTGGCTCGCCAACTGCTACGGCATGGTGGGCGCCGCGCGCGGCAACAACGTCGACAGCGGCGGCGGCACGGCCCTTTACGCGATCATCGGCGGCCCGCAGAGACAGTGGGATCGCAACACCACCATGGTGGGCCGGGTCGTGGAAGGCATGCCGCTGCTCTCGAGCCTGCCGCGAGGCAATGGTCCCATGGGGGTATACACGGACCGGCATCGCTGGGTGCGCATCGAGTCGGTGCGCATAGCCGCGGATCTCCCGGCCGCGCAGCGGACTGCGCTCGAGGTGCTGCGCACCGACACGCCGACCTTCACTCAGTACGTCGAATCGCTGCGCAACCGCCGTGAGCCCTGGTTCAAGGTGCCTGCCGGCCGCATCGCGGTCTGCAGCATTCCCATCCCCGTAAAGACCGAAAGCAAGTGAGTGAGCGGCCCTTCTAACGAGGTGGCCGGCGGGAGGGGGCTCTCATCTGGAAGCGCGGCATCGGCATCATCTG
>Ga0134128_10009679_pt1 | contig 11562 bp, 13 predicted proteins | sample KB31754_FD_96462 | JGI IMG/M metagenome (GOLD analysis project Ga0134128, IMG submission 96462) | Terrestrial soil microbial communities with excess Nitrogen fertilizer from Kellogg Biological Station, Michigan, USA - KB3-175-4 | ecosystem: Environmental > Terrestrial > Soil > Unclassified ...
GTGGAGAAAAAGCGTTTAGGAGTGGTTAACAAAAAAACGCTAGAAAAAGTTAAAGAGACCTTAATGATTGTGCTTAATTTAAAACAAAAATCTCTTTAATGCCAAAAACCACTCCCGAAGAAATTACTCGCAAAAAAAGAATGCCTTCGCTTCTTAAATAACCAGATTTACAAACTTACTAGACAGCAAAAATATCTTGCTAAACAACTCACTAAAATCCAAGCCTAAATCAAAGATTACCAAAAAGAAAAAAAACTGAAAAGTGATTAGCAAGAAATCGGTAAAATCACGTTTACAATTTAAATGCTAATCAGCCAGCCAAAAGAACCTTTTTAACAAACTAGGCTACGAAAAAACTTATATTAATTACTAACTTAAATAAAAGCAACAAAAACACCGCGGAAGCACCGCAGAAGCAATTAACTTTTACTCATTAAAAAAGCGAGGTTTGTTATTTTTACATAATGGCGAAAAGGTTAAAAGAAAAAGTTTAATTGTGGGCGATTTAAGTAAGTTGGAACCAAAGAAAAGGTTATTTAATTAAAAACTATTTGATATGCGAACTAGAACCCAAGAGAAAGAAAATAAGCCAACAACTATCTCTCGTGCAAAAATCAAAAAAGCAGAACCTAAAATACTTAATCTAGCCGTTCATTTAGAAAAGTTAACTGCCCAATTAAACGATGGGCGAGAATTAAGTATTCCCATTAATTGGTTTGCCAAATGGGGAGTAGAGAATGTTAGTGCAGAAAAGTTAAGAAAGTATGAGATACATCGGGGGAAAGACATTTATTTTCCCGACATAGACGAAGTATTAGGGATGGAAGTTTTTATTCATGGTTTTGACGCTCCTTGCGAATAATTTATGCCAAGTTGAGAGATAAAGGACTATTTTTTTTATTTCAAAGTTAACGATTTAACCAAGAATAAACCGGCTCATGTTCATGTAGAAACTTCACGGGGCGAAATACAATTTTGATTAGAAAAGCCTGATCAGAAAACCAAAGACGAAATTACCGTCAAAAAAATTAAAGGTCGAATTTCCGATAAAGAAAAGGGCGAGATAGAAAAATTAGTAGTCAAAAACAAGGATTTATTTTTACAAGCATGGAATAAGAGAAAAACCGCAGCGGGAAAGAGTAATTAATTACAAGATATTTGCACGTGTACGAGAGCCTTGAAATTTAACCATGATTTTTACTATAAGTATATTTTTGTGAAAAAAGTTGATATATCAGCAAAGTTTTGTTAAAAAGAACTATTATGACTAATTGAAAAGATATTCATAAAAATTTTGCTGAAAAAGGACACTTGTGAAGCAAACATTACCAACAAGCCTGAGAAAAAGCTGGTTTAACTGCTCAAGGTACTCAAGAATGAATCAACAGTGGTTGTCAACCTGACGACTATGACTTAGTAGCTTATGCTCGTTTGAAAGATTATCAACCCTCAGCGGTTAATTTAGAAGAATTAAGGAGAGAATATGAAAACTGAGAAAAATCTCCAAAGTCTGCTCAAGAATATTTAGATATTAATTATCCCAAAGACCAAAGAAAAGACATCACTAAATTAGATATCAATGAAAAACAACTAACTGGTTCGCTTGACTTAACTGACTTTGTGAATTTAGAGGAATTAAGTTGCCGCAGTAATAGAGATATCAATCAACTAGAAATAAGCAATTGCATCAAATTAAGAAAAATTGATTGTTGAGCTAATTGGCTAATCACCTCTTTAGATTTCAGTAATAATCCTCAATTAGAAGAATTATCTTGTGGGGAAAATTTCCGATTAAGTACTTTAAAATTTAAAGAAAATAGTCAACTACGGAGACTTTGTTGTCCTAATTGTAAAATAGTTAATTTAGAACTCGGCAGTCAGCCATTTTTAAAAGAAATTATTTGCTGACACAGTCAATTAACCAACCTTAGTTTTCTCAGCCAACTTAACAACCTGCAATCGTTAACTATTTCAAATAATAACTTTTCGTCTATGGATTTAACAATTTTTAGTCAGTTGACTGATTTAAGACGATTAGATATTGCTAGAAATAGTTTCGTTGGATCACTAGAACCCTTTCAAAACCTGACTAAATTAAACTCGCTTAGTATTGGCAATACTGAACTTAGCCAAGGTCTAGAACACCTACCAGATAGTTTAATAAATTTTTGTTGTATAAATACCCCCTTAGCCAAGATTTTAAAAACTTATGGAGAGTCTAACCAAAGCAACTATCTCTCCTCTCTCCAAAAATGAAGAGAAGATAATATTCAGCAACCAATTAGAGAATTAACACCTAATCTATCAGAAGTGGCAACTGGTGGATACAATTCAACAGGTTCCATTATTAACCAGACAAATCAAGCCTATGATTGAAAGCAACACTCAACTAATTTAGAAAAAGAACTAAATAAACTTTCTGCGATTGTTTTTCTCGATAAAGATTATAATTTTACTGAACTTAAGCAAGAAATCACTCGCCTTAAATACCAAGAATTAGCCTCGCAAATTCGAAGTAAAAGAACAGAATTAGAACAATTAACTAACGCTGTCCAAGGAAAACTTACCAAAGCAGAAAAATATCTTTTTGAAAAACTTTTGAAGAAACATTCTAAACTTCTTCAACCTAATTCTAATACAGAAAAGCTTAACGAATTAAAGGAAAATTTGAGTGAAAAGCTCACTAATGAAGAATTACAAACCCTCTTAACTAAACAAACTGAACTAAGTCAATTAGAAAAACACTTAGCTAGTTTACAGCAAAATCAAGAGCAAGTTGCTCAAATTCAACAAAATTATTCTTTTAAACAATAAATTAAATAATCATAGCCAACGAAAAAAAATCAGTGCTAGTTTATTAATTAAAGCTCTAATTTATTTAGGAAAAACAAGTAGTGAGGATAAGTTAATTAAGGCTTTACGAGAAGTGGCAGTCTAGGTTAATTAATCAAAACAAAAAAAGAAAGTTAAGTTACAATCTACTCAACTTTAAATACTTTTGCACTATCATTTGGACTTTTCTTTTAATTAACCGCTCTAAATTTTAACCAAAAATTAATTTATGAACGATAGTTTGCCAAACTCTCCTTTTTGTTTTCCAAGAAAGAAAAAAAGATTTTAACTCTTTTCACTCGGAAGAAGTTAAGGATTAATCTCGTAAAAATTCCATATGGTAAATAAAAAAGAAACGAAGCCTCAAAAATTAACTGACAAAGAGATGCGAAAATTACTCTTAAGCTTAAAAGAAAAAGCCGAAAAATCTCCGGCTGAGGAAGACAGTTTTAGTTTAGAAGTAATTTGCTCCAAAAAAGATATCGATCAAAGTAACAGCTTTCAGCAAAAAAAATAGATGGAGATTTATTTTGAACATTTGATTAATGCAGCCTATTGAACTTACCAAGACATTTTAATCAAAAAATACGGCGACATTTACCCCTTACGCTCGGCGGTCATTAAGTTTAGTGGCTTTCAGTTAAGTTACGACTGATACGGAAGAACTAGACTCGGAAAAGAAAAAATGGGAAATCTAACCATTTACACCAAAGAAATTCATTTAAATATTTTGTTTTCCTACTGTCTAGCCGGTTTAAAAAGTGATGTTCCCAACTTTACCGAAAATTTTGGTTTTCGTAAACTAATTAACACTATTGCTCATGAACTAGCCCACTGCCTCATGGCTAATTATAAACTGAATTTCGGTCAAGAGCATGGTTCTGAACACCAACAGTTAACCCAGGATGTAGAGGCTTTTTTGTGAACTCTCTACGAAGTAAAAGAATTGGAGCAACTACATAATTCTCGTTGGCAAGAATTATTGAAAAAGGATTAACTTTTTGCTCCAATTTTCCTCCTCTCCTACCATCTCTTTTGATTATACACCAATCCTCCAACTCTCGTATCATCCCCAACCTTAACCATGGTGTATAATCATTTTCTGTAACAAACATTTTCGGCTCCTTCTCTTCTTCCATGATATCTACTCTTAAACTAAAAAGTGTAAAAATATAATCATGGGTTTCCATGCCTGACCTTTCGGTTTGGTCAGAAACCGCTAGGGCTTGTTTTTCATTAGCCCCGTCATTAACTTTTGATTGTTAATAACGCTCTCCGTAGCCCAGATGGGAACGGTATCCAATTTATCACTATTATTTAGTGGGTTTTAGGGAATAGTTATGTAAAAATAACTTCCCCAAAGTAAATAATTATTAAAAAAGCATTCTGCTCCTAGTAATTAGCTATTTTGGAAAGGTTATTTACCCATCTCCTCGGTGGTTCCCGTGAGGGAATAAAAGGGATTTCTTTAATTAATGGCTGATAATCAATCATTTTTTCAATAATTTTTTGATAAGTAAAATGCTGACTAATTGATTTATATTCAATGCCGAAATCTTGCTTTAATAATTCTCAAAATTCTGCCGGAGTTTCAAACACATAATTATTTAAAGGAAAAAACGTCCCTCAAGCTTTATATTCATAATAACCTAAAAACTTACCATTTTTATCATAATAAGCATTTCCCGGAAGCATAACTTCCCCACTTATTTTAGCATCTCCTATTTTTTGATTTTGATAGTAAAGAGTGCCAGTTTTTTCTTGATTTTTATTTCTAAAAAGAAAAGGGATGCGAATATGACCTTTCGGACTTTTAACATATCCACAAGCATATTTTTTAGCAATTTTAGTTCATTTCTTTTGGTCGATGTCTAATCAACCAATGTAGCAATTATTTCAGTTATCCTCATAGATACGCACGCAACCTCTTTTAAGGTTATTAAAGTCTAGTTTTGATTTATGTCAATAATTATCAGCATTCCAATTCTTAATTATTGGATGTTTTAATTTATTTGGAACCGGGACAAAAGAGCGATTATTAACCAATAACTTTAAAAATTGTTTTTGCTTGTTTTGTTGAAATTCAGAAATAGGCTTTTTAGGTTTATTAACTTTTAATTTAGCTCGGTATTTTTGTTGAGCGAGGAGGAATTTTTGTTTGTTTTCTTGGTAATAGTTTGGTTTATGTTTACCGTGTTGGTTAGTTTTCATAAGAAATTGTTCAAATAGTTATCTACTCAGTAACCCAGCCCAACCAAACTGAACAATTTCTTATAAAGCGTGATTTAGCTGGGACTAGGTTGTTCAGTAAACAACTACAATTATATTTTTAATCACATTTATCAAAAAATAATATATACTTTGACCAAAACTAACCAAGATTTATCAAATTTAGAACCCCAGGAAGTTTTTATTTCACCAAAGAACGAATGCACTTTCAACCCGTCTATTAAACCTAAAAACCATTCTCGTCGCTGAAAACACACCAAACCCGACTTAATTAAAATTTGTTTCATTTGCGACGACCAAGTTAAAGTTAAGTACGTTCTGCCTCGCCAAGCTTACAGTAAAAAAAATCTTTGAGGCTACTGAACCAAAAAGCCAACTGACCAAAACAAATATATCTGTAATACTTGTATCGTGAAAATTCTTTACACGCGCAGATTTAATGATTGAGTATCTACCGAATTAGCTAATGATTTTCATGTTTATCTTTCCCGGGGCAATTTTGGCAAAAAAACTTAATTTTAAATCAGAAAAAGCAGAGTTTTTTCTCTTAAAAACAAGTTACTACTTAGCCTGTTTTGTTATTTTATATATTAAATATATAAGTTTTTATTTTTTTGATTTAAAAGAAAAAAAAATTACTACATAAAAAATCAAAAAGTATTAAAAAGTAATTATGATGAATAAAATTATAAATCGAGAGGCATCTCTAAATGCGAAAAATGAAAATAATAAATTTAATGAAAAAGGAGGTGAAAGATAATGGCAACAACAGCTTACTGTAATACTTGTAGAGGCACTTATGCTTCAACGATTTATGATAATAATCGTTGTTCGATATGTGGAAACTTATTTAACGCAATGCAACTTACTACTAGTGCACCGAGAAACACTACTGCTTTATCTCTTATAGCCAGCAATGTCTCGCAACAAGCAAGAAATGCCATTAGTGAAGCAAATCGTTCAGGAAGCAGCGTTACACATGGAAGTACACAGGGTAATTTAGCAAGTGGCAATTATACAGCTGAACAACTGCATTACGACCCACGGAGCGGAGATTTTAATTACTCTAAAACGGTGTTTAAAAAATAGGAGGTAAAAATTATGGTTAAACTTAATGATATTGAAAAAAAACTCCAAAATTATCAGCAGGGTTCTGAATACAATGTTCGCTATGAGAATAATGGAGAAAAAAGAATTTACACTATTTATCCAGGAAGGGCATTAGAATTTATTCGGCAAGTGGTTGCTAACACTCCGCCACCACCATTCTTGAGTCGTCCAAACATTAAAAGTAATTCTACTGTTGAATGTGAGATAGAAGAAAACAATGGAGTTATCACCAGGCAATCTTTTACAGCAAAGACACCAGCTTCTGGTTCGGATTTCGGCAGGGAAAATCCGAGTATAGGAGATTCAAGCCTTTGAAATTCAAGCATCTTTGGTAGTGGTAGACAATTTAATAATCAAAAAACATTAGAATTTGAGCAACCGAGCAACCAAGATTTTTCAGTGGCTAGGTCTCAAACTTCAATAAATAACCAACAGATTGGAATTTGTCACTGTAATTCTACTATCAAAAGAACCTTGCTTGATGATTGAAACCGTTGCTTGAAATGTGGCGGAATGTTTGATGATGCGGGTACAGAGGAAGCCAAAAAAAGACAAAAGGAATTTTTAGAAAAATTTAGACGAGAGCAGGAAGAAAATTTTCGGGCAGAGCAAGAAGAGAAGGAAAGATTTAAACAGGAGTTTATGAGTAGCGGCAGTAGTTCCTTAACTTCTTATCAACAGCACTCTTATCCTAATCCTCAATCTCGATTTATAGAAATAAATGAGGACAGTGAAAATATGGATACAGAAGAAACAACTACCCATTTTTTTCAACAACAACAACAACAACAACACATTGTTGAACCAAATAGACAAAAGTCAGCAGCAATAATTACAGCTAATCAAAGTAAATCACCAAGGACAGCCTTAATAATCGGAAGTTCAGTGATTTTTGTTAGTGGAATTGGTTTGCTGGTTTATTTGTTTAGAAAAAAACATATGAAAGGAAAAGTAAATCAATATGCAAATAACTAAATATTGCCAAACTTGTCAATCTAGCCAAAAGTCTTTTTTTGATGACAATAATCGCTGCATAAAATGTGGCAATATTTTTGATACGGGCTTAACTGTTGCTCCTACTGCTTCATCCACTGCTCAGAATTTTATCAATGAAGCAGTGCGTTCTGGCTCTACACAAAGTGAATGCTTAATAGTCCAAGGCAATGTTAAAAATAGCAGAGGAAGTTATGAAAAAGTGACCTATAATGGTCGAGATTTTTTTTACGAAAGGAAGGGTAATTAACATGCCAGATTGAAGAGTACATACGGTTACCGAAATTAATAATCCCTACAAAGAAAATCCAATAAAAAATTGACATTGGGTCTATATGTGAGTCTGAACAGATAAGCAAATAGAATGAAGAGACGGAAAGTCAAATGAATTCGCTTGTCATGCCTTTTATCCTTTTACTACTTTACAAGTGGGTGATTGAATTGAAGTTAATTTTGATGAAACAAAGTTAATAGGTAGATGATGAAATTATCCTGTTAATGACAACAGCCCAAATGTTATCAGAAGTTCAAGCATAATAAAAAAATTTGAACTTCCTGCCGAGGCTTCTTCTGAAATACGGCAACGTGTGGTTGAAGCCCAAAGAAATGGAACCAATGAAGGCGAGTTTATAGCAGCACAAGGAAGTGTGCAAAATAGTAATTTTAGTTATGAGAGGTTTACTTTTAATAAATATGCTGGAAACTTTTTCTATGAAAAGAGGTAAAAAACTAGCAAAAAAGTAAAATAAGTGAACCAACCCCAACTCCAAAAAATCATTCAAACAGCCTACGAACAAATGTGCTACTATTTTAAAATTATTCCAGTCAAAAAAGTAGTTTATAAAGGGATTTGAAATCAAGCAAATTGTCAAGAGGTTTTTAGCAACCAGGAAATTTTGGCTAATTTACAAATTACCGACGAGCAAAAAAAACATTTTTTAGAAGAATTAAAAAAATTAGAATTTACTAAGTCCGGAATAACTTTCCCCGCCGGTCAAGAAACTTGAATTTTGCTTAATCCCATTTACGAAAAACCAGAGATGGCGGAAAAGTTAATTTTTGATTGCGTAGAAACCATTGCTAAGCAAGTAACTCATGCGGTAATTTTTAACCTTGATATCTGACGAGGCTACGACCATCCTTACGGGGAAATAAATAAAAGTTTGAAAGATTTTCTTTGGCGAAACTACGATTGAAAAAAAATAATTGTCGGAGAGGGAAATAAGGAATAATATGGAAAAATTAGCCAAGCAAAGTTATTGCGAGTTAATTATGCTTTATAATAAATTAGACCCAACGCAAAAAGAACAGATCCATCAGCGTTTAGCTAGGATTATTCAGCGTGATGTTTTGCCTCAACAGGTAGAAAATTATTTGGCTGGTTTGGTTGAGGAGAATTATAACGAGTTGATTGTTCAAGCTAAATTGCTTTTAGTTAGTTAATTTAAATGCCACTAAAATAAAGGAGTTTCCTCTGCTCCCTCTAATATCTAATCTAAAATGGAGGTTAAACATTGGTCTCATTTTCCCAAAAAAATCCAAACATAAAAAACTTTTTACTTAAAATTATAACTATTATGAAACAAATAATAAATCAGAAAATAAATCAAATCAAAAAAGGAGAAAACAACTAAAATGGTAAATAAAAACGCCCAAGATTGATTAAATGAAAAGTATCCTGAAAATGGAGTATGTCAAAGAGATAGCGATTCAGAAAATAAGAATAAAGCAAGAAAAGACATAATTAAACTAGATATTAGAAAAGAAAAGGTGGGAAGCAGGTTCAATAGCAAGATTTTATTTGGTTCTTTAAAATTAGAAAGATTTATTAATCTACGGGTTTTAATTTGTTCGGGACATGAACTGGCTGAATTAGATTTGAGAGAATGTTCTAACCTAGAAGAATTGTATTGCCAAAACAATCAACTTTATAACCTAGATATTACTGGTTGCTCTAATCTCAAAAAGTTAAATTGTGTTTCTAATAATCTTAAAAAAGTAGATGTTAGCAAATGTTCGGAGCTTACTGAAAAGGAAATAACCTCTGACCTTGATTATAAAGATGGGGAATTAGCAAAAAATATTGCAGAAACATTTAAAGCCGAAGAAAATGACATAAGAAATATCCTCATAGTAGGGATAACCGGTAATGGTAAGTCGGCTTTGGCTAATGTTTTAACTAACACTAATGAATTTGTGGAAAAGTCTCTTGGCGTTAGTGTAACTAATCGCTATCAAAGAAGCGATATTTTTGAATGAGAAAAAGATGGAAAAAAAGTAAAATACCGAGTGATTGATAATATTGGGTTTAATGATACTAATAAGTTAACGATTGCTGACATTCTGAAAGAAATAGGAAAAGGAATTTATTCAGCTGAAAATAGAATAAATCAAATTCTTTTTGTAATCAGTGGAAAATTTAATGATGACCAAATAAAAGCTTTTAACTTATTTAAGGATTTTATTGCTGAAACTGGCATCACTAAATTTAATACCATCGTTCGAACTAATTTTTCTAACTTTAAAGATCCTAAGAGGCGTGAAGAGGATCGGGATTCTTTGCTTGCTGAAAATGAGGAAATTAGAGAAATTATTGGGTCATGTAACGATATTATATATGTAGATAATCCGCCGATACCTGAGAAAAAAGAAGGAATTGACGAAGAAGAGTATGAAGACGAGAGAAAAGTAAGTGAAAGAAAGAGAAGAGAATCACGAGAAGTAGTGCTAACTCATTTAGTCGAAAAGTGTTCCGAAATTTATAAGTTAAAAAAATGAAAAAACATTTCTAGTCAGATTGATAAATGAGTAGGGATTATGGAGGAAAAAAGAAGAAAAATAGATAGGGCTAGTGGCTCAGAAAGAATTAAACTACAAAGTGAACTAGAAACAGCGGAAAGAAAATTTGCCGAACAGATAGATGTTGCTTTTGGAATTAAAATCGGACTTAATCCGGAATTAAATGCCCAAATAGAAATGAAGAATGTTAATTGTTGCTCAATATCTTAAAGAAATTATTAGGAGATAAGAAATATGAAAAAATTAAAGAGAATTTTTAAAAAAGATAAAAGTAAAAAAGTTGAGGAGACAAACATTCTTGATGTTGTTGATAATGATAATCAAGAATTTGCTTCTAATGAGGAAGTAGTTTCATCAGAAACTAACGAAGAAGTAATTTTTGATAGTAACAGTGTCAGAAATTTTCTACTTATTGGCAGAAGCGGAAATGGTAAATCAACCCTAGCTAATGTAATCACTAAGACTAACAATTTTAAAGAAAGTGAAAAGGGAGTTAGCGAAACAAAAATTATTCAAAATGAGGATTTTGAAGAAAGTGGAATCAAAGGTCTCATAATCGATACTCCAGGCATTGGAGATACTAAAATGTCAGATGGCGAAGTATTAGATATCATTGCTGAAGCAGTTTATTTGGTTAAAGATGGAGTTAGCCAAGTTTTTTTTGTTAGCAAAAATAGGTTTGATAAATCTGAAATGGCCACTTACGATTTATTAAGAACCATCCTTTTTGATAAAAATATTACCAAACATACTACCGTGATTCGTACTCGTTTCAGTGATTTCAGAGATGAAGAAAAGTGCAAAGAAGATATTGGTTTAATGGTTAAAAACAATGACAGATTAGCAGAGATAGTTAAATCTTGCCAAGAAAGGATTGTTCATGTTGATAATCCTCCGGTAGCGGTTGAAGAAGAAGATGTAAAGAGAGTGAACGAAAGAAAAAGAAATAGGTCAAGGCAAATTCTCTTTGATCATTTAAATAAAAATTGTCAAAAAGCCCCTTATAAACCAAAGAAATTACAGTCTTTAAGCAGTGATATTATTGAATACATAGAAAGAAAAAAAGAGTTAGAAAAAGAATTGAGAAAGTTAAGTTTTAAAGAAACTAAATCAGTAGTAGGCAGCAAAAGCTTTGAGATTAAAGATGATGAAAATAGGTCTGAGAATATTCTTTCACAAAGTAGTAAAATTGAATTAGTTGAGGAAGAAAAGCAAGCAGTAGAAGCTAGTGAGAATAAACTTGAAATTATTGATGAGAGAGAATATGAAAAGATGATTGCTGAACTTCAAGACAAGGAGAAAAGGTTAAGAAAAGAAATCGAGGAAAAAGAAAAGAAAATCCGTCAAAAAGTATTGGAACATATTTTTAATAATTATGGTGAAATCAGTAAGGAATCAGGGGGAGAAACTTTTTTAAATAGTGTTAAAGGAGACCATAATTGAATAGAAATTCATCCAGAATTCACTGATGAAAAATTGATAGTAGAGTGATTAAGCAAAGGATTTAATTATCAACAAATTAAAGACTGAGCCACTACTTTAAGTGATTTTAATCCTAAAATTGATGCGGACTTTTGTGCTTGGTTAAGAGATACCAAA
>Ga0134128_10009681_pt1 | contig 11561 bp, 7 predicted proteins | sample KB31754_FD_96462 | JGI IMG/M metagenome (GOLD analysis project Ga0134128, IMG submission 96462) | Terrestrial soil microbial communities with excess Nitrogen fertilizer from Kellogg Biological Station, Michigan, USA - KB3-175-4 | ecosystem: Environmental > Terrestrial > Soil > Unclassified ...
ACATCGGTAAATGCAAGTTCAATAACTGCCGCCATTCAAGCGAACCAGGGTGCGCATTGGTGGATGCGATGCAGGAGAATAAGGTGAGCGTACGCCGCATTGACCTCTACCATAAACTCATCACTTCGCTACGCACGAATCGTATTCCGTCTTCTCCCTCCCGGACGAAAATCCAGTAGCGGTTTCCAACCCACTTACTTCCGTTCGATACAGGCAGTACGGAACAGGGATTGCATGTCATAAAAGCTGCAATATCGCCTTTTCCATAAGCTAAAAGCACGATGGACCGGAGATAGCCCATCGTGCTTTTACTTTTTACTTTTATTACGAAGCCTGCTGGTCAGGCATCACTCCCTCGAGGAGCTACCTCCGAGCGAAGGTGCGGCAGCACTGACTTTTTCCTTCTTGGCCTTTCTTCCCGCGAGCGGATGAGCGGAGAAAGGTGCGAAGCGGTCGAAACCTGTCACTGTCACCGCTCCCCCTTTTTCGACATATTGCTCCTCGAAATGCTCCAGGAATTCCATGAAGGTATGATCGACCAGCGTTGCCTGGCTGAAGTCGAGAACGACTTCCTTTTTGGGGTCAAACTTGGCCAGTACCTTCTTGAAGCCGATCAGGTTGGAAAATATCGCGGCGTCCTGAACGTTCATGTAGTACTGATTTCCAGTCTGCTTCAGTTGATAGCGCGCCGCAAAAAGGTTGCCGAACGATGCACCATTTACGATATGGAAGACGAATTTGACGAGAATACCTGCTCCAATACCCATCAGCAGGTCGGTAGCGACCGTCACTGCGATCGTGACCAGGAAGATCGTCAACTGCTCGCTGCCAATCTTGTAGGTCTTGAAAAACTCGTGCGGCGAGGCCAACCGGTAACCGACGAAGATCAGCATGGCTGCCAGTGCGGCATTCGGAATCATCTCGATCACGGGGACCAGGAGCAGCATCGAGACAAACAGGCAGAGGCCGTGGAAGAAATTGGCCCAGCGCGTGCGTCCACCGAAACCGACGTTGGCCGAACTCCGTGCCACTTCCGATATCATTGGGGACCCACCCACTACAGCGGCGAGTGTGTTGCCCGCACCGACGGCGATCAAGTCCTTGTTGAAATTCGATTGCCGCCTCCAGGGATCCAGGCTGTCAATTGCTTTGACGGTCAGGCAGGACTCCAGGCTCCCTACCAGCAGGAACATGATCACATATTTCCAGAATGCCCCCGTCCCGATTTGCGAGAAATCAGCATTAAAAGCAATTTCCTTCCAGAAGTCACCGATGTGCACGAGGATATGGGCGGGCTGCGTTCCCTTGAAATCCAGAGCCATAGCAGCGGGGATAGCTATCAGCAATACAATCATCGGGGCTGGAATTTTCTTTACTAAAGGGCTTTTTATCATAGGCAATCCGAACAGGACGATCAGGCTGAGTATCCCGACTATTGCCACAGGCCCGTTTGGATTCATGATGGAATGGGGCAGGTGAGCATAAAGCTTCACAGGCCCCATTCCCGCCAGTGTCGCCGGGTCGATTCCGAGAAGGATGTGCGCCTGCTTCGAAATAATGATAAGCCCGATCGCAGCCAGCATTCCATGCACCGCGGACAGCGGGAAGAAATCGCTAAGCGAACCCGCTCTCATGAAGCCGATGACGACTTGCAGTGCGCCCGCGACGACCATGACGCCCAGAGCCATTTTCCACCCTTCCGGACCACCGCCGACTTCAGCAACGCAGCCTGCGACAATGGTGATCAAGCCCGCTGCCGGCCCTTTGATGGTTAGTTGTGAACCGGCAAAGAAGGCGACCAGCAGTCCGCCGATCATGGCGGTAAGCACGCCCATTGCGGGCGGAAAATCACCAGCTTTGGCAATACCTAGACTAAGCGGCAGAGCCAGCAGGAAGACAAAGAATCCGGCCATAAAATCGTACCGGAAATTCTCCAACATCCCTGCCAGGCCATCTTTCGGTACTGTCAGTTTAGTGGTAGAAGCAGTAGTTGCATTAGCTGCACTCATCAGTGATAACTCCTGTTAATTGGATTTTAAATATCCTGAATAAAAAATCTCATGTTTCCATTAATTTCGGTTCGCCTGTCCGGTCTGCCAATTGCAGGCTTATCCAGAGGGTTTGAAGAGCCTCATCCGCGGTATTTTCCGTCTATAAAACACAAGTGTGTTCGTCCCAACCAGGTTTCCCAAGCTTCCATGGCCTGCGCCATTCGACTTCACATTTGTGATATAATTCATCTTTTATTCCACCCCCTTTCAGAGGAATTGCTCAAAGCACGGAATACCATCCCGCATTTCCCTTTTTCACCCTCTACACCCAGCATCTTTTTTCTTTCGAAGTGTGTGAGGCTTCGCATACTTTGTCTTTTATTGCCTCTGATGAGGCGTAATTGCGTGCGCTGAAGTCGATCAGAAACGATTTGTCTACGCTCTGTTACTCCCTTGCGGGAGAGCGAACACATCTTTCGAAACCCTTCTGGGGCGTTCACCACTTATTCCTCATTACTCCGGCACCTCCTTATTTTCTGATACACCCCCTTGTGGATACTCGTTGAGCGCCGACTTTATTCCGGGGTTTCTCTCGCATGGCTTCTGATCCCTGGGTTTAAGTCGGCGCCTTTCATTTCCATCAGAGCTGTCTGTGTATTCCCACTTCTTTCATATCGTGGCTTCACGTTCACGAGTTTTTGAAGGGGACGGCATGGTAAGTTTTAACATGAGGTCCAAGATAAACCCGTGAATATATTCTCACCAGGGAGAGGCCGACGATGATGAAGCTCAGTGCAAGGATGAATGCAAATACAATCTGGTCTGTGTGAATATGGGTAAAGATCAGATCTATCCCCAGGAACGATGGCGTAATAGGAAAACCCATCAGGCCCAGACACGCAAGCAGGAAAATGAAAGCCTGGCCGGGGTATTCAAACACATGACCCTGACCCTGAGGCTCCTTCAGATCCACCCTCCGCTCGCTCGACTTCAGTTGTGTCAGGCACGCGTATCCCAAGAGGCCTGAAAGGAGAATGCCACTTATATAAATGATGATCTCCCGAGTCGTCACTTCATCGTAAAACGAGATGGCAAGCGCGATCCAGAGATGATTCATGACGACGAAGTACCAGCTCAACTGGGAACTCATTCTTTCCGAGAAAGACTTCAGCACGACGATCAGCGCGATGAAGGCAAACAGTGTCGGCAGGAATTGCTGGACCCCGACGGGTAAAGACTGCTCGTAGTACAGGCAGGCGAGACCGGCGAGGAAAAGTGTGGTAGCGATAACGAAACCGCCAGTTCCGGATAACACCAGGTTCAGCTTCCTGCCGATCCATTTCACAGGATCCCAGAAGAAGAAGTACATGAACGAATCGAGATTGAACTCCTTCACGCTCAGCATATAGGCCGCGTATTCGATTTGCTTGGATGTGGAGTGCTTGTCGCTGTATTCCCTTGGAACAAAGTTGTAGAACTGATCGCGGAGCAGGAAGGTCACGGCCGACGGCGAAACCAGAAGCTGATACGTCCGCAGGAATGCATTTCCTGCCAAATGGATCAAGGCAAGGTCATAAAACCCTAACGCGACTTCCACGAAAATGATGCCGATCTGCGCCACCGAAGAGTAGGCGATCTGCGTCTTGATCGAGGACTGTACGCGTGAAATAAGGGTCGCGACGACTGCGGTTGTCAAGCCAAGAAGAATCACAGGCGCTACCACAACGAGCTGGTTTTCCCAGAATGGGAACGTTCTCAGCAAAAGGAAGACGCCCAGATGAACCGAGAGCGATCCGTAAAAGATTGCACTCGACGGGGTCGGACCCTCCATTGCTCTGGGCACCCAGGAAGAGAACGGGAGTTGGCCCGATTTCACAGCGGCGGCCAGCAGGAGCATCAATCCGATCAAAATCCCCAGTGTCTCATTGCCCTCAAGAGTCTGTGCGACCAGTTCCGGATGCATGAGCTTGGAGAACGTGATATTTTCGTGCCACAGATGATGACTCATCCAGATGACCAGGATCAGGCCCATATCCGCCACGCGAAATACCGTGAACACCTTGAGCGCGTTTTTTACCGGCAGGTACCGCTCCCTGTAGAACCCGATCAGGAGGAAGGACGTGATTCCCAGAACTTCCCAACCGATGAAGAGCGTCTCGAAATTACCGGAGAAAATAATGATGTTGTAGCCGATGAAAAAGAACAGGATGGTGTTGAAAAACCGCTTATAGCCCCTTTCGCGATGGAGATACCATCTGGAGTAGACGGTAACCAGAAAGCAGAGGAAGGAACCGACGAACAGATAAACCGCGGTAATTTTGTCGAAATAGAATGAAATGAAAAACTTGTAACTTTCCGTGTTATACAGGATAAGTTCAATTGTCTCTAACGTCGGGTATCCGGCGAACAGCCAGAGGGCCAGGAATATCCAGGCCAAAACCATGTGGGAACCGACAGTGGAGTAGGCTATCCAGGAAATGGCATCCTCATTCTTTTTCGGCACGAGCATGGTGAGCGCAAACCCGATCAACGGGATGAATATGAATACCCCAAGCAGCGAGGTTAGCAGCGGCATCGTCATTTTTTTGCTCTCTCCTTCTTCTCGATAAAGTAGACAGGTAAATTCTCTTGAACCGCATCCAGAGTTTCGATCGATTCCGCTTTCTTAGCCCGTTCCATCAACACGCTCAGATCCGATACGGTTTCCAGATTGTTCAGCAGGGGCTTGTAAATCTTGGAGAAATCACCGTCCTTGTACAGCCAGAGCTCACCGGTGTCCGGATGCAGCACCACACAATGCACCCAGTTGTTCTCGTAGAATGAATAATTCGCGGGGGCGGACTTGAGTACCTTCAACGCGACTTCCGGGTAATGCTCGATGATAACGAGGAGACGTACAGGATCATGCACTTCGATCATCTGGCTGGGGAGCCCTGTCCTCAAATCGCCATCCGCACCGTTGGCCACTCCGATCAGGCCCATGACGTTGTGGGGCAGTTTCGTTCCGGCACCCATTTTGTGATTGTCGGTACGGGAGAAAAAATATTCGAGGTCGATTCCGCCCATAACCGGTGCAATCGGGCCCATGGATACTGTCAGAAACTTGCCTTCGGGATCGGTCCGGTAGTCATAGCTGCTCGTGGACGCCCGCCGGTCGAGGAACAGGTTTTCCGAAATACTCCTCCTGCCGATGATGCTCACAGCGTTGGTCGCGTGGTTGAGCTCCGGCCGCGGTTCGAACAGCGAAACCGCTCTCCTGCGAATTTCCTCATGAATCTCCTTCGGACTCATTTTGGTATCAATGGATACCAACCTTCTGGATCGTTCCTTCGCGTGAAGATCGAGCGCTTCGTTGACGACGAGCGTATTCCTCCTGTGTTTGCCAGCGTTTTCCTCGGAGAGAATATCTTCATCGAAGAAGGCGACTTCGTCACGCGTGGTGTCGTGCAGACCAGGGAGGAACTGGGTTTCGGGCGGGATAACGACGCCCCGCTCTTTGAGCGCTTCCCTTACCTTGGGATGGTTGGCCATGTAACAGAACGTCCTGGCATTCACCGATCCGGGTCGGCCACCGCATGCGCCACAGTCATAGGCGGTATAGTGAGGGTTGTTTACGCTGGATGCACCGTGGCCAATCATGTAAACGATGGGAGCAAAGGTTTTATCTACCCCGTTCAACCCCGTGCTGGTCAGGACACCCTGAACGCGCTGGACCATCTCATCGATGGTGTAGCCTATCTGCAATCCATTTTCCTTGTCGTTCGGGTCCTTGTTTTCGATGGTAAGCCTGGCGTTCTTGTCCACGTGTAAATAAGAGGAGGCCATGGCGGGCATCGAGCCCGGTTTGAATACATTCAAGGCTAATCTCAGGGCAGACACAAACCCGATGGTCTGGGTGATAAACCAGCCCTGGAAAAGCGAATGCGTGAGCTTGGAAAAATGTACTTCCTTCTTTATCTTCTGCTTGTTACCGATTTCCTTGACGAGGAATTTAGGGAAAACCGGCGCGGGACAGCATTTCGTGTAAAACTTGCCGTTCTCGGGCTGATAATACAGCTCGACGTTAAAAAACCCGGCAGTGGTAAACGTTTCGCAATCCGGATCCAACTGCTCGAGGTACCGGCGGAACGATGTCAAGCGGTCATCGATGCAGAAGAACGTCTGGAAACTTCTGTTTTCGATCTTTCTTTCCCAGGCCTTGTCCTGCAAAGCTATTCCGGTCAACACCTGGTCGTAGTACGTCCACTCAAAAGCATCGTGCCAAAGGGAAAGAACCGTATCGACCTCAGTCTCGGGCACGTCGTCGAACAACGGCTCAGGCCGCTCTTCCAGAATACTTCCGATAGGTTGCCAACTTTCTCCGAAATAGGAATCGAGCGCGTCAATCTCAAGCAAAAGCTCGAAGACAACCAGGTCATGAACGGTAATGTTCTTCGGGTTCAGGAGAGAGGCGGGCTGGGCCTCGACTGTAGCCACCATGCCTGACCAGCCGGGGTGCGCAAACTGCTGGTCGAACAGATACTGCGTATAGAGGGTTTCATCCCCCACCACGAGCTTGAGCAGATCCTCCATCTTGCAGTTTCCAGACACCAGGAGTTTTTTGGCTCTCTTCGTCTTGAAGAAGCTGGCAAAGCTTTTTTCTTCCATTTCCTTCATGGCCGCAAGAAAACCCTTGTGCCCTATTGGGAAACCCCATACTGAAATTCCCTGGTCGAGGTAGCTGCACAGGATTCTGAACAGCAGCGGGTGAACCATGAGGTCCAGGTCAATAGGATAATGGCGCTTCCAGTTCGCCCTCAGTTTGCCTATCCGGGGAGAAACGGAATCGTCATATTCCTTGTGAAGGACTTTCTCCATCCACTCGTCCAGATGCTCCGAGCCTTTCCTTTCCGAGATGACCCGCTCAAGAATATCCTTGCGAATACGCTCGGCTTCGTACAGATCTCTATATTCACGGAGTTGAAGAGAGGGAAAAAATCCGAATATTTTTTTTGCGCGACGCGTTCCTTCGTAAAACTTATAATTCTGGAATGCATGCAACGTATTGTGATGAATGAAGTCTTTCAGCGGAGCCTGCGAGGGCAGGTAGTGCTGCAGGTCATGGATCACTTCCTCTTCATTGAAGGAAGAAACGGAGGCTTCCTGCGCCTGGGCTACAGTCCGCTCTGCGTGCAGCGTACTGACATCCGCTCGTTTATCCGGGTGAGCCGGTGCACTTACTGCGGCAGCACCGGAAGCCTGAAACTGTCTTGGAGAATCCTTCACCAACTCGATCCTCTTTCCCTCTTTCTGAATACTTTCATCTTTGTCTATTGCTGCTGGCATAATTTTTACTCCTCTTCTTCGTGACGTATTCTGACCTGTTGACAGGATTCCTTTTAACCAAAACAAACTCGATTCATCGACTTAAAATAACAGAGGAATTTACTCAGGTATTTACTCAGGTATAAAATTAACACATGCCATGTGAAGAATTCGTGAAGATAAATACTCCTCATAAACAGGGTTTAAACGAGCATCATCACCGGGCGAGATGAGTATCCCAGCGGGCTTGGTCACTAAAAAGTGGAGTCTTCAGGAAGGAGAAAGTGGTGGAAATAGCTCCGCAAGACGCGGATTTTGCAGAAGATCGATAGCGGGAACTGTAGAGCTTCCGCTATGTCATGCAATCAGGGAGAAGTCGCTGGGCGAAGGCTCCAGTAAAAGCGATCCTCAGGGAAATACAACTCAGGGAAATACAATATGGAAGGTCGCACCTTGTCCCGGCATGCTTTCGACTTCTATGCTCCATCCATAGTAGTCGCAAATGCGTTTGACGATGGCAAGCCCTATGCCCAGGCCTTCACCTTGCGTTGAACCGCGGAAGAAGCGTTCATACAGGAGGGGGAGATAGGAAGGCTCAATACCGATACCGGAATCGGAAATCGAAAGACGGTTGCCTTTGAAATTTACCCGTATGAAACCGCTATTGGTATATTGCACCGCATTGCGCAGCAGATTCACAAGGGCCGTGTGAATCGCCTGCCGGTTCAGCGTCAGCATGGATTTCGGTTCCACCGTGACTTCGAATGTAAGATGCTTTCGATAGATCTCCCCGCATATCGATTCTGCCGCATCGTAGACACACTCGGCCAGGTCCACGGGTTCCATTACCCCGAGTGACTGCTCGCGCGCAAGAAATAACAGGGCTTGCAACTGCTCCCCCATGCGGGTTGCGGCGCTTTCGATCATGCTGATACGCATGCGCGCTCTTTCCGACAGATTCGGTTCCGCGACCAGCAGTTCGCAGCTTGTCAGGATAGTTGTAATCGGAGTGCGCAACTCATGGCTTATATTGGCGGTAAACTCCTGTTCCCGACGCAGCATGCGGGTTATGCGGCTTTGATAGTCATCCAGCGCGCGAGCGAGCTGCGCCACTTCCTCATCCTGCCCGGGCTGGGTAAGCGTTTCTCCCTGGATGTCACCCGGCGCGAGATGCCTCACCTGCTCGGCGAGATCAGTCACCTGCTTGACCAGCACCCCGGCCAGCAGATATCCCACCACGACTGCGACACCCACGACGGAAACGAGCGACAGGACGATGAGCAGTTTCAGTTCCCGTTGCCGCGCTTCGTGCAGGCCTATTTCATAGGCGACAAGAAACTTGACCCCGTTCACGTGATGGACCGCGACCCGGACTTCCTCGGGGCCGCGAAAAACCTTGTGCCGCCTGTAACTCAATCCCTGCAGATAGGAAGGAAGGCGAGACTCTTCGGAGGGATCGTGGATGATGTATTTTTCGAGATTGGAACCTTCCTGCGGCACGAAGTCCGCATGCTCGCGATAGCGCTGGAGCAGGTGATCCATCTCGGTTTCGATGATCTGCTCGATATGGGCTTCTTCGATGTCATCGGAAGCGATATACAGGCTGACTCCCAGCGTTCCGACAACGACGATACAGAATATCGCAAACGCGAGTGCAACGCGAAGGCGAAGCCCGCGCCTAATTACGGGCACGCGTGGAAAGCCGATAGCCGAGACCGTGAACGGTTTCGATTGGATCATAGCCGCCCGCGCGCGTCAGTGCGCGGCGAAGCTCGTGCATGTGACTACGGAGGGTATCGCTAGTTTCCTGCACATCTCCCCATACTTCCGATTCGAGTTCCCTGCGGCTGAAAACGCGGCCAGGCTCGCTCATGATGACTGCAAGCAAGCCAATACATTTTGGCGGCAATTTCACGTTCGCTCCCGCGAAGCGAATTGTGAGGGTTTTCGGATCGAAGGAAAGATCCTCGGTTTCCAGCGTTCGACTGGTTACCTTCCCCTTTCGACGTTTGTGCATGGCAACCAGCCGCGCTTCAACTTCTTTCAAGGCGAAGGGTTTGACCAGGTAGTCATCCGCCCCGCAATCGAAACCTTTCAGTTTGTCTTCCAGCGTGTCGCGCGCTGTCAGCATCAGGACCGGGGTATCGAGATGCGCTTCCTGGCGAAGCTTCCGGCACAGCGTTATACCATCCGCACCCGGTAATCCCAGATCAAGCAAAATGCCATCAAACTGCTGGGTAACCGCAAGATGCAGCCCTGTGATCCCATCGGCCGCCGCATCGACACTGTGACCGCGAGCTTCGAGAAAATCGTACAGATTACTGGCTATTGCCCGATCATCTTCAATAATAAGTATGCGCACGTGAAAAGTTCCGACCAATCAGACTGCAGAAATATCATGTAGATTCGATGTGAAAAAATTCCGTTTATCCGCTAGCTGCCGAAATGCTGCTTCCCTCTGCATCCGCACGATGAAATCTGCGGCTGAGGCTGTGAACCGCTTCAACCAGCGCCAGCGCATTTTCGGGCGGCGTAAACTGCGATATGCCGTGCCCCAGGTTGAAGATGTGACCGCTGCCTTCGCCAAAATCCGCAAGAATTTGTTCCACTTCGGCAGCAATTATTTCCGGTTCAGCGAATAACACCGCAGGATCGAGGTTGCCCTGCAAGGCGACTTTGTGGCCCACGCGTCGCCGGGCGTCTGCGATATTCACGGTCCAGTCCAGTCCCACTGCATCACACCCGCTGTCCGCGATACTCTCGAGCCATAGCCCCCCACCTTTGGTAAAAACAATGCTCGGGATACGCTCGGCTCCCTGATGCCGCTTCAACCCGGCTAGTACCTGGGTCATGTATCGCAGCGAAAACTGTTGATAAGCGGCATGGGAAAGCGCTCCGCCCCAGGTATCAAAAATCATTACTGCCTGCGCGCCGGACTCGATTTGAGCGTTCAGATAAGCGGTGACAGCCTGCGCATTGATATCGAGAATGTGATGCAGCAAATCAGGGCGCCGGTACAGCATGGTTTTTATTTGCCGGAAATCAGTCCCGCCGGCCCCTTCCACCATATAGCAGGCAAGCGTAAACGGACTGCCGGAGAACCCGATCAGCGGGACCCGATTATCCAGAGTTTTGCGTATCTGCGAAACCGCGTCCATGACGTAGCGCAAATGAACAACAGGATCGGGGACGGCAAGAGCCCGGATCTCCCACTCTTCGCGCAAGGGGCGTTCGAACCGGGGGCCCTCTCCTTCCGCAAAATATAATCCCAATCCCATGGCATCAGGAATCGTCAGAATATCCGAAAACAGGATGGCCGCATCCAGAGGAAATCGCGCGAGAGGTTGCATCGTAACTTCGGTGGCGAAGTCGGGATTCTTGCAGAGTGCGAGAAAATTGCCCGCACGAGCCCTCGTCTGATTATATTCTGAGAGATAGCGCCCAGCCTGCCGCATCAGCCAAACCGGCGTGTATTCAGTGGGCTGCCTCAGCAGGGCTTTGAGCAGGGTATCGTTCTTCAATCTCTTCATTCAGACCCGATCAATCGCAAAAATCAGTAAAAACCGGATGCTCAAGCCATCAGTCGAGCTACCAGTGGAAATGTATGCCTTGGGGACTGTCGGGACCCCGGAACCATTAGGTTCTCCTTCAACCCTCCATATTACCATGAATGGCCAACGAGGCACACGGTCATTCGCGAAAAGGTCAACAATTGGAATGATCTGTCAGTTTTCCTCGACAACGAAAAGACGCCGATATTCACGAATGGCATAACGATCTGTCATGCCTGCGATATAGTCGGCGATGGTCTGATGCTTGTCCTGTTGATATCTGAACTGGAATTCCGGAGGCAGCAACCGGATATTCGAACTGAATGCGCCAAAGAGTTGGCGGATGATGTGCCGTGCCTTTGCGCTCATGCGCGATACCTTATAGTGCTGGTAAAGATGCTCCCGCAGAAACTTTTTGAGCTCCTGCTGCTCCTGCGCGATTTCCCTGCTGAATCCGATCAGCGGCGAAACAGTCCGGATTTCGTCCAGGGTCCCAGGGCTTGCCTGCTCGATATTCACTGCGCTTTGCCTGATCAAATCTCCCGCCAGCGTATTGATCATGCGCCGCACTGTTTCATGGACCAGCCTCCTGCCCGAGATTTTCGGGTATTGCTGTCTGGCCATTGCCAGATGGCGTGCAAATATACCGATCTCCTCAAGTTGCTGCTGCGTAATGAGACCGGATCTCAAGCCGTCGTCCACATCGTGATTGTTG
>Ga0134128_10009682_pt1 | contig 11558 bp, 8 predicted proteins | sample KB31754_FD_96462 | JGI IMG/M metagenome (GOLD analysis project Ga0134128, IMG submission 96462) | Terrestrial soil microbial communities with excess Nitrogen fertilizer from Kellogg Biological Station, Michigan, USA - KB3-175-4 | ecosystem: Environmental > Terrestrial > Soil > Unclassified ...
CGGCGGCAGGGCCTTAGCCCGCGCGAGGGGTGCCCTGCACGGCTGCCCGGGCCGTGCCGCCCGCGCGAGGGTGCCCTTCGCGGCTGCCCGGGCTGGTCCGGGCCGTGCCGCCCGCGCGTGTCGGCCTGCCCGGGCCTCGCTGCATGCGAGTCCCTGCGCGGTCGCCTCTGTCGGGCCGTGGTGCACGGCCTTCTGTCGCGCTGGGCCGTCGGCCTGAGTAGGGCTTGCACCGCAACATTTGGTGGTGGTATTGCTTACGCAAGGTCACATCTTTTTGTTTCAGAAAGGGTTACAAAGGGGTCAAGAGGGTCGTCATGGGCTCTGAGCTGCGATGTCAGCTCGACTTCACCCGCGGCGGCCGGTTTGACGGGCCGTGAACTGCGGAAACGCCAACTTGACCGGATGGCCCTTCAGATGGGACGATGGATGCGTTACCTGCGCGCAGCCTGGCGCGTTTCTCGCGAATCCACGTGCGCGCCCACTCTGGTCACTCAGTGTGGAGGACCTCAAGCAATGGCGAAGGCTCTGCTTGGCCATGTTGGCGGGCCGGACCCCCGCATGGTTTCAGAAGTACGTCGTCTGCAGAGGCGCGTCCGCGACCTCGAGGCCGAGCTTGCTCGGCTTCAGGAGGTCAACGACGTACTGGCTTCTGGAGTCGGTCATGAAATGCTGCTCGATGATCGCGAGCCAGCCCTGACTTAAGCAGTACCCGGGTTTGGCCCTCCAGTCAGTTGACCCTGCGTCAGTTGGCAGTTGTTTAAGGGGGCCAGGCCGGAAGTCGAGGCTACTCGTGATTGTCTCAGCAGCCAGTTTGTTGTGTGAACAGTCGGTTCGGCGTTTGGGGCCGGGCTGTCGTGTGTTGACGCATGTCGACTTAGCGACAGACCCAGTTTCTGCGACGGCCCGGCTGTCGCCATGCCGATGAATATCGGGCTTTGTCCGAGTTCTTCGGGTGCTTTCGCGCGCCCATTCCGTGGGCACTGCGTGCAGGCGTCGGTACAAAACAGTACTGACCTGGGCAGATTGTCGTCGTGATCGGCTGACGGCGCGATTAGCTGCCGCGTGCACGGTAAGGTGCGGTGGAATCTAGCGCGCGCGAACTGGTGAGGAGAAACAGGCGTGTACCTGAAGACTCTCACCCTGCGCGGGTTCAAATCGTTCGCTTCGGCGACCACTTTGCGATTTGAGCCGGGCATCACCTGCGTCGTCGGCCCCAATGGGTCGGGCAAATCGAACGTCGTCGACGCCTTTACCTGGGTGATGGGGCAGCAGGGCGCCAAGCAACTGCGCGGCGGCAAGATGGAAGACGTCGTCTTCGCTGGCACCGCTCACCGGCCGGCGCTCGGCCGGGCCGAAGTGACGCTCACCATCGACAACAGCGATGGCGCGCTCCCGATCGACTACGCCGAGGTGACGATCAGCCGGCTGCTGTTCCGCACCGGACAGAGCGAATACGCGATCAACGGGAGCCAGTGCCGGCTGCTCGACGTGCAGGAACTGCTCTCCGACAGCGGTCTTGGCCGGGAGATGCACGTCATCGTCGGCCAGGGCCACCTCGACGACATCCTGAACGCCGGTCCCGAGGCCAGGCGCGCGCTGATCGAAGAAGCGGCCGGAGTGCTCAAGCACCGCAGGCGCAAGGAAAAGGCGCTGCGCAAGCTCGACGCGATGCAAGCCAACCTGACCAGGCTGGTGGACCTGACCACCGAGCTTGGCCGTCAGCTCAAGCCGCTCGGCCGCCAGGCCCAGCTGGCCCGCAAGGCCGCGGTGATCCAGGCCGATCTGCGCGACGCCCGGTTGCGGCTGCTCGCCGATGACTACGTCACGCTGTCCGGTGAGCTCGAGCGGGATGAGGCCGATGAGACGGCGGCGGTCACGTTGCGCGCTGAGCTTGAGGCGATGCTGGAAGCAGCCAGAGACCAAGAGGAAGAGCTGGAAATCGCCGCGCAGCAGCATGCGCCCAGGCTCGCCGCCGCCCAGGAGACGTATTTCGCGCTCGGCGGGCTGGCCGAGCGGCTGCGCGCCGTCGCCGACCTGGCTGCGGAACGCTACAAACACCTGTCCGCGCCGCCCGAGGCGGCGCGGCCCGGTCGCGATCCCGATGAACTTGACCGGGAGGCGGCCGTCCTCCGCGAGCAGGAGCGTGAGCTGAGCGCGCGGCTCGCCGCCGCCCGCGAGCAGCTTGCCGTGGCGGTGTCGGCCAGAACCGCCGCCGAGTCGGCGCTGGCCGAAACCGAGCGCAAGATCGCCGCCGACGCTAGGGAAGCGGCCGAGCGAGCCGAGCGGCTCGCACGGCTGCGCGGCCAGGCCGGAGCCGCCCGCAGCAGGCTGGCCGCCGCCCAGGAAGAAGCCGGCCGGCTCGCGACGGCCCTCGCCGCGGCCAGGACCCGGGCCGAGCAGGCGCAGCAGCAGTACGCGGAGATGCAGGATCACTTCGGTGGCAGCGACGATGACCGGGCGGAGCTCACCGCCGCGGTCGAAAGAGCGGCGGCGGACCTGACCGCGGCGTCGGCTCAGGTCAAGCGGTTGCGCAAGGCCGAGCACGAGATCAGCGAACGGCGGGCCGGGCTGCGCGCCCGTGTCACCGCGCTCGAAGAGGCGGTGCGGCGCGGGGCGGATGCGTCGGCGGTGCTGTTGTCGGGCAAGCAGGAGTTCCCCGGGGTGCTCGGACCGCTGGCCGAGCTTATTACCGTGGCCGACGGCGCGGCCGAGGCGATCGCGGCGGCACTTGGAGCGTCGGCTGGGGCTGTTGCCGTAGCCGACGTCGAGGCGGCGGTCGAGATTCTCGGGCGGCTGCGAGAAAAGCAGGCAGGCCGGGCCGAACTGGTCATCGCTGATGCTGGACGCGGACCTGGACTGTCAGACCCTCCGGTTACGCTGACCGCAAATGATGGTTCCTCGGGGCAGCGGGCGGGTTCCCCGGGCGGGACTGGCCTTCGGGCTGGCGGCGGAGCGGGTTCGGCGGAGCGGGCGGGTTCCCCGGGCGGGACCGGCCTCTGGAATGCGGGCGGAGAGGGCCCGCAAAGCGTTATAGCTGCTATTGATCTTGTTAAAGCGCCGGGTGAGTTGGCTGCGGCGGTGCAGCGGCTGCTGGGCGGCGTTCTGGTGGCGCCGGATTTGGCTACCGGGCTTGAGTTGGTGCGAGCCGATCCTGGCGTCGCGGTTGTGACCACTGAGGGTGACCTGATCGGCGCGCACTGGGCGCGGGGCGGGTCGGCCAGCGGACAGAGCCTGCTTGGCCTGCGGGCAGCGGCCCAGGCGGCCGCTGACGAGCTGGCCGAGGCCGAGGTTTCGACGCAGCGGGCCGAGCGTCAGCTGGGCGAGGCGATCGAGGACGAGGAGCATGCCCGGCAGGCGGTGTCGCACGCCCAGGCCGAGATGAAGGAGGTCGACGCTGCGGCGGCCGAGGTCTCCGGGCGGCTCGGAGCGCTGGCCGGGGCGGCGCGGGCGGCTCAGGACGAGGCCGGGCGGCTGGTTGCGTCGATAGCTGCGGCCGACCGTTCGGCTGAGAAGAGCAGAAGCCAGCTCGCCGACATCGAGCGGCGGACCGCTAGCGAGACGAGCCAGGAGGACGCCGGGTCAGAGCAGCCAGGGCTGACTGACGAGTTGGACGGGCCGGCCCAGCCACCACGCTTGTCGAGCGTGTCGGCGGCGACTAAGCAGGCGCTGACGGACAGCGCGTCGGCGGCTCGCAGCACCGAGATGGACGCCAGGCTGGAGGTGCGGACGGTCGAGGAGCGGCTGCGGGCGATCAGCGGCCGGGCCGATTCGCTCGCGTCGTCGGCTCAGGCCGAGCGGCAGGCGACGATCAGGGCGGCCGAGCGCGCTCGGCGGCGGGCCGCCGAGGCTCGCGTGGCCGACGCGGTGGCGACCGGGGCTCGGCTGGCACTCGTCGCCGTCGACAAGTCGCTGCGGCTCGCCGACTCCGAGCGGCAGCAGGCCGAGATCGCTCACCAGGGCCGGGACGAGGAACTGAAGGCGGTCAGGAGCCGGATCAGGGAGGCGACCGGACAGCTGGAGAAGGTCGTCAGCACGGCGCACGGAGCCGAGGTCGCCAGGGCCGGGCGTCGCCTCAAGCTCGAGCAGGTCGAGGCCAAGGCCGTCGAGGAGTACGCGGTCGAGGTCGAGGCGCTGGTCGCCGAGTACGGGCCGGACGTGCTGATTCCAGGCGCCGAGGAAGGGCACCTCGGGACGCCGTACGACCGGCAGGTTCAGCAGAAGCGCGCCGACACCGCGCAGCGCCAGCTCGACCAGCTCGGCAAGGTCAACCCGCTCGCGCTTGAGGAGTTCGCCGCGCTCGAAGAGCGGCACGCGTTCCTGGTGACCCAGCTCGAAGACCTGCGCAAGACCCGCCGGGACCTGCTCACCGTGGTCAAGGAAGTCGACGACCGGGTCCAGCAGGTGTTCGCCGAGGCGTTCGCCGACACAGCGCGCGAGTTCGAGAACATCTTCGCCCGGGTGTTCCCCGGCGGCGAGGGCAAGCTGGTGCTGACCGAGCCCGACGACATGCTGGCGACCGGCATCGAGTTCGAGGCACGTCCGCCCGGCAAGAAGGTGAAGCGGCTGTCGCTGCTGTCGGGCGGAGAGCGATCGCTGACCGCGATCGCCTTCCTGGTGTCGATTTTCAAGGCGCGGCCGTCGCCGTTCTACGTCATGGACGAGGTCGAGGCGGCGCTCGACGACACCAATGTGGGCCGGCTGCTGGATATCTTCGAAGAGCTGAGGGCGAGTTCGCAGCTGATCATCATCACGCACCAGAAGCGGACGATGGAGATCGCCGACTCGCTCTACGGAGTGAGCATGCGATCAGACGGCGTCTCGGCTGTCATCAGCCAGCGGCTCAGGGAACCTGAGCCAGCCTAGGAGGGCTGTGGGCCGGGCCGGATGGCTCGGCTGGTCGCGAGCTTCTGTCAGACTGGGGCCGTCATGGACACGTTGATTACCATCCTTGTCATAGCGTTCGCCATCGTTGCGGTCGGCGCCGTCATGCTGCTCGGGCCTAAAGTGCGCGCGCGCCGGAGCGGCCTGCCTGGCGATGCCGGGACTGGTGTCGATGCCGGGCGCAGCGCGACCGGGACCATCGCGCCGCCCGAGGCCGGGGCCGGTCAGCCCGGGACGCTGGCACCGGCCGCCGAACCGGCCGCGCCGGCCGCGCCCGAGGTAGAGCGGCCGCCGCCGTCGGCCGGGCGGATGATCAAGCTGCGCAGCCGGCTGGCCCGGTCCCAGAACGCGTTTGGCTCGGCGCTGCTCAGCCTGCTGTCATCGGGCAAGCTCGACGACGAGACCTGGGAAGAGATCGAAGAGATCCTGATCACCGCCGACATGGGCGCGGCGCCGGCGACGCAGCTGGTCGACCGGCTGCGCACCGAGGTCAAGGTGGCCGGTACCCGCGATCTGACCGAGGTCAAGGCGCTGCTCAAGTCCGACCTGCTCGAGCAGGTCAACCCGGACCTGGACCGCACGCTGCATACGGAGCCGCACGGCGACCGTCCGGCCGTCGTGCTGGTCGTCGGCGTGAACGGCACCGGCAAGACGACTACCTGCGGCAAGCTGGCGCGGGTGCTGATCGGCGATGGGCAGACCGTGCTGCTCGGCGCCGCCGATACCTTCCGCGCGGCCGCCGCCGACCAGCTGGAGACCTGGGGGTCCCGGGTGGGCGCCAAGACGGTCAGGGCAGACCGGGAGGGGGCCGACCCGGCGAGCGTGGCGTTCGAGGCGGTCAGCGCCGGAATCGCGGACAGCGTCGACACCGTGATCGTCGACACCGCCGGGCGGCTGCACACCAAGACCGGCCTGATGGACGAGCTGGGCAAGATCAAGCGGGTGATCTCCAAGCACGGCAGCGTCGATGAGGTGCTGCTCGTGCTGGACGCGACCACCGGGCAGAACGGGTTGCGCCAGGCGCGCGTGTTCGCCGAGGTGGTTGACATCACCGGCATCGTGTTGACCAAGCTGGACGGGACCGCCAAGGGCGGAATCGTGATCGCCGTGCAGCGCGAGCTGGGCGTCCCGGTGAAGCTGGTTGGCCTAGGTGAGGGCGCCGACGACCTCGCGCCGTTCGAACCGGAGGCGTTTGTAGATGCGCTTATCGGCTAGCCTTTGCGGGGGGTTCCGGGGCCGCCCGCTTCACCCCCCGCCCACCACCCGGGGCCAGCGCGGTTAGGCGCAAGAAGGAGTTCCCTACAGGTGTTCGAGACACTTTCTGACCGGCTGACTCAGGTCTTCTCATCGCTGCGGGGCCGCGGCAGGCTGTCGCCTGCCGACGTCGAAGCCACCACCCGCGAGATCAGGATCGCGCTGCTCGAAGCCGATGTCGCGCTGCCGGTGGTCCGTTCGTTCGTCGCCAAGGTGAAGGAGCGTGCGCTCAGCGCCGACGTCCTGCAAGCGCTCAACCCGGCCCAGCAGGTCATCAAGATCGTCAACGAGGAACTGATCGAGATCCTCGGTGGCGAGGCCAGGCGGCTGCGGTTCAACAAGGTGCCGCCGACAGTGATCCTGCTGGCGGGCCTGCAGGGCTCAGGTAAGACCACGCTGGCCGGCAAGCTGGCGCTGTGGCTGAGGCGGCAGGGGAACACGCCCATGCTGGTCGCCGCCGACCTGCAGCGGCCCAACGCGGTGCAGCAACTGCAGATAGTCGGTGAGCAGGCCGGCGTGCCGGTCTACGCGCCCTCTCCTGGTAATGGGGTCGGCGACCCGGTGACGGTCGCCAGGGACTCCATCGACGAGGCGAAGCACAAGCTGCACAACATCGTGATCATCGACACGGCCGGCCGGCTCGGCGTCGATGCCGAGATGATGGCGCAGGCGGCGGCGATCAGGGACGCGGTCGATCCGGACGAGATCTTGTTCGTGGTCGACTCGATGATCGGCCAGGACGCGGTCTCGACGGCTCAGGCGTTCCTCGACGGAGTCGGGTACGACGCGGTCGTCCTGACCAAGCTCGACGGCGACGCCCGAGGCGGTGCCGCGCTGTCGATCGCCCACATCACCGGCCGTCCGATCATGTTCGCGTCCGCGGGCGAGAAGCTTGAGGACTTCGACCTGTTCTACCCGGACCGGATGGCGTCCCGGATCCTGGACCTGGGCGACATCCTCACGCTGATCGAGCAGGCGGAGCGGACGTTCGACCAGCAGCAGGCGGCCGAGATGGCCGGGAAGCTGGTCTCGGCCGAGGGCTTCACGCTCGAGGACTTCGTCGAGCAGCTGGCCATGGTCCGCAAGCTCGGGCCGATCTCGAACCTGCTCGGCATGCTGCCGGGGGCGGCGCAGAACCGGGAGTTGCTCAGCCAGGTCAGCGACAAGGACCTGGACCGGGCCGCCGCGATCGTCAACTCGATGACGCCGGAGGAACGCCGAAACCCCAAGATCCTGAACGGCTCGCGGCGGCTGCGCATCGCGAATGGCTCAGGGACCACCGTGGGCGAGGTCAACAACCTGGTCGTGCGGTTCCAAGAGGGCCAGAAGATGATGCGCCAGATGATGGGCGGCATGCGGGGCATGCCCGGGATGCCGGGTATGCCAGGCGGCGGCCGGCGCGGCGGGCAGAAGGGCAAGGCGAAGAAGAAGGGCAAGGGCGGCGGCAGGCCCGCCGGTGCGCCCCGGCCGGGCGCGCGGCAAGGCCAGCCGGATCTGGCCGAGCTCGGTGCCGCCGATGCCGGGCTGGACATGTCAGGACTCGACATGTCCGGACTCGACCTGTCGCAGCTTGACCAGGCGGGGATGAAACTGCCGCCGGGGCTGCGGCGAGCGGCGGCGGGGTTCGCTGGCGGCGGCGCCGGAGTTCCTGGGCTGCCAGGCGGGCCTGGTGCGGCCAAAGGCAAGCCGGATGACGATCAGCTGCCGCCAGGGTTCCGGGGGCGGAACAAGAAGGACCGCTGATCAGTGCGGTCGGCAGCGCGGCGGAGTCGCCCGGGCTGGACCGGCCTCTGGCGACCCAGGAAGCGAACCTGCGCCATGCTTTCTCGCCGAAAAAAGCTCTTTAGCGGCTGGCTAGCGGGCTGTCGTCCGCCGCAGGGGTTGACGTCTGGCAGAATGTGTCTGCAACCATCGGCTCCGCGAGGCCCTCTCTAACTCGTTTCGCCGTTACCTGCGTCGGACTGGCAGGTCAGGGTTCCTCACCCCGAAGGCCCGCCGTCCGCACCGAATCTGCTTGGGAGAAGACCACAGCCGTGGCTGTAAAGATCAAGCTAAAGCGCATGGGCAAGATCAGGGAGCCCTATTACCGCATCATCGTCGCCGACGCTCGCACGAAGCGAGACGGCCGGGCGATCGAGGAGATCGGCAAGTACCACCCGAAGGCGGACCCCTCGTTCATCGAGGTGAATTCCGACCGGGCCCAGCACTGGCTGTCCGTCGGCGCCCAGCCGACCGACCCGGTGCGCAAGATCCTTGAGGTAACCGGCGACTGGCAGAAGTTCAAGGGCCTGCCGGGCGCGGAGGGGACGCTGAGGACCGCTGAGACCCGCGCAGACAAGAAGGAAGCCTTCGCGGCTGCTCTGGCCGAGTCGCTGGCCGACAGCGGCGCGACCACGCCTAAGGGCGGCGGCAGGGGCCGGGGCGGCGGCAAGGGCGGCGATGCCAAGGGCGGCGATGCTAAGGCCGGCGATGCCAAGGCCGGCGATGCCAAGGCTGGCGACGCTAAGGCCGGCGATGCTAAGGCCAGTGAGGCCAAGGCTAGCGATGCCAAGGCTAGCGACGCCAAGGCGGACAAGGCCAAGGGCGGCGGCAAGGCGCCGGCCAAGGCCAAGGCTGACGGCGCGAGCGACGAAGCGGAGGCCGCTGGCGACAGCGAGGTGAAGGCCGACGCGGCCCCCGCCTCGGAGCCAGGGACCGATTGACGTGCTCGAAGAGGCCCTTGAGCATCTTGTAAGGGGCATCGTCGATTTTCCGGACGAGGTCCGGGTCTCGAGCCGGAACCTGCGCCGCGGTCGCGTGCTCCAGGTTCGGGTGCATCCCGACGACCTAGGCAAGGTCATCGGCCGAGGCGGTCGCACGGCGCGAGCGTTGCGTACGGTGCTCAGCTCGCTGGCAGGCGATTCGTACGTGCGCGTCGACCTGCTGGACGCCGACGAGATCCGCTAAGCAGCAATGCAGCTCGTCGTTGGCCGGGTCGGCCGACCGCACGGCCTGCGCGGTGAGGTCACCGTGGAGGTGCGGACCGACGACCCGGCCCAGCGGTTCGCCGCTGGCTCGATTCTGGTGACCAATCCCGCCGAGCGCGGGCCGCTGACGGTATCGACGGTCCGCTGGCACCTCGGTCGGCTCCTTGTCATGTTCGAGGGATACGCCGACCGGGAAGCGGCCGAGGAACTGCGGGACACGCTGCTCGAAATCGATTCCGCTGACCTGAAGCCGCTGGCCGATCCCGATGAGTTCTACGATCACGATCTGATCGGGCTCGGCGTGATCACGGTCGCCGGTGAGCAGGTCGGCACGGTCAGCGACGTGCTGCACCACGGGCAGAACCTGCTTGTGATCGACGGCTCGGGTGCGCGTCGTGGCCAGGAGATACTGGTCCCGTTCGTCACTGCGATCGTGCCAGAGGTCGATCTCGTCGGCGGAAAGCTCGTGATCGACCCGCCGCCTGGACTGCTCGATCCCGACACCGCGCTCTGAGCGGACGGCCTTTGGCGCGCGAGCCGTGTGCGCCGCGTAGCCGGGGGATGAGTTCGGTGCCTGGCGCTGGGTTCAGCAACGTCCCGGCTACTACAGTAGCGGGCACTTACTGTCGCTGGGGCTGCGTCGATCCCCCGTTACCGTAGTTCCTTCCCGGGACGCTACTGCAGTAACGAGAGTTTGACGCTGCTGGCCGGGCCGCATCCACCTTGAGGCATCATGCGAATCGATATTATTACGATATTTCCTGAATACCTTGAGCCGCTGCGGATGTCGTTGATCGGCAAGGCGGTGCAGCGCGGAGAGATCGTGGTCGCCGTGCACGATCTACGAACCTGGACCCACGATGTGCACCGGACGGTCGATGATTCGCCGTTCGGCGGCGGGCCGGGCATGGTGATGAAGCCCGAGCCCTGGGGCGAGGCGCTGGATGCGATGGGCGCGACCGGCCAGACCCAGCTGATTGTGCCGACGCCGGCGGGCGCACTGTTCAACCAGGCGATCGCGGCCGAGCTGGCTGGCTGTGAGCATCTGGTGTTCGCCTGCGGCCGCTATGAGGGCATTGATGACCGGGTGGCGGCCGACGCGCGCCAGCGCATGGTCACCCGCGAGCTCTCGATCGGCGACTACGTGCTCGCAGGCGGCGAGCCGGCGGTCCTGGTGATGGTCGAGGCGATCTGCCGCCTCAAGCCGGGCGTGCTCGGCAACACGCAATCGGCGGCTGACGACTCGTTCGGAGCGGGCGCGGGCCCGATGAGCGACCTGGTGGAGGGGCCTGCCTACACCAGGCCAAGGAGTTGGCGAGGGCTCGAGGTTCCCGAGGTGCTGCTATCGGGGGATCACGCCGCGATCGCGCGCTGGCGCCGGGATCAGTCGCTTAGCCGGACCGCGCGGAACCGGCCCGACCTGGCCGCCAAAGTCGCGGCCGGCCCGATCGACGATCACGATCGAGAGGTACTTTCCGAGGCTGGTTTCGCGGGCAGTGGTCAAGATGTGGCACACTAAAAGCCGCTGCCCCCAGCAACGGCCGTTCGCAAGCATGGGCAGCCGTCGCATGCCTTTGCTGCGACCAGACCACTTCAGCGCGTTCGCAGGCGTGCGCGTGATGACAATGAGGACGAGCGATGCACTCCGCGATTGCCGAGCTTGAGCAGGCACAGATCCGGTCTGACATTCCGGCTTTCCGGCCCGGTGACACCTTGAAGGTGCATGTCAGGGTCACCGAAGGCAACAGGTCACGTATCCAGGTTTTCCAGGGCATCGTGATCCGCCGCCAGGGCGGAGGCGCCCGCGAGACCTTCACGGTCAGGAAGATCAGCTACGGCGTCGGCGTCGAGCGGACGTTCCCTGTGCACACCCCGGCCATCGAGCAGATCGAGGTCGTGACCCGTGGCGACGTGCGCCGGGCCAAGCTGTACTACCTGCGCTCCCTGCGGGGCAAGGCCGCCAGGATCAAGGAGCGCCGGGAACCAGCCCGCTGAGGCGAATCCTGACTTCCGTCTGGCGGGCCACTAAGCGGACCGCTCGGCGGACGGCTCGGCCGACCGCTCGGCCGACCGCCGGGTCGCTGCCGGCCTGGCGGCGATCTTGGTCAGGTTCGGCTCGGGCGGCAGGTAGGCTGCGCTAGGCGCAATCGAGTGCGCTCTGCGTTCAAGCTGTGGAAGTTTCTATGGCTCCGTGCAGCGGGGTTGTCCTGCCTGGCCGCCGCTGGGCCCGCTTGACCGGTCGGTAGGCCGTTAGGCTGGATGGTGACTATGAACGACGATCAGCGCGCGCACGACGAGGTGCTGACCGGAGCAGGTGGAGCTGACCGGATGCCACAATCCGATAGTCCGATCCCGGCGGGCAGCGCCAGCGCGGGCCGCGCCAGCGCGGGCAGCAACGCCGAAGCCGCAGCGGCGCAGGACGAGGCCATCGCCGATTCGGAGGACAAGGCCGAGGAC
>Ga0134128_10009683_pt1 | contig 11558 bp, 11 predicted proteins | sample KB31754_FD_96462 | JGI IMG/M metagenome (GOLD analysis project Ga0134128, IMG submission 96462) | Terrestrial soil microbial communities with excess Nitrogen fertilizer from Kellogg Biological Station, Michigan, USA - KB3-175-4 | ecosystem: Environmental > Terrestrial > Soil > Unclassified ...
ATCGGGATGGAGCTCATGAACCCGATATGGCTCGCGTCGACGAGGCACCCTGGTGTCCGGATCAAGGGATCGGTGCTGGAGGTCGACTATCGATTGCCCGACGGCTCGATCGTGGTCCAGGTCGTCGACGGCTGGCGCCCCGGGCCCGCGCCAACAGGAGCACGGCGTCGGTTGAGAAGGTTCGGCCTCGATCTCCTCTGGATGGGCGGGCGGCCTGGAGTGACCCTCGAGCGCAGCCCGGCCTACTACGTGCTCGCCGGTTGGGGCTCGGGAACCCGGATGCCGTTGTCGACGACGTAGTCGGCCACCGTTTGCGTGTCTGGTCCCAGCGACAGCTTGGTGGGGCCGCTGATGATCCTCATGTAGGTGTTGAGCTTCACGGTGTATTCGCCCGCGGGTAGCTCCACCGAGTAGGCACCCTTGCCATCGGTCACGGTGCGCCCGACGATCGTTGACCCCCGCAGATAGTCGACCTCGAGCTTGGGCACCGGCCGGCCCGAGCAGGTCGAGCCGGCCTGCTCCACGGGAGCGCAGGGAACCGACCGCACCGTACCGGACACGTGTGCGTCGCCGGCCGGGGGAGTCTGGCCCGGGAACTGGTAGGCGCCGCAGGCGGCGGTGACGGCCAGCAGGCCAACCAGGACGAGTGCTTTCATCGATGGAGAGAACGAGCGGGCGCCGTCTGAGGTCACGCGGACGGACGCTAGTGTTGAGGACGCTCCCGGGTGGCCAAGCGGTAAGGCAGAGGACTTTGGATCCTCGACCGAAGGTTCGAATCCTTCCCCGGGAACCAGCGAAAACTCCGGCGTTTTAAGCCTTGACTTCATGCCTGGGCCCGCCTAAGCTCCCACCACCGTTTCGTAAGTCCTGGGAGGGGTTGGTGGTTAAGAGACTGGGGGTTTACGCGCTGACCACGGTCTGCGCCTTTGCGCTCGGCGCGAGCCCGGCGACAGTCGCCTCGACAGTCCCGCCTCCCTATCACCTGAGTGGCGTCGGTTCATACGCCTACGGAGGCGGCTACGACCAGGCCACGGGGCTGAATGCGGACGTTCAGGTCCAGGTGGGTACGACGACCTTCAGGCCGTACCAGCCATTGGGCTTTCCCTTGACCATCGAGACTGACGTCATCAGCGCCAACTTCTTCCGATCGACCATCGATGATTTCTCGTACGGCTTCGGCTGCTGGCTGATCCCTGCCGATGACTACGTGATCAACTCGGATCTCAGCGCGACGCTTGATTTCGACTCTTCGGATCCGCGCGTGACCGAGTGCCCAGGCGATCCAGTTGGCCCCAACGGTATGACCACGAGTGGCCTGGTGGTCGGGCTGGCAGGGCCTGTCCACATCCACGTGACCTGGACGGCAACGTCTCCGATCACGAGCAGCCGCACCATCAGCCGCGAAAGCTGCCCGCCCTACTTCAACTCCGGGGTGGGCACACAGCAGAACGCCGACGCCATCGCAACGTATGTGACCTCGGGGGCCTTCGCGACGGACGGCGGAGCGTTCAGCGGGAATTTCCAGACCGTGACCGGCTCGGTAACGGCATTCACCGGCATGGGTGAGATCAAGGGCTTCCCGGGCGCATGTGGGCCTTACGGATGAGCAAGGGCCGCCGCTGGATGCTGATCGCCGCCGGCGCCGCTGCAGTCGGTCTCGTCACCGCAGGCGTGGCCGCGGCGAGCTTTGCAACCGGCCTCACGCCAGGAAACTCCAAGTTCAGCGCCGAGAACATCTACGCGTCCTTTATCGACGCCCAGGGCAACCAGATCAGCATTCAGGCGAGCAGTGGGCGCCAGTCATTCCGACCCCGCGGCGGCGGCTCTCTGATCACTGAGGACACCAGCACGGTTCAGGTGTTCAGTTTCGTTGCGTCGACCGGACTGGTCGGCGGCGGCTGCTGGACCGTGCCGTCATCCCCGTTCACCATCCGTGCCAATGACATGAGCGCAACAATCGCCTTCGACTCTTCCGCGCCCGGCATCGCTGAGTGCCCAGGTGACCCGGTGAATGCGGGTGAAGCAGTTCCCTCCAGTCTTCAACGGCGGGCATTCTCTGAAGGCCTCAACGGCCGTATCGCCTTCACTGCAACGTGGACTCCGATTGGAAGCACCGTCCAGTTTCGCTCGACGACGAATACCTCATGCGGGACTTTTGGCGCAGTAATCGAGGCGGTGACGATGTCTCAGAATTCCTCGGTGGCGACAACCATCTCGTCTCTTACCGTGGAAGGAGTCGACCCAGACAGCGGACAAACAATCGACGTGTCGCTGGCGGGCACTTATACGACTGACTTCGCGCTGGTGACCCAGGGCTCCTTCGATCAGACCGTCAACGGACCTTCAAGTGGAAGTTGCGGTCCCTTCGGGAGCGACGTCCCCTAGCCGTCGCCATACGTGGCGTTAGTCGAGACTATCGCGCAATCCCAGGCCCGAAAAGTGGTGTTAGTCGCGACTATCGCGGGTTCTTGGCGCGGCTATCCGCGCGCCAAGAATGTCCAGCCTTAACAGGCAGGGTTCCCACCGGCTGAACGCACGGCTAGCCTCGGCCGCATGCAGCTTGCATTTCCGTTCGTGCGCTTTGTCCCGGGGTGGCGCCGCCTCGTCCTGATCGGGGCACCGGTCGTGACGGCGCTCGCCCTGTTGGTCGCGGCCTACGCCTACGTGTACTCGGCCGTCGCTTCCGGCCCGCCCGCGCCGGTCACCGATCCTGTGCTCGAGCTACCGGATCAGCCAGGTCTCTTGATCGACGTCTCAGGTGCGGTCGAGAATCCTGGGCTTTACCGCCTGCCACGAGGAAATCGGGTTTACGACGCGATCGCGGCCGCCGGGGGTTTCAGCAACGACGCCGACATGACGCGCACGCCCAACCTGGCGGGACGGCTGACAGACGGGATGCAGGTCAAGGTTCCCTTCGTCAAGACGGCATCGGGGACGGTCGTGGTACGGGTCAACCTCAACCAGGCGACGCTGGAGGAGCTCGAGACCATTCCCGGCTTCACCGCCGCCTTCGCACAGGAATGCCTCGACTACCGAACCAACTTCGGCGGTTTCGAGAGCACGCGCGAGCTGGTCGACGTCCTCGGCATGAGCGAGGCGACATATCTGATCGTCCGCCGTTACGTGACCCTGTGACGGGCTACGCCGGGCTCGTCATCGCGCTCTCCTGGTCGGCGGCGATCGCGGCTGCTGTGGTCCTGGTTCCCTCGCAGCCGCTCGCGGGGGTGATCGCCGCGGCGGCGGCGATCCCATTCCTCGCCCTGGCCCTCGTCGTGCGGCCTGCGCTGCTCGGGCTTGCACTGGCCACCGCTCTGCTCGCGGTCGCTCGCGTGGAACTGCCTCCCGCCGACGCGGCGGCCGAGGCGCGCGCCGCGGCTCTTGTCGGCGCCACCGCGGCCATAAGCGGTCACGTCAGCGACGACTCACGGGCGGTCGGGGGCGGCGGCGAGGTGCTGGTGGAACCGGCGCGCATCCTCGTCGGCGCCACAGACGTCCATGGCGTCGGCAACTTCCTCGTGCGCTGGCGTGGCCCGAGCGAGCCCGCGTTCGGCGACCTCGTCGTCGCGACCGGCAAGCTCGACCTGCCTCGCAACATGCCGGACTTCGACCGGCGCGCCTACCTCGGCCAGCGCCACGTCTACCTCGAGATGCAGGCAACCAGCTTCGACGTGAAAGCGTCCGGAGCCGGCATCGCCCGGCTGGCGGCGTGGCTTCGCGCCGGCTACACCCACACCGTCGACGCGGCGGTGAACCCGCCCCACGCCGCGATGCTCATGGGAATAGTGCTTGGCATCAAGCACGGGATCCCCAACGAGCTCGAGCAGGCGCTCATCGCGACGGGTCTCATCCACCTTCTCGTTCTCAGCGGCCTCAAGGTCGCGGTCTTCGCCCGCATCGTCAGGGCGACCCTTGTGCCCCTCCTCGGACGCAGCGCGACCTGGCCGGTGCTCGGCCTCATCGGTCTCTACTGCTTGGTCGGCGGCGCCACACCGGCGGCCGTGCGAGCCTCGGCGATGGGCGCACTCGCCCTGGCGGCCACTCACATCGGCCGGCCCACGCACGTCTGGACATCGCTCGCCATGACCGCCGCGGCGATGCTCGGCTGGCGTCCGGATCTTGCCTGGGACGTCGGCTTTCAGCTTTCTTTCGCGGGCACCGCCGCGATCATCCTTCTGACCCCTGCGATCTCTGGCCGGTTGACCCTCCTCCCGCACGTCCTTCGCGAGCCGTTTGCCGTCACCTGCGCCGCGCAGGTCGGGACGCTGCCGATGATGGCGACGGACTTCCACGTCCTCTCGCCGGTGGCGCCGGTCGCCAACGCCCTGACGTTGCCAGTGCTTCCCGTGCTGATCGGCGCCGGATTCTTGATCAGCGTGCTGGGATTCGCGCCGGACCTCGCAAGACTGGCGGCAATTCCCATCACCGGCCTGGTGGCCTACATCGAACAGGTCGGGTACGTCCTGGCCCGCGTCCCTGGCGCCGCCATCGCGATGCCTTCGTTCCCGACCTGGATGGGTCTTGCGTACTACTCCGGACTCGCGCCGGCTATCGCCGGCGCGCACGCCTCCGGACGGGCGCGGCGCCTCGCCTTTGCCGGCGCCGCCGCCGCGCCCGTCCTCATCTCGATCGCTTCGCTGGCGATCTGGGCGAACAGCCCGCCGCAGGCGTCGGTCCTCGACGTCGGTGACGGCCAGGCGGTGCTGCTTCGCTCAGCGCGCGGGTCGCTGCTGATCGACGGGGGGCCGAGCCCGGAGAAGCTGCGTGATGAGCTTGGGCGCAGCCTTCCTCCCTGGCAGCGCGAACTGGACGCAATTGCGATCACCGCGCCCGGACTCGGGCACGTGGGCGGGCTGGCCGAGTTCGCGCTCACCGCGCGCGTGGTCGTGATCCCGAATCCTGCGCCGCTCGGCCTGGCGTGGCGCAGCGCCGCCCTGGAGCAGGTCACCCGCGGAGCCGCCGTCCATCCAGTGGGTGCCGGTCAGGGGCTGGATGTCGCCGGTTTCCACGTCGAGGTGCTGGCGCCCGAGCCGAACGTACCGCGCGACGAAAGTGGCGCGGCGCAGCTTGCAGTGCGAGTCGTGTCGGCCAACGGCAGGAGCCTGTGCGACTTCAGCGACCTCGACCTCGACGCCCAGACGGTGCTCGCGGCTCGTCTGCGATCGCCGTGTTCCTACGTGCTGCTTCCATCTGGCGGTCGCAGCCTTCTGTCGCCCGAACTGCAGCGCATCGCCGTCGACAGGACCACGCAGCTGATCGCCTCGCGCGGACCTGGGCGCCTCGCGGAAGGCTTTCCGCCTGAGGTCATGCGCACGGACGAGGAGGGCACGATCACCTTGCCGTTGTAAGTACGATCGGCCCATGGCGAGGGTGAGCAAGAAGGGCTCGGCGACGGCCCTGCTGCTGCACGGCGAGGAGAGGTTCCTCGTCGACGAGAAGGCGAGGCAGACCGTCGAGGAATGGCGCGCGGACCTCGTATCCGACTTCGGCATGGAGACGCTGGAAGGCGCCGGCTTGAGCGCGGCGCGCCTCCAGGACGCCGTGCTCCAGGCGCCCTTTCTCGATCCGCACCGGCTGGTGTTCGCACGCATGGTTCCCGCCAACCGGGCCGAAGGCCTGGCTGGCGCTCTGGTGCAGATCCCCGAGAGCACGCGGCTGCTGGTCACCGTTGCAGGCCGGCTTGGCGCGACCAACAAGCTCGTCAAGGCGATCACCGCGGCCGGCGGTCGGGCGGAAGAGATGCAGCACCCCAACCGCCGCGGGCTGAGCGACTGGGCGTCGAAGCGCGCGGTCGAGGCGCACGGACTGACACCGAACATCGCCGCTCAGGTGGTGCGCCTGTCGCCGCCCGACCTCAGCATCATCGACTCCGAGCTCACCAAGCTGGCGGCCTACAAGGCCTCTGGCGCTCCGCTCACCTCTGACGTCGTGAGCGAACTCATTGCCGGCGGCCGCGAGGACGAGATCTTCCGGCTCACCGACAACCTGCTGCCCCGGCCGAACGCGCTGGCGCTCGAGATCGCACGCAACCTCACCCGCTCGGGGATGGGACCGACATTGATCGCCTATCGGATGGCGCGCCACGTCGCCCTCGTGCTCGAGGTTCGCGCCCGCCAGGATCGCGGCGAGTCGCTGTCGACGGTGCAGGAGCACATGACAGAGCACCGCTTCGTGATCCAGAAGGCTTACGACGCCGCGCAGGAGGCGAACGCAGATCGCCTCGAGGGCGCGCTGAAGCTCATTCGCGACTACGAGTTTGAGGTCAAGTCAGGGCAGGTCGACGCCGACCTGGGCCTGGACGTCCTTCTAACCCGCCTGTAGAGGATTGCTGCGTCCTCCCCCGCTCGCCTGGGGAGGTGGCCTCGGCGGCGAAGCCGCGCAGGCCGGAGGGACCTCCCCCTACTTTTTCTTCGCGGGAGAAGAAGAGGCCTTGGCCGGAGCGGCCTTCTTGCCCTTCGCAGGCGCGGGAGCTGAGGTCGCCAGCTTGGCGAGCTGCCGGGTGAGCCGGGACTTGCGCCGCGCGGCGTTGTTCGGGTGCAGCACGCGCTTGGACGCCGCGCGATCCAGCGCGCGGACCGCGTCCACCGCTGCCGCCGTGCGGTCCGAAGCATCCGCCTGCGTATCGCTCAGCGAGCGCCGCGCCTTGACGATCAGCGTCTTGACCTCGGATCTCGCGCCGCGGTTTCGCGCCGCGCGTCGCGCGCCAGAACGCGCCTGCTTCTTGGCCGACGCCGTGCGCTTAGCCACGCGCCATCACCAGGTGGGGGAATCTCACGAATTTAGGATTATAGGCGCCCATGGAGTTCGAGCTTGGCGGCCACCGGCCCAAAGTCGATCCCGACGCCTACATCGCACCGACCGCGGTCCTCATCGGTGAGGTGGAAGTCGGCGCGGGAGCCAGTGTCTGGTTTGGCGCTGTTCTTCGCGCCGACGAGGCTGCGATCAAGGTCGGGCCCGGCGCGAACATCCAGGACAACGCGGTCATCCACTGCGCCGAGAACTTGCCGACTGTGATCGAAAAGGACGTGACCATCGGCCACTCGGCCCAGCTCGAGGGCTGCGTCGTCGAAGCGGGCGCGCTGGTCGGCATGGGCGCGACCATGCTGCAGCGAAGCCGGCTCGGCGCCGGCTCGATGCTCGCCGCCGGCGCCGTGCTGGGGGAGGGCGTCGAGATCCCGCCCGGTCACCTGGCGGCCGGCGTCCCGGCGGTGGTCAAAAAGCAGCTCGCGGGCTCATCTCGAAACTGGGTCGCGTCATCGGCGCGGCATTACAAGGATCGCGCGGTCCGGTACCGGGCCGATCTCAAACCGATCGCGAAGTAAGTTGGCGCTCGCGCTGCCTGCGCGCGCCAAGCTCAACCTCGAGCTCGAGGTGCTCGGCCGCAACCAGGACGGTTTTCATGACATCCGCACCACGTTCCAGGCGATCGAGCTGCAGGACACGCTCGAGCTCGAGCCCGCCGCCAGGACATCTTTCGCGAGCGAGGGCTTTGAGCTGGACCCGACCGACAACTCGGTGCTTAAGGCGCACCGCCTGCTGGAGGAATCGATGGGCCGTGTCCTGCCCACGCGCTTCCAGCTGCGCAAACGAATCCCGCCCGGATCCGGCCTGGGCGGCGCCAGCTCCGACGCCGCGACAGCGCTCCGCGGGCTCACGGCAATGCACTCGCTCGACGTCGATCTCGCGATCATCGCGCGGGAGGTCGGCGCCGACGTCCCCTTCTTCCTGCATGGAGGCCGCGTCCTCGCCGAGGGCCGTGGCGAGCGGCTCCATCCACTGCCGGACGAGAAGGCATGGTTTGCAATCGCCTGGCCAGGGATCGAGCTGGCCACCTCCGCTGTGTACCGTGCGTGGGACGAAGTGAAGGGCGAAGGGCCGAATCATCTGCGCAGGGCGGCGGAGCACGTCGAGCCGCGTCTGGGCGCTTTCGCGCGCACGCTGGGCCCCTTGTGGCAGATGACCGGCAGCGGCTCTGCGTTCTTTTTGCGGGTCGCAAGTGAAGAGGAAGGAAGGCAATCCGTTGAACGACTCGACTGCTGGTCGGCGGTGACGCCGGCCGCCGGACGCTGGGCATGAACGTCCGCAAAACGGCGGCGGTCCTCGCCGGCAAGGCGACCGGCGCCCTGAGCCGCGTCAGCGGCCGCGGCGGCGGCACGACGCTGCCCGGCGACGTCGCCCGCGTGATCGATCCGAAGATCCTGACGCGCCTCACCCAGGACCTCACGCAGGGGTCGATCGTCATCACGGGCACCAATGGCAAGACCACGACCGCCCGCCTGGTCAGCTGGCTGCTCGAAGGCGCCGGCCACCGGGTTGTGGCCAACCGCGCGGGCGCCAACCTGATCTTCGGGGTCACGGCCGCGGCGCTCAATCGCGCCGAAGCAGGGGGGACGCTCAAGGCGGACTGGGGAGTGTTCGAGATCGACGAGGCGAGCCTGCCGCGCGCCGTCGACGAGGTGCAGCCGAGGACAACGGCCGTCCTCAATCTCTTTCGCGATCAACTGGACCGCTACGGTGAGCTCGAGTCGATCGCGAAGAAGATCGAGCGCGCTCTCGGCTCGCTTCGACAATCGGCGCACGTGGTGCTCAACGGCGACGACCCCCGCGTCGCGGAGATCGGACTTCACCTGCCGAACAAGCCGACCTGGTATGGGCTCGAGGATCGGACCGTCGCCTCGAAATCGCTGCCCCACGCGGCAGACGCGCGCACCTGCCCGGTCTGCGGCGCGAGCCTCATCTTCGACGCGGTGTACGTCGGCCACGATGGCGTCTATCGCTGCCCCAACGGGCACTTCGAGAGGCCCAAACCGGATCTCGCGGCGACCCACATCGAGCTCGCCGGCTTCGACGCGGTCGCGCTGACGATCGATGGCACCAGGATCGCGATGCCGCTGGGCGGCCTCTACAACTCCTACAACGTGCTTGCCGCCTACGCGATCGCGCGCAGCGTGGGACTCGAGGCTTCCTACGTCGCGGAGCGGCTGCGCACCTTCAAGGCCGCGTTCGGCCGCCAGGAGCGCATCGACTTTCGCGGCCGGCACCTGATCCTGGTCCTCTCCAAGAACCCCGCCGGCTTCAACGAGACGGTCCGGACGGCGGTCGAGCTCGCCCATGGGCAGCACTTCGTGATCGGGCTCAACGACCGCAAGGCGGACGGCACCGACGTCTCGTGGATATGGGACGTCGACTTCGAGATGCTCAAGGGCAGGGCGAAATCAGTCATCCCAGCGGGCGTCCGCGCTCACGACCTCGCGGTGCGCCTCAAGTACGCAGGGGTCGAAGCGCAGCGGCCACAGACCGACGCCGCCAAGGCGCTCGACCTCTTGATCAAGACTACGAATGAGGGCGACACCGCCTACCTGCTCTGCACGTACACCGCGATGCTCGACCTGCGCGCCGAGCTCGTGAGGCGTGGGTGGGCGCAGCCATACTGGGAAACCTGAGACAGATGGAAAAAATCACCGTCGGCTGGCTCTACGCCGACCTGATGAACATCTACGGCGACCGAGGCAACATCCTGACGCTGCTCAAGCGCGCGGAGTGGCACGGCCTGGAATCCAGGCTCGTCGAGCTCGGGCGCGGGCCGAGCGCCGAGATGGACGACATCGATCTGTTCTTCTTCGGCGGCGGGCAGGACCGCGAGCAGGCTCTCATCTACGACGACCTGCGTGAGCACAAGCAGGAGTCGCTGACAAAGTCAGTCGGGGACGGCGCGCAGATCCTCGCCGTGTGCGGCGGCTACCAGCTGCTCGGGCATTACTACCAGACCGCCGACGGCGCCCGATACGATGGCATCGGCCTGATCGACGTCAAAACCGAAGCGGGCAAGAAGCGCTTTATCGGAGACGTCGTCGTGGAGACCTCGATCGCAGGCATGAAGCCGCACACTCTGGTCGGCTTCGAGAACCACAGCGGACGGACCTTCCTCGGTCCGAAGGCAAAGCCGCTCGGAAAGGTCATCGAGGGCAAGGGCAACAATGGCTCCGACCGCACGGAGGGCTGCGTCCAGGGCGGCATCATCGGCACCTACCTGCACGGCTCTCTGCTGCCGAAGAACCCGCACCTCGCGGACTACCTCATTGGGAACGCGGTCAGGCGACGGGGCGGCGCTTCTTCGCTTTCGAAGCTCGACGACTCACAGGAGCTGGACGCGCACGACTGGGTGCTTGGGCGCGCGCAACGACGGTAGCCCCCAGCCCGTTTCCGCCGTTCAGGACCACCGGCCGCCGCACCGCCAGCGCCTCCCGCAGCAGCTGATCGATCGACTCCAGCATCACGAACTGCATCTCCTTGCGAAGGTCGGCCGGGATGTCGTCGAGGTCGGCCTCGTTGTGGGCCGGCATCAGGACGCGGCGCAATCCGGCGCGGTGCGCACCCAGCACCTTCTCCTTGATGCCTCCGATGGGAAGCACCTTGCCGCGGAGCGTGATCTCGCCCGTCATCGCCACGTCGTCGCGGACGGGCCGCCCGGTGAGGATCGAGGCCATGGCGGTCAGCACTGTCACGCCCGCCGACGGCCCTTCCTTGGGCTGCGCGCCCGCGGGGACATGGACGTGGATGTCGTTCTTGTCGAAGATCGCCGGGTCGATGCCGATGTCCTTCGCGCGCGACTTCAGATAAGACAGCGCAGCGGCGGCCGACTCTTTCATCACCTCACCCAGCTGCCCGGTCAGCTTGAGCTCGCCCTTGCCCGGCGTGATCGTCGCCTCGACGAAGATGATCTCGCCCCCGGTCGGCGTCCAGACGAGGCCGGTCGCGATCCCTGGCCTGTCGATGCGCTCCGCGACGTCGTCGAAGAAGCGGCGCTTGCCCAGGGCTGCGCGCACCTTCTTCTTGTCGTCCATCTGCTTGAGGCGCTTGCCGGACGCGATCTCGGCCACGTCGCGCCGGATCAAAGACGCGATCTCGCGCTCCAGGTTGCGCACGCCGGCCTCCCGCGTGTACTCGCGGATGATCAGCCGGATCGCGTCCTCCGAGATCGTGACCTCACCTGGACGCAGTCCGTGCGCGAGCACCTGCTTGGGGATCAGGAAGCGCTCGGCGATCTGCACCTTCTCCTCTTCGGTGTAGCCAGAGAGGTGCAGCACCTCCATGCGGTCGCGTAGCGCGGGTGGGATGGTCTCCAGCGAGTTGGCGGTGGTGATGAACATCACCTTCGACAGGTCGAAAGGAACGTCGAGGTAGTTGTCCCGGAAGTCCTTGTTCTGCTCGGGGTCGAGCACCTCGAGCAGCGCCGAGGATGGATCGCCGCGCCAGTCGGCGCCGAGCTTGTCCACCTCGTCGAGCAGGAACAGCGGATTGGAGGTCTTCGCCTTCTTCATGCCCTGCAAGACCTTGCCGGGCATCGAGCCGATATAGGTGCGCCGGTGACCGCGGATCTCCGCCTCGTCGCGCACGCCGCCGAGCGACATGCGCACGAAGTTGCGCCCGGTCGCGCGCGCGACCGACTTGCCGAGCGAGGTCTTGCCGACGCCAGGCGGTCCCACCAGGCAGAGGATCGGGCCGCGCACCTTGGGCGAGCGCGCCTGCACCGCAAGGTACTCGATGATCCGCTCCTTCAC
>Ga0134128_10009684_pt1 | contig 11558 bp, 6 predicted proteins | sample KB31754_FD_96462 | JGI IMG/M metagenome (GOLD analysis project Ga0134128, IMG submission 96462) | Terrestrial soil microbial communities with excess Nitrogen fertilizer from Kellogg Biological Station, Michigan, USA - KB3-175-4 | ecosystem: Environmental > Terrestrial > Soil > Unclassified ...
CAGAAATGGGGGACGATATCCGTCCGTGGCGACGAGCAATGCGAACGCATGTGTGTCGGGCTGGCCGCCGAGCACGGCTTCAAGATCACGAACCCAGAGCTTCAGGATGCGATAGCAGCGGAGCGAGGGCGACGGATGTCGCCGCCGACGAAGGAACGCCCGGCGCCGTCACACACCCGAAGCAGGGAGTCGATGACGCCCGCCGCGATCTACCAGAGGCACGTCGATACAATCGTGCGCGAGCAGCTCGGACGCCGAGCCGATCCGTCCCGCTTGGACGCCGAGGTTGCAGCTCGAATGGCGGTCACCGGTCACTCCCGAGAGCAGATCACGAACGCGATCAAGGCGGGAGCGAGCGCGGACCGTCCGGGCGAGAAGCGCGACTGGAACCTCTATGCGCAACGCGCGACAGACTTCGCGTTCAGCCCTCCAGGACGGGCGATGCAGGACCAGCTCGCGGGGGAGCGACAGAAATTGCTCCGGCTCGAAGGAAGACAGGACGAGCTCGACATCCTGCGCGGACTTGGTGGGCCGCTCAGACACCTTTGAAGGCGCGGGAGGATACGGCCATTTTCAGGCAAAGCCGACTGAGCCCATTCCGCGTTCAGCGGGGCGCTGGCAGCCGCACCCGGAACGGCGTGCGGCCGAGAACAGGAGTCTCTGCCTCGCGACTGGGTGGTCGTATTTATGTATAGTGTACTATAGATATCGTGGCATATATATGCGAATGGACGCTGGAAAGATTGTAGACCGCGATGAGGCTCTTCGGGTCCTCTCGGGCTTCAATCCCTGGTGGGCAGAGCGGCCTTTTCAGGATGAGCCCTTTCGACGGCTGGCGTTCCATGCCTGCCGCAAGTACCTGAAAGATTCAACACTTAGGCGTGCCTTGCTGCTATCAGGCCCTCGTCGGGTCGGGAAGACGACGATCCTGTACCAACTGGCGAGGGACGCGCTCGACCACACCGGTCGGGAGGCGGAGGACCCGAAGTCCATCCTCTATCTGAGCCTCGACCATCCGCTCTTGAAGCTGCTCGGACTCGAAGGCGCTCTGCGCCTCTACCACGAGGCGATCTGGCCAGAGGGCCGACCCTCGTTCCTTCTCCTGGACGAGGTGCAGTACTCGAGAAACTGGGGCACCGAGATCAAGTTGCTCGTCGACCTCCATCCCGAGTACCGGATCGTGGCCACCGGGTCCGCCAGCGTTGCTCATCGGGGTGAGCTCGCCGAGAGTGGGGTCGGCCGCTGGCTGACCATCCCAGTCCCCACGCTCTCCTTCTACGAGTTCGTTCACATCCGTCAGGAGCCGGAGCTGTCGCTCCCGACGAAGCTCCGTCCGTACGATCTGTTCGGGATGAATACAGCCGAGCGGGTCGGCATCGCGGAGAAGCTCCGCCCTCTGCTCCCGAGCTTTCAGCGCTACCTGCTCGTGGGCGGGTTCCCGGAAACGGCACGGCAAGCTGACATCACTCTCTGCCAACGGCTCCTGCGAGAGGACGTCGTCGAGCGCGTGCTCAAGCGAGACATGACAGCGCTCTTCGGTGTCCGCAATGTCGACGTCCTGGAGAAGTTGTTCATATATCTCTGCCTCCACAGCGGCGGGATCATCGCGCACAACACGGTGGCGAGCGCTCTCGGTGTCTCGGCGCTCACCGTGACGAATCACCTCGAGCTGCTCGTGCAAGCCAACCTGATCTACAAGCTGCCGCCGATGGAGATCGGCGGAAAGAAGATCCTCAGAGCGAAAAACAAGTACTACTTGGCGGACGCAGCGCTGAGAAACGCGGTGCTGCTGCGTGGCGAGGAGGTGCTCTCTTCGTCAGATGAGATGGGGAAGATCGTCGAGACGACGGTCCTTCGGCATCTTTACGCTTACTACTATCAGGACACGCCAGAGATCGTGTACTGGCGCGACGCGAAGACCGAGAAGGAGGTCGACATCATCGTCAAGAGCCCAAAGTACGTGCTCCCGGTGGAAGTGAAGTATCGCGAGAACGCCGACATCGACCCTTCGTCGGGGCTGGTCGAGCTCTGTCGGAACGAGCCGGTGAAGCAGGCGTACCTGGTCACGAAGCGGGAAGCCGACTTCGGGTCGAAGGATCTGCCTGGCATCGACGCGAAGTTTCTTCGCGTTCCCGCTCACGTCCTCTGCTACCTACTCGGGCAAGCCGAACGTTCTCTGTGGCTGTAGAAAGCGCGTCGGCTACGTGCAGATCATCGTCGAGGTTTCGTGCTCCTGCGATCACCGCCTGCGACCTGCCTGCACGACCGCATGCTCCCATTCTACGAGCATCTCGGCATCACGGTCGGTTCAAGGCCCTCTACGAGCCTATCCCCGAACAGTGGCTCCGTGCCGCCCATGTCCGATCCGGCGGAGCAGGCGCCGCTGGTCGCCGACCGACCGTCAGCCCACGGACCGAGTGCCGGGGAAGATACTCGACCTGTACATCAAGGCGACGAACGGCAGGAAGGATTCTCGACGTGAACAATCAGGAGCGGACAGCGGAGGCGATCTTCGCTGACTCTTTCCTTCTAACGTTCCCTATCGCTACGTTACAATCCGGTCCGTGGCGATCGCGCACGTCGAGGTCATTCTCCCACAAAGCGAAGCCAATTCCGGAGATCAGGCCTTCCTGGCCGACGCTCTTGTGCAGATTCCTCGACTCAGCCGACTGAACTGCACGCATCGCCTGTCAGGCGGCTTTTCAGACTGCAAGGTTTACGTCGCCTTCCCAGTCCTCGACGGACAGGTTGCCTCGCGCCCTTGGATCGTTAAAGTCGGTCCCCTAAGCGAAATTCAGGCCGAGGACGCCGGCCTTACCGTCGCGAAGGGCCACATTCCCCCCAGCAACATCGCGTCAAAGATTGCCCTCGTCAGCAAGGACGACAGGGGAGCTCTGATCCTCGACTATGCGAACTACCAGGGCAGGCCGCCCATTGACCTTGAAAGCGTCCTTGCCCATTTGGAAAGCGCCGAAGCGGTCACCGCCCTCGTCTCCGTGATGATCAACTGGCAGTCGGCGCCGTCCTTTCAACGAACCAACATTTCTCAGCTTTTCAAGGACTGGACTGTCCCAAAGCTTCCTCACCTTCCCGAAACGATCCGGCAACTCGTGTCCTTTCCTGTCGTCTACAGTCCAGATTTCGGCGAAGCCTATTCCAACCCGGCGTATTACATCACGCGTGACCTCAAGCACACCGACATCGCTCTTCCCACCTCGTTCACGCACGGAGACCTGAACCTTCGGAACGTCCTGTTCTCCCGCTCGACGGATGGAACGGTCGACACAAAAACGCCAGTGCTGATCGATTTCCGTCATGCCGGCGGTCTGCAGACGTCCTTTGTCGATCTAGCCAAACTTGAGGCCTGTCTGCGATACACGGTGCGGCGTCAGATCGATACCTCGGACAGTCTCTATCAGAGCGTCGCCTTCTTGTCGGGCACGCGAACCTCTCTCCAGCCTGCGACTCTCCCCGACGTCTGCTCCGACAAGACACTTCAAGACTTGTGGCGCTGCATCCGTAGCGTCCGAGCCCATACAGTCGAACTTCTCCGCAGCGGATCCGACGCTCAACCAGGCTACTGGCTGACACTCGCAGCCTACGCGTTCTCGGCCGCAACGTATCCGCAACTCTCCCAGCCGCAGCGCCATTTGGCTTACCTTGAAAGCGCCGCGCTATTTACACACTTCTTGCGTGACCGCGATCCACAGGGAGAGCAGGGAGCGTTGCCGGTCCATGCTGCTTTTAGTCCTACGCTTGTTACGCGTCCGGTCCAACCCGGAACCGCATCTCATATCTCGCTCTTGGCCACGAGCATCGCCCGCAATCGCGCTATTTTGATAATCGGACCGGGTTATGGTCGCACTTCCGGCGTCGAACCATTTACCGCCTTCCTCGCTCGCCTGTACAAGGCCTTGACGAGCATCGATGCCCCCATCGCTTCTGCTGGGATCTTGCTTGAGGCGATTCAGCGGAAGCGACCGCGCCAGGACGTCCTTCGCGGCATCGCGGATCACACGGCCCGCTGGCACGACGATATTGATCGCTGTTTCGCGAACGCACCGTGGACCCTCGTACTGAACTGGCACCTTCACGACCTTCCGCAGCGAGCACTCACAGCTTCCGGACGGCCGGAACCTATCAGAATCGATACTCTCGCTGATGCGGTTGCGGCCACCGATGCGATTGCGGCCGGCGCTTCGGCCTATTTCCCCCTATTCGGCGACCCACAGAGCCGCCCAGACACCCTCGTCTTGACCGGCCTGGATCGTCGAGAGCGGGATCGGTCCCTGGGTGCGGTTGCGCGAGCTCTCGATCAGAGACAAGCCCCTCTCTCGATCGTCTTCTGGCGTTGTGACGAGCTGGATGTCGAAGAAGTGATCCGGCTGAGAGATGATCTGCGCTCCCACATGTCTGTTACAGCTGATTCCTATTACCTGACGGACGTAGACAATGACGCCAGGGACGCGGCCCTCCGTACTCTGGACATTGTCCGACTCAGCATGAGGATGCCGGAGCTTCTGGAACGATACAAAGGTCTCGACCAAGCTGTGCCTTCGATACCGTCGCCCGGCGGCCATTTCCTTCCCGGCTCCGCGGGTGACGTTTGGGTACCGGACGCACGTCAACGTACGCGCGGATTGCTTACCTATGTCTCGGAGGGTCTCGAAGCACTTTCAGATCCCTCTACGGACACTTCCGGAATCGATTTCCTGCTAGGAGGCCGAGCCACGCCAGCCGACATCGCCGACGGCAGAGTTGTGAAACGCGGCTACATAGACAACACGATTCTTCCGGCGGTTCGAGCCGCAGTAGAGGATAGAAATCGCGATCTCCGTGCCATCGCGCTAGTCGGACGGGCCGGCTGCGGCATAAGCACACTTCTCTTTCACGCCGCCACGCTGATCTCCGCGGACTTTCCCGTTCTGCTGGCTAACACTCGTCTCTCTCGTGGCCGCGAAGAATGGAAGGAGGCCGGGGCCCTCATCGGCGAGATCTCTCGAGCGACCGGCCAGCCCGTCGTAGTCGTCGGAGAGGCCTCCGACGCCCTTATCGAGCGCTACAGCCAGTTGATGGAGGCTGCGTCCGAAGCCGGTGCTCGAGTGGTTCTCTTGGTCGGAGGCCGCAAGGACACCCTCCTAAACCGAGCCGATGCTGGTCCGCAGAAGCTCCTCATTCAGTCGATCGTGATCGAAGATGCACTCTCATCCACCGAGTGGGAAGCGCTCGCACGGGTCCTCCAGCGCACCGGCCTCGCCCGGGTCGGCGACCCGTTGGCTCTCGCCTCGCGAATGAAGTCGGTCGGCCGACTGCTTCCGGCGATCTTTGAAGCGACTGACCGTAAGAACCGCAAGTTTCGCGAGATCATCAGCTACGAGTACGAGAGATACTCGCGCGACAGCATCGTACAGATGGCATATCGATTAATCTGCGCATTTGGTGCCTTCGATCTGCCGCTAACTCAGTTCTGGCTCGTCAAGGCACTCGGTAACCGTGGGCTTACCGAAGTGCTTCGGATCATCTCAGCGCTCAGCGACGACATCATCTCGGAACGTGACCGACTCACAGACCTTAACGACGTCCTCCTCTCGCCGACGCATCGGATCATCGCAGAAGAGGTGATTCACGTCGCCACTCCTGGGTTGGCCGAGCGACTAAGAGACATCGAACTGCTGCTCTCATCTGCAAACCTGGCGAGTCAGGGACAAGGTCTCGCGGTTGCGTCCTTGCTCTATAGCCGGGGCCCTCTTGCAAAACTCATCGAGGATCAAGCGGGAAGCCAACGAGAGCGTACCGAACGTCTGACGCAACTATACGAGATGGCCCTCGGCAACACCCCTCTGCATCCTCAGGTGGAGATTCACATTCGTCAGCACTTCTCCCTCTCTTTGCGGCGGTGGGAACAATATGAAAGGGCACTGAGCGAGATCGAATTGGCTCGTTCACTCGAGCCAGACAATTCTGCCACTCTTCACATCGCAGGACTGATTCATGAAAGTCGCGCCATAAACGCTTGGCGCCGGTACACCGCTGACTGGCGGGAAGAGGGTCTCCTGAAGGCGCGCGGAGAAGAGCGCGATGCACTGGAATTCTTCCGCGAGGTACGCGAGGCCAAGCCCATGCAGGAGCACGGCTATGAATCAGAGGCTCGATATTACAAACGCAAACGGCAGATCGCGATCGACAGCGCTCATCCCGCCCCTGCTTTCGCGGACGAAACCAAGTCGCAGCTATTTCACGGTCTGACCCTACTGCGAACGGCCGAAATGCGTGTTCCGCGGGCACAGCTCAAAGAAACGCCAAAGACGAAGGCGTTCGTTACTGGGCTGATGGGTGACCTGACCGGCGCGCTGTCACAACTGCAGGGTCAGTTGAGCAATGCCAAAGACCCCGTTAAGCGAATGCGGCTAGCGAGGGCCGCCGCAAGCGTCGCTGCGGAGGCGCAGAACTGGACTACGGCGATATCGCTTTACGAGAAGCTTCTAAGCTGGGGAGAGCGAGACGCGGGCTTGTATCTCGATCGCGATCTGGCACTCGAGTTCGCGGGCAAGACAACAAAGGAGCGGGCGACTGCGTTGAAGGCATCAGCAGAAGAATTCAACCGATCTGACGTCGAGACACAGGTTCGCTGGGCGATCTTGAGTCTAGGAGAAGGCTTCATCCGCCGGGCCATCGAAGCGCTCCGAAGAGCAGACGACGTCGCCAGATTCTCGATGAATGTCTTGCAGCGGGATTCGATATACGGAACGGTGGAAGAGGATGCGAAACCGAAGGCCTATCGGGGCCGGATCTCACGGATGACGAGGGAGGGCGAAGGTTTCCTTATACCGGACGTCGCTTCCGATGAGGTGTTCTTTCGATCGAGTCCGGGAGAACGGGGGCGCTTGAAGCCTGGCGACAAGGTTACGTTTCATCTTGCCGTGCGAATCCGGGGTCTCCGAGCAATCGACGTTCACCGACTGGACCCGGCGTCATAGCTCAGGAGTCCCGGGCTATGAGAGTCACCGCGCCGGCGGCGTCCGCAAATGGGTCGGTCAAGGTGACAATCCGCCGGACGATCCACCTCCTCAGGAGTAGGCGTGACGCGACGTCCCTCCTCTTCTACCTGGGTCCGCCGCAATCACCAGTCGCCCGTCGCCACGTGTAACAATGACCGTGATGAATCTCAGCCCATCTCAAGAGCGTGCCGTCGCAGCTCTCCGGCACGACTGGCCCGATACAGAGTCGTTCGTCCTTTGGGCGCCCTACGGGTTGGGGCGGTCCACGATGTTGCGTGCCGTTCAGAAGGAGCGCGGCGGGGTCGTGCTCGACATGGCTTCCTACCTCGAGCGGCTCACCGACGCCGAGCCGCTTGCGCTCGAAGAGACCTTGCACCAGATGCTGGTCGGTGCTCTACGGGAGAACGAGGTCGTTTTAGTCGACGATCTCCACTTGTTGAATAGCGTCGTCTGCTGCAACAGCTTCTATCCGAAGAAGGACTTTCTCAACGCACCGCTCGAAGTGGCCGCGGCGTTCGCGCGTGACAAGAATCGCAAGCTGGTCTTCACGATGCCGAGCGGGATGCCCCAGCCCATCGCTGGGCGCGCCCACTTCCAGGGATACAAGCGGCTCGCCCCCGTCGACTTTCGGTTCTTCTTCGACCTCTACCTCGGCGCCGACGGCGCGGATCTCGACGTCGCGAAGATTCATCGCTTTGCCCCCAAGCTGAATCTGCACCAGATCCGACTTGCCAGCCTGGATCTACGCCGCAGGGGAAGGCCGACCACCGACAGCATGATCGACTATCTGCGCACGTCGCAGATGATCAGCAACGTCGACATCGGCGAGGTCCAGGACGTCGATCTCTCTTCGCTGCGCGGCGTCGATGACATCGTCGCAGCGCTCGAGGCGAATATCATCCTGCCGCTTGAGGATGATGTGCTGGCGACCGAGCTCAAGATCAAACCAAAGCGCGGGGTCTTGATCGCCGGCCCACCCGGAACGGGTAAGACCACCATCGGCCGGGCGCTCGCGCGCCGGCTGCGCGGCAAGTTCTTCTTGATCGACGGGACCTTTATCAGTGGGTCGCGGAATTTCTACCAGCGTATCCACGGCATCTTCGAAAGCGCGAAACAGAACGCGCCCGCCGTCATCTTCATCGACGACAGCGACGTCATCTTCGAGAACGGCAAGGAGCATGGCTTGTACCGGTACCTCCTTACCGCGCTTGACGGGCTCGAGAGCGAGAGCGCGGGTCGGGTGTGCGTGATGATGACCGCGATGGACGTGGGCGCCCTACCGGCGGCGCTCGTGCGCTCGGGAAGGGTCGAGTTGTGGCTCGAGACCCGGCTCCCGGATCGGGCCGCGCGTCTCCAGATCCTGCAGGACCTGATGCGCGACGTCCCGGCGCCATTCCCCGAGGCCGATCTCGGCCGGCTTGCCGAGGAGACAGACGAGCTGACGGGTGCGGATGTGAAGCGGGTGATCGAGGACGGGAAGGTCCTGTTCGCCTTCGACCGAGCGCGGAAGCTTCCGCTGAAGCCGGTGACGGACTACTTCGTCCAGGCGATAACGACCGTCCGCGAGAACAAGAAGCGCTACGCTGTCGCCGAGGCACGGATCCGAAGCCGCCCGCACGTCCCCGAGAATCCGCACGGATACGTTCCGGACTACGGCGACGACGACTGAGGGCGGCGATCGACGATGGCTCCGTCACCTCAGTTCGCGAGGTCCGTCCGGCTGCTGCGCGAAGATGTGCCGACGTTCGACCAGTACCCGTTCTCGTTGCCGGCGGTGCGCGAGCTGTTCGAGCTATCGTTCCACCCGTCAGTCACGTACCTGGTCGGAGAGAACGGGAGCGGCAAGTCGACGCTGCTCGAGGCGATTGCGATCACGGCGGGGTTCAATGCCGAAGGGGGCAGCAGGAACTTCGCCTTCAGTACGAAAGCCTCGCACTCGGATCTGCACCGCTACCTGCGCCTGTCGCGAGGATACAAGCGCCCGAAAGATGCTACTTTCTGCGCGCTGAAAGCTTCTACAACGTGGCGTCTGAAATCGATAGGCTCGACGAGGACCCTCTTGGCGGTCCGCCCATCAAGTCCTACTACGGAGGCGACTCCCTCCACGCCCAGTCGCACGGCGAGTCGTTCATGGCTCTCTTGGGCAAGCGACTCAAGGGCGCGGGGCTCTACATCTTCGATGAACCCGAGGCCGCGCTGTCGCCGTCCCGACAGATGGCGGCCCTCGTCCGCATACATGAGCTCGTGAAGAAGGGCGCACAGTTCATCATTGCAACGCATTCACCGATCTTGATGGCGTACCCGAACGCCCAGATCTTCTTGCTGGGCGGGGGACACGATCCGCGCGGTCAGGTATGGCGAGACAGAGCATTTCACTGTGACGCGTGACTTCCTGAACAACCATGAACGGATGCTACGGGCGTTGCTGGAAGGTGTAGAGGATCGCTCCTGCAAGGAGGACTGAGCGGCCACCTATTTGGTGGTTCCGCTCGCGAGTGAGGGGCCGATCGCGGCCATCGCGGTCGAAAGTCCTTTGCCCTTAACCGCTCGTCAGAGGTTCGACTCCACCGGCGGACTACCACTTGCCCCGGGTGGCACTGTATCGAACCCTGTATCTGCCGGCGCCACGCGATTGTTCCGGTTCACGCCCGGCGGCGAACCGACCGTCCAGGCCGAATCCTGCGCCGGCCCGGGACGGCGTCGCTCTGCGTGCCGGGCACGCTGACCGCAGCGCTCTCCCGCGGCGTCATTCGTCGCGGGTCGGCAGGTCAGTGTCGACGAGTTCTGCTCCGCAACGTGATGCCGATCTCGTGAGAGTGATATTGCTCGCGACCGACGCGCTCACGTGTTTGAGACAGCTGCACAACAAGATGTGCGAGTGAGAGTGATGTGAGAGTGAGCCGCAAAGCGCTATAAAGTGAACGGCGCGCGGAGAACTCGTTGACGAACAAAAGTGGAACTTGGCAGTATGGCCGCGGTCTGACAATCAAAGCGATCTGAATCCCGGACCGGAGTGAGGGGACTCTTGTTGGGGGTGGGGAGGCTCGATGCGATCGGTCTGTGCGCAACGGGGTGTCACCCGTGCTTTGACCTCGACCCGATCTGGAGGTGCGGAGCCATCCTTCGGGGCGAACGCCCTCATACGAATCGCGACCCGCCAGTCCTGGCAGCCGGGGACCTCGGCGCGACGACCGAGGGAAGACGGTAGGCCGAACATGGATGCTCTTCGCTGCGGCGCGTCCCCAAATGCGGATGAGATCGCAGGCACGTGCATCTGGAGGGTCATGCCATGGCTCGCCGAGCTGGACTGTCCAACGCACCAACAAATGCCCTCGTCAGAGCCTTCTCCGCCGCTTGACGAAATCCGGACGGCAGCGACCGGCAACCGGACGGCTGTGTCCGTGAACCGGACGCCCCTGATGGTGCGACGTCTCTGTTTCGGACTTCGTCCGAGTGAAACAGTGGCGTACAGGTTGCTTTGGCGCACGGGAACTTTGCCCTGGCCGAGAAGTCTCTTCGTTACGTGCGGGGCCCAACTGCTCGTCGCGGAACGAGGCGGCAGGGTACGGCAATTGATCTGGACTGAGCAGGGACTGGGAACTCGGTTCGAGCGGACGACAACTGGAGGCGTGCAATGAGCGGGATCCGAATGTCGAAGAGGAACGTCAGCTTGACCTTGACGGTCGCGGCTGCGGTGGGAGCTACGGGCCTCGTTGTGGGGTTGCGCCCTTCCAAGCCTGGCGCGCCGACACGCCAGGCACGAAAGATCGTGGCGGCGCTGCGGGCTATCCCCTCGTCGCCATTCGACCTAAACGAGCTTCGGAAATCGACGGCGCGAGACGGCCGGACGCCCGACTCTCAGGTACCGACCGCCGGTCGTGCCGCGCGGGTGACTCTCCCTGACCGCTCCACCGAGCCTCTCCAGATCCAGGATGCGACGACCGGGATGTCGATCGGCATTCAACCGAAGAACGTCTTCAACGTCGTCGCGCAATCGGCCGAAGGCTACTACGTCTACCCGCACGCGCACGCGTCCGGCGGGACGCTCTTGCATCGTGCCCTCCCGGAGGGGGCCGAGGACTTCGTCAGCTTCGACACGCGCCCGGAGGTGCCCGAGGTCGACTACGAGCTCGCCCTCGGCAACGAGGTGCGCGGTCTGCGCCTCGTCGGGGGCACGCTGGAGCTGCTCGACGAGGACGGAGCGCCGCGGTTGCGGGCCGAGCCGCCGTTCATCGCCGGCGCCGACGGTGTCCGGACCGACGCCGGCCTATCTGTCGAGGGCTGCGCGGTCGACCACGACACCGCCCCGCCGTGGGGCCGAGAAGTCACGGATCCGGGGGCCGAGGTGTGCACGCTCCGCGTGCGCTGGCCAGACGAGAGCGTCGTCTATCCGGCGGTGCTCGACCCACGTTGGACGACGACGGGGTCGATGACCACGGCCCGCCAGGGGCACACGGCGACGCTACTGTCGACGGGGAACGTCCTGGTTGCGGGCGGGACGAGCAACGGCTCGACGGACTTGGCGTCCGCAGAGCTCTACAACCGGACCACGGGGACCTG
>Ga0134128_10009685_pt1 | contig 11557 bp, 7 predicted proteins | sample KB31754_FD_96462 | JGI IMG/M metagenome (GOLD analysis project Ga0134128, IMG submission 96462) | Terrestrial soil microbial communities with excess Nitrogen fertilizer from Kellogg Biological Station, Michigan, USA - KB3-175-4 | ecosystem: Environmental > Terrestrial > Soil > Unclassified ...
CAAAGAAGAAGAAGATCCGCTGGTCCGCCGCCTGGCATCAGGCCCGCGAACTGGTCTGGGCCAGCCGCTGGAGGCTCGGGCTGGGCCTCGTGCTGATGATGGTCAACACGGCAGCGGGGTTCGTCATGCCTGCGCTGTCCAAGACGTTCATCGATCAGGTCGTGGGCAAGGGCCAGACGGCGCTCCTCACGACGATCGGTTGGGAAGTCGCGCTGGCGACCATCGTCCAGGCGCTTGCCGGGTTCGCGCTGTCGCAAGTGCTGGGCGTGGCCGCGCAGAAGGCGATCACCGACATGCGTCGGCGCGTGGAGGAGCACGTCCTTCGTCTGCCGGTGCGCTTCTTCGACGCAACGCAGACCGGGATCCTGATCTCGCGCGTGATGAACGACGCGGACGGCATCCGCAATCTCGTCGGCACGGGCCTCGTGCAGCTCACGAGCGGCGTCGTCACGGCGATCGTCGCGCTCGTCGTCCTGCTGTACATCAACCTCAAGCTCACGCTGGTGATCTTCGCGGTGCTCGCGGTCTTCGGCAGCGCGCTGGCGTGGGCCTTCAAGGTCCTGCGTCCGATCTTCCGCGAGCGCGGCAAGATCACGGCCGACGTCACCGGCCGGCTGAGCCAGTCGCTGAGCGGCGTGCGCGTCGTGAAGACCTACACGGCCGAGCGGCGCGAGGACCTCGTCTTCACGAAGGGCGCGCACCATCTCTTCCGCAACATCGCGAAGTCGATGACGGGCGTCTCGGCCGTTGGCAGCTTCTCGAGCCTCGTCATCGGCGCGGTGGGCGTCGTGACGATTTTCGTCGGCGGCCACGCGATTCTCGCGGGCCGGATGACGGTCGGCGACCTGTTCCAGTACGTCTTCTTTACCGGCATCATGGCGATGCCGATCATCCAGATGGCGTCCATCGGCACGCAGATCACCGAGGCGTTCGCCGGCCTCGATCGCATCCGCGAGATTCTCGACACGACGCGCGAGGACGAAGAAGACAAGACACGCGCGGCGCTCGGGCCGCTCACGGGCACGCTCACCTTCGACGACGTCTGGTTCGAGTACAACCCCGGGGTCCCGGTCCTGAAGGGCATCACCTTTACGGCCACGGCCGGATCGACGACGGCGCTCGTCGGGTCGTCGGGGTCGGGCAAGAGCACGCTCATCAGCCTCGTCATGGCGTTCAACCGCCCGACGCAGGGCGTGCTGCGGGTCGATGGGCGCGACCTCCAGTCGCTGCGCCTGGTCGAGTACCGCAAACATCTGGGCGTCGTCCTGCAGGACAACTTTCTGTTCGACGGCACGGTCGCGCAGAACATCGCCTACGGATCGCCGAATGCGACGCGCGAGGACATCGTGCGCGTCAGCCGCATCGCGCACGCCGATGAGTTCATCAACGGCTTCGAGAAGAAGTACGACACGGTCGTCGGCGAGCGCGGGGTCCGGCTGTCCGGCGGGCAACGCCAGCGCATCGCGATCGCGCGGGCGATTCTCGCGGACCCGCGCATCCTGCTCCTGGACGAGGCGACCTCGAGCCTCGACAGCGAGAGCGAGATGCTGATCCAGGACGGCCTGCGATCCCTCCGCCGCGGCCGCACGACCTTCGTGATCGCGCACCGGCTTTCGACGATCCGGAGCGCGGATCAAATCCTCGTCATCGAAGAGGGCGAGATCGTCGAGCGCGGGTCGCACGAAGCGCTCATCGCGCACAACGGACGATACAAGCAGCTCTACGACAAGCAGTACAACTTCGAACGGGATCGGTTCATCAACCCGGGCGAGGAACTCGCCGAGCTCGTGCCGGCCACGCCGACACCGAGTCCCGTGTAAGAGGCAGACGGCAGGGGGCAGAAGGCAGAAGTCGGACCGGGTAGAGGGAAGAAGGAACGCTCTGGCGCGGGCCATTCTTCTGCCTTTTGCCGTCTGCCTTCTGCCTTCGTCCGGCGTAGTACCATCCGCGAATGTCCGAGCCGGACGATCGCGGCGTGGCGGCGCGTCTCGAGGCGGTCGAACGGGCGGTCGCCGAGGTCCAGGCGCGCCTCTCGACGCTCACGACCGTCGTCGAATCGCTACGCCAGGCCACGCCCGGCACGGCTCCGTCCGCGCCTCCGACGACACCCGCTTCTGCCGCGCCGCCGCGTCCGTCGGCGCCGCCCTCCGCGCGGGCCCCAGTCGAGCGCCCCCGTGCGCGTCCGGCGGCGCGGAAGACCAACGCGGAGCTCGAGAGCGTCATCGCCGGCCGCTGGCTCAACCGCGTCGGCATCATCGCCGTCGGCCTCGGCGTGACGTATTTCCTGAAGTACGCGATCGACAACGACTGGATCGGCCCCGCCGGTCAGGTGGCGATCGGACTGCTCATCGGCACGGCCATTCTTGCGTCCGTGCCGTGGTTCACGCGCCGCGGCTACACCTACTTCGGCGACGGGATGACCGGGCTCGGCGCGGCGGTCCTCTACGCGTCGGTCTGGGCGGGCGGCAACTACTACCACCTCTATTCGACCGGGATCGCGTTCGGCGCGATGGTGATCGTCACGGCCGCCCTCGTCGCGATCGCGCTCGGGCGCAACGCGCAGACGGTTGCCGTCATCGCGCTCGTCGGCGGATTCCTGAGTCCCATCCTCGTCAGCACCGGACAGGACGCCGAGGTCGCGCTCTTCACGTATCTCGCTGTGCTCGACGCGGCGCTGCTGCCCATCGCGTACTTCCGCCGCTGGAGCGCGATCGAGTGGCCGGCGTTCCTGTTCACGCAGCTCTACTTCTGGATCCTCGTCGGCGATCAATATCGCGATGACATGTTCGTCGCGACGGCGGCATTTGCCGTCGTCTTCTTCGCCGTGTTCCTCGTGCTGCCGGCGATCCGCGCCCGGGTCGACGGACGGATCCAGGCCCCACAGGCGCTCCTCGTGGCGCTCAACGCCGGCTCCTGCCTGCTCGCGTTCACTGCGTTGCTCTGGCACGACAATCGGTGGGAGCTGACGCTCGTCGCGCTCGCGCTCGCGGGGGTGCACCTCGTCATGGCGCAGGTCGTGCCGACGCGCGATGGGCAGGCCCAGGCGCGGCTGCTCTTCGGCGGTCTGGCGCTGACGCTCGCGACGCTCGTGATCCCGATCCGCCTCGAGGGCCGGTGGGTGACGATGGCGTGCGCGATCGAGGGCGGCGTGCTCGTCTGGACCGGCTTCCGTTCGCGCGTCACGGGCGTCCGTCTGCTCGGCCTGCTCCTGCTCTACCTCGCCGCGTTTCAGATTCTGGCCGCGCCGGCGTCGGTCCAGCGCGTCCTGCTCAACGGCCACTTCGCGACCGAGTGCGTCGTGGTGGCGTCGATCGCGGTCGCGCTGTGGGCCGCGACGCGCGCGCCCACGGTCGCGACCGACCTCGAGCGGCTGCTCTTCGGCGTGCTGGGCGTCGGCGTGAACGTGCTCGCGCTCTGGGCGCTGACCTTCGAGATCCAGACGTACTTCGAACTGGCGGCGTCGACGGGCGGCGAGGCGTACAACGGGCTCGCCGAGGGCCTCGCGATCTCGCTGCTGTGGACGATTTACGCCGTCGCCCTGCTGGGGTTCGGCGTGCGACAGGGCCAGGCCGCCCTCCGCTGGCAGGCGCTCGCGCTCTTCGGGATCACGACCGTCAAGGTGTTCTTCAGCGACACGGCCTCGCTGCAGGGCTTCTATCGCATCGGCTCGGCCGTCGCGCTGGGTGTCGTGCTGCTCGTCGTGTCGTTCGTCTATCAGCGTCGCATGGCCGCGGCGGCGCCGGCGGCCGCGCCGGCAGACCAGCCGTGACACGCCTCCGCGCGGCGGCGGTCGTCGGGTTCGCGGCGTTGGCGTCGGCGCCGGTCGCCGCCGCGATCCCGTCCGCCTGGAATCACTGGCACTATTCGGCGCCTGTTGACGTCGAGCCGGCGACGACCGCGCGGCTCGTCGGCGTCGTCGTGCCGCCGGCGGTGATCGAGCGATCGGGACGGGCGCCGGACGACTTCCGCGTCATCGACGAGGCCGGGCGCGAGGTGCCGTTCGTGTTCCGCGTGCGGCGCGGCGTGACGGAAGGGGCGTGGCGGCCCGTGACCGTGCTCGAGCCGAGCGTCGCGCCGGGCGCGTACACGCAGGCGACGATCGATCTCGGCCCCGGCGCGCCGGCGCACAACGCGATCAGGCTCGATCTCACGAGCCGGGGCGATTTCCTGACGTGGGTCGAGGTCGCTATCAGCGAGGACGCGGCGTCATGGCGGACGCTGCGCGACCGCGCGCCGGTTTACGACCTCCGGTCCGAGGGCATGGGCCGCGCGCTCGACGTGACCTACCCGGACAGTCTGTCGCGGTATTTGCGCATTCGCGTCCTCGACGGCACCAGGCCCTATCGCGTCACCGGCGCGGAGGTCGCCTCGCTGCGGACCGTCGCGCCGGACCTCGTGGCGACCGACGCGGCGTTCGCCCCCGACGCGCCGCGCCCGCACAAGACGACCTGGGTCTCGACCGCCGATGTGTCCGGCGACTGGGTCACCGAGGTGCGGGTCGAGGGGACGCCCGATGCTTTCGATCGTCCCGTCAGCGTCGAGGTCAGTCAGGACGGCCGCGCGTGGCAGGCGGTCGCGTACGGCGAGATCTTCCGGCGGACGGAGCGCGGAGTGGTGCGCGCCGCATCGGCGGTGCGGATTCCGGAAACCCAGGCGGCCCACTGGCGCGTGACGATCGACGATCGCAACGACGCACCGCTCGCCGGCGTCCGGCCCGTGCTCTACGTCACGCCGCGGCGCGTCGTCTTTCGCCAGGAGCCGGGCCGCCGGTATGCGTTGATCTACGGGAACGCGAAGGCGACGCGGACCGACTACGAGTTCGCGCGGCTGACCGACGCCGACGCGATCGACGGTGCGACGCCCGCGCGGCTCGGCGCCGAGGCCGTCAACGCCGCCTACGCGGATCCCGCGCCGTGGACCGAGCGGCATCCCGTCGTGTTGTGGGCCGCGCTCGGCCTCGCCGTGCTCGTGCTCGGCCTCATCGCACTGCGCACGCTGCGAACGGGATAAACTGGTCGGCGCGGGGCGTCACGCCCGCACTCCATGTCCTCATTCATCTACACCATGAAGGGGTTGGGCAAGGTTTATCCGCCCGATTCCGTCGTCTTCCAAGGCATCTGGCTCTCGTTTCTCTACGGCGCGAAGATCGGCGTCATCGGATCGAACGGCGCGGGCAAGTCGACGCTCCTGAAGATCATGGCGGGCCTCGATCAGAACATCCAGGGCGAGGCGACGCTCTCGGCCGGCTACACCGTCGGCTATCTCGCGCAGGAGCCGCAGCTCGACGAGTCGAAGAACGTCCTCGGCAACGTCGAGGAGGGCGTCGCCCCGATCCGCGCGCTGCTGACGCGCTTCGACGAGATCAACGCGAAGTTCGCGGAGGAGATGTCGGCCGAGGAGATGGACAAGGTCCTCGCCGAGCAGGCGCGCGTGCAGGACGCCATCGAGGCCGCCGGCGCGTGGGACCTCGACTCGAAGCTCGAGCATGCGATGGACGCGCTGCGGCTGCCCCCGGGCGACGCCGACGTCACGACGCTCTCGGGCGGCGAGCGGCGGCGCGTCGCGCTGTGCCGGCTGCTGCTGATGTCGCCCGACCTGCTCCTGCTCGACGAGCCGACGAACCACCTCGACGCTGAGTCGGTCGCGTGGCTCGAACATTTCCTCCAGGAATACAAGGGCACGGTCGTCGCGATCACGCACGACCGCTACTTTCTCGACAACGTCGCGAACTGGATTCTCGAGCTGGACCGCACGAAGGCGTATCCCTGGGAAGGCAACTACTCGGGCTGGCTGGATCAGAAGCGTCAGCGGCTGGCGCTCGAGGAGAAGGCCGAATCGAAGCGCCAGCGTACGCTCGAGCGCGAGCTGGACTGGATTCGGATGTCGCCGCGCGCCCGGCAGGCCAAGGGCAAGGCGCGGCTGACGGCGTACGAGCAGCTCCTCAACGCGGACACAGCCGAGAAGCTCGATCGCGTCGAGATCTACATCCCGCCCGGTCCGCGCCTTGGCGACGTCGTCGTCGAGGCCCGCGGGTTGAAGAAGGGCTACGGGGACCAGCTGCTCATCGACAACCTCGACTTCACGCTGCCGCGCGGCGGCATCGTCGGCGTCATCGGGCCGAATGGCGCGGGCAAGACGACGCTGTTCCGGATGCTGGTGGGGCAGGAGCAGCCGGACGCCGGAACGCTGAAGCTCGGCGAGACCGTGGCGATCGGCTATGTCGATCAGTCACGCGAGGCGCTGGTCGGCGACAAGACCGTCTGGGAGGAGATTTCGCGCGGCGAGGACGAGATCGCCCTCGGGAAGAAGGCCGTCAACTCGCGCGCGTACGTGTCGTGGTTCAACTTCCGCGGCCGCGACCAGCAGCAGAAGGTCGGCACGCTCTCAGGCGGCCAGCGGAACCGCGTCCATCTGGCGAAGCTGCTGCAGCGCGGGTCGAATCTGCTGCTCCTCGACGAGCCGACGAACGACCTCGACGTCGACACGCTGCGGGCGCTCGAGGAGGCGCTGCTCGATTTCGCCGGGTGCGCCGTTGTCATCTCGCACGACCGCTGGTTTCTCGATCGAATCGCGACGCACATCCTGGCCTTCGAAGGCGACAGCCACGTCGAGTGGTTTGCCGGCAACTACCAGGAGTACGAAGCCGACCGAAAACGCCGCCTCGGCGCCGCCGCCGACCAGCCGCACCGCATCAAGTACCGCAAGCTGATGCGGTAGGGCGTACCGGGTCCGGGAGGATACCGGGTGCGCACCCGGAACGTTCCGGGTCCGCACCCGGTATCCTCCCGGACCCGGTACGCCCTACCGCACGATTGGTCTCAGCACAATCCGGCCGCCGTACTTCAGGTGCGGACACGTTTCCGCGACGCGGATCGCGGCCGGCTCGTCGTCGGCGAGGATGATGAAGTAGCCGTGCGCCGTGTCCGCGGACTCCGCGTCCGGGAGCGGCTTCGCGGGCTGACCCGGCAGGAGTTCGGCCCCGCCCCACGCGAGTTTTTCCCCATCCAACGCCTGTCCCGACCGCGCCAGCGACCGAATCCAGGCCGAGTACTCGGCCTCGAGCCGCGGAAACTCGTGACGATACCGCGCATCGAACGCGGCGTCCTCGTACAGCAGCAGCAGGAACTGCGACTCGCGGGGCGACGGCCGCCGGTACTCGATGCCGATCCAGATGCCCACGATGAGCGACGCCGCGATCGCCGCGGCAGCCAGAAGGCCCGTTCGCACCGGTCGTCGCGGCGGCCTGATCAGCCGCGCGGCCTTCAGCGCCGCGACCGTCTGACCCTCAATCGCGGCCGGCGGCGTCTCGTCGCGGCGCGCGTCGGCGAGGGCCTTCGCGATTTCGTCGTCAGTCATGACGGTCTCCTGCGGGTGGCAGCCATCGGCGGCGGAAGAGGTCGCGGGCGCGTGAGAGCCGGCTCTTCGACGTGCCCGGTTCAATCCCGACGAGGCGTGCGATTTCGTCGTGCGTGTAGCCTTCGATGTCGTGCAGCACCAGCACCTCGCGGAAGGCGTCGGGCATGCCGGTGAGCACGCGGCGGATGTCGCAGCTCCGCTCGTCCCGGCTGTCCATGCCGACGTCGACGACCTCGACGTCGATTGGCTCATGTCGGTCGTGCCGGCGCCGCCATTCGCGATAGCAGTTGAGCGCGACGCTCATGAGCCACGTCCGGAATTGCGCGTCGCCGCGGAACGAGGCGACGCGCGCCGTCGCTCGAATCCACGTTTCTTGCAGCAGGTCGTTGGCTTCCGGACGATGGGGGCCGAGCACGCGGCAGAGGAGCCCGTAGACGGCGGGGGAGTGCCGGCGATACAGGGCGACGAAGGCTGCCTCGTCGCCCTTGACGAGCCGGCCGATGAGGACGTCGTCGGAAACGGCGAGGTCTTCGGTCACTGAGACCATCTCTGGTTAGTGACCGGGGCGCGGCAAAGCGTTCCCGCGCGTGCCGCGGAACGGTTTGTGAGGGCGAGGCCACTTACCGGCATGCGCACTTCACTCATCATGGCCCTCGCTCTCACCCTGCAGTCCCAGTCCTCACCCAACCTTGCGAACGTCCGGTCCATCACCCCACAGACGCCGGCCGACGTGCAGATCGCGATTGCCCGAGCGGCCGGGCCGCCGGTGAGCGCCGCGGCAAGCATCTACGTGCTCGGTCCCCACGGGTACGTGATGGCCGTGGAGGGCACGAATGGTTTCACCTGCCTCATCACGCGCGATCAGCCGGACACCATGGCGCCTGAATGCTACGACGCGGCGGGTGGCCCGTCTCTCAAGGTCGCGCTCTTCGTGGAGGACGAGCGGGCGAAGGGCGTCGCAGAGGCGGAGATCTCCGCTGCGGTCAAGGACCGGTACCGGACCGGAGTCTTCGGCCCGCCGGCGCGTCCGGGCGTCGTCTACATGCTGTCGGACTACAACTACTTGATCGATCCTGACACCCACCAGCTGATCCACTTTCCGGGCCACCTGATGTTCTATGCGCCCTACCTCAAGGCGAGTGACGTCGGTTCGGGCCCTGGCGCGCCGCTCCTGACCAACCCCGGCAAGCCCGACAACCTCATGGTCGTCGTGCCCGCGGGTTCGCATCCACACTAAGGGGACGGGTTCGTTTTCCACAGATCCGGCCCTTTAGGAGCCAGGCCTCGTAGACGTTCGAGCGTCTACGAGGCCTGGCTCCTAAAGGGCTGGATCTGTGGAAAACGAACCCGTCCCCTTATGATGGGTGCCGTCCGGAAGGAGACGGCACTCATGCGCACGTTTCGACACTCGATTTTCGCGGCGGCGGCTCTGGCGGCGGTCGTCGGGGGCGGCGTTCTGCTACGCGCGCAGACGCGCACGACCGGCGCCCCCGCCGCGCCGCAAAGCACGGCGGCGGGGCATCTCACCAGCCCGAAAGAAGCCTGGGGGCACAACGTCGGCGACGACTATTTCCTCGCCGACTACACCCAGCTCGGCGCCTACTGGCATCAGCTCGAGAAGGAATCCAATCGCATCCACATCAAGTCGATCGGCAAGACGGCCGAGGGCCGCGATCAGTGGATGGCGGTCATCACGTCGCCGCAGAACTACGCGAAGCTCGATCACTACCGCGACATCTCCGCGCGCCTCTCGACCGCCGAAGGGCTGACCGAAGCGCAGGCCAAAGCGCTCGCCGCCGAGGGCAAGGCCGTGGTCTGGATCGACGGCGGGCTGCACGCGAGCGAGACGCTCGGCGCGCAGCAGCTGCTCGAGACCGTCTGGCAGCTGGTCTCGGGCACCGACGCCGAGACCCAGCGTCTGCTGAACGACGTCATCATTCTGTGCGTCCCGGCCAACCCTGACGGCATGGAGCTGGTGTCCGACTGGTACATGAAGCACGGCAACATGAACGTGCCGCGGCTCTGGAATCACTACGCGGGCCACGACGACAACCGCGATTCGTTCATGAACGCGCTGCCCGAAACGACGAACGTGAGCAACGTGATGTACCGCGAGTGGTACCCGCAGATCATGTACAACCATCACCAGAGCGGTCCGCAGGGCGCGGTGATGTTTGCGCCGCCGTTCCGCGATCCGTTCAACTACTTCTTCCATCCCGAGATTCCGGCCGACATCGACCTCATCGGCTCGATCATCGCCACGCGCGCGATTGAGGAAGGCAAGCCCGGTGTCGTCAACCGGAAGGGCCAGAACTACTCGACGTGGTGGAACGGCGGCTTCCGCACGACCGCCTACTTCCACAACCAGATCGGCATCCTGACCGAGACGATCGGATCGCCCGATCCGCAGTCGGTCCCGTTCACGACGCGGTTTTCGATCGGCGATTCCAGCGACTGGTATCCCATCGCTCCGCACGAGGTCTGGCACTATCGCCAGTCGATTGACTACTCGGTGACGGCGAACAAGGCCGTGCTGGACTTCGCCTCGCGATTCCGCGAGCAGCTCCTGATCCGGATGTACGAGATGGCTCGGGACGAGATCAAATGGGGCAGCGAGGATCACTGGACGTTCACGCCACACCGACGGCCAGAATCTGCGCGGAGGTTCATAAGGACAATCCGCAGCAGCTGCAGGCCTCGTGCTCGCAGATCGCGGACGGCGGCGGGGATTCGGCCTTGCCGAACAACGGCCGCGCCACCGGTCCGGGCGGCCGGGGCGCGGGCGGCGGCGGTGGCGGCGGCGGGCGCGGCGGCGCCGGTGAGGCCGCGCTCTGGACCGCGCTCACCACCAAGGAGCTGCGCGATCCGCGCGGCTACATCATGCCGGCCGACCAGCCCGACTTCGGCAGCGCCGTGGACTTCGTCAACGCGCTCATCAAGTCCGGCGTCACCGTGATGAAGGCGACGAGCGCCTTCACCGTCAACGGCAAGTCGTATCCGGCCAACTCGCTCGTCGTCAAAACGGCGCAGGCCTTCCGGCCGCACGTGCTCGACATGTTCGAGCCGCAGGACTACCCGGACGACTTCGACATCAACGGCAATCCCATTCCGCCGTACGACGACGCGGGGTGGACGCTGGCGATGCAGATGGGCGTGAAGTTCGATCGGATCCTGGACGGCTTCGACGGGCCGTTCGAGAAGATCAGCGGCCTCGCGAAGGTACCGGCGGGCACGATCAAGTCCGCGGCGCAGGCTGGGCCGGCGGGGTACTACTTCAGCCACGAAAACACGTACAGCTTCGTCGCGGTGAATCGGCTCCTCGCGGCGGGCGAGGACGTCTCGTGGCTGGCGGACGGTCCGCTCGGCGCCGGCACGTTCTACGTCGCGGCCAAGGCGACGACGCTGCCGATTCTGCAGAAGGCCGCGACGGATCTGGGCGTCAGCTTCCAGTCGGCGGCCGCGGCGCCGACCGGCGCGATGTCGCATCTGCACAAGCTGCGGATCGGCCTCGTCGACTCGGCGAGCGGCGGCATGCCGGTCGGCTGGACGCGGCTCATCTTCAGGAACTTCGAATTCCCGTATGCCGACGGCGCGATTGACGGCAGCGTGAACGACATCTACGCGCAGGACGTCAACGCCGGCAGTCTCAACGCGAAGTTCGACGTGCTCGTCTTCAACAACGTCGCCGTTGGCGGCGGTGGTGGCGGACGCGGCGGGCCGGGCGGCGGAGGCGCCGGCGCAGGCGGCGGACGCGGCGCCCGAGGTGGCGGCGCCGGAGCAGGCGAGGCGCAGGCGCCCGCGGGCGACACGCGGCCGCGGCCGTTCCAGCCCGTGCCGGCGATCTACGCGAAGCGTCAGGGCGGCATCGACGCGCAGGGCGAAGCCGCGCTCAAGCAGTTCGTCGAAAACGGCGGTACGGTCATCGTCATCGGCAACCAGGCGGACAGCGCGGTCGCGCTCTTCAACCTGCCGCTCAAGCGCCACACCACCGGCCAGCGGACGGACTTCTACGCGCCCGGTTCGATCTTCGAGCTCGCGCTCGACTCGAAGAATCCGCTCGCGGCCGGCTACGGCGCCAATGTCGACGTGTTCTTCAGCAACAGCGTGACCTGGGACAAAAATACCAACGGCACGCCGAACGCGCGCCGGACGCACGCGGTGGGTTGTTACGGTTCCTGGACGTCTCTCCGCAGCGGCTTTG
>Ga0134128_10009686_pt1 | contig 11557 bp, 9 predicted proteins | sample KB31754_FD_96462 | JGI IMG/M metagenome (GOLD analysis project Ga0134128, IMG submission 96462) | Terrestrial soil microbial communities with excess Nitrogen fertilizer from Kellogg Biological Station, Michigan, USA - KB3-175-4 | ecosystem: Environmental > Terrestrial > Soil > Unclassified ...
CTCGCGGACGTTCCCATGCTCGCCCCGGTGACCGGGCCTTCGTGTGCAGTGGAGCCCGCGGTGCAGCAGGTCCTTGATGAGCTGTCGTCCATCGCTTGTGTCATCAACGAACGCTTCGACCTGCTCGCCTGGAATTCCGCTTACCAGCTGCTTTTCCCAGGGCTGGAAAACTTCCGCGGCAAGTACCGCAACACCGTGTGGAGCGTCTTCACCTCTCCCGGCTGTTGCCACCCGTATGTCAACCGGGCCGAGGAGACTCCGCGGATCGTGGCCACGCTGCGTGCTGCCTACGCACACCACGTCGGCGAACCGTACTGGGAGCAGTTCATCAAAGACCTGTTAGACCGCAGCCCCGAGTTCACCAGGCTCTGGGCACAGCACGAGGTGGCCGGTTACGGCACCCGCAACAAGATCTTCCATCACCCGTTGGTCGGCGACCTTCAGTTCACGACGATGAGCATGGGCCTGCACGGCACGCCGGGGCTGCGCATGATCGTCTATCTCTCCGCCGACGAGCGGACCGCCGAGGCGATGCAGGGCCTTGAGTCACGGCAGGCGCCGCTTCGGCTGGCCCCGCTCCCCTGCGGTCACCGATTCACGGAGTCCGTGAGCTCCGAGTAGATCGCCTGCACCTGGTCCAGGCACTGCTCGGCGTCAGGCAGAGCGCGGGCCCGGTCACGGCCTCTGGCGGCGAATCGCGCCCGGTCGTCCGGGTATTGCGCGAGGCGCTGCACCGCGATCGCGATCTCGTGCGGGTCGCCGGGCGGCACCAGGATCGCCGCGTCGCCGACGAGTTCCGGTGTCCCGCCGACCGCGGTGGCCACGACCGGCACGCCGGCCCGCAACGCCTCCTGCACGATCAGCGCGCGGGCCTCCCAGGTGGAGGAAAGCACCAGCACGTCGGCGGCGAGCAGCAAGTCCGCCACATCCGCGCGGTGCCCGAGCAGTGCCACGTCGAGCTGCCAGCGGTCGATATCGCCTTGGAGGTCATCGCGCAGCGGGCCTTCACCGGCGATGACGAGCCGCGGCACCGCTTGCGGAGAGTCCGTCAGTTCCCGGGCCCCCTGCCAGATGCGCGCAGCCGCAAGCAACGTCGCGTAGTCCTTCTGCGGGGCGAGGCGGCCGACCGCCAATACCAGGATCCGTTCCGCGGCTCCGGAGTCACCCTCACCGCCGACACCGAGTTCCGCTCGCATATCGGCGCGAAGCCTGGTCGGTTCAGGCAGCGGTGGGGCTGGTACCGGGCCGAGGCGCGCGTCACGGGCACCCAGAGTGCGTGCCCGTTCGACGAGGTCGGCTGATGCGCCCAGAACCACGTTCGCGCGGCGTGCCGCGAGCTTCTCGAGTTGGGTGAGTAGGCGCGCCTTGATGCCCGTGGCGAGCATCGCGTTGTGCAGCGTGACGACGCTCGGCGTGCGGTTGGCGTTTGTGCGGCCTAATGCAAGCCCGGCCAGTGCCCCCGCGCGCACGCCATGCGCGTGCACGACTTCTGCGTTCGCTTCGGCGACGGCCGCGCGTAGAGCTCTGACGGTCGCGAAGTCGCGCGGCGGGTTGACGGACGCGGCGATAGACACGGGCCGGAAATCCGCTCCCGCCTTGGCGAATCCGAAATGCTCATCGGTCTGCGCAGGTCCGATGACGGTGACCTGATCGCCGCGCGCTACCAGTCCGGCCGCCAGGTCGTGCACGTGCGCACCGATCCCGCCGGTGCTCGTGCCGAGAACTAGCGCGATGCGCGCCGTCACGGTCCTTGCTCCCTATCCTCGCCGTCACGCCTCGTCTGCACTCTGCCGCGTCCCGCCGGGTTCGCGCGCGCGGAAAACCACCGCGCACCGCGCTGCAGCAGCGGCCGCAGGTCGCCGTGGTCGAGCGCGAGGCTCACCGCGGCGAAGACGAGGAGGGCAATCAGGCCGCACAGCAGGCCGGTCACGAGCGCGGGCGCGGATCCGGTCGGCCCGATCCACCCGGCCACCAGCCAGCCCGCGGCCCCGGCCGCCGCCGCGGCCGTCACGCCGACCGCCCCGGCCCGCGGCAGTCCGGCGAAGGTGCCGGGTCCGTTGTGCCTGCGCGTGGCGGCGACCAGCAGGATCCCGGCGACCGTCATCCCGCAGGCGTTGCCGAGACCGAGCGCCGCGACGGCCTGCTGCGGCGGGAAGCGCCAGATCAGGATCCAGTCGGCGGCCAGGACGGTCAGCCAGCCGATGACGGTCGCGACGGCGGCGTCGCGGGCGTGGCCTCCCGCATAGAGGACTCGGCCAAGGTGTGCGATCGCTGCGTATCCAGGGAGTCCGAACGCGAACGTGAGTAGCCCATGCGCCATCATCGACGGACGCGGACCGCTCGGGGCGGAGATGAACAGGTAGGCCATCGGCCACGCGGTTGCGACAAGCAGCGCTGCGCCTCCGCAGGCTGCGATGAGTACCGCACGGCTGGTTGTCGCGACGCCGGTGCGGAAGCCTTCGACGTCACCGCTATCGGCGCGCGCGGCCAGGTCGGTGAAGGCTGTCGTCGCGATCGGTACCGTAAGCACTGCGTACGGGAGTACGAACACCGCCCAGCTGAACGTATACACGGTCAGCGAACCGGTTGCCGCGCGCGTATGGCTCGTGAGCAACACGACCCCGAGCACGACGACGTTCTGGGCGGCCAGCGTCGCCACACCGGCGACGGCGAGGTGCCGGGCTCGTCTGGCGAGACCGGGCGGGAAGCGGAACAGCGGCCGTACCCGCAGGCCGGTACGACGTACCGCAGGCAGCAGGCTGAGCGCGAGTGTCGCGACGCCGAGCGTGGTGCCCAGACCGAGGAACAGTTGGGAGCGATAACTCAGCGCACCGAGTTCCCCGCCGGCCGCGGCCGGATCGAACTCGCCGAACAGCAGGTAGGTGGTGACGACCACCAGGCTGGAGAGCAGCGGGGCGAGGGCGGGTGACAGGAAGCGCCGGTCGGATTGCAGGGTCGCGGAGAGGACGACGGCGACGCCATAGAGCGGAATCTGCGGCAGGAACAGCACGAGGAAGCGGCTGACCGTCGCGGCGTAGACGCCCATTGGCGCGTGGTTACCGGCCAGCAGCTGTCCAAGCGGCCCCGAGATCGCGACCCCGACCAGACTGAGCGGCAGCAGCACCGCGATGGTCCAGGTCAGCAGCGCGGAGATGATCGACTCCGCGTGCTGGCGTTCGCCGCGCGCAAGCGGTCCGGCCAGCAGTGGAACCGCGACGCTGGCCAGCGCGCCGCCCGCGACGATGTCGAAGACCGTGTTCGGGATCTGATTCGCGGTGTTGTACGCGTCGGCGAGCGCTTGCGTACCGACGGTGTGTGAGAACGCGAGCGTGCGTAGGAAGCCGATGGTGCGTGAGAGCACCGTGACGGCAGCGATCAGCGCGGCGCCGCCTGCCACGGAACGCACGGCCGCGCGCCGACGCGCTGCGCGTTGTGTAGCCAGGGTTTCGGAACTCATGCCGTCTTGCACGAAGGATGAGGCACGGTAAGGTGCCGCGTCCCGTTCATCGAGCGCGGCTGTGTCGAGCGCCGCGCTGCCCAGCGCGGTGTCACCGAGTGCTGTGCTGTCGCCACGTACTTCGCCCGCATGCTGTGCCCTGCCATCGTCGCGGCCTACCCGTTCCTCCGCCGGCGCAACCAGACGCGTGTCGATCGGCGCGACGGGCTGAATGAGCGGATCGTCGACGGAGGGCAGCGGCGCGGGGCGGTCAGGCACGTCGGCCGAGTCCATCCAACGCTCGCAGCGGCGGGGTGTTCGCGATCACCTTGGTGAAGGAGACCTTCTCGCTCGCCAGGGTCACCCCGGTGAGCGCGGCGGCACGCCAGACCAGTCCAGCGCGCGAGGCTGAAGCGGCCGCGGCTGTGCCGAGCACCGCACCGAGCGCGTTCGCCCCCGCGTCGCCGAGCATGGCCCGCTCCTCGAGGTCTTCCGGCAGCAGCGCGAGCGCCGCGCCCAGACCGGCGCATCGCACCGCGGCGGCGCCGGGAGTCACGCCATCACGCAGCAACGCTGGTGTCGCGGCGATGGCGGCGGCCTTGATGGCGCGTCCGGGCCGCAGGTCGAACAGGTTCACCGCGTTGGCCGCGGCGGCGATGACGACGCCGGCCAGCACCTTGTCCACGATCGTGTCGCCGGGCCCGCGCCGCACCAGCGCCCCGGCCAGCAGCCCGGCGCCGCCGATGCCGACGATCTTCACTCCGCCGGTGGTCAGCTCGCCCTTCGTCAGCGCCTTGAGGTGGCCGCGCATGCCGCGCCGGTCGCCGTTGCCGTAGAGGTCGTCGTAGACGCCGAACGCGCCCGCTCCGGCCGCCACGCCCACCGCGGCGGTCCGCAGTCCGCGCGGCACGCCAGGTGTCACCGCGAGCGCCGCCGCCGCGCCCGCGGCGTACGCCGGACCCTCCAGTAGGGTCACCGGCTCACCGCGGTGGTTGGTGCGGTTCCACAGCTTCGGGTCGCGGCCGCGTCCGGCTCCGTCGGTGACCGCGCCGCGGGCCGCGGAGAAGGCGACGCGGGCCGCCGTGGCGCCGAGGGCGACGGCGAGCAGCTTCGGCGCGGTAGCGGTGATCTTCGCCGCGATTCCCATGGGCCTGATCCGTTCTTTCTCACTCCGCGGCGGCGCGGATTTCGTCGGGCGGCAGTCCTAGCTTGCGCTCGGCGAGGGTACCGGGGGCAGGTTCGGGAGTTTCGGCAACAGGCCGTCGGTGATTCCGGTCATACCGTAATGCCCGGCCGGCGCCGAGCCGTTGTTGCTCTCGTTGTAGAGCACGAACACGACGGCGACTTGGCCGATCGTCTCGTCCATGTCGTCGACGGTGGCGACGGTCTTAGCCGCGGTCGCGTTCTTGAGGACCGCGCTGATAACACCGCCGGTTCCCGCGTCGGGCGCCGCGCCGCCGATGACCGTGCCCACGTCCGCCGTGTGCAATGCCTGGGCCAGCGAGACATACAGGGCGTTCTGCGTATCGGCTTGCGAGGCTTCCGGCGCGGCGATGAAGGCCGCGGTCGGTTTGAGCGCGTTCGTGGCGGTGGGCATCGTCGTCACGCTGATCACGCCGATGTTCTTGAACTCCTGGAGGGTCTTGACCGCCCAGGAAGGCGTCATCGTGGTCGGGGTGCTGCTCGGTGACGGGGAGGAGGAAGCCGAAGCCGATCCGGCGAACGCCGACGTCGTGGTGCCCTGCGCGGTCAATGCCTCGACCAGCAGGTTCACCGCCTGTGTCTGCGGGTCGCCGCCGGGAATCGGCTGGCCGCGCGGCGCGAAGTCGGCCACCAGCTGCTGTAGCGAAGCGACGCTGCTGGAGTCGGCGAAGGTGGGATTGATCGTGATGTCGGCGGTGATCGTCGCGGAGGCCTGCTTTGCCAGCGCGAGCGTCGCGGCGACGTGATCCTGGCTGTACCCCGACGCGCGCACCACCACCACGGCGTCGTTGAACAGCTGGTTGCTGACCAGGTTGTTCTTGGTCCCGTCGATGTAGTCGCTCAGATGCTGGTTGTCGGTGGTCAGCGTCCGCTGCTTGGTCTCCAGCCGGTTCTTGGCGTTGTTGGCGCTGGTGATCTGCCCGTTGAGGAATTGGATCTGCGCCTTGCTCAGAAAGGAGGCGCCCAGTACCAGGCCGACCGTCAGCGCCAGGAACACCGCGACGATCGACACCACGTGGTAGCGGAAGTCGATCACGAGAACAGTCCCTGCACCCAGAACACGAAGGAGTCCCAGTATCCGCGCAGGACCTGCCAATACAGCTCGCCGAGCGGGGAGACCAGCGCGGTGGCGATGATGGTGACCAGCGCGGCGCTGATCAGCAGCAGCAACGAGGGCGAGGAAATCTGGCTGCGGTAGAGCCGCGAGACGCCCTTGGCGTCCACCAGCTTGCCGCCGACCCGCAGCCGGGTGAGGAACGTGGAGGCCATGCCGCCGCGCCCCTTGTCCAGGAACTCCACGAGGTTCGCGTGCGTACCGACCGCGACGATGAGCTTCGCGCCCTTGTCGTCGGCCAGCAGCATCGCCACGTCCTCGCTGGTGCCGGCCGCCGGGAATACGACGCACTCGCGGCCCAGGCTGCTCATCCGCTCAAGGCCGGGGGCGCGCCCGTCCCGGTAGGCGTGCACCACTACCTCAGCGCCGCAGGTGAGCGCCTCGTCTGAGACCGAGTCCATGTCGCCGACGATCATATGCGGCTTGTAGCCGGCCTCCAGGATCGCGTCGGCGCCGCCGTCCACGCCGATCATGACCGGCCGGTACTCGCGGATGTACGGCCGCAGCGCCTTGAGGTCCTCGCGGAAGTGGTAACCGCGCACCACGATCAGCACGTGCTTGTCGTCGAAGTCGGTGCGGACGTCGGGCACGCCCACGCCGTCGAGCAGCAGGTCGCGTTCCTTGCGCAGGTACTCCATCGTGTTCTCGACGAAGGCTTCCAGCTGCTCGGACAGCCCGGCGCGCGCCTCCTCCATCGCGTCGAGGATGGTGGGCACGTCCAGCACTCTGCCGGCTGCCAGCGGGGTGTCGCCGCGGTAGAGCACATGGCCGACGACGCGCAGTTCCTCGCCTTCCCGGGCGAGGTTCATCACCTGCGGGCCGACGTCGTCGAGCAGCGTGATGCCGGCGGAGACGATGATCTCCGGGCCGAGGTTCGGGTAGCGGCCGCTGATCGAGGCGGCGGCGTTGACCACGGCGGCCGGGCGGCAGGCGACCAGCGATTCCGCGGCGACCCTGTCGATGTCCTGGTGATCGATGACTGCTATTTCACCGGGGCGAAGCCGCTTCGTGAGGTTTTTGGTGCGCCGGTCCACGCGCGCGAGTCCGCCCGCGGCGGGGGCCGGCCGGGACCCGGCCTGCTCCGCCGCGCGCTCCGGAGCGCGCACGGTGATCCTCATCGGGACAATCCTGCCAGGCCCGTGCGGCCTGGCTCGTCCCGTAGCACCAGTTCTTAACACGCCTTCAGCCGGTCGTGACGAGGTTGTTACGTGGCTATCGCCGGGAGAGCTTCCGGCCGAGCGGCCGCGCCAGAGCCGGCCGCCGAGCACCGCGGTCAGCGCCTTTCGGCGTGAGCGGCGGCGAGCAACTCGTCGGCGTGAGCCTGACCGAGTTCGGAGTCTTCCAGGCCGGAGAGCATACGCGCCAACTCGCGTCTGCGCTCTGCCTCATCCAGCACAGTTACCCCTGATGAGGTAACGGAGCCATCGCTTTCCTTACGCACCAGGAGTTGACGGTCCGCGAATGCGGCCACTTGTGGCAGGTGGGTGACGACGATGACCTGTGCGGTGCGGGCGAGCCTGGCCAGCCGGCGACCGACCTCGACCGCCGCCTTGCCGCCGACCCCGGCGTCCACTTCGTCGAAGACGAAGGTCGGCACCGGATCCGCGCCGGCGAAGACCACCTCGACCGCGAGCATCACCCGGGAGAGTTCACCGCCTGAGGCGCCCTTGGCGATCGGCAGGAACGGTGCCCCGGGGTGCGGCGCGAGGCGCAGCTCCACGTCGTCGATGCCGTTCGGGCCGAAGGCGACGAGCCGCTCGGCGCCGGTCTCCGGGTCCGGTACCGGTAGCGCGTTCACGGCCGCGACGGCCCCCGGGGCTTCCGCGGTCGCGGACAGCTCGCGCTGGGCTACGTGGACGGCGATGCGCGCATGCGGCATGGCCAGTTCGGTCAGTTCGGTGGTGACTGCCGCGGCGAACTTCTCGGCAGCGGCGCGGCGCGCGGCGGAGACCTCCGCGGCGTGGCCGGCCAGCTGGGCACGCAGTTCGTCTCGTTGAGCGGTGAGCGTCTCGATCCGGTCGTCGTCGCCCTCGAGCTCGGCCAGCCGCGCGGTGGCTTGCTCGGCCCAGGCCAGCACCTCATCGAGCGTCGGGCCGTATCGGCGGCACAAGTTCTCCAGGTCCGCGACACGCTGATTGACCACTTCGAGCCGGACCGGGTCGGCTTCGATCCCGGCGAGATAGCCGGCTAGGTCGGTAGCGGTCTCGGTGAGCTGCCAGTAGAGCTCTTCGAGGCGCGCGGCGATCGGGGTGAGCGCCGCGTCGTCCCGGCTCACCTGTTCCAGGGCACGCCGTGCCGCGTTCACGAGGGATGACGCATCCGCGGTGCCCGCCGTATCGTCCGTCGCGACTAAGGCCTCGTGCGCGGTAGCTGCGGCTGCACGCAGCGATTCGGCGTTACCGAGGCGCTGTGATTCGACGGTCAGCTTTTCCAGTTCGCCAGCAACCGGCTCGACTTTGTCGAACTCCGCGAGCCCGTAGCGCAGTGCGTCGGCCTCCTGAGCGCGTTCTTTGGCTTGGGTGGTCAGTTCTTCCAACTGCGCGGCAACTTCACGGTATCGGTTATAGGCGGCGCGGTAATCGGCCAACGGACGCGATACCGCATCCCCGGCGTACCTATCCAGCGATGCGCGCTGCCTTGCCGGTTGCAGGAGTCGCTGCTGCGCGGACTGCCCGTGCATCGCGATCAGGTCTTCACCCAGATCGGCGAGGATTGAGACCGGCACGGCCTGGCCGCCGAGGTGCGCACGAGAGCGAACCGCTGCGTTCTGTCCAGAGCCCTGCCCCTGCCCTGCTCCGCCGACTACGCGCGCGAGAAGCAATTCGGCTCGTGCGGTGCCGTCCGGGCCCGATTCCGCGGCGTCTATTGCCGCGCCTGCTTCGGTCGCGCGCCGAGCGACCGAGCCTTCGGCGGGAATCAGCACTCGTCCCTCGATGACTGCCCGATCCGCGCCCGGCCTTATCCGCGTGGTCTCCGCGCGGCCGCCGAACAACAGATCCAGCCCGCTGACGACCATGGTCTTGCCGGCGCCGGTCTCACCGGTGACCGCGGTGAAGCCGGGCGACAACTCCAGTACGGCGTCCTCGATCACCCCGAGGCCGCGGATGCGCATCTGCTCCAGCACACTCGTGAGATTAGCGGAAGTGCCGGACACCGGGCTCTGCCTTACCGCAGCACTCCCCTGACGGAGGATCAGCGGGAACCTCGTCGGTTAACCCGAATATCACCGCTATTCCCGCGCCCGCCATCCGTCGACCGGAAGCCCGAATTTCGCGACCAGCCGGTCAGTGAAGGGCGCGTCGTGCAGCCGCGCTAGACGTACCGAACGCTCGCCCCGGCGTACCTCAACTCGTGCGCGGTAGGGCAGGTCCAGCGTTCTGCGGCCATCGCACCAGAGCACCGCGCTGCCTTCCGGACCGACGCCCCAGCCGTCCTCGATCTCGATGGCCAGCAGCGACGAAGGCGCGGCCACCAGCGGCCTGGCGAAAAGCGCATGCGCGGAAACCGGCACGAGGAGCAGCGCCTCGACCTCCGGCCACACCACCGGTCCGCCGCCGGAGAACGCGTACGCCGTCGAGCCCGTGGGAGTGGCGCACACGACGCCGTCGCAGCCCCAACGCGACAGCGGCCGTCCGTCGATCTCGATCAGAACCTCGATCATTCGCTCGCGGGCGCGCTTCTCGACGCTCGCCTCGTTGAGCGCCCAGGTATGCCCGACCACGCGGCCGCCCTGCATGACCGTCACGTCGAGGGTCATGCGCTCCTCGACCTCGTAGCGCTGCTCCACGATGCGTTCGACGACCTCATGCAGGTCTTCGAGCTCCGCCTCGGCGAGGAAACCGACCCGGCCGAGGTTCACCCCGAGCAGCGGGATGTCGGCCGCACGCGCCAGTTCCGCGCCGCGCAGCAGCGTTCCGTCGCCGCCGAGCACCACGATCAGCTCGCAGTCGTCCACGGCGTGCCGGTCATCGGGCACGATCCAGGCGGTCGGGCCGAAATCGACCCCGTCCACCTCTCCGGCCAGCACGCGCACCTCGATGCCGGCGCCGGAAAGCCAGTGCGCGACCTTCCGCGCCGCGTCCTTGGCTTCCTTGCGGCCGGTGTGGGTGATCAGCAGGACGCTGCGCTTCGGGCGCTCGTCACCGCTGTCGTCGACCGTCACGCGCGCTCCCTGTGTCAGTTCCGATGTCCATCACTGCGCACGCTCGTCCGCGGCGGCACACCGGTTCCGACTCCGGCGGGCCCTTCCGCGATCGCTCGCGCCAATTGCGCTTCTTCGAGTGGCGCGGCTCCCGCACGCAGCCACACGAAGTACTCCACGTTTCCGCTCGGGCCGGGCAGCGGGCTCGCGGTAATGCCGAGCGCGCCCAATCCGAGCGACCACGCGGCGCCGGCCACGGTGCGTACGGCGTCCGCGTGCAACGCGGGGTCTCGCACCACGCCTCCGGAGCCGAGCCGATCCCGTCCTACCTCGAACTGCGGTTTGACCATGAGCGCGAGGTCGGCGTCGGGCGCGGCGCAGCGGGCGAGGGCCGGCAGTACCAGCGTCAGCGAGATGAACGAGAGGTCGCCGACGATGAGTTCCGCCGCCTCGCCGCCGATCTGCTCCAACGTCAGATCACGTACATTGGTTCGATCAACGACGATTACGCGCGGATCGGTCTGCAATCGCCAGACCAGCTGCCCGTAGCCGACGTCGACCGCGACTACCTCCCGGGCTCCCGCACGCAGCAAAACGTCGGTGAAGCCTCCGGTAGACGCCCCGGCGTCCAGGCAGCGGCGCCCATCGACGATGAGTCCGGCCGGCCCGAACGCCGCCAGCGCGCCGGCGAGTTTGTGCCCGCCGCGTGACGCGTAGTCCGACTCCCGCTCCGACGCACCTGTCACCACGATCGCGGCGGAGGTTTCCACCTGGGTCGCCGCCTTGCCCGCGGCCTGGCCGCCGACGGTGACCCGGCCGGCCGTGATCAGCTCGACCGCCTGCTCGCGGGAGCGGGCCAGCCCGCGCCGGACCAGTTCGGCGTCGAGCCGCCGCCGCGCCTGTCCCGCCATCGTGTCCTGCCTGTCCGGCTGTTTTGCCAGCGTCTGCCTTGTGCTTTTCGCCTAACGCGCCGCGCCTTAGGTGGTTACCGAGTTCAGTTGTCCCTGCTCTAACTACCCGCGTCCTGCCGATCGATCTGCGCCAGCGCTTCCTGGAGTCGCTGGTGAATACCGTCATAGAGGTCAGGATGCGTGCCAGTGGGCCGCTCAGGCAGTTCACGTAGCCGCTCGAGCGCGGCGTCCACGTCCGGGTGGCCGGTCGGCTCGGGTTCCGGTACGAGCGCGAACGGCTCGGGCCGCGGCGCTCCCGCGGTCTCGACCGCGCCCTCAGTGTCCATGCTGCCCGTCGTCCTCTCGCCGTGCCTGTGCGTCTGCGCTGCTCGTCTCCGACCGTACCGCGCCGCGCAGCCCGCTGGCTGTAGGGTGCCAGCCGTGGCGACCAAGAGCGAATGCGCGGAGGCACTGGACCGGCTGGCCGCGAAGATGGGCGGCCTGGACGAGGGCAGCCGCGACAAGCACCGGCTGGAGCGGACCGTCAGTTGTCAGGTGCCTGACCTGGACGTGACTTTCCACGGCACGTTGAAGGACGCGCGGCTGCTGAACGTGACGTCCTACGACAATGGCGCCAAGCCGCCGCAGGCGCAGATCCGGCTGACCATCCCGAGCGAGGAACTGCTCAAGTTGGTGGACGGCAGGCTGAATTTCATCTCCGCGTGGACTTCCGGGCGGATCAAGGTCAACGCGTCCTTCGGCGACTTGATCAA
>Ga0134128_10009687_pt1 | contig 11557 bp, 11 predicted proteins | sample KB31754_FD_96462 | JGI IMG/M metagenome (GOLD analysis project Ga0134128, IMG submission 96462) | Terrestrial soil microbial communities with excess Nitrogen fertilizer from Kellogg Biological Station, Michigan, USA - KB3-175-4 | ecosystem: Environmental > Terrestrial > Soil > Unclassified ...
CGCTGCTGGTCCTGGAGATCGACCGCAAGCTCGGCGCGCAGGTGTTCGCGGCCAACAGCGGCGGCGCGATCTTGTGGCAGCACCTGTTCTGGTTCTTCGGCCACCCCGAGGTCTACATCGTGGCGATCCCGTTCTTCGGCATCGCCACCGAGATCCTGCCGGTGTTCTCCCGCAAGCCGTGCTTCGGCTACAAGGGCCTGGTCGGCGCCACGATCGCGATCGCGGGCTTGTCCACGACGGTGTGGGCGCACCACATGTTCACCACCGGCGCGGTGCTGTTGCCGTTCTTCTCGTTCATGACGTTCCTGATCGCCGTGCCGACCGGGGTGAAGTTCTTCAACTGGGTTGGCACGATCTGGCGCGGGCAACTCTCGTTCGAGCCCGCGATGCTGTTCGCCCTGGGCTTCCTGGTCGTGTTCCTGTTCGGGGGCCTGACCGGCGTCATCCTGGCCTCCCCGCCGCTGGACTTCGCGGTCAGCGACTCCTACTTCGTCGTCGCGCACTTCCACTACGTGCTGTTCGGCACCGTCGTGTTCACCATGTTCGGCGGGTTCTACTTCTGGTGGCCCAAGTGGACCGGCAAGATGCTCAACGCCACCATGGGCAAGTGGCACTTCTGGCTGGTGTTCCTCGGGTTCAACGGCACGTTCCTGGTTCAGCACTGGCTGGGCCTGATGGGCATGCCACGCCGCATCGCCAACTACCCGTTCCTGCCGCACCTGGCCACGACGCTGAACGACATCTCGTCCATCTCGGCGTTCGTGCTCGGCGCCTCGACGCTGGTGTTCTTCTACAACATCTACTGGACGCACAAGAACGCGCCCACCGTGACCGCGGACGACCCCTGGGGCTTCGGGAACTCGCTGGAGTGGGCGACGTCCTGCCCGCCGCCGCGGCACAACTTCACGTCGATCCCGCGGATCAGGTCCGAGCGCCCGGCGTTCGACCTGCACTACCCGCACATCAAGACCGGGCGCGATCGTGAGCTCGAGCGCAAGTCGATCGGAGTCGGCAAGTGAAGATCGAGGCCTACCTGTTCCTGGGCTGCGCGGCGTTCTTCGGCGCCGCCGACCTCGTGTACTGGAACTTCTCGCACGACCCGACCGGCACCACCGCGCTCGCGCTGTCGGTCTGCCTGGCCTTCCTGACCGGGTTCTACCTGCTGTTCACCGGCCGCCGGCTGCCCAAGCGGCCCGAGGACGACCAGCAGGGCGAGATCTACCAGGGCACCGGCGAGCTGGGCTTCTTCAGCCCGCACAGCTGGTGGCCGCTGTTCGTCGGCCTGTCCGGCGCGCTGGCCGCGGTCGGCGTCGCGGTGGGCTGGTGGCTGTTCCTGATCGGCTTGCTGGCCGTCATCCTGAGCATGGTCGGTTTCGTCTTCGAGTACTACCGGGGACGCTGGGCACACTGAGCCCGGGCGCCCTTCCTTAATCAGAAAGGGTGTGATCAGCCGGCCAGGATCTCGCCTAGCCGGCTGGTCACCAGGCTCCATCGCCACTCGCGGTCCACCCAGGCCTGGCCCTTCTCGCCCATGGCCGCCGCGCCCACCGGGTCGCACAGCAGCTCGATCAGCCGGGCGGCCAGGGCGTCCTCGCTGCCGCCCGGCACCACGTAGCCGGTCTCGCCGGGCACGATGGCGTCCGGCGCGCCACCCGAGTCACCGCCCACCACCGGCAGGCCGGCGGCCGACGCCTCCAGGTAGACGATGCCCAGGCCCTCCACGTCCAGGCCGTGGCGGCGGGTCCGGCACGGCATGGCGAACACGTCGCCGGCGTCGTAGTAGGCGGGCAGTTCCTCGCCGGGCACGGGGCCGGCGAACAGCACGGAATCGCTCACGCCCAGGCGCTGGGCCAGGCGGCCCAGCTCGGCCCGGTACGGGCCGTCCCCGACCAGCAGCAGCAGCGGGTTGCCGCCCACGTTGGCCTGCACCGCCGGCCAGGCCTGGAGCAGCGTGTCCTGGCCCTTGCGGGGCACCATGCGGGACACGCAGACGACCACCGGCTGGTTCGTGCCGATGCCCATCCGCTGGCGGATCGCCTTGCCCCCGGCGCCGGGCCGGAAGGCGGTGGTGTCCACGCCGGGGGCGAGCCGGACCATGCGGGCCGAGGCACGCCAGGACAGCGCCTGGGTCAGCCGGAGCCGGAAGTACTCGCCCAGGTAGGTCACCACGTCCACCTCGTCGCCGATGCGGCGCAGCATGGAGCGGGCGGCGGGCAGCGAGGCCCAGCCGGCCTCGTGGCCGTGGGTGAGGGCGACGATCCGCCGGGCCCCGGCCCGGCGCAGTCCGGGCGCCAGCAGCCCCAGCGGCGCCGCCGCGCCGAACAGCACGGTGTCGCAGTCGTACTCCCGCAGGATGGCCCTGGCCCGCCTGGCCACCGTGGGGACGGGCAGCATCAGCGAGGTGCGGTGCCGGATGACCGGGAACTCCTGCCGGGCATCGAAGGCCGCGGCCGCCTCCCACATCGGGGCGTACACGCACACCTGATCGGCCGGGAGGCGGGAGGCCAGCGCGTGGACGAAAGACTGAATCCCGCCGCGCCGCGGCGGGAAGTCGTTGGTGACGATGAGGACTCTGCGCATCTCACTCCCGTGCCACAGACGCCGCCGGGACCCTGACTTCCCGGTGGCGGCCCTGGCCGCCGAGATAGGGAGCCTACCGGTCAGCTGACGTCGGCGCGCCCAGCCCGCAGAATCCGGTTCGGTCGCGCCGGGGTTGGAGTGAACAGCGCCCCGGCCCGGATAGTCCGGGCCGGGGCGGCTTGCTGTTCAGCGGTGCAGGGGTACTACGGGCGGACCACACCGTCGAGGTTGGCCTGATACCAGCCCGCGAGCGGAACTTCCTCCACGTCCATGCCTGTTTGTGGCGCATCTATGAGCTCACCGTGGCCCACAAACATGCCGACGTGGCTGGCCCCGCTGAACACCAGGATGTCGCCGGGCTGCATGTCGCTCTGGTTGACGTGCGGCAGGCCGGCCCATTGCGCTTCGCTGGTCCGGGGGATCGACACGCCCGCGGCCGCCCAGGCCTGCATCACCAGGCCCGAGCAGTCGAAGCCGGACGAGCACGGACCGGTGCCGCCCCAGACGTACGGGCAGTGGCCGGCGACCTGCGCATAGGCGTAGGCCACTGCCTTGCCGGCCGCGCCGCTGACCGGAGGTGGAGGATTGCCGCCGCCGCCACCGCCACCGCCGCCACCGCCAGGTCCGGTGACCTTACGCTGGACGGGCGTGAGCTGCGCGAGCAGCGACTTTTCCTTGGCGACTAGGCCGTTGAGGACCTTGAGCCGCCCGGCGATGTTCTTCTTGAGCTGCAGGATGCCGGCCCTGGTGCGGGTGGCCGCCTCCTTGGTGCTGCTGACGGCGCGGGCGGCAGCCAGGAACTTGTTCATCTCGGCGTTGTTGGCCGAGGACAGCTCCAGCAGCATCGAGGACTGGTTCAGGATCTGCTGCGGCTTGCCCGAGGTCAGCAGCGCGATGGACGAGTTCAGACTGCCCTGCTCGTAGGCCTGAGCGGCGATCTGGCCGATCTGGCCGCGCATGGACGCGAACTGCCTGGCGTCCCTGGCTTCCCAGCGCTGGACCACCGCCAGCCGCTGGTTGGCCGCGGTGAGCTCCTGCTTCACCTGGTCCAGCTGCTGGTCCAGCTTGCGCTGCTTGGCAGTCAGCTGGCTCAGCTTTTTCTGGACCTGGGCGGGCGTGACCTGGGGAGAGGCCACGGCCACGCCTCCGGTGATGACGAGCAGGCCGGTCGCGGCCAGGCCAGCCGTCACGGTCGTCATGATCCCGGCGCGATACTTCATGGCCCGTCGCCGGGCCCGGCGCACCAGGTGATCATCTGGCGGCGTATGCACCTGCGTGACACGCTCCTTCTCCCACTGGCTGCCTACCGGGTCAGCTGACGGGTTCGGGCAGTGGAAGGTCGCCCTACGGCCCGTCCTTTGGTCGGGCCGATTCACCCCTGGCCAGCCGGGCGCTTTCACGCTGACGGCTCGCCGGTGGTTCCCCGGCTCCTCAGCCGTCGAGATGACCGGCAACGAGGACTCGGCAGTGGCCGATCGCCGCCGCCATGCTGGCGGCTGATGAGCGATACGGCTCGAGGCACGACACTAGTGGACCTGCAATAGCGGATTCCACCGGTTCGCGAACTCCCGCGATTCAAGTTCGTCGTTCCGCTGCGATAACAATGCCATTACGAAACTTGGCACCCCGCTGCCATCCCCGCTGCCATCCCCGCTGCCATCCCCGCTGGAATCCCCACCGGGATCCCGCTGGCATCCCTGTGACGGCAGCGGCCTGGAGGGCCGCGAGTGGCATTTCCCGGGCCTGGCGGGCGGCCCGGTGCTGATCGGAGGCTGGTCCGGCCCGGGCCCGGCGCGCCATCGGCCGGAGTGTCATAGGCGGGTTCTACCGTGAGGTCATGGTCGGACCATTGCACGCCTCAGGCCCCGAGCTGGCTGCCGCGCGGTCTTTCGGGGCGCACGCGGACACATCCCTCACCGAGGGCCTGGACGTCGTGGTCGTCGACGTGGAGACCACGGGCTTCCGCCCGTCCGAGGCCACGATCATCGAGATCGGCGCGGTCCGGCTGTGCGGGCGCCAGGTCACTGGCGAGTTCTTCTCGCTGGTCAGCCCAGGCCCTGGCGTCGCCGTGCCCGAGACCATCACTGAGCTGACCGGGATCACCGACGCCATGGTCAGCCAGGCCCCGGACGCCGCCGACGCGCTGGCGGCCTTCCTGACCTTCGCCAGGGGCGCCGTGCTCGTGGCGCACAACGCCCCGTTCGACATGGGCTTCCTGACCACCGGCTGCCGGGCCAGCGGGCTGGCGTGGCCGCCGACCGCGGTGCTGGACACCGCGGTGCTGGCCCGCGTGGTGCTGCGCGAGGCGCAGGTGCCCGACTGCAAGCTGGCCACCCTGGCGGCCTACTTCGGCACCAGGACCGCGCCGTGCCACCGGGCCCTGGCCGACGCCCAGGCCACCGGCGAGGTGCTGCTCGGCCTGCTGGACGTGGTGGCGGCCGCGCGCCGGGGCATCCGCCCGCGCCTGGCGCCCGCGGCGCCCGCGCCGTCCGGGCCGCCCGCGCTCCCGGCGCCGCGGCCGCTGGCCGCCATCTGCGCCTGAGCCGCCCCGGCGGCGGCGGGCGGGACGGCTGTACGCTACTGGCGCGGCCGGGGCGCAGGTTCCCGGCGTCTTCCACTTCCCGGCGTCTCAGGAGGCGACCGTGGTCACCGCTATCGTCCTGATCAAGTGCGACGTCGCGCGGATCCCGGAGACGGCGCAGACAATCGCCCAGATGCCGGCGGTCAGCGAGGTCTACTCGGTGACCGGCGAGTTCGATCTGGTGGCCCTGGTGCGGGTGCGCCGCCACGAGGAGCTCGGCGATGTGATCCCCGGCTCGCTCAACAAGGTCAGCGGCGTCACCCACACCGAAACCCACATCGCGTTCCGGACCTACTCGCGGCACGACCTCGAGGCCGCGTTCGCCCTCGGCTACCCCGAGCAGGGTTAGGGCTGGGCGGGGGCCAGGCGGCGGCTGGCGGCCGACCAGCGGGCCAGCAGGTCCGCCGCCGCCCCGGAGTCCACCGCCTCGCTGGCGCGCCGGTAGCCGTCCGCCAGCGCCTGGCTGAGCTCGTCGGGACCGCTGACGCCCGCCTCCGCGGCCAGCGCCGCCGCCGCGTTGAGCAGCGCCGTGTCGCGCACCGGGCCCGGAGCGCCGCCCAGGAACTCCCGCGCCACCGACGCGTTGCGGGCCGCGTCACCGCCGACCAGGTCCTCCAGCCGGGACCGGGGGATGCCCAGCTCGGCCGGGTCGAGCCGGGTCTCGCTGACCGTGCCGCCGTGCACCACCCAGACCGTGCTCGGGGCGGTCGTGGTCAGCTCGTCCAGGCCGTCATCGCCGTGGAAGACCAGGGCCGAGTTGCCCCGGCCGGCTAGCACGCCGGCCAGGACCGGGCCCATCCGCGGGTCGGCCACCCCCACGGCCAGCGCCGAGGGCCGGGCCGGGTTGGTCAGCGGGCCCAGGAAGTTGAAGACGGTGGGCACCCCGAGTTCCCGGCGGGCCACCGAGGCATACCGGTAGGCCGGGTGGTACAGGGCCGCGAACAGGAACGCGGTCCCCACCTGCGCCACCAGCTGCTCGGTGGCCGGCGGCGGCAGGTCGATGACCACCCCCAGGGCCTCCAGGACCTCGGCCGCCCCGCAGGCCGACGTGGCGGCCCGGTTGCCGTGCTTGACCATGCGGGCGCCGGCTGCCGCGGCGGCGATCGTGCCCATGGTCGAGATGTTGACCGTGTGGGCGCCGTCGCCGCCGGTGCCGACCAGGTCCACCAGCCGGCCGGGCACCGAGATCGGGGCCGCGTGGGCCAGCATGGCCTGGGCCAGGCCGCCGACCTCGGCCACGGTCTCGCCCTTCATCCGCAGCGCGACCGCGAATCCGGCGATCTGGACGGGCGTGGCCGCGCCGTCCATGATCTCGTTCATCGCCCAGGTGGTCTCCTCGGCGGTGAGCGTCTCGCCCTTGACCAGCGCGCCGGTCAGCGCGGGCCAGCTAGTGCGCGAGTCCATCGATGACCACCTCTGCGACTAAACCGACTAAACCGACTAAACCGCTGCGACTAACCCTCTGCGACTAATACCGCGATCAGGCCTGGAGGGCGGGCGTGCCCGCCTCGCGCGCGCGCATCAGCCCGGCCAGGGCCTGTGCCAGCGCCACCGGGTCGATCGGGTGGCTCACCACCGCGTCCGCGCGGGACCAGGTAGCCAGCCAGCCGTCATCGGCCCGGCCGATGATGAGCAGCACCGGCGGGCACTCGTAGATCTCGTCCTTGGCCTGGCGGCAGACGCCCATGCCGCCGGCGGGCTGGGCCTCGCCGTCCAGCACCATGACGTCGGCTCCGCCGGCGTCGAGCAGGCGGATCAGGGCTGGGTGGGTGGCCACCTCGATGATCTCGGCCTCGGGCACGTCAGCGGCGGGGCGGCGCCCGATGGCGAGCCGGATCGCGGCCCTGGTGTCCGCATCATGGCTATACACAACGACCTTCATGGAACTGGATGCTACCGACCCGGGGGGTCGGGCAACGAAGGCCTACGCGTTGTCGTAATAATGGCCCCGTGGCGACAGCAACTACAGAGGTGGTCCCGCGCACCCCCGCGAGCCGGCCAAACCTCGTCAGCGTGGGGACGATCGTGTGGTTGTCCTCCGAGCTCATGTTCTTCGCGGGCCTGTTCGCGATGTACTTCACCGTGCGCGCCGTGGACAAGGGCATGGGCAAGCACTGGCCGATGGCCCACCTGGACCTCAAGCTCGCCACGGTCAACACCATCGTGCTGCTGCTGTCCAGCGTCACCTGCCAGCTAGGCGTGTTCGCGGTCGAGCGGGGCCAGGTCCGCCGGGCCGGCTCGATCTTTAACGTGAGCCGCTGGGGCCTGCGCGAGTGGTACGTGCTGTCGTTCCTGATGGGCCTGTACTTCGTGCTCGGCCAGGGCTACGAGTACCTGGACCTGATCCAGAAGCAGCACGTGACGCTGTCGTCCACCAACTACGGATCGGTCTTCTACCTGACCACCGGGTTCCACGGCCTGCATGTGACCGGCGGCCTGATCGCCTTCCTGTTCTTGCTCGGCCGGACCTTCGCGGCCAAGAAGTTCACCCATGAACAGCAGGTCAGCGCGATCGTCGTCTCCTACTACTGGCACTTCGTGGACGTGGTCTGGATCGGCCTGTTCACGACCATCTACCTGATCCACTGACCCCGGGGACTGAAACTGTGAGCTGGATCACCGCCAGGCGCCGGCACCCGGCAGCGGGCTACGTCATCCTCGTGCTCGGCTTGCTGCTCGTGGGCGCCCTCTACGCCTCTGTGACCGGAGCCGGGACCTCCGCCTCCGCCTCGCCGCCCGTGACGACCGCCCAGGCCCTGGTCAGCGCCGGGCAGCGGATCTTCGCGCAGGACTGCGCGACCTGCCACGGGACGTACGCGCAAGGCACCAACTCCGCGCCGGGCCTGATCGGCGTCGGCTCGGCGGCCGTTGACTTCCAGGTCAGCACCGGCCGCATGCCGCTGGCCTTCCAGGGCAACGAGGGCGTGCGCAAGCCGCCCCGGCTCAACCCCAAGCAGACCGGCGAGGTCGCCCAGTACATCGGCTCCCTGGGCGGCGGCCCGGCGATTCCCTCCGGCGCCCAGGTGAGCACGTCCGGGGCCAACGTGGGCCTGGGCCAGCAGCTGTTCAGTGCCAACTGCGGGGCATGCCACAACTTCGTCGGCGCGGGCGGCGCGCTCACCTACGGCAAGTTCGCGCCCGCGCTGACCCAGAGCACCAACCGGCAGATCTACGAGGCCATGCAGACCGGCCCCGAGGCCATGCCGGTGTTCAACGACACCACCATCACTCCCAGTGAGAAGCGGGACATCATCGCCTTCGTCACCGAGACGCGGACCCAGCCCAACCCCGGCGGGTTCAGCCTGGGCCGGGTCGGCCCGGTCACCGAGGGCCTGGTGGCCTTCCTCGGCCTGCTGCTGTTCATGGTGCTGATGGCGATGTGGATCACCGGCAAGAAGAAGGGCCACAGCGGGGAAGAGTCATGACCGACAGCAACGTCCACGGACAATCCCCTGAACCGGAAGGCCCGGCGGCACCGCACCGGGTGATCGGCACGCCGTCGCCGGCCGAGTCCCGGAGCATGCTCGCTCCCGCGCCGGAGGAGGAGCACCCGCCGGCCCGCGAGCTGCCCCCGGCGCCGGAAGACGAGCACACCAACAAGGCGGCCAAGGTCGTCGCGGCCTGCTTCATCCTCGCGATGCTCGCGGGCCTGGCCTTCATCGCCGTCTACTTCATCTTCAACGACCACTCGGTCAGCGCGGTGACGCACGGCAACCTGGCCCTGGGCCTGACGATGGCGGCGGCCTTCCTGCTGCTGGGCGCGGGCGCCACCGTCTGGGTCCGGCACGTGATGCCGAAGGTCGAGATAGCCGAGGAGCGGCACCCGCTGCGGTCCTCTCCGCAGGCCAGGGCCGAGTTCGCCGAGACCTTCAAGGAGGGCGCCGAGGCCAGCGGCTTCGTCAAGCGCCCGCTGATCCGCCGGTCTCTGATCGCGGCCACCGTCCCGGTCGCGCTGGCGCCGATCGTGCTGCTGCGCGACCTGGGCCCGCTGCCCTACGACAGCCTGGACCACACGGTCTGGAAGAAGGGCCTGCGGCTGATCGTGTACGGGACGAACCGGCCGATCACCCCGGCCGAGTTCAACACTCCCGGCTCGATGATCACCGTGGCGCCGGAGGGCTTCCAGAGCGACTACGACGCCATGGCCAAGGCGGCCGTCATCATCATCAAGATGGCGCCCGGCCAGCTCCAGGCGCCCACGGTGATGAACTGGACCGTGAACGACATCGTCGCCTACTCCAAGATCTGCACGCACGTGGGCTGCCCGGCCGCCCTGTACGAGCAGACCACCCACCACATCCTGTGCCCCTGCCACCAGTCCACGTTCGACGCGACGCGCGGCGCCAAGGTCCTGTTCGGGCCGGCCACCCGGCCGCTGCCGCAGCTGCCGATCACCACGGACGCGCAGGGGTACCTGGTCGCGCAGAGCGACTTCCACGAGGCGGTCGGGCCGAGCTTCTGGGAGCGGTCATGAGCGTCGAGAAGGGCCTCGAGGGCGTCGGCAGCTGGCTGGACGACCGGTTCACCGGGGCCAAGGGCGTCCGTTACCTGCTGCGGAAGGTCTTCCCCGACCACTGGTCGTTCCTGCTCGGCGAGATCGCGCTGTACTCGTTCATCATCTTGCTGCTGACCGGGACGTTCCTGACGTTCTTCTTCCAGCCCAGCATGACCGACGTGGTCTACCACGGCTCGTACACGCACCTGGACGGCGTGCACATGAGCCAGGCTTACGCGTCGACGCTGAACATCAGCTTCGATGTCCGCGGCGGCCTGCTGATGCGGCAGATCCACCACTGGGCGGCGGACCTGTTCGTGGCCGCCATCCTGGCCCACATGCTGCGCATCTTCTTCACCGGCGCGTACCGCAAGCCGCGTGAGGTCAACTGGCTGATCGGGATCACCCTGTTCACGCTGGCCCTGCTCGAGGGCCTGTTCGGCTACTCGCTGCCCGACGACCTGCTGTCCGGCGCGGGCCTGCGGATCACCGAGGGCGTGCTCCAGTCCATCCCGGTGGTCGGCACGTACCTGGCGTTCTTCCTGTTCGGCGGGGCGTATCCGGGGCACGTGATCATCCCGCGGATGTACATCCTGCACGTGCTGCTGATCCCGGGGCTGCTGCTGGCCCTGATCACGGCGCACCTGTTCATCATGACGTTCCAGAAGCACACCCAGATGCCGGGCAAGGGCCGCACCAACGCCAACGTCGTCGGCGCGCCCGCCTACCCGTACTTCGCGGCCAAGACCGGGGCGTTCTTCTTCTTCACCTTCGGCGCGGTGGCCCTGGCCGGCGCGCTGGCCCAGATCAACCCGATCTGGCTGTACGGGCCCTACAACCCGGTCGGCATCTCGGCCGGGTCGCAGCCCGACTTCTACATGGGGTTCCTGGAAGGCTCGCTGCGCATGATGCCCGCGTGGCAGTGGGTGGTGTTCGGGCACACGTTTGCGTTTAACGTGTTCATCCCGGCGCTGCTGCCGCTGGGGCTGATCATGACCGGGGCGGCGTTGTGGCCGTTCATCGAGCAGTGGGTCACCGGGGATAAACGTGAGCATCACCTGAATGACCGGCCGCGCAACGCGCCGACCCGGACGGCCATCGGGATGACGACGGTCGCGTTCTACGGGGTGCTGTGGGCCGAGGGCGCCAACGACGTCATCGCCAATCACTTCGATATCCCGCTGTACACGATCACCTGGATCGCCCGGTTCGCCATCTTCCTGGTGCCATGGTTCACCTACTGGCTGACCAAGCGGATCTGCCTGGGCCTGCAGCGGGCCGACCTGCACACGCTGGAGCACGGCGTCGAGACCGGCATCATCCGCCAGCTGCCCAACGGCGAGTTCATCGAGGTCACCGAGCCGCCCACGGACGAGGAGCGCGCGGTGCTGCTGTCCCGGCCGGACTACCCGCAGCTCCCGGCCGGCGGCGAGTCGGCCGACGGCGTGCCCGCGCCCGGCATGCGCGGTGCCGTCGGGCGGGCGCGCGAGCGGGCCTACAACGTGCTCGTCGAGAGCGTGCCGCTCGAGGAGTCCCATGCCCACGGCGACGGCCACGCCATCGAGGGCAACGGGCACGGCAATGGGCACGGCGACGGTCATGCCCCGGCCGCGGTGCCGTCCGGAGCGGCCGAGGATGAGCAGCACGGCTCCCAAGGCTCAAACCAGCAAGGCGAGTCGCACTAAGCGCGGCAGCGAGGCTCACGGCCCCCTGAGCTCCGCTCAGGGGGCCGTGAGCGCGTTTCTGGCCCTATGGGCCGGCGGCCCCTGAGCTCGGCTCAGGGGGCCGTGAGCGCGTTTCTGGCCCTATGGGCCGGCGGCCCCTGAGCTCGGCTCAGGGGGCCGTGAGCGCGTTTCTGGCCCTATGGGCCGACGGCCCCTGAGCACACTTGCTCAGGGGCC
>Ga0134128_10009688_pt1 | contig 11555 bp, 6 predicted proteins | sample KB31754_FD_96462 | JGI IMG/M metagenome (GOLD analysis project Ga0134128, IMG submission 96462) | Terrestrial soil microbial communities with excess Nitrogen fertilizer from Kellogg Biological Station, Michigan, USA - KB3-175-4 | ecosystem: Environmental > Terrestrial > Soil > Unclassified ...
GACTACTATTTTCTCTGGGTGAACGGCATCGCCATCCACTATGGATTGGTCGAGCGGCCAGAGGCAAACGCCATTATGGATAAGCTGATGGCCAAAATGAAGGAAGTCGGCTTCCACGACTTCTCGCTGGGCCTGCCCGGCAATCTTGTAACAATCGCTCCAAAAGATTGCATCGTGAAAGCCGCGCGCTGGGGTTGCGGTTCGAAACCGGACAACTCGGACGGATTTGAGAATTACGAAAATGGCGGCGCCACCGCGTCGTTGGCATTTTTTACATTGGCCGCCCTCTATGATCTGGGCCGCAAGGCGGAGGCCGACGAAATCCTCTTTCCCATGCTCGGCACGTACGGCAAGTGCGGCTTTTCAGGAAAGAACGCACAGGGTTACTCCGCGGATTGGAAGCGGTGGGACGGGACGTTCAAGGGTTATGAAGGTTATTTGGTCGACAATTACTACGCGCTGCTCGCAGTCCCGTTGCGGCAGGGCGAGGTCCGCTGGCACAACGGCTTTTGTCAGACTGCAATGCTTACGTGATCTCCTGTTTTCGAATGACCCAGACGACCTGATCTGTCCTGAGAAACGCGGTTGGAACTTTGAACGGGCTGGCCCTAATGCGACTCGCTCGCAGTCTCGACCTGCGGCTCGCGGCCTTTCAGTCGGTCGTAGAGATACAGATCGCTGACGGTGCCGAGCGCGAGATTGTAGTAATCCGGGTGTCCGGCGGCGAGGGCAGTCTCTTCCTGAAAGTCGTGCAGAGCGCGGAGCCGTTCTTCGGTCGCCGCGATCGTGATCTCTCCGGCAACCAGAAATTTCTGGAATCCCCGGTCCACCAGCGTGGCAATTTTCCCACCGAGCAGACAGCCTGGGCCATAGCCATATTGAATTCCGCCGTCGTCGGTCCGGGCCAGCACCGCGCCGCAGCCGTTCTTGCGGACTTCCACCTGGTTTGCGACGCCGGCCGATTCCTGGACATCAAATGAATGCGCCCGAAAATAGGCGAGAGCGCTGTCGAAGGTCTTCACGGGAACTTTTTGTTTTGGGGACATGCCACTCTCAGCATAGAAATTTCGACGCGGCATGCTGCAAATGGTTATTTTCGAGCCATTTGCGGGTCTATGCCGGCGGACGCTACACTTTCAGTATACTGCGGGATTTGTCGCCCACGCTTTACTTGAAGATGCCCACACTACAACAACAACCCGGAGCGGAAACGGTTCCAGCCGGTAAGGAAACTGCCGCACGTCTTGGCGCCTCAATCCTTGAGCGCATCGGCAACACGCCTCTGGTCCGCCTGGAGCATTTGACCGCGGACCTGCCGGGAATACAAATTCTGGGCAAGGCGGAATGGGCGAATCCCGGCGGATCGGTGAAGGACCGCGCTGCGAGCGCGATTGTGCTGGACGCCATCCAGAAGGGGTATATTGGCGCCACCAAAAAAATTGGCGCTGAGGGAAAAAGTCTGCTCGATGCCACCAGCGGCAACACGGGCATCGCCTATGCCATGCTGGGCGCGGCGCTCGGATTTCCTGTCACTTTGACGATGCCGTCCAACGTTTCGCCAGAGCGCCGTCGCATTCTGTCCGCGTATGGTGCGAAGATCATCTGGACCGATCCCGCCGATGGGACGGATGGGGCCATTCGTAAAGCGCGGGAACTGGCCGCAGACCAGCCAGACCAATATTGGTATGCCGACCAGTATTCCAACGACAACAACTGGAAGGCGCATTACCAGACCACCGCGAATGAAATCTGGCGGCAGACAGAGGGCCGCGTTACCCATTTCCTTGCCGGGCTGGGAACCAGCGGAACGTTTGTGGGGACCACGCGCCGTTTGAAGGAATTGAATCCGCATATCCAGTGCATTTCTCTGGAACCGGATTCGCCGTTCAATGGTCTTGAAGGGTTGAAGCACATGGAAACCGCAATCGTGCCGCGGATTTACGATCCGGCGCTTGCGGACCGTAAAATTGAGATGGAAACCGAAGCGGCCTATGCGATGGCGCGACGGTTGCCCCGCGAAGAAGGATTGCTGGTGGGGATTTCCGCCGCCGCTGCTGTCGCGGGTTCGTTGCGCGTGGCGGAAGAATGCGTCGCCGACGGGAAACAAGCGGTCATGGTGACGATTTTGTGCGACGGCGCGGATAAATATTTGAGCGAGCGGTTCTGGGAGGAGTAAGCGCAGGCGATGCAGGCACTTCGGATGGACCAAACCCAATACGACATGATTCGCCGCCACGGGGAGGAGACATTTCCCCATGAGTGCTGCGGCGTCCTATTGGGGCACGCCGAAGAAGCCGCGAATGTTGTCGTCGATGCGATCCGCGCCGGAAATATACGCACCGATTCCGCGCACAATCGCTACCAGATTGCACCGCAGGAACTGATTCGCATCCAGCGTGAGGCACGGCAGCGCGGGCTGGATATTGTCGGCTTTTACCATTCTCATCCCGACCATCCGGCGCAATGGTCGAAGACGGACCTCGCCGAGGCGCACTGGTTCGGCTGCTCCTATGTCATCACCAGTGTTGTTGGTCTGCAGAACACGGGAGGAGCGGGTACGGCGCGATGTCGGGCGACAGATACCAATGCCTTTCTGCTGACCGGGACGGTCGAAGAGGACAAACGCCTCGATGCCCAGCCGATGGAAGTTACGGCCACAGTCAGCGCCTAGACAGCGCTTCTGACAATAGAGAAATTTTTTTGAGGGATATCATGCAGATTCATATTCCAACGCCGTTGCGCCAATATACGGGCAAGCAGGCAACCGTCCACGTGTCTGCCCGAACTGTCGCGGAAGCTCTCGCCGGGCTGACATCGCAATTTCCAGAACTGCGAAAGCATCTCTACACGGAAGACGGCAAGCTGCGCGCCTTCGTGAACATCTATCGCAACGATGAAGACATTCGTTACATTGATGGCAAAGAGAACGCGCCGGTCAACGATTCCGATTCGCTTTCCATCATTCCTTCTATTGCCGGGGGCGCGCCAGTTGCCGAAACGACGGCCGCGAACGCACTTACTCCGGAAGAGATGGCCCGTTACTCGCGCCATCTGATCCTGCCCGAGGTGGGGGAAGCCGGCCAGTTGAAGCTGAAAAACGGGCGGGTGCTTTGCATCGGAGCGGGGGGGCTGGGAGCGCCGCTGACCATGTATTTGGCCGCCGCTGGTCTGGGCACGCTTGGCATTGTGGACTTCGATGTGGTCGAAGCCAGCAATCTGCATCGCCAGGTGATCCACGGAACCGGCGACATTGGCCGTCCAAAACTGGATTCCGCGGAAGATTCTCTCAAGGCGATCAACCCCAACGTAAAGATCGTCAAGTTTGAGACGAAACTGACCAGCGAGAATGCGCTGCGCATCTTCAAAGATTTCGATATCGTCGCCGACGGGACGGACAATTTTCCGACGCGCTATCTGGTGAACGACGCCTGCGTGCTGAGTGGGATTCCCAACGTCTATGCGTCCATCTATCGCTTTGAAGGACAGGCCAGCGTGTTCGGTGCGCCGGACGGTCCCTGCTATCGCTGCCTGTATCCCGAACCGCCGCCGCCGGGTTTGGTTCCGTCGTGCGCGGAAGGTGGAGTGCTCGGAATTTTGCCGGGATTGCTCGGCATGATTCAGGCCACGGAGACGATCAAGCTGATCCTGGGGGAAGGCGAACCGCTGATCGGACGGCTGCTATTGGTGGACACGCTGGCCATGCGCTTCCGCGAATTGAAGCTCCACAAAAATGCGGACTGCCCGGTGTGCGGATCGCATCCGACCGTGACCAAGCTGATCGACTACGCGGAATTTTGTGGAATTCCGGCAAAATCTACTGTGCCCGCCTCCGAGATCAACGGCGTTCCGCAGATGGAAGTCGGTGAGTTGAAACGCCGCATGGATGCCGGCGAAAACGTTTTTGTGCTCGACGTTCGTGAGCCGTTTGAATTTTCCATCGCGCAAATCGGTGGTCATCTTATCCCGCTGAACGATCTGCCGCAACGCGTTCGGGAACTCGATCCGAATCGCGAAACCGTGGTGCATTGCAAGGTTGGCGGCCGCAGCCAGCGCGCGGCGGAATTTCTCGCGCAGCGCGGATTTAAGAAGGTCCACAATTTAGCGGGCGGCATTGCCGCATGGTCGGAAAAGATCGATCCGTCGGTGCCAAAGTACTAGCCAGGCCTACAGCCGCGCATGATCGAATCAAACCGCTGCGGCGCCGAGGTAAAACCGCTCTTCTCGATAGGGGCATCCAACTAGCTTGCGGTATTCGAACTATGGGATTCCCCGGCCAGTTGGGTTCTTCCGCCCGCATGTGTCTCCTCGCGGACCAACGGCGGCGATTTCATCGCTCGTTTTGCGTGAAAAAAACAGCCTGGCTTGCAATTTTTCTTTTTGCTGCGACACACCTTGCATCGGCGCAAGGTCAGCCGCCGAAAACCTCCCCCCAAACCGAACAGATTCTCGCTTCCTACGAAGGCCAAACAGTCACTGCCATTGAAATCGCCGGGCGACCGGACCTGAAGACGGCCGATCTTGAGCCGCTGTTTGTGCAGAAGGCAGGCCAGCCATTCTCAAAACAGAAGGTGGAAGAGACCATCACCGCCCTGGAAAAGGGCGGGAAATTCAAGGAAGTCCAGCTTCGGGTATCGCCGGAAGCGGATGGCGTCCGCGTCCTGCTGGTGCTTCAGCCGGCGGTTTACTTTGGCATTTATCAATTCCCTGGCGCGGAGCGGTTCTCGTATTCGAGATTGGTCCAAGTCACAAATTACCCTCCAGAAGCCGCCTACAACGCCGACGATATTCGGCGGGCGCGCGAGGATCTGCTCACATTTTTTCACCGCGAAGGCTATTTCCAGGCAAAGGTAGAGCCGGAGACACAGATCGATCCTTCGAAAAAAATCGCCAACGTAATCTTCCATGTGACGCTGAACCGACGCGCCAAATTTGGAAAGATCGAAATGACGGGAACAACCCCAGCCGAGGCTGCCGATCTGACAAAACATCTTCACAGTCTGTGGGCGCGGCTGCGGGGTGCGGCCATTCGTCCCGGAAAAAATTATCGTCTGAAAACATTGACCAACGCGGCGTCCTATATGCAGAAGCTGTTGGAAAGACAGAATAGGCTGGCGGCGCGGGTAAAACTCAGCGGCGCGGAATATAACGCCTCCACCAATCGCGCGGACATCCATTTCAACGTGCATACGGGACCGGTCGTCAATGTCAAAATCGAAGGCGCGCATGTCTGGAGTTGGACAAAAAAATCGATACTGCCGGTGTATCAGGGAATCGGTGTAGACCGCGAACTGGTGCAGGAGGGGAACCAGGCGCTGACTTCATATTTTGAGAGCAAAGGCTACTTCGATGCGAAAGTGACTTCAAATTTTCACCGCGCGGCGTCGGGAAACACCATTGTCTACCGGATCGATAAGGGCAAAAAACACAGCGTGGAGTCTGTAAGAATTGCCGGAAACCGTCAAATCTCGACCGATGCGCTGATGGACCATATCACGGTACAAAAAGAACATCTGCTTTCCCGCGGCAAATTCAGCGCGGCCATGGTCCGCGCCAGCGTGAAAAACCTTAAGACGGTATATCAATCAAACGGCTTCAGCAATGTCAACATTACGCCCCAGGTGAGATACACGAACAAAAACGTCTATGTCGTATTCAAGATTGACGAGGGTTCCAGAGATGTCGTGAATTCTTTGAAAGTGGAAGGCGCGGAGACCCTGCCGCAATCGCAGTATGCGCCGCAAGGCCTGAAACTGGCCGCCGGGCAGCCATATTCGCAGCAATTTGTGCAGGAGGACAGGAAAAATATTCTGGCGCGATATCTCGAACTGGGATATCTGACCGCGACATTCCGCGAGACGGCAAAAGCTGTATCCAAGCAGGAACCTCACCGCATCGACGTGACCTATCACATCTACGAAGGGCCGCGTGTTTTCACGGCGAGCGTGATTACCCTCGGACGGGAGCACACGCAACAGCGATTGATCAATCAGGATGTCAGCGCAATCCAGCCCGAAAAGCCGCTGACGGAAACGAAGCTTCTCCAATCGGAAAGCCAGCTGTACAACCATACTGGCGTGTTCGACTGGGCCGAGGTCGATCCGAAACGGCACATCACTACGCAGACCAAAGAAGATGTTCTGGTAAAGGTGCACGAAGCGAGAAAAAACCAACTGACATACGGCCTGGGATTTGAAATTATCAATCGCGGCGGAAATATTCCCAGTGGGACCGTCGCCATACCGAATCTTCCCCCGATTGGACTGCCCAAAAACTTCGTCACCAACCAGCAGACGTTTTACGGACCGCGTGGAACGTTCCAGTACACGCGGAACAATGTGCGCGGCAAAGGCGAGTCGATTTCGTTCACCGGATTTGCGGGTAGGTTGGACCAGCGGGGCGGAATCTTCTACATCGATCCGAATTTTCGCTGGACAAAATGGTCTTCGACGCTTGGATTAACGGCGGAGCATGACGGCGAGAACCCCATCTTTACCTCCCAGCAGGAGCTGGTCAGTGAACAATTTCAGCGGTTTCTGGATGAGGCAAAGACCCGTATATTTTTTGTTCGCTACAGCTTCAGCAAGACCGATCTCACCAATATTGAGATTCCCGAATTAGTTCTGCCGCAGGACCAGCATGTTCGCTTATCCACGATTTCCGCCAGCTTCACTCGCGATACGCGGGACAACGTGCTGGACGCGCATAAAGGAATGCTCGAAAGCGTTGAGCTGGATTTCAATTCGTCCGCGCTGGGATCGAATGTCGATTTTTTCAAGCTGAACGGACAGGTGGCGTACTACAAACGGATTCCGAAAAATATCATCTGGGCGAACAGCGTGCGGATTGGCCTCGCTCCGCCTTTCAATGGCAGCTTCGTTCCGCTGAGTCAGGCATTCTTCACCGGCGGCGGAAGCACGCTGCGTGGTTTTCCTCTCGACAGCGCCGGTCCGCAGCGGCAGGTCCAGGTGTGTTCGCAAACCGATCCGACGGACTGCTCGTTTATCCAGGTGCCGAGCGGTGGGAAGGAATTGCTGATTCTCAATTCGGAATTTCGCATTCCGCTTCCGATCAAAAAGAACCTCGGGCTGGTCACGTTTTACGATGGCGGAAACGTTTTTCCAGTTGTCGGGTTCCACGATTTCACTTCGCTGTACTCCAACAACGTAGGGCTTGGGATTCGCTATGCGACGCCGGTGGGCCCAGTTCGGATCGATCTGGGACGAAATCTGAATCCGGTACCGGGCATCAAAGCGACGCAATATTTCATCAGTATCGGTCAGGCGTTTTAACGGGAATTTTATGGCGCGTTTCTCAGCATCCGGCCGGCAAGACTCCGACAGCGCAAAAGCACCGCGCAGCCGGAGCCGATGGCTGCGAATTATCGGCCGGATTGTTGGCTGCGTGGCGATCCTGGTGCTGCTGGTCATCTTTGCCGCGACCATACTGTTGTACAGTCCAAAAGCCCACAATTATCTGTTGCGGCTGGCTGAAAACAAAGCCTCCAACGCTTTGGGAACGCGGGTAACGCTTGAAAATTTCACGATTCATCCTGCGAATCTGAGCGCCGATGTGTATGGGGTGGTCATATACGGCGCTTCGCCCCATCCCACGCCGCCAATACTATTGGTGCGTCATGCATTGGTCGGCGTGCGGATCGTTTCCATTCTGCACCGAAAATGGTACCTGGATACGGTGCGCGTCGATGATCCCGTCGTCCGCGTAATGGTCGACGCAAACGGCGTTTCGAATCTGCCAAAACCAAAGATCGGCGGCAACGGCAGTCACATCGACATCTTCGAGCTGGGGATTCGCCACGCCATTCTCAATCGGGGAGAGGTCTATTACAACAATCGAAAAAGCAGTCTGGAGGCCGATCTTCACGACCTGAATTTTCGTGCATCGTTCAACAGCATTCTGCAAAAATATTCCGGGAGCTTGAAGTACCGCGACGGGCGTCTGCGAACTTCCAGTTTCGCTCCGATTCCGCACAATCTCGATGTGCAGTTCGATGCGACGCGGGACCAGTTCCAGATTACCCACGCGAAGATCGAAAGCGGATCGTCGCAATTCCTGTTTAGCGCAACGCTCAAAAATTACAGCGAGCCGAACATTCAGGCGACATACGACGCGACACTGGACGGGAGCGATCTCCGCCGCATTCTTCGCAACAGCTCGGTCCCTACAGGTCTGGTTCAGGCAAGCGGATCGATAACGTACCAATACGACCCCAAGGTCAAGTTTCTCGATGCCGTTATTCTGACGGGCAATCTGAAGGGCCGGCAACTCAACGTGCAAATGTCCGATTTACGCACGCAGGTGAACGACGTCGTTGCTCAATACTCTCTCTCTCATGGAGACGTCGCCGTCCGGAATTTCCGTGCCCGTCTCCTGGGTGGAAGTCTGAACGCGACTTTGGATATGCGCGATATTATCGGCACGTCTCAGTCCAAATTGAGCGCAACTCTGCGTGGAATTTCGCTGGCCGACCTGAAACGCGTGGCCCCCGGGAATACGACCGCAAAACAACTGGCCCTGAACGGCGCTCTCAATGCCAATGCGGAGATGTCCTGGAATAAAAATCGGGAATCTCTCGTAGCACGCGCGAATGCAACCATTCGCGCGAACGTCTCTCGAACGGGGAGGCAGGCCAATGCGCAATCTGTTCCGATGAACGGCGAAATTCAAGGAAGGTATTTCGCCGCATCTCAACAATTGGCCCTCGACCATAGCTTTCTGCGGACGCCGGAAACAACTCTGAATCTGAATGGCATGATTGGCAATCGGTCCGGTCTTGCCGTACAGCTTGAGTCCCAGAACATCGCCGAACTGGAAACAATTGCCGACCTGTTCCGCGCGCCAGGTCCCGGTCAATCGCAGGTAGAGTCGCTTGGTCTGGCAGGAATCGCATCCCTTCAGGGCGTGGTTCGTGGAACGATCCATGCGCCACAACTCAACGGGGAACTGACCGCTTCAAACCTGCAGGTAAAAGGTGTGCAATGGAAACTGCTGCGGGCTGATATTTTCGCCAGTCCATCGGACCTTCGTCTGCAACATGGCGATTTGGAGGCCGTCTCGAATGGTCGGATCTCGCTGAACGCCGAGGCGCAATGGACACGCTGGTCCTTTACCAAACAAACGCCCATCCAACTGCAACTCCAGGCTTCTCAGATCCATCTGCGGGATCTTGAAAAGCTGACCGGCAGAGAAGTTCCCGTGAGCGGTATGTTGGCCGCCGACGTAACGGCACACGGAACCATGTCGAACCCGATGGGCCATGGAACTGTCATGCTCACGCATGTGGAGGCCTATCAACAGCCTATCCAGACCGTGAGTCTAACCCTTACCGGCGCAAATGGTCAGGTACAAGGGAACCTGGCCGCTCATGTAGCCGCCGGCAGCATCGAAGGCCATGCCACCGTACAGCCGGAACAAAAAACGTTCCACGCACAACTCACGGCGAAGGGGATCCGTCTGGATCAATTTGCGGCATTCGCGGCCCGGAATATTGAAGTCAGCGGCCAGCTACAGGCCAATGTCCATGGACAAGGGACATTCGACAATCCGCAACTGGATGCAGCGGTAAAAATTCCGCAACTGGAAATCCGGCAGCAAAAAATCCAGGACATTGCCCTGAAGATGAATCTTGCGAATCACGTTGCCACTGCGGAATTGAAATCGCAGGCGATGAATACACCGATCGAGGCGACGGCAAAGGTAGATCTGACCGGCGACTACCTCGCAGACGCCACGCTGAATACCAAGACCATCGCTTTGCAACCGCTGTTTGCGATCTACGCTCCTTCGCAGGCTGCCGGGTTGACTGGCGAAACCGAAATTCATGCGACGCTCCATGGGCCGTTGAAGGACAAGAAACTTTTGCAGGCGCAAGCTGTCCTGCCGGTCCTGAAGCTCGGTTACAGCAACACGATTCAATTGGCCGCGGCTTCTCCCGTTCAGGTGGTTTACAAAAATGGCGTGGTCGATATCGCTCGCACAGCGATTCGCGGCACCGATACGGATCTCCAGATTCAGGGATCGATCCCGGTGGCCAGTCACGCTCCAGCTTCGGTATTGCTGTTGGGAACCGTGGATCTTCAGTTGGCGCAGTTATTCAGCCCAGACATCAAAAGCTCCGGCCAGTTGCGGTTCGATATCAATTCCTATGGCGGACGGTCCGATCCAAACGTGGAAGGGAAAGTGGAGATCGTCAAGGCAAGCTTTTCCAATCCCGACCTTCCTCTTGGTGTTCAGAACGGAAACGGCGTTCTGATACTCACACGGGACCGGCTGAATATTCAGTCCTTCCAGGCGCGTGTCGGCGGCGGCACACTGACGGCGCAAGGCGGCCTCGCCTATCGGCCTTCAATGCAGTTCGACCTCGGCGCCTCCGCCAAAGGAATCCGGATGCTATATCCGCAGGGAATGCGGGAGGAAATTGACGCGGATATTCGCCTCGCAGGAACGTCAGAGAATGCAATGCTGGGCGGACGGGTGCGTCTTCAGAATTTGTCGTTTACTCCCGACTTCGATCTGATGAATTTTGTGAGCCAGCTTTCGAGTGGGGTCGCTCCGCCTCCCACACAGGGATTCAGCCAGAATCTGCGATTGAACCTCGCGGTGAGCTCAACGAATGATCTGAATCTTGTTAGCCGGGCGTTGAGTATCGACGGCACTGCGAACCTGCAGGTACGGGGAACCGCCGCGCAGCCGGTGATCCTGGGCCGCATCAATTTGAATGGCGGCGATGTCATCTTCAACGGCAATCGCTTTACTTTGGCGGGCGGCACGGTCGAATTTGTGAATCCGGCGGAGACGCAGCCGGTGGTGAACCTCGCGCTGAATACGACGATTCAGCAATACAATATCTCGTTGCGGTTCAACGGCCCGGTGGATCAATTACGGACGAATTATTCCTCCGATCCGGCTCTGCCCGCCGCGGACATCATCAATCTGCTTGCCTTCGGTCAAACGACGGAAGCCACGGCGGCCAACCCAACGCCCGGCAATCAGGCGGCAATGTCGGCAGTCGCATCCCAGGTGAGCAGCCAGATCACCAGCCGCGTGGCCAAGGTCGCCGGTATCTCGCAGCTTTCCATTAACCCAGTATTGGCGGGGGGCAGCACGGCCGGGCCTGCGGGAGCCGTGGTCACGATCCAGCAGCGAGTCACGGGAAATCTCTTCGTCACATTTTCCAGCAATGTGACTTCGTCGCAGAATCAGGTGATTATGGGTCAATATCAGCTTTCTCCACGGGTCGCCGTCAGCGCGACACGCGACCAGAACGGCGGGTTCGGTTTCGATACCACCTTCAAAAAGAGCTGGTGACGCACAAAATTTCGGATCCTTCCGATCTGCTACCATCGGCAAAGACCCATGAATTTACACGCAGTTCTCATTGTTTTTCAGATTGTAGTATTGTTGTTTGCCATCAGCCTGCATGAAGCCGCGCACGGCTGGATGGCCTCGCGCCTGGGCGATCCGACTGCCCGCATGTTGGGGCGGGTCACGCTCAATCCCATCAAACACATCGATCCGTTCGGCACCATATTGATCCC
>Ga0134128_10009689_pt1 | contig 11554 bp, 20 predicted proteins | sample KB31754_FD_96462 | JGI IMG/M metagenome (GOLD analysis project Ga0134128, IMG submission 96462) | Terrestrial soil microbial communities with excess Nitrogen fertilizer from Kellogg Biological Station, Michigan, USA - KB3-175-4 | ecosystem: Environmental > Terrestrial > Soil > Unclassified ...
ACCCGATTCTCCGCGGCTCCTTCTTTCGACGGTTCCGTTCGCGGCGCTGCTCGCCCTGCTTGCCGTGCTCGCCGTGGCGATCATGGTCATCGCCTTTCCGGGAAGTCAGCCGCAGCAGAGGCCGGCGCAGCTCGCACAGCATCAGCAGGGGGTCGCCGCAAAGGGCTGGTTCCAGGAAGCGCAGCGCGAGTTCCGCCACTAGCGTTCATCGTCCGGCAATCCGACGCGGCAGAGGGTGAGACGATGGTGGTTGGCTATCCCGTTGCGCTCGCCATGCTCGCTCAGGCTGCCGTGTCTTCCGCGGATCGAGCCGCGCAACCGCCGGCGGCCAATTCTGCGCCGCCGCCGAGCGGCTGCCCTCCGCCTGTGCCCGGCAGCACGACGATCGTCATCTGCACCCAGCGGCCCAATGGCTATCGCCTCAACCCGGACATCATGGAGGCGAAGCGCGAGATGCGCAGCGCCGGGCGGCCCGTCCGGCCCGGCACGGAGCAGCCCCGACCCGATTGCGCAACGGTCGGACCGATGCCGTGCGTCAATGCCGGGATCAACCTGCTCGCCGCAGCGCTGACCGCGGCCGAAATGGCGAAGCGGCTCGCGGCCGGACAGGAGGTCGGAAGCATGTTCCTCACCGATCCGCACCCGGACGAATATCATTTGTACCTGGCCGCCAAGGCCCGGCGAGAGGCCGAGGAAGAACAGAAGGCTGCTGCAGCGAAGGCGAAGGCGCGTGCTGCTGGAGGTGCTGGTGCTGGTGCTGCTGCTTCAGCGCCCGCCCCGACCGAAGGCAATTAGCGCGGGCGATCGATCAGCAATGCCAGCCGCTGCCGGACCACCACATCCGGTCCGGAGTGCAGGTGCCGCGAGCGTGCTGCTCCTGCACCCAGCGCGGAAAGGCGCGGTCCGGACGGTCGTTCCACCAGTCATTGTAGCTGTCGGGCTCGAACGCGCGGTTGTTGTAGAGCGCCCATTCGCCGTCGGCGTAAGCGAAGCCGTCGACGAACGGACAGCGGAAGCGGCCGTCGCGCCGGACGTCGCGGCGATCGCCGACCGTGCATCGGTTAAAGTTGTGCGGCAACGGCCGGACCCCGCGAAACCCGTGCGAGCCGGCGGCTGGAACCCCCATGCTGCCGACGAGCTGCGCCGAGGCCGGGGCGGTGGAGAACGCAAGTGCGGCGCCGAACAGCGCAGCCGTGAGCAACTTCGAATCCATGTCGCTGCTCCTTGGAATAGTGACGCGGTCGAAACGCCGGAGCGAGCAAAAGGTCGCACTTCGGCGCCTCCGGCCAAGGGTACGGCGAGGGGGCGGTCGATCCACAGGATTTTTTCGCGCTGTAATCCTTTGGTGAGGGTGAGCGGCTATTGAGGTCAAATGACTCGTTCGTTCATCGCCAGATATGTGAGCCCCTGGGCGCTTCGGAAGGACAAGAAGCTGCAGCAACGCGTCGCGGCGCTGCGCCAGCGCGACGGCGACAGCTGCCGCCGCTGCCGCCGCCCGATCCGCTTCGACCTGCCGCGGGGACACGACAAGGGGCCGAAGGTCGAGCGCATCCTTCCCGGCGACACGGGCGACGAGCTGATCCAGAACCTGTGCCTCACCCACGGCCGCTGCAATGCCGCGGGAGCCGACAATACCGACGAGGTCACCGAGCGCATCCGGCGCAAGAGCGAGGCCGAGCTGCTGTCGCGCTCGCAGCGCCCGGCGAAGCGCCGCAGCCGCAAAGCCTAAGCGGGCTCCGTCGCCTTCTCCGCCGCAGCGGGGTGGGCGAACATCTTGCGGTCGTACTGGGCGCGGCTGCTGATCGCCATCCGGTTCCAGCTGTTGATCTGGACGATCGCGAGCGTCAGCCAGGCGATCTCCTCCTCGCTGAAATGCGGCTTGAGCGCGTCGTAGCTGTCCTTGCCCGCGCCGCTGTCGGCGATCAGGGTCACTTCCTCGACCCAGGCGAGCGCCGCCCGCTCCTTGTCCGAATAAAGCGAGGATTCCTCCCAGGCGTCGAGCATGGTCAGCCGCTCGGCCGGCTCGCCATCGCGGAGCGCTTCGTCGGTGTGCATTCCGATGCAGAAGGCGCAGCCGTTGATCTGCGAGGCGCGCAGCTTGACGAGGTGGAGGAGTTTGCCCTCGACGTGCCCGGCGATGACGGCCTCGAGCTGGAGAAAGTGGCGGTATGCGTCGGGCGCGATCTTCGACAGGTCCATGCGCAGGGGTTCGGCGGCCATATTCTCCTCCTTTGCCGGGTGGACGACGCTCGGCCCCGAGGTAGGACGGACGCGGCGCGGTTCAAGCGGAAAGGCTTGTAAGTCCGGCGCGGCGCGGTAGCTTCCATCGGGCTCCGGGGGAGGAAAGAATGGAAACTGCACAAAAACGCCCGATTTCGCTGACGATCATCGCATGGTTCTTGATCGTCGTCTCGGTCCTTGGGCTGCTCGCGCAGGCCGCCGCCTTTCTGATGAGCTCGAACCCGGCGATGGCAAAGGCGATCGCGCAGATGCACGAACCAATGGCTTTGCAGGGGACACAGGTTGTCCTGGCCGTGATCAACCTCATCGTCGCATACGGTATCTTCAAGGGACAGCCTTGGGCGCGCGTCCTGTATGTCGTCGGGGCAATCGTCGGATTGGCGGCAGGATTCATGATGTCGCCGCAAAAGCTGGGCGTCGTCCTCGGCCTGATCATCCTCATCGTCATCTCCATCTTCCTTTACAGCGAGAAGGCGAACGACTGGTTCTCCGCCCGGGGCTTCATGCTGAAGCGCGAGGACTGACCGGCCGCCGGCGCCAAAAAACTGCCCCGGTTGTGCCGCGGCGGGACCGCGCCGGCCGCCGATGAACCAAAGCCGCGACCAGCGATAACAAACGCCCGGCAGGCAATTCACCGGGGGGTCGGCTCATGGGCGACTACAGGCTGTTTTGCATCGACGGGACCGGCAGGTTCACCATGTCGCACGAGATCGAGGCGGCGGACGATGCCGAGGCGCTGGCCAAGGCGCGGGACATGAGGCTCTCGGTCAAATGCGAGCTGTGGCAGCGCGGCCGGATGGTCGCGGTGCTCGACCCGAGCCGCGCCTGACCGCCGCGCTAACCGGCTCGTAACCCATTGAGCGTACAGGCTTGCGGGGTGAGCAAGCAATGGAGCCCCCGCAAGCAGACGGTGCAGCTCGCCCCGTCGCGAATCCGCCGCCAGCCGGTGCCGGTGCAGAAGGCGCCCGAGCCGCCCTCGCCCGAGCGCGAGGTGCTGGGCGGAATCGCCGGCATCACCCTGTTCGCGGTCGCGCTCGCGGTGCTGATCCTGGGCGTGAGCATCGCCACCATCATCCATACCGACCCCAACGCCGCGGCGCGAGCGGCGCGCTTTAGCCAATGCTACGACGCCGAGGGATCGAACTGCGTGCTCGACGGCAATACGATCTACATCCAGGGGCAGAAGATCGAGATCGCCGGAGTCGCCGCGCCGAAGATCCAGGGCGCCCAGTGCGACGACGAGCGCAGCCGCGGGATCGATAGCGCGGTGCGCCTCGCCGACCTCCTCAACAGCGGCAAGGTGACCGTCGGCGCCAGCGTCCGCGAGCCCGACGGCCAGCTCCGCACCAGGGTCGAGGTCGGCGGCAACGACGTCGCCACCGCGATGATCAACGCCGGCATGGCGCGCGCCTACGGCAATACCGACGGGTGGTGCGGCTGACGCTTCGCCGAAAGTGGCACTTTCAGCGAGTAGAGCACGCAGAGGCGACATTCGTGCTCGGCGATTCACTGGATCGCCTGCGCGCGAATGTTGCCAAAGTTGAGAGTTCTACGCGCGCGCGCGAGGCTAGCCGCGTTCGGCGTCGCTGATCGGTTCGCCGGTTCCGGCCTCGCCGAGCCGCTCGTCGAGGAAGTCGATGTCCTCCGTCGGGCATTCTTCCTCGCTGACGTCCTCGAATGTTGCCATGAGCTGCGGAAGGTCCCGCCTCGCTTTCTCGCGCGGGTCGCCCATCGCGAGCGCCTGCGCCTTGGCCGCGGGCGAGCCAAAGGTCAGCGGGTCGAGTCGCGCCAGCAGCCAGGTGAGGAGGTAATCGGACGGAATCCGCCGCTCCATCACCAGCTCGCCGTTCTTGTAGAAGCGTTCGACCCGGCCGTTGATCGCGCGGTCCCATGCGATCGCGGCACCACGGCTGCTGGCGGCCATCACGCGCGCCGCATCGACCGCTTTTGCGAAGCTCTCGGCGCCGGGCTTCTTGCAGAGATTGTAGAAGGAGGTTGAGGACAGGCCGACGTGCACGCAGGCGTCGCCAATGTTGCCGTTCTGCGCGACCTGCTCGATGAGCTTGCGCTGCCGCTCGGCGGTCCAGCCGGCGCGGCGCTTCCGGGTGGGGGCGGGGGTGAAGTCGGGAATTTGCGCGATCGGCGCAGCTTCGGTTGCGACGGCCTCGGTGACGACTTTGAGACGGGTGGCCATGTGAGAAGACTCCTCTTGGTTCAAGGAGTCGCGCTAATTAACCAAATAGGCGCGTGTAGGAAAATATTTTCTCAGGCGATTGTTGACATGTTTGGACCAAGCTGCTATATGATGTCTCATGAAGATCGACGGCATCACAGATATCGCCCGCTTCCTCACAGACGAGGAAGCCGCCCAGAACGCGCTTGCGAGCCTTCGCTGGCCGAACGGGGTTGAGTGCCCGCTCTGCGACGGCGGCAAGAAGGTCTATGAGGTCAAGTACACGCACATTGATGCGCGTACCGGTGAGGTTAAGCCGACCGTCCGCAAGCAGTGGAAGTGCGGCGCTTGCCGGAAGAAATTCAGTGTCACCTCACGGTCGATTTTCGAGGGCGCGCACATTCCGGTCGGCAAGTGGATATATGCCATTTTCCTGATGTGCAGCTCAAAGAAGGGCGTGAGCGCCAATCAGCTCAGCCGCGAACTGGGCATCACTTACAAGAGTGCCTGGTTCATGTGTCACCGGGTCCGTGAGGCCATGCTTCAGGAGCCTCTGCGCGGGATGCTTGGCGGCGGCAAGTACGCCGTGGTCGAGCTGGATGAGACCTATGTCGGCGGCAAACCTAAGAACAACCGACACACCAACCGCACCGCTGCGGCAGGCAAAAAGACTGCGGTCATGACGCTGCTTGATCGCCGCGGCGATGTGAAAACCGTAGTCGTCCCGGACACGCGCATGGGGACGCTACAGGACCTTGCGAAGCCTATCGTTCATCCGGAGACCACCGTGATGACCGACCAGCACGCCAGCTACTACGGCCTTCACGAGCATTTCACGGGCCACTTTACTGTGAACCACAACAAGGAGTTCGTTCGTGGCACCATCCACACCAATTTCGCGGAGAGCTACCACAGCCTTCTGAAGCGCGGCATTGTCGGCGCGTTCCACCATGTCAGCGAAAAGCATCTTCCGCGCTACTTGGCTGAGTTCGATCGGCGCTGGAACACGCGCAAAGACCGTGATGGCGTCCGCGTTGTCAATGTTATCAATACGGCCATTGGCCGTCGCCTCACCTTTCGGTCGACGGTCGCTTAATGGCAGAAAACCGCGAAATATAGGGCGATTCACTTTTTTAGCGAATCGCCCTATATTAAGGTTGGTGCCGGTGACGGGACTTGAACCCGCAGGGGTGGTTGCTTCTCAGGGCCCTACCCCACCCGCCTCCAAAGCGGGCGCGTCTACCAGTTTCGCCACACCGGCGCTGGGGTGCCCTCCGGATGTGGCGATCAACGCTGCACTCCAGAGGGCGGGCCGCTACTGGCGGCTAATTAGTTAAGGCGGGTCCATCGCGGCCTCCTTGGCTAGAGAAAAGGGAAGAGGCGGACGTGTCCTTGGCGGGATTGTCCGCCTCTTCTTTTTTCCACGGCAAATCGTTCTTGAAGTGCCACTTGCCGCCGTGAACGACCAGATCACCCCTGCCGCTGAGGCGAGCCGACAGCGTTGCCACCGGGTCTTTCCCTCCGACTTCGATGCCGCGCGCCAAGATCAGCGGCAGCATGTCGCGGGTACTAATCGGCCCGTGCTCTAGCACGATAGCTTCGGCAGCGTTGATGGTGTCGGCGCCGATCCCGGCAACGGGGCGAGTCGCTTGGCGCTGCCGCTTTGGTGCATCGGCCTTTTCGGCGTCGGTCTGTGTCTCAGTAGCCGACCTGGATTTCAGTTCTTGTTCAAGATCATAATAGGTCGCGAGAAACGTTTCGAGCTTCGCCGCTTGGGCGAGGTGCCACTCGCGCTTTGCCTGCGCCCGTGATATCAGATCGTCCATTGTGAGGCTCCTTGGCGGGGAAAGGTCAAACCGCATATACAGGGCCTCACGCCCCGCCACAAGGATCGCAGACCGTTATGCACAACAAAAGTTCTGACGGAACACAAGCGAACGGCTCTGAGCGTGCCGTGAGCCTTGCTCCGCTTAATCTTGAGGAGGCGCTTACCGCGCTGTTCGCCGTGCCCGATTCGGAGGCGACGAAGCCAAAGAACCGGAGGAGGGGAAAGGGTAAGTGACCGCTGCGGCGTGGTTCATCACCGGTGCGCTTGCGTTCATCGGTCTAGCCGTTCTGGCCGCCGCGACAGCTCTAGATCAGGCGAACAAGCATCTGTCGAACATCGCCGACCGGCTGCTCGATATAGAAGCCGTCCTGAAGAAGGGGCGCTAACCGCAGCGGAGATCACTCCGGCGGACTGGTCCAAACAACGGCATAATCGCCTTTTCTCACCTAGGGCGCAAGCAGCGATTGGCAGATGTTGTCGCTTGCGACCGGCTCGATGTTCGAATCGCCGATCGGCCGGATTCCGAGGCCGTCGGCGAGCTTCAGGATATAATCGTAATTGGGCCCCGTCACCTCGTTGAACTGCTCGGCGCGGGTCAACAGCTCGCGCATCCGCATCCGGTCGGCATGATCGAGCGGCTCGGGCTGCTCGAACTGCGACAGGCCGCGCCACACGTCGCGTTCGTCGCGGTGCACCGTCTCGTTGTTGCGGAACTCATCGTACAGCTCGGCATAACGAAGGCGCAGCTCCGGCGGCATGTGCTCGATCACCGCCGAATCCTTGTTGTCCCACACGCTGAAAAAGCCGGTCTGCGCGAATGGCCGCCCGATCGGCCGCAGGAGCCGGTCGCGGCGCCCGCGCTGCGAATCGGCGAGAAAGCGCTCGAGGTCGGCGAGGCGGCGAGTCGCGCACGGGCGTGCCGCCATCATGTGCTGGTAGATGCCGAGGTTGCGGCCGAGCTCCTGGTCGACGGAGGCGCGGAAGCTGGCGACGTCGCTGCGTGCGCGGAGCGTGTCGATCAGCTGCGCGCCGCCGAGCGCGAGCAGCACGCCGATCACGACGATCACGATCTCGTGAACGAATTCGCGCCAGCCGTGCAGCGGCTTCGGCGGACGAAAGAGCATCGGAAAGCACCCTTCCCGCGGCGGAGGCTAGGCGATGTCGGGGCTGGTGGCCATTTTTTGATTTCGGGCGAAGGCGCGGAGGTGCTTGCCAGCGCCGACCAGCACGATACCTTAGCACCCGCTCGGAGAGGGGGATCAATGGGCATATTGATGTTTTTGCTGATGTTTTGGCTCCTGTTCGGGATCGCGGAGGCATTATCCTCAGCAACAAAGGCCGCAGCGGGTGCGGCGGTTTCGCTTTGGGATTCCTCCTCGGGCCGATCGGCCTGCTCATCGCGCTTGTGATGTCAACCGACCACCGCGAAATGGAGAAGCGGTCGCTCCAGGCTGGTGAACTGCGGAAATGTCCCACATGCGCGGAACTCGTGCGCATCGAGGCGTCAAAGTGCCGCTTCTGCGGAAGCGATCTGCCGCCGGTGCCGAAGCGAAAGTGATCAGGCGGAGGCGGGCGCGAGCTCGACTTCGGTGATCGAGGTTTCGCCGTCGCACTTGTGGCAGTGGGCGTAGTCGAAGGCGCAGCGGAGCACCCATTGCTGCGTGCCGGTGTTCCAATCTGCCCAGGCGTCGCGGCTGACATCGTCGGAGCCGCACCGGCTGCACACCATCGCGTAGCGCTTGCTGCCGTTTGCCATGGGGCTAGTCTGCCATCGCCGAACAGCAAATCCGACCCGCGTTGACTGCTGAATGAATTAGGCCGGTCACAGCTCCGGAGCTGCCTCGAATGATTTTACTATTCTTGATTCGTCACCTTCGCGAATGGCGATGCTCCAGCGCGTGAAACCGCATGCCTCTTCCGCCGCGCCGACCAAATAGCCTTTGCCGAGCGGCACTGGATGGGGATCGTAGTGAATGCGATCTCCGAGCCTGCTGCAATAGAGATGCAGTTCGCCTGCTTTCAAAACTAATGCACCGGCTGGGTCTGCTCTCTCCACAGAGTTGTAGAGCGAAGTGACATCGACTCGATATTCTATGTCGTTGATCATGCCTCCGCTGATCGAGCGCCCAACGTCTATTCCGGCTTCTTTAAACAAATCCGTTCCGGCCAGATGGATGAGGTGGGTCTCCCCATCCCAATCAACGACGAGTCCCATGGGGGGGCGCGTTGCGTATGGGAAAAATAGGCCGCACGACGCCCTGGAGGCCTGCTTGCTCAACCTAGCAGGAACAACCAGCGAAAGAGGAACGTCGATCGGTTCCGTTTTGTCCGTCAACTATGATGCCCTTTTAACGTTTGGGCTGCCGCATTTTTCGCAAACGATTGAATACAACTGTATGCGTTCCCGGCGCGCCTCTTCGCGTTCCCGGTCTGTGAGAACAGGTTTGACAAAGCCGTGGCCGCAAGTGTCGCAGCGATAGCCAACCATCTCAGGCATAATCGACTCCCACTTTTCGGAGCAAATCGTCCCACAACATCTGCGCTGCCTCGCGCGCAGAGACTCTCTTCACCTCTCCCGAAATTCGAAACATCACTGGACGCAGGTATAGCTGATATTCGTCGGCCTCGACGCCGAATCCGCCGTTGGACGTGCCGCTTGAGTTACGTTCCCCGTACTGAATGTCGATGGCGCCCCAACTACCGCCGAGCCGAACGTGCAACGTTTCAAATCCTCTGCGCAGGCCTCGATTAATAATCGTGCACGAGAAGTGATCAGGCGCTAGTGGACTAAGACGAGCCTCTATCTCCGCGATGCTCGAAAGCTCCTCCACGGAAGCCTCAAAAAACTTGTAAATTTCGGCAAACGCCCCCTCAACGAAATCCCTTTTATGAAGTTCGTCGTGATCCCGTTTGATGCGATAACGATGCGATGGCGATCCGCTCGCAGGTGATGTCGCCGACTTTGTCTCGATTACCGCTTGGGTAGAAGAGACGAGTCTTCGCAGCTCTGTGACTACATCGAGTAGCGCGACATTCTGATTCGTGTGTTCTGTAACGGCCTTGCCATCGTTTGGAACAGCCTTGAACTGGCGCAGCTCCGTTTCACGCCATTCGCACGGTTCGAAAACGACCGGCACGATCGCCAACTCGCCGCGTCCTTCTCTCTTCAATGCGGTTTGCAATTCCTTTTCGAAGCAATAATTCGAAGCAATGTAGTCTGGACTCACGCAGGCTAGGAAGACATCCGCTTGCGCCAGCTCACGTTCAATTTCCGCATCAAAACGCTCGCCCGCTCTAATTTCTCTGTCGTACCACCCAGCCACACTCCCATCTCGCTGAAGCTGCGCCAGGTGCTTATGAAGGCGCTGCAGAAGCGCTTCGTCGGCATGCGAATAAGAGATGAACAGGCGAGCGGCCATTCTGACGCTAAACACTCCGCACGTGGTTTTGTTCTAGTTTCGTTTCCCACAATACCTTCGTCTGTTCAACTACTCCGCGGCAACCCCAGCCGCCTCGAACATATCCGGCCCTTCGCCAGCGCCCGCCGCGGCTCCATCATTCGCCGCCGCTTCCGCCTTCGCCTTCATCCGGCGGTCGAAGTTATCCCAGACGCTGTTCCAGTCGCCTCGCGTCGCGGCCTTGGAATATTCGGTCGCCCGCGTCTCGAAGAAATTGGCGTGCTCGACGCCGTTGAGGAGCGGGGCGAGCCACGGCAGGGGGTGCTCGTCGACCATGTAGATCGGCGCGAAGCCGAGCTGGCCGAGGCGCCAGTCGGCGATGTAGCGGATGTACTTCTTGATGCCCTTCGCATCCATGCCGTGGACCGGCCCCATCTCGAACGCGAGGTCGATGAACGCGTCCTCGAGCCGGACGGTCTTCTGGCAGGCGTCGATGATCGCGTCCTTGACCGCGGGGGTGAGGCACTGCCGCTCCTTCACGAAGGTGTGGAAGAGCTTGATGATGCCTTCGCAATGCAGGCTCTCGTCGCGGATCGACCAGCTGATGATCTGGCCCATGCCCTTCATCTTGTTGAAGCGCGGGAAGTTCATCAGCATCGCGAAGCTGGCGAAGAGCTGGAGGCCCTCGGTGAAGCCGCCGAACATGGCGAGCGTCTTGGCGATGTCCTCGTCCGTGTCGACGCCGAACTGCTGCAGGTAATCGTGCTTGTCCTTCATCTCCTTGTACTGGAGGAAGGCGCTGTACTCGCTCTCGGGCATGCCGATCGTGTCTAAGAGGTGGCTGTAGGCCGCGATGTGCACCGTCTCCATGTTGGAGAAAGCGGTCAGCATCATCTTGATCTCGGTCGGCTTGAACACCCGGCCGTATTTGTCGTGGTAGCAATCCTGCACCTCGACGTCGGCCTGGGTGAAGAAGCGGAAGATTTGCGTCAGCAGGCTGCGCTCGGTCTCGTGCAGCTTCTGCGCCCAGTCGCGGCAGTCCTCGCCCAGCGGCACTTCTTCCGGCATCCAGTGGATCTGCTGCTGGCGCTTCCAATATTCGAACGCCCAGGGGTATTCGAACGGCTTGTACTGCTTGGATGCGACGAGAAGGGGCATTTTTACACTCCCAGATAATCGAGGACGACGGCCGCGCCGAGGATTGCGACGCACAATATGGTGACGATGATGAGCCAGCGCTTGCGCGCCGGGGCGAGCTCGGGCGCCGGGTCGGCGATCTGTTCGCGGCGCGAGTTGACCAGAACGCCGCCGATCAGGATCGGCGGAAGCGCGAGCAGCGGAGCATTGCTCTTCGACAGCCAGCCGAGCCGGCCCGCAAAATAGAGCGCGTCGATGGCAAGGCCGACGACGATCAAACCGATGCCGGTCCACTGGACCCAATTGTACGGACGCAAGGGGCGGCCGTAGCGCGGCGAGGCCATCGGGTCGAAGTCGCTCTGGCGGTAACCGGCCATCCCGCTACTCCTCGATCCGGTGCGGGCGTTTCCAACATTCCAACGCCGAAGGGTATTGGGATGGCCTGTTCTGCTTGCTGGCGACTAGAAGGGGCACTGCCCAGGCTCCCTTGGAACGAATGATATCCGGTTCGCCGCGGAAACTTCGCGGAGTGAGGGTGAGGTGGCGGATCATCGGCTCCTCTCTATTTCGACTGCGGCGAGAGGATGAGGACGGCGAAACCGATGGCGATTACGGCGAGGAAGCCGAGGTTGCGGCCGTTGGGCTTGCGCGCCGCATTGACGACGATCGCAAGGATGACGGCGATCATCGACATGAACCAGGCGAACAGCGCGAGCGAATAGCCGTTCGGATGTTTCAGAAGGGCAGGGCTGCGAGCGATGTCGAGAAATTCGCACC
>Ga0134128_10009690_pt1 | contig 11553 bp, 14 predicted proteins | sample KB31754_FD_96462 | JGI IMG/M metagenome (GOLD analysis project Ga0134128, IMG submission 96462) | Terrestrial soil microbial communities with excess Nitrogen fertilizer from Kellogg Biological Station, Michigan, USA - KB3-175-4 | ecosystem: Environmental > Terrestrial > Soil > Unclassified ...
GGGCCGGTGTGGACACCGCTGATTCCTTCTACCATGCCGGAGGAAAGCGTGAAGCAGTTCGGGAAAAAGAACCCAATGAAGCGTCCGGCTCAACCCGCTGAATTAGCGCCGGCCTACGTTTTTCTCGCTTGCGACGAATCGCGCTACATTACGGGATCGGTGCTTGATCTCACGGGTGGCGAGACGCTGCCGTAAATGTGGGACTCCTGCGTGGCAAGAAAAGCAGCTTAAATCGTGCTGGCTCCGCGGCTGATCGGTTTCCCGGTCCTTGCGAAGTCCGCGCGTTCCTCGCCCGCTGAGGCGATGTCTTCCGCGCCGGTCTCCCGCAAGACCTCTTTGGCCTTGGATACCCAATCGGCATTGTCGCAGTGAACAGAAAGGAGAATACCGCCTTCTTTGATTCGCCCTTCGTAGCGTTTTGCCTCGTATTCAGGAATCCCCATGCCGACAAGCGCTCCAATGATGCCGCCGACAACGCCGCCCGATCCAACGCCGGTTAGTGCAGCAATAACGGGCCCCGCGGCAATCAGCGGCCCCACACCCGGAATGGCAAGGACGCCGACTCCAATCAAAGCTCCAATTGCGCCTCCGATGATCCCGCCGGCAACAACACCGGTTGTGGTCCCTTCGGGCGCTTTGGTGTGCTTTTCGTGGGCGAAGTCCTTTGTCCCTACGTTGTCCTGCAAGAGGACAGAGATATCTTCTTTCCGAAAACCCGCCGCCAGCAGCCGGTCCACTCCGTTTTCCGCCATCTCCCTGCTCGCGTAAATGCCGAAAGCCGCCGTATTTCTTCCTGCCATAAGCCCTCTGGAAAAGGAAACCTGTCCCTAGTGAGACTACTACATTCTGCTGGCGTTTCCGTAAAATTGACTACCACGGATGCGCTTGAATGCGGTGTTTAGCGCGCCGGTAGCCTGACCACCGTCAACCAAAAATCTTCCACCAGGCGAATCTTCTTGAAGAAGTCGTTCATTTGAATCGGCTTGGTCAGATAACAGTTGGCGTGCAATTTATAGGCATTCCACACGTCGAGTTCAGCTTCGGAGGTTGTCAGCACAATGACCGGAATGTGGCGCAGCGAGGGATCGTTTTTTAGCTCGGCTAAAACTTCGCGGCCGTCCTTCTTGGGAAGGTTCAAATCCAGCAGAATCAGGTCAGGCCGCGGCGCGCCTTCGTGCCTTCCACGCTGTCGAAGAAAGTCCATCGCTTCCTCGCCATCACCCGCAACGGACAAGCGATGAGCCAGCTTCCCCTCGTGGAATGCCTCCTGGGTCAGCATCACGTCTCCCGGATTATCTTCCACCAGCAGGATCTCAAAAGGTTTGATGCGTTCCAACATAGCCGGTTAGAGCGTGCGGTCCGCTTCCGCAAGTTTATGCTTTGATCTTTCCTTTCCCGGAAGTCTCGATAGCAGGCAGTGAAAACCGGAACTTCGACCCGATATTGGGCTCTGATTCGGCCCACAAGCGGCCGCCATGGTTTTCAATGATGCGACGGCTGATCGCAAGGCCAATCCCGTTACCAGGATACATGCCGACGCCATGAAGCCTCTGAAAAACCTGAAAAATTCGATCGCAATATTTAGGATCGAAACCGATTCCATTATCGGCAATCGTGAACAGCCACTCGCGGGCATTCTGCTCTGCCGTCACGCTGACCTCCGGCACAACGTTCTGTTTTCGAAACTTGATCGCATTGCCAACCAGATTCTGCATCACTTGCGTCAACTTCGTCAGATCGGCCTCCACCACCGGCAAATCGCCGTGATGCACAACCGCGGAGCTCTCCCGGATTGCGATATAGAGATTATCGAGTGCATTCTTCAGCGCGGCTTCGGAAGAAATGGTTCGCTTGTCGATGGCTTGTGTTCCGGCGCGCGAATACGTCAGCAGATCGCGTATCAGCGTCTGCATCCGCTTTGCGCCATCCACCGCGAAGTGGATGTACTTGTCAGCTGTCTCATCCAACTTGCCCTCATACCGCCGGGCCAACAGACCCACATAGCTGCCCACCATGCGCAGCGGCTCTTGCAAGTCGTGGCTCGCAATGTAGGCAAACTGGGTTAGGTCTGAATTCGAGCGCTGTAGTTCGGCAGAGCGGGCTTCCAGTTCTTTTGTCCGGACTTCCAATTCCGCAGTCCGCTCCTGTACGCGATTTTCAAGGTTTTCATTCAAGCTTCGAATTTCCCGCTCTACTTGGTCGCGCTCCCGAACGTATGACACATTGAATCGGTATGAAAGGAATAGGAGCAGAAACCCGAGCGCCACTCCGGCTCCCAGCACATAGTCGAGCCTCAATTGACTCGCGGTTTGCTCGCGTAGTCTTTCTTGAAAAGTCGCGGTCTGTTCGTCTCTCATTTCGCCGATAATGTCGCGAATTCTCGCCATCAGCATCTGTCCGCGATTCGTCTCCACTTCGGCCAAGGCCGCCGGTGCGCCTCTCACTTTTCTCAACGCAAGTGTTTGGCGCAGTTCCGTCATCTTTGCGTCGATCGCGTGCTGAAGCTGCCGCTGCAGTTCCGCCGGAACGCCGTTCCGCGCACTCCGTTCGGCGACATCGTCCAGCTTGCGTTGGACATTAGCGGCTGCTGTTGTGAACGGAGCGAGATATTGATCCTTGCCGGTGAGCAGATACCCGCGCTGCCCCGTTTCCGCGTCTTGAATCGTCGAGAGCAGTTCATCCAATTTGCGGATCAACTCATCGGTCGAGAGCGTGGCGCCCACACTGGCTACATGCTGCGAACTGGTTCGATACGCCGCAATTGCGAGCAGCAGCGGAATCAAGCCGAGCCAGATGACAAGGTGCTGGCTGCGCGGCGGCATCCTGAATTTTATTCGCTTTTGATCGGAGACCACGACTAAGTGGATCGGAGCTGTCGGCGTATGGATGGCCATCCGGCTTCGCAACGTCAATTATATGCGCGAATCATATGGGCGGCCCTTCGGCGTCGCGCTCATGGCCGTGTGTATGTAATCGCCGTCGTTGCCTGGAACGAATTCTTCTTAAATCCGGGCGATGGGTTGTTGAGAAACGTATCGAGAGTGCCCATGGTAATACCCAGGTGTTTCCGAACCGGAACGGTCAGGCTGACAGCTCCAGTCGCGGAATATGCATTGGTGTTGTTCCATGCGGGCGAGATCGCCATCTGCTCCTGCAGCACGATTCCATGAACAAACGTCCGGTTCAGGCGCTGGCTGAAAGTCGATCCAATCAACTCCTGGTTAAGAGAGGCGTCAGCGAGCTGTTGATGCACATACGTCAATTCTCCTCTCAGGTCCAGTTCCTGCTTTGCCTCTTTCACCACCGTCCAGCCCACGCCTGATCCAAAGGTCTGCTGCAAATCCAGGCCCTGAGAATAGTTGTGATCGAACGCGCCCTCCACGAATGCGTATTGCCGGGAGCTGAAGTATTCATCGCGTTCGGCGTCTGCGTGAAAAATAGAGGTCTTTACCGGGGTTTCTTCCGGCTGTGTGAGCTTGCCATAGGACGAGCTGAAATCGATTAGGGTTCGATTCTCCGGTTCCATCCACCGCTCAACAGGCACTTCCCGCGTTAAGGACACGGCGCTTGTGAACATGCGGCTTTTTTGCGTAGCCAGAACCAGCGATGTGCCGAAGCTAGCCCCTCCTTTCCAGTTTTCAAAGACTCCGGGCCGTTCCATTGCCCTGATGAACGTCACTTCATCGATCACGTGGTTTGTATCTGCGACGGGGATTGTCTGGGACGGCGCTCCCGGCTTCGATCTGACCTGAAGCTTTTGATCTTCCATCGTAAGCGTGCCCTGCGGAATTTTCGCGATATTCTCCTGTCTGCTAAACGGTACTCCCTTTTCGGCCACCGCGAACCGTTGCGGCGAATGCAGTTCCTGAATATTGCTCCATTTGATCTGTACCTCGCCCGCTAAATCGCTCTTAAAGGTCACCTCGCTGCTATCGGCGCGCTCGAATTGGCCAATCAGCTTTTCGTCATCTATCAGGATCAATGTGTCGCGTCCGGAAACAGCCGGTTTTGCGTTCTGCGCGAATCCCGGTATTGGATGCAGCGAAAGGACCGGCCATAGCAAGGCATAAAAAACGTATCTCTGCATTTGTTTTGTTTGGAAAAGAAAAACTGATTGCTTAAGCAAACTCGCGCATGATATTTACCCGCATGTAGACGAGTTGAAAGCCTGCGCGTTCGTAGTTCCGGTGGGAGGCGCTTCCGGGCAGCACGACCGCGCTGGCCAGCCTGCAACCCAGCCTCTGTGCGGCTTCCAGGCGCTCCGAAATTAAAGCACTCTGCCAGCCGCGTCGTCGATCAGATACCCGAATCGCATCTCCGAAAAAGAGCGCCACTTCCTCTTGTACGGCCATTGCCGCTCCGCCCACCGGATCGGAACCGCCCGCAAACCAGCAATGCGCCGCGCTGCACATTGAGACCATCAGGTGCATCATCGTTTCGTTTGGCGGCAGATATTCTGAGAAGCCCTCGCTGACGATGCGGGACCAGTGCGGCAACTCGCCCTCTTCGACCGGCCGCACTCCCGGCGCGGGTCTGAAGAGTTCGTCGGGCTGGATTCTGCGGGCCAGTACGTTATTGAATTCAATTAAGCGGTACGGCCGGCTCTGGACGAATGCAATCACAGAAACGTCTGCCATCGGGCAAAGATCGATGATGCACGGGCTGCCACGATCACAGAAGAACTTTTCCATTCGCTCCAGTTCCGATTCGGAGACCGGGCCTTGCATTCCGGCTCCCATGACGTGGGTGGCGGGCGAACCTACGCCGGCAAACACCGCGATTCCGCCCGCGAACGGCTCGAATGCCACGCTGGTCGAATCGGCTGAAGAGGCAGCCTGCGCCATGCGCATTCCATTCGCTGCATCTGCGGCTTCCAGGCGCGCCGCCAAGCCCAGGTCCGCACTCGAAAGCGGTTCAGCCATACTTACCGGTGCCGCAACCGGAGGCTTTCCCAACTCGCGTCCGCAAACCAGCCGCCATCCACGGACAGCGTGTGCCCGTTTATGAAGCCACTCTGTGCGGGATCCGCCAGAAAGGCGATCGCACTCGCAATATCATCGGGGCTCGCGAATCGGCCCATCGGCACGCGGCCGGTTATGTCCTGGTCCGTGTACAAACCAGCCGATTGCGGTCCGGCATCCATCGGGGTTTTTACCCAGCCTGGACATACCGCATTGCAGCGGACACCGCGCCCGCCCCACTCCGCCGCCAACGTGCGTGTCAGCCCGATCAAGCCGTGTTTGCTGGCGTTGTACGCGGCTCGGTCCGCAACACCTAATAGCCCCGCTATCGACGCCACGTTGATAATGCTGCCCTGCTGCTGCCGGAGCATCATGCCTCCAATTTCGCGCGACAGCAGAAACGGTCCTAGCAAATTTACGTCCATTACCCGCCTCCAGTCCGCTTCAGTGGTCTCCTCTGCGGGCGAGATATGCGCGATGCCTGCGTTATTCACCAACACATCTGTGCGGCCGAACCTCTGCTGCGCAATCCGCGCAATCTCGCGTGCGGTTGCTTCTTGAGAAATATCACCCAGCGCTTCCAGGGCGTTCTGTGCGGCTCCTCCCAGGCAGTCGAGAGTCGGAGCACAGGACTCGATGTCGTTCAGGATCAGGCAATAACCACGAGAGGCCAACAATTTCGCCGTGGATTTGCCGATGCCCTGTGCTGCGCCAGTGATAACTGCCACTTTTACCTGCGGCGTCATTCGCATCCCCCACGATACGATTTGGACATGTCCTTAGATTACGCTGCGCAGATCTTTTTCACCGGTATTCAAGACGCAATATCGAGCGACCAGCCCCCGCGTAGGAGGCTGGAGCATCTGTATTCCGCAACCGTTGATAAGTTGCGCGGCAACGAAGACCTTCGTGACGATATTTCGCATCGAATCGAGCATCTCAAAGAAGCGCGGCCCCGCATCCTCCAGCTCAGCGAGAGCGAGGTGAAGTCCTTGTTAAAGGAAACTGTATCGATCTACGACGCCATCTCGGCGCAACTTTATTCGACCGGCCAAACGAAAGCCGTTCGCAACGCGTGATGCTGCGGATCAATGTGAAAATGGGGAGTGCGTGCGGGTTTCAATTTAAGAGCTTCCCCACGTCGATCCTACTAATTAGTTTTAATCACCACGCTTGAATCAAAGAATCTTAGAACTGGCAACTCGCGAGACGCGCCCACTATCCGAGCGTCTGAAACCCAGGATCGCCGTCGAAGAGAAGTTCGCGAGGCTGGGCCACACCTACCGACACGGTCGCCTTCATCGTGCCTTTGAAAACTACCTTGCCCGGCCGCTGCTCAAGTTAGCGCTTCAAGGCGCCGGGCTCTATGGACGAGGCATGGAGAATGCCCTTCGGCCGGTTGTTCGGGAATTGCGCCTGTGCTTCCCCAACCTGCCTGCCGGCTTTGACGGCTTTCGCATTCTTCAGATCTCCGATCTGCATATTGATGGAACCGACGGTCTGGCTGAGGCGCTTTGCTGCGTTCTGAGCACGATTGAAGCAGATGTGTGCGTCCTCACCGGCGATTATCGCTTCGAAGACCACGGTTCGTGCGAGGAAGCCTACCCGCTGATGCGGATGATCGTTTCCAGCATCATCGCAAAACATGGAATCTACGGAATTCTCGGCAATCACGACCCCGCCGAGATCGCGTTCTTTCTGGAAGGGACTGGTGTTCGTATGCTGGTGAATGAATCGGCCGAAATCAGGTGTCAGGCTAATGCGTCTCTGGCGCTGGTTGGTGTGGACGACCCATTTGACTACCGCTGCCACGATCTTCCGCTGGCGCTGGAGTCCGTGCCCGGAAACGCTTTCAAGATTCTGCTTGCCCACGCGCCCGAACTGTACGCCGAAGCTGCGGAAAGCGGGATCGATCTGTATCTGTCCGGGCACACTCACGCGGGTCAAATCCGATTTCCCCTGATCGGCTCGATTCACAATAACTCCAACTGCCCTCGCGCGTACGCCTTCGGGCATTGGACGCATGCTGGAATGCAAGGATACACCACTGCGGGCGCGGGCTGTTCCAGCCTGCCGGTCCGTTTCAACTGCCCACCGGAAGTTGTCTTAATTGAGCTGCGAAAATCGGAATCCGGGCTGTAATCTACTCGAGCGCCTGCGCGAAACGCTCGAATAGCCTCAACTGCCGTGGATGCTCAAGAACCTGATCTTCGGGATGCCACTGCACCGCCAATACGAAGCGCCTGTCGGCACGCTCCAGGCCCTCGATAATGCCGTCATCCTCACCCCGGGCGGATACCCGGAGGCCGCTCCCGACCCTGTCCACCGCCTGATGATGTCTTGAATTCACGTTCCAGGATTCGGCGCCTGCTACGCTCCTTAACAGAGTTCCCGGCTCGAACCGGACAATATGTGCCGGTTCCGCTTTATTCTCTGAATGCGCGCTGTGAGTGGGCGAAGACAAGTGTTGAATTAAGCTTCCGCCATGGTGTACGTTGAGGATCTGCAGCCCGCGGCAAATTGCAAAAATGGGCAAATCCCTCTCCAGTGCCTCGGAAATCAGCTTGAGCTCAATCTCATCGCGTTCGTCATCAGGGGTATCCGTCTCGGGGCGCGCGCTCGCGCCATACCGTGCGGGATTTACATCCGTGCCTCCCATAAGCATCAACCCATCCGCACTATCAAGAGAGCTGCAGTCAGCAATTGAAACGGCAAGCGGTTCAATGCCGCCCAACCGCGCCGCATCCTCGTAGGGCTTCACCTTATTGGCGTGCCTGAAGGGAATCAATACTCGTCTATGCATGGGCTGCCTTATTCTGAACCTTGGGGACGGCTTTCGGCCGCGTCCCGTTATCCCGCATGATACCCTTTAGCTTCTTCTGTTTATGCCGGATTTCAAGCTGCAAGTAATACCAATCGGCGGGCTTGGCGAATTCGGGATGAATTCGATGGCGTTTCGCTATGGCGACGACATCATCGTGGTCGACGCCGGCATGATGTTTCCGGAATCGGAACTGCTCGGCGTCGATATCGTTACTCCCGATTTCACCTACCTTGAGCAGCACGCCGATATGGTTCGCGGCCTGATTCTCACGCATGGCCATGAGGATCACATCGGGGCGGTGCCTTTCTTGCTTTCCCAGCTCAAGGTTCCGGTGTACGGTACCGATTTCACGCTCGCGCTGGTCGAGCGGCGTCTGGAAGAGCACGAACTTCTGGACGAGGCGAATCTGAACACCGTTAAGCCCGGCGATCGTATCGCGCTTGGACCGTTCGAGATCGAGTTCATTCATGTTACTCACTCGATTGTGAGCGCCGTCGCGCTGGCCATCACGACGCCTCTCGGAGTGATCATTCATACCGGCGATTTCAAGGTCGATCCCACGCCCACCGACAATGAACTCTTCGACCTGCATACCCTAGCCGCGTACGGGAAGCGCGGTGTTCTCCTATTGTTATCGGATTCGACGAATGTCGATCGGCCCGGCTACACCGAAAGCGAGCGCGCGGTGCGCCCGCGTTTTGAGGACCTTTTTACCCGCAGTGCCCGGCGGCTGATCATCTCGTGTTTTAGCAGTTCCATCCATCGCTTGCAACTGATTCTCGATCTTGCTTCTGAATCGGATCGTAAGGTTGCCTTCCTTGGCCGCAGTATCCTGAATGTCACTGAGATCGCGCATAATCTCGGCCTGCTTTCAATCCCGGATTCAATCCTGGTCCGGCCCCAGGACATCATGCAGATGCCGCCCGGCAAAATGGCTGTGGTGGTTTCCGGCACGCAAGGAGAGCCGATGTCCGCGCTCTCGCGGGTTGCGGTCGACAATCATAAGCACCTCTATGTTCAACCCGGAGATACGGTCGTCCTCAGTTCGCGCATCATTCCAGGCAATGAAAAGGCGATTTACCGGATGATGAACCATATTGCGCGGCGCGGGGCCAACCTTGTTTACGGCTCCATGGCGCCTCCCGTTCACGTATCGGGTCACGCCAGCGAAGAGGAACTGAAGCTGGTTCTTAATCTTGTCCGGCCCAAGTATTTCATTCCCATTCATGGCGAATACCGGCAACTTTCCCGCCATGCACACCTGGCTCAGCACCTTCGATTTGCCGGACTGGAAGAGAGCTTTGTGCTCGAAACAGGCGAAACGCTCGAAATTGATCAGCGCGGCGCGCGCCGCGGCGAGAAAATCACCGTTGGCAGGGTTTGTATCGATTCCGGCTCCCTCGACGATGTTGTTGAAGATATCATCATCCGGGACCGCCGGCATCTGTCTGAAGATGGTTTCGTGCTGCCCATCATCGCCATCAATAAGCACACCGGTAAGAGCGAGGGCCTGCCGGAAATGGTCAGCCGGGGCTTCGTTTCCGGTGACAATGCCGCTATTCTGCAAGAGGCCCGGGGCGTTGTCGCGCGCACACTCGAAATGTCTACCGCCGAAGAGCGCGGCGATTGGGGCGTTATGCAGGAAAAAATTCGCACCGATCTCAAGCGATTTCTGAGCAAGCAGACCCAGCGCCGGCCCCTGATCATGCCCGTGATCCTGGAAGTATAAGTCCCCTCGATCAATCCGATATAGAATAAATCTCGTAGTTCCCTGTGGAGGGCTAATTAATGAAAAAGCTAGTTATGGCGTCTTTCCTGGCGGTCTCGCTCTGCTCGGTTGGAGCTTTTGCTGAAGAGATGACGGGGTATATCTCCGATGCCAATTGTGGTGCTAAGCACAGCAGTCCGAGCGAGGCGAACACCAAGTGTTTGCAGGCGTGCATGAAAAAGGGCGCCGACCCGGTCCTTGTCAGCAACGGCAAGGTCATGAAATTTGACGACGCGTCCAAAGAGAAGGCCAAAGCCTTTGCCGGCGATAACGTCAAAATCGACGGTACGATGGAAGGCGACACCATTAAGGTCGCGTCCATTGAAAAGGCCGAGTAGGTTTTCCAAGTTCATCGTTCGCTTATCGAGCCGTAACCGCGAGGGAGCGGCCTTGGACATTCAAACTGACGAATTTGGGCTAATGTTCGAACTCGAGGTCCAGTTTTCCCGCTGGGCCTCGATATAGAACCGCCATATTTTTCAGCTTGTGCTTCCCGTCCAATGGGAAGTAAAGGTAGCCCTCAACCGGCTGGCTGGCTTGCTTCTCTGGAAGCTGCTTTGCCTTCAATGCGTTGAGCAGGGTTGTATTGCCCTTTTGCTTCTCATCCATTTTGGAACTGAGCGCGACTACTTTGGGATTGCCCGGTGAGCCACCTGTGCCTCCCATCATGCCGCCCAGGCCAAACGAAGTTCCGGTTCTCCGCACCTTCGCGCCACTGGTATTCGAGACCACCAGCGCCCCTGAGCCGGCCAATTCTGCGGCATCGAATGGTCTCGACCGCTCGCCATCATCGTGGGCCAGCAGAATAAAATCGTCAGGGCTCACATCGACTGGCTTATCGGTCTTGGGTATCACCCGAACTTGTAGCAGCACAATGCCTTTCCCCGGATCTGCTCCCAGCTTCTGCGCTACCTCCGCTTCTGTCAGGGAGATAGTTGCAATGATGTCTACCTGCTCATTGCCTGCGCTTGTGCTTGGGGAAACGACTTTTTTCGCAGCAAAAGCAGCCGCGGCAGACACTACTACTATCAAGGAACTCACCAGAAACCGCATCAGTGGCCTGCTTTGAAAATAACACTGATCGGGCGATGAGAAGATGGCTGTGGTGACTGCAAGAGAAGCTTTTGCCGGGAACCCGCTGGTTCAAGTCGGGTCCGCCGCGCCGAATTGGATCTGCCTACGGGTCTCGCCCACTATCGAATTAAAAGAGCAGATCGCGGCATTCTTCCGTTCCCAATTGAATGATTTGCCTGCCGAGCTCTGTGAGAGCCTGTCGCTTGCCCTTGAAGAATTGCTTGGCAATGCCATGGAGCATGGGTGTCACCTGGACACGCACTGCGGGGTCGAGCTATCGGTCATCCGGACAGCCCATATCCTTATTCTGCACGTCAGAGATGCCGGAACCGGCTTCTCTTTTAGCAATATCGCTCATGCCGCGGTGAATAATCCGCCCGAAGATCCGCTCCACCACACGAAACTCCGATCGGAGATGGGGCTCCGCCCCGGCGGCTACGGCATTATGCTCGTTAAAAAGATTGCGGACGAACTGATCTATAACGAAGCTGGCAATGAAGTCCTATTTTTGAAGTACCTGGACGCCGGCAATGGCCACGTTTCCTAGTGGTTCACGAATATCGTAACCTTGTTACAGATGCCCGACAACGGCAGCGGCAGGCTGGACCGGATCGAACAGATCCTCGAGGAACTCGCCGAGAGGCAACGCGTCGATCACGAAGAATTCACCCGGGATCACCAGCAGCTAATGAAATGGCAGGTGCTGACCCAGGACCGGATCGACCGGCTTTTCGAGTTGACCGACCGAAACGCCAGTCAAATTGATCGGCTCTCCGAGCGCATCGACAAACTCGTAATCGCGATCGGCAGCCTTGTTGAGCGCATGCCACGTCAGGCCGATCACCCGGCGTAACACCTGAATCCTTTACTCCTCCGCCAAGTAGGCGAGGACTGGATCTCCTACATTTTCGATCGGAGATTACACC
>Ga0134128_10009693_pt1 | contig 11553 bp, 7 predicted proteins | sample KB31754_FD_96462 | JGI IMG/M metagenome (GOLD analysis project Ga0134128, IMG submission 96462) | Terrestrial soil microbial communities with excess Nitrogen fertilizer from Kellogg Biological Station, Michigan, USA - KB3-175-4 | ecosystem: Environmental > Terrestrial > Soil > Unclassified ...
ATCCGAAATTGTTGGAGACCTACGAGAAATTGGGAATTCCTCTGCGTGAACGCGAGCGATTGGCGGGTGTCGCGGTGGACGCGGTGTTTGATAGCGTCTCCGTGGGCACCACGTATCGCGACACGCTCGCCAAACAGGGCATCATTTTCTGCTCCATGAGCGAAGCGGTGCGGGAACATCCCGAGCTCGTGCGCGAATATCTCGGCATGGTCGTGCCGCACACGGATAATTTTTACGCGGCGCTGAACTCCGCGGTCTTCACCGACGGCTCGTTCTGCTACATCCCGAAGGGCGTGCGTTGCCCGATGGAGCTCTCGACTTACTTCCGCATCAACGCCGCGAAGTCCGGCCAGTTCGAGCGCACGCTCATCGTCGCCGACGAAGGCGCGCAAGTGAGTTACCTCGAAGGTTGCACGGCGCCGATGCGCGACGAGAATCAATTGCACGCGGCGGTCGTCGAACTCGTCGCGCTCGACAACGCGGAAATCAAATATTCCACCGTGCAAAACTGGTATCCCGGCGATGCCCAGGGAAAAGGGGGCATTTACAATTTCGTGACCAAACGCGGTCTCTGCCGCGGGCGGAAATCGAAGATTTGCTGGACCCAGGTTGAAACTGGCTCGGCCATTACCTGGAAATATCCGAGCTGCATTTTGCAGGGCGACTATTCCGTGGGCGAATTTTATTCGGTCGCGGTCGTGAACAACTTCCAGCAAGCCGACACCGGCACCAAGATGGTGCACATCGGCAAAAACACGAAGAGCACGATTGTCTCGAAAGGGATTTCGGCGGGACGCGGCCAGAACAGTTATCGCGGCCTGGTCAAAGTCCAGAAGACTGCCGCCAACGCGCGCAATTTCTCGCAGTGCGATTCCATGCTCATCGGCGATCGTTGCGGCGCGCACACGTTCCCTTACATCGAAGTGAAAAACACGACGGCGTCCGTTGAGCACGAAGCGACCACTTCAAAAATTGGTGAAGACCAAATCTTTTACTGCAACCAGCGCGGACTTTCCACGCAGGACGCCGTGAACATGATCGTGAACGGCTTTTGCAAGGAAGTCTTCAAGGAACTCCCCATGGAATTCGCCGTCGAAGCACAAAAGCTCCTCGGCGTGAGCTTGGAAGGAAGCGTAGGATAACTTAACCGCAGATAGACGCAGATTCACGCAGATGAACCGTGAGTCTGCTCTTGTTTTTTATCTGCGTCCATCTGCGTTCATCTGCGGTTGAAAAAGAATTAGAAAATGAGCAGAACGGCAAAGAACCGAAAGATTATTGAAAAGCGACAAATCGCGGCCGCTCTCCGCAAAGGAAGAAATGATGTGAGAGCCGGTCGCACGAAATCTCACGCAGAGGTCGAAAAAATGTTCGAAGCGTGGTTTGGAAGATAAGTCTATTTCTCTTATCCGTGAAATCCGCGTCATCCGCGGTTAAAAATAAAATTTTAGAAAATGAGCAAACCTATTCTTGAAATCAAAGACCTTCACGCGGGCGTGGAGGGAAAGCAAATCCTCAAAGGCGTCAGCCTGACCATCAACCCCGGCGAAGTCCACGCCGTCATGGGTCCGAACGGCAGCGGCAAAAGCACGCTCGCGGCGGTGCTCGCCGGCCGCGATGGCTACGACATCACCGGCGGTGAAGTGATTTACAATGGCGACGACCTGCTCGACCTCGATCCCGAGGAGCGCGCGCGCGAGGGATTATTCCTTGCGTTCCAATACCCTGTCGAAATCCCCGGCGTCAACAGCACCTATTTCCTCAAAGCCGCGCTTAACGAAATCCGCAAAGCCAAAGGCCAGCCCGAGCTCGACGCCATGGAATTCCTCGCGCTCGTGAAGGACAAAATGAAGCTGCTGGAACTGAAGGACGATTTGCTCAAGCGCTCCGTGAACGAAGGCTTCTCCGGCGGCGAAAAGAAACGCGCCGAAATCTTCCAGATGGCCGTGCTCGAACCCAAGCTCGCGATTCTCGACGAAACCGATTCCGGCCTGGACATCGACGCGCTCAAGATTGTCTCGCACGGTGTGAACAAATTGAAACGCGCCGATAACGCGCAACTGGTCATCACGCATTATCAACGCCTCTTGAATTACATCGTGCCGGACTTCGTGCACGTGCTCGTGGATGGCCGCATTGTGAAGTCGGGAGACAAAAAGCTCGCGCTTGAACTCGAGGCCAAAGGCTACGACTGGATCATCAACCATCCGGTGGCGGCGTAAATAATTGTTTGCTTGCAGTGGCGGTTCCGCCTTGGCGGGACCGCCGTTTTTTTGTGAGGCGCGCGGCACGCGCCGAGCCGGGGACCGCCGGCATCCCGCCGGCAAGACGATACTGATCCCCGAAATAGATTTCCGGATAGACTCGTGAGTGACCGACGCTGGATTGAGTACGAAACCCTAGAATCTTCTAAAGCTGAGACAAAGTTTCACCCTCTCCCCGAGGGAGAGGGCAGGGGTGAGGGGAAAGTGACGCCACAATTCAAACTCGTCCTGATTCACCCGGTGATTTTTATCTGGAAATCTGTTGTGGCAATCACTCTAGTTCCTTCCCCTGCCGTTCATAGAAAGCTAAAGCTTGCGACCGCAAAACAGCGCTTCTACGCTGGCTCCAATGCGTCTGATTGATCGTTACCTGCTCCGCGAGTTTCTTTTCTGGTTCGCGGTTTTCTTTGCCGGGTTCCTGATGATCTGGATCGCATTCGATCTCGGCCTCGACCTGCATCGCTTCCAGCAGGCCCACATGCGCGGCAAGGACGTCGTCCAATATTATTTCTACGAAATTCCCGAATTCGTCCCCATCGCGCTGCCGGTCGCCATCCTCCTCGCCACGCTCTACGTCGTCACCAACCACGCGCGCTACAATGAAATCACCGCCATCCGCGCCGCCGGCGTCAGTCTCTTGCGCTTGTGCCTGCCGTATTTCCTGGCAGGACTTTTCCTGAGCGCCCTATTGTTTGCCTTCAACGAATACTTCGCCCCGCAAGCCGGGGACATGGCCGATGAAATCTTGGTTCGGCGCGACCCGACGATCAAAGCCCAGCATTACCTGACGCCGGATTTTGTTTTCGTCAGCTACAAAACCAGCGGGAAGCCTCACATCTGGACTGCCGCCGTTTACAACTCCCAAACGCATGAAATGACCACGCCCTTGATCAAATGGCCCACATCAAACGGCATGGACATTTCCATCACCGCCAACAAGGCCAACTGGACCAATAACGTTTGGGTGTTGACCGGCAATGTGGATAAAAAAATGGGCACCGTAACGCGATTATTGGTCACCAACCGCCTCGCATTACCCGAAGTTTCCGAAACGCCTGCCGAAATCCAAAGTGACATCAAGGTCAACAAATATCGCAGCATCACCAGCAAAACCCGCCGCGCGGATATTCCATTGGCGGACATCGTGAATTATCTGCGCTTTCATCCGCACCCGGATCGCAAAATGCGCAACTGGCTGTTCACGAAATTGCACGGACGTTTCGCCGGCCCGTTCGCCTGTCTCGTCGTGGTAATTGTGGCCATCCCATTCTCCGCGCGTTCCGGCCGCCGGAATATTTTCGTCGGCGTCGCCGCCAGCATCTTCATTTTCTTCACCTATTTCGTTTTGCAACAAGTCGGCCTGGCCTTCGGCGAGACCGGCTGGATGCCGCCCTGGCTCGGCGCCTGGTTTCCCAACCTGTTCTTCGGCCTCGGCGGGTTGTATTTGATGTCCCGCGTCCGTTAAGCCCGCGGCTGGTAGGGCGCGTCAGTCCCCTGCGCGCCGTGGTTTCAAATCGAGACGGCGCGCAGGGGACTGACGCGCCCTACCAAGCCTGGCGGTCCCGAGATGTCTTGAGACTTCCGTTTTCCGCTGGTATCAACTCCCCATCGACTCACCAGCGCAATCCGAACTGGAGCAATTGAAACGGCGTTACGAGCGGCTCAGCCTGCTGTATCACGTCGGCAATGTCATCCACTCCACGCTCGACCCGCAGGAAGCGCTGCAACTCATCGTCAACGAAGCCGTGCGCGTCATGCGCGCCACCTCCGGCTCCGTCGTGCTCATCAATCCCACGACCAGCTTCCTCGAAATTCAGGCTGCCAAGGGCCTCCCGGCGAATGCCTCCGAATTGAAATTGCGCGTCGGCGAAGGCATCACCGGCTGGGTCGCGCGCAATGGAAAACCCGCGCGCATCGGCAATGTCTCCAGTGACCCGCGCTATATCATGCTCCAACGCGGCGTGCGCTCCGAGCTCGCCGTGCCGCTGGAAGTGAACGGCGAGGTGCGGGGTGTTTTGAACGTCGATTCCGACAGCGAAAACGCCTTCAGCGCCGACGACCAGGAATTGCTCGAAGCGCTCGCCGTGCAGGCCGCGCGCGTCATTCACAACACCTGGCTCTACGAACAATTGCGCCTCAAAGCGCGCCTGTTCGAAGCCCTCGCCAACGTCAGCCGCATCATCAATTCCACGTTGAACCTCGACGACGCCCTGAAAGTCGTGACCGCCGAGACCTGCGTCTTGATGCGCGCCAAAATGTGCTCGCTCATGATGCTCGATGACGCGCGCGAATGGCTGGATTTGCGCGCCAGTTACGGCGCGAGCGAAGCTTACACCAGCAAGCCGCGCTTGAGCGTGGCCGAAAGCCTCTTGGGCGTGGTCACGCGGCGCAAAAAGCCGTTGCAAGTCGAAAACGTCCAGATTTCCACGCGCTATCAGAATGTCGAAGTCGCCCGGCGCGATGGCTTGGTTTCGCTGTTGAGCGTGCCGCTGCTCTTCGCCGGCGAGTCCATCGGCACACTGAGCGTTTACACCGGCGAACCATATAATTTTTCCAACGAGGAAATCCGCATCCTCTCCGCGCTCGCCGAACTTTCCGCCATCGCCATTGAAAAAGCCCGGCTCTACGAGCGCATCGTCGACGTCGAAGAACAGTTGCGCCAGAACGAAAAGCTTTCCGCGCTCGGCCTGCTCGCCGCCGAAGTCGCGCACGAAATCCGCAATCCGCTGACCGTGATGAAGATGCTCTATCACTCGCTGGATTTGAAATTCCCCGAGGGCGATCCGCGCAACAAGGACAACCGCATCATCCGCGAAAAAATTGATCACCTGAACAAGATCGTGGAGCAAATTCTCGCCTTTGCGCGCACCAGCGAACCGCGCCTGGCACCCGTGAATTTAAATCAGTTGCTGGATGAACTCGGTCTGCTCGTTCGGCACAAGCTCAAGAATCAAAATGTCGTCTGGAAAACCAAACTGCAGCCCAACCTGCCGCCCGTCTCCGGCGACGCCACCCAACTCGAGCAAGCGTTTCTCAATCTCATTCTCAACGCCGCCGAAGCCATGCCCACTGGCGGCACGCTGACCATCACCGCCAAAGCCACCTCGACCAGCCGCGCCGGCGCTCGCTCGCCTCTCGTCATGGTGGAGTTCCGCGACACCGGCGAAGGCATGACCGAAGAGCAACAACAACGCGCGTTCACCTCGCTGTTGAGCACCACCAAGCGCACCGGCACCGGCCTCGGTCTCGCGATTGTGCATCGCATCGTCGAAGCGCATCACGGCAAACTCACCCTCCGCTCCAAGCGCGGCGAAGGCACCGTCATCCGCGTCATGCTGCCGTTGTAACCCACCCGATCGCATTTGTTGGAATAAATTTCCAAAGAGACATGCGAGCGAAGGGAACTCTTGCGCTGGATTGAATCACAATCAACCGGCGGACCCGAATCGTGACAAAGCTTCACCCTCTCCCCCAAGAGGGAGGGCGGGGGGTGAGGGGGAAGGGCACGCCAGAAATCCATAGCTTCCGAACTGGCGTGTCTCTTTCATCTGAATACGCATTTGGTAAGCACCCTGCTCCCATTCCCACTCGCCAAAAAGCGCAAAGAAATTTACATTCCTCACATGGCAGCCACACGACATTGCTGGAAATGCGGGCGCGAATACACCCTGGCCGGCACACCCGGCCGCTCCGAATCGTGCATTTGCGGCGCCGACCTGAAGGTCTGCAAAAATTGCGTCAGCTACGATCGCACGGTCGCCCACCAATGCCGCGATCGCCGCGCCGAACCGGTCGATGAAAAACACGTGGCCAATTATTGCGAATATTTCGAAATGATCCGCCGCGAGTATGTGCCGCCAGCCAAGGACGCTGCCGACGTTTCCCGCGAATCCAAAGCGCGGGATGCTTTCAAGAATTTGTTCGGAGATTAAACGCGGTCCGCCTTCAACAACTCGATAATTTCCAAATTCAACTTTCCTCCCGAGCGCGACTCCGAATTCACGCAACACGCAACACGCCCCCGACACTCAGTTGACGCGTCCATGGTAAATTGCTAGTACTGGTGTATGGCTGACAAAGCAGTCGATTCGATCAGCCCATGGTTCCTGGCCGCCGAGGAACTGGGGGAGTATATCGGCATCCGTTTCGGACGGATTGCGCCGGGCGCTTCCAAACCCGAATGGATTTTTCTCCGGCATTCTGAAACCGACGGCATCGGCGGGTTCGCGGAATTATTGCGGCAACGCGGCGCCACGCTCGATCGCCTGCCGCAACTCAAACATCCCTATCCGCCCTCAAGCCTGGCTGCGGCGAAGTTGCTGCCCAAATTCATGAAGCCCCGGCAGCGCATCAAATTGCGTCCGCTCGAAGGCCAGACCAAGGTCAGCACCAGCAAGGAGCCGCCGCAAGCCGTGGCGTGGCACGCGTTCGACGAGCCCACCACCATGGCCATTCGCCGCGTCTGCCGCCGGGCGGGATTCACGGTGAATTCGTTTTTGATCAAACATCTCACCAAAGCCATCCGGCCGTTTCTCGAAGACGAATCCTCGATTGTGCCGTGGATGATTCCCGTGAACATGCGCGGCAAGGTCTGCCTGAATCGCGACGCGGATAATCATTCGAGCTACGTCGGCATTAAAGTGCGCTCGTATGAAACCGTGCACGATATCCACAAACAAATTTACGCCGCGCTGGGCAAAGGCGAGCACTGGTCCAATTGGCAGGTCTATAAGCTCTCCAAGGTCACCAACAATGGCATCCGGAAATTTCTGATCGCAAAGGAACTGGCGATGTCCGAATGGAATTTCGGCGGATTTTCCAACCTGGGCGATTGGGATGCCGAAAAGAAAATCACCGCGCCGGATTGCCTTGGCGACTGGCTGTTTTGTCCGCCGGTATTGCGCTGCCAACTGGTGGGCGCCGGCTGCGTCACCTTCCAGAACCGCCTCACGCTGACGATCCATCTTCATCCGGAGTTGACGATCAACTCAGAAGTGCCCGAAGCGTGGGTGGAAAATTGGGTGCGCGAAATCGAATTGGACGTGAGCAGCCTGTCGTCAAAGAGCACGGTCGCGAATGCGGCTTAGCAGAACCAACTCAAAAAAATTCCACAGAAGGAAACAAAGATAACCAAGACCCGGTGAGGAAAGCTTCCTTTCCTTTGTTTCCATCTGTTCAATTGTCCTGGATGGTTGTTGAATGGCCCCAGAAAAACAAAAACGCAGAGAGGCGTTTCTTTGCACTCTCTGCGTTCGCTGCGGCTAAACTTGTTTGCTCTAAAACTTAAACGTCGCGGCCAAATCAAACGCATTGTTGAACGTGTGATAATGCCCGTTCGCCGTTTCAGCCGTGCCGAACTGAACATTCCCCGTCACATCGCGGTCGCCGTAGGCGAAGTGATACGCCGCCGTCCAATCCCAGCGATGTCCATGATGCCCAAAGCCCACACTGCCGAGGTGCAGCACGGAGTCCGGCACGATCGGATTGAAGTTTTTGTTCGGGCTGGAATTTTCGCTGTAAATATATCCCGTGCTCACGTAGTAACCCTTGCCGAGCTGCCGCGTCACGCCGAATTCATACATGAAACTGGATTTGTAATTGAACACAAACGGAACGTTCCCGACCGACGTGCCGCGAAACACCACGGTGTTGAGCGTGTCCCAATCGGTCCAGTCGATGTCCGCTTCGAGATTCCAGTTTTTCGTCGGACGATACGAAATACCGCCGGCAACGAACTGCGGGAATTGCGCGGTCGCCTGCGTCGAGGACGGCCCGGGCAACGGCGGCGTGGGCCGCGTTCCCGAATTGCCTTTGTAAGTCATCTGCGAGGCCGAGTGATAATTCACACCGAACGCCACTTGATCAATCGGCTGCCACCGCGCGCCGGCGTTGAAACCAAAGCCGGTGCCGTTGCCGCTGAAATGGAACTGCCCGCCCGGCACGCCGTAAATACCGCGGTCCAGTTGCGCCGTCGAATAATTGATGTCGGGACCGATGGCGAGCGAGAGCTTGTCATTCACGCGCCAGGCGACTACAGGATTGATGTCCACGTAGAGGATCTGGCCTTTTTCAGCCAGGCTGGTGAACGGCGTGTTCTTGCCCCAATCCAGCGAAAGGCCGAACGGCGTATAAACACCGAGACCGAACGCGAGCGGCAGATTGGTCGGTGCGTAGACGTAATACAAACTCGGCACCGGCTGAAACGAGGAATCCGTGTGCGCTTGGACGCCGTTGGCGCGATAGTCCGTGTTGGCGGAAATCATGTACAGGTTGACGCGGGCGTTGTTGCCCTCGAGTTGCGTGATGCCGGCCGGGTTATAGTAAATGGCGGACGGATTATCGGCGGTGGCCACGAAAGCGTTGCCGCGCGCGATGCCATCCGGGTCCTGATTTGGGTCGCGCAATCCGACACCGCTGGCGCTGGCGCACCAGAGCAGCACGAGCGTGAGGGTGGGCAAACTTTTGCCCGCCGCCCGGCAAGAAATTAGGGTTTTCAAGCTGTCAGTTACGTTTTTCATGTTTTTAGTCAGGTTGCGCCCGGAATGTTTTGCCTGAAACCAGCCAAAGAAATGTGACAATGTCTCGCGACGAGACAAGGCTCACAGGGAAACGACCGGTTTTCAAGCGTTCTACCGAGGGCAATCCGCTGCCGCCGGGTGCATTTGAGCGCTGTACGATGTTCAGCAACACTGGTGCCAGCGCGCAATTTTGGCGTCAACTACACTTTGGCCGGCGCGTGATTTACTTTGTCCGTTGGCGCGGAAAATGGTATCAAGGTCATGCGCGAAAAGGCCTTTCGCATTACCTGAATCGAATTTGCATGGCTACCAATAACGGCAACGGAACTCACGCCGCCAACGGCGAACTGAAAGACAGCATCGTGCTCGGCAACACCAGCCAGGGGGCGGAAATTCATGCCAGCCTCGTGCGGCTGACGCGCTACTCCGCGGTGTTCGAGGTCTACAATCCGGCGCTGGTCCTGCGGACCTCGGAGGTGCTCGACAATTTCAAAATCGTCGTGCGCGAGCGGGTCATTTATTCCGGCCGGGCCGTGGTGCGAACTCTTTTGAACGCGGGGCTGACGTTGATTTGCGAGGTGAACTTAAATGAAGGCGGGTGGCGGGACGTGGCATTCAGCCCGGAAATGCTCGCCAACGGCAAACTTCGCGAGGAGTTTCGCCAATTCCTGGACGAATGGCAGCGCCTCTACAAAGTCGCTCCGGAATACAAGCTGATTATCTCCGATATGCAGAGTTTTCTGGCCAACATGAGACCCTGGCTTGAACAAGTGGAACTCAGCATTCGCTCGGCGCCGTCCGGAGACCGGCTAACCCTGGAACAGAACATCACCGAAGAACTGGCGGAGCCGATTATTCCCTGTGTGGACGCGCTGTTTGAAAGATTCGAAGCCGTGGCGGAAACCATCGAGGAGGACCTGGTTCCCGCCCATTACAGCTTCATGCGGCGACAGCTTCACCCGTTTGTTCTCAGCGCGCCATTTGCCTATCGCACGTATACAAAACCGTTGGGGTACGCGGGCGATTATGAAATGGTCAATATGATGGCGCGCAATACTCCCGAGGGCGGTTCCTTGTTCGCGAGAGTTGTGAATGCATGGTTTGTGCGCCAGCCTCCCGCTCAAGCGCACCGCAATCGAATCGACTACTTGATACAAATGCTGACACGGGAATCCGCCCGGGCGCTGCGGACCGGACATTCCGCCCGCATCATGAATGTGGGTTGCGGTCCAGCTCAGGAAGTGCAGCGGTTCCTGTCCGAAAGTCCGCTCAGCCGGAAGACCAGTTTCACGCTGCTGGATTTTAACGAAGAAACAATCCAGTACACCCGCGCGCAACTGGAGAATATAAAACGCCAGCATTCGCCTGAAACCAACATCGAATATACAAAAAAATCGGTCCATCATATTTTGAAGGAATCCGGGAAAACCGTGGTGTCTTCGCGGGAGAAACAATATGACTGCGTCTATTGCGCCGGCCTGTTTGATTATTTGTCCGACCAGGTTTGCCATCGCCTGTTGAACATCATGTATGAGTGGCTGGCTCCCGGCGGGTTGCTCGTGGTCACCAACGTCGAACCGTCGAATCCGCTTCGCAATGGGATGGATCACCTCCTGGATTGGCACCTGATTTATCGCACCGGCCCCCACCTGCGGAAACTCGCCCCGGACAAAGCGCACCCCGACGACTGCCGCATTCAGGCCGATGTCACGGGCGTCAATGTGTTCCTCGAAGTCCGAAAACCGGTAAATGCCTAGTCCACGCACATCCGACCAGGCCGACTTCAACGCCGCGTTTCTCGCGAACGAGCAACAAGAGCGCCTCAACACCGGGAAGGTCGCCTCGGCTCTGGTTGTGTTTTTAATGCCGGCGGGTTTTGTCCTGGATCGGTTCGTCTATTGGGAATTCAGAACGCCCTTTTTGCTCCTGCGGATCTTGTGTTCGCTTTTGGCCGCTGTTCTTTGGTTTCTGCATGGAACAGCCTTTGGGCGGAAGCATTACAAGTCCCTTGGACTCCCGATCGCCTTGCTGCCCGCTTTTTTTATCGCGCTCATGATTTATATGACTGACGGCCCGGTTTCACCCTACTACGCCGGGCTGAACCTGGTGCTTCTCGCGGTAAGCGTCGTGGTGCACTGGACGGTCCGCGAATCGCTCATTGCCGTTGGCGGAGTGCTGCTCATGTACTCCGTCGCGTGCCTGCGTGGCACGAAGGAGCAGTTGCCGATTATTTTCAACAACTATTATTTTCTCCTGCTCACCGGCATCATCGTGGTCACCGGCAATCATTTCTTTAATCGCCTCCGTTTCCGCGAATTCGCCTTCCGCTACGAACTCGATAAAAACAAAAAAGCGCTCGAAGAGAGCAATCAAAAGCTCGTCGAGCTCGACCAGATCAAAAACCGCTTCTTCGCCAACATCAGCCACGAACTGCGCACGCCGCTCACCTTGTTGCTCGCGCCGCTCGAAACGCTGATGCAAAAGTTCAACCGCACGCTGGACGCGGACACGCGCGAAGTGCTCACCACCATGCACTCGAACGGGATGCGGCTCCTAAAACTCATCAACGATTTGCTCGACCTCGTCCGCCTCGAATCCGGCCGCTTGGAAGTGAAGCACGAATCCTTGAACGTGGTCGATTTCGTGAAAGGCCTCGCCAGCGCCGCGCGCCAGGTCGCGGACGACAAACGGCTGCGCCTCGAAACCATTGTCGATCCGGAGCTCGGCTCCGTCATCGCCGATCGCGACAAATTGGAAAAAATTCTTTTGAA
>Ga0134128_10009695_pt1 | contig 11551 bp, 9 predicted proteins | sample KB31754_FD_96462 | JGI IMG/M metagenome (GOLD analysis project Ga0134128, IMG submission 96462) | Terrestrial soil microbial communities with excess Nitrogen fertilizer from Kellogg Biological Station, Michigan, USA - KB3-175-4 | ecosystem: Environmental > Terrestrial > Soil > Unclassified ...
GCGGCCGGACTTTGAATTTGCCGAGCAGCGCGCCGCCCGCGTGCAAGGCTGGCACCGCGCGCTCAAGATGTGGAGCCGCGTCAACCGCGGCACGCCCGAGTGCCCGGGCCTCGTGTTTGCGCTGCTCTCGGGCGGCAGCTGCCAGGGTGTGGCGTTCCGCGTGCGCCGGCGCGAGGCGGCGGATGTGCTGGCCACCCTGTGGCTGCGCGAGATGCCAAACGCCGTCTACGACCCGCGCTGGCTGCACTGCCGCACGCCCCAGGGTCCGATCAGGTCGCTGGCCTTCACGCTGTCGCGCCGCAGCCCAAGCTTTACCGGCGAGCTCACGCCCGCGCAGTACCGGCAGGTTTTCACCCAGTCGTGCGGACGCTACGGCACGACCCACGACTACGCGCACCAGACCTTGCGCAGCCTGCGCGCGCAGGGCATCCACGACCGGGCGCTGGCGCGGCTGCTGGAGTTGGCCGAAAGCAAGGCGCCTGCCCGCAGATGAGCCCGACGTCGCAGGGGGCCCATCCAACTGGCAACACGAGCCGATCGCGCATCCGCCGCTGTCGGCGGTCGAAGTCTGCAGTGCCGCCAAGTCGCCCTCAGGAGCCGCCAAGGTAAATCCGCTGGACGCGAGCGTCACTCGACAACTGGTCCGCCGATCCGCTCAACACGACGCAACCGTTTTCCAGCACGTACCCATCGCTCGACACCCGCAGCGCTGCGCGCGCGTTCTGCTCAACCAGCAACACCGACAGTCCGTCGCCGCGCAGCCGCCCGATTTCCGCCAGGATCTCCCGAACGATCAACGGCGCCAGACCCAGACTCGGTTCATCGAGCATCAACAGGCGCGGACGGCTCATCAACGCCCGGCTGAGTGCGAGCATCTGGCGCTCGCCGCCAGAGAGCGTGTCGGCACGCTGACGCCGACGCTCTGCCAGGCGCGGAAAGCGTGCGTAGGCATCTTCAAGCCGCATTCTGAGCACCGACCTGGACAGTTTTCTGGCGTGTGCACCAAGGATCAAATTGTCGAGCACCGTCATGTCGCCGAACAGTTCACGCTGCTCGGGCACCAGGCAAAGACCCAATTCAAGACGCGCTTCGACATCGAAGCGACGCAGATCGATGCCGTCGAAGTACACGTCGCCTCGCGCGGGCAGCAACCCCATCAAAGCACATAGCAGTGTGGTCTTGCCCGCACCATTGGGACCAATGACGGAGCTGATATGGCCCTCCGGCACCGATAGCGATACGCCGCGCACCGCTTCCACCTGCCCGTAGGCCACATGCAGATCGCGAACCTGCAACAGCGCACTCATGCGTCGCTCCCGAGATATGCAGCCTGAACCTGCGGATCCGCGCGCACTTCGTCGGGGCGTCCTTCGCAAATCTTGCTGCCGAAGTTCAAGACAACCAGCCGATCGACGAGATTCATGACGAACTCCATGTCGTGTTCAACGATCAGCACAGTCATGCCTTCGGCGCGCAACGTGTCGAGCAGACTGATCAGCCCCTCCTTCTCGACCAGGCGCAACCCTGCGGCGGGCTCATCCAGCACGATCAGCACCGGATCGGCAGCCAGGGCGCGTGCAATCTCGAGCAGGCGCTGCGTGCCCAGCGGCAGACTGCCGGCCAGGTCATGGGCGCGGTCCGCGAGGCCAATCCGCTCGAGCTGACGCATCGCCTCACCAGCGATGCGCGCCTCTTCGTCCCGGTCGAGACGCAGACCGCCGCGCGCCAATCCGCACTGACTGCGGGCATGGGCGCCCAGCGCAACGTTCTCCAGCAGCGTCATGTTCGATCGCAGTTTCACGTGCTGAAACGTGCGCGCGATGCCGCGCAAGGCGATCTCGCGTTGCGGCAATCCGGCAATGGGAGCATCGAGGAATCGCACCTTGCCGTCCGTCAGCGGTAACGCGCCCGTGATCAGATTGAACAGTGTCGACTTGCCGGCGCCGTTCGGGCCGATCAGGCCGACGATCTCGCCCGCACGCACGTCAAAACTCACGCGGTCGACGGCCGTCAAGCCGCCGAAGCGCCTGACGACGCCGTCAATGCTAAGAAGCAGGCTTCCACGCGCCGGCAGCTCGCGCCGAGGTAGCGCCAGCTCCGCGGCCGCCGGCATGGGTCGTTGCGTGCGCACCTGCCCAAGCAGGCGCTTGAGGGGTCGACCGAGGCCGCGGGGGACACGCTGCAATATCAGCAGGAAAATCAGCGCGAAGATCAGCGAACTGATTTCGGAGCCGCGACCGCTGATTCGCGGCATCACGTCCTTCAGCAGATCGTCGAGGCCCATGAATACCGCCGAACCCAGAAAAGCACCGGCGAGCTGGCTCGTTCCGCCAACGACCATCATGAACATGTACTCGATGCTGGCGTGCAGCGAGAAAGGGGTTGGGCTCACGAAGCGATAGGCGTGGGCGTAGAGCCAGCCGGCCACGGCTGCGTAGGCAGCCGCGAGAACGAAGAGCGTCAACCGCACGCGATAGGCGTCCGCGCCCAGGCTGGCCAGCAGGACCTCGCCGCCACGCAGAGCGCGCATCATCCGGCCGGAACGCGAGCGCAGCAGGTTGACGGCAAACCAGCCTCCGCCGAGCACCAGCAGCCAGATCAACGGAAACATGCTGCGGTCCTGGTCGAGTGACCAGGCACCGAGGTGGATGGGCGGAATGTTCCCCAAGCCGGAGTGGCTGCCCAGCGCATCGATGTTGCCAAACAGCAGCGGCAATGCAAGCCCCCATGCGATCGTGCTGAGCGGCAGGTAGTGCCCGCCAAGCCGCATCGTCATCGCACCGATCAACCAGGCGCAACTGCAGGTCAGCAGCAGTGCAAAGGCCAGACCAAGCCACGGCGAGACGGCCTGGGTTGTCGTCAACCAGGCCGTCGCATAGGCGGCGATGCCGACGAAGGCGGCCTGCCCAAAGGATATTGCACCCCCGACGCCGGAAACCAGAACCAATCCCAGGACGACGAGCGTGGCCAGCCCAATGTCGTTGAGCAAAACGACGGCGAACTTCCCCAGCAGTTGAGGTGCCGCGGCAATGATCGCCAAAGCGAGGAGCAGACCGCCCGCCGTCCGGACCCGTGAGTTCATACCTCGTCCTCTTCTGCCTCGTCGGCATGTGTCGTGAGACCGGAGCGCAGGATGAGCACCGGGATCAGCAGGCCGAACACGATGACCTCCTTCAGGCCGCCGCTCCAGAATGAAGCAAAGCTTTCGACCAGACCGACGGCCACCGCCCCCAGTGCCGTCAGCGGATAGCTGATTAAGCCGCCGATAATCGCCGCCACAAATGCCTTGAGTCCCAGCATCAGTCCGCTGTCGTAATAGATGGTGGTCACTGGCGAGATCAGCACGCCAACGATGCCTGCGAGCAGCGCCGCGACCGTATGTGCGACCAGCGCCGTGTGCCTCGGCCGGATGCCCACGAGGCGTGCACCGGTGCGATTGGACGCGGTCGCACGAAGCACTTTGCCAAGTCGCGTACGCTCGAAGCCGACATAGAACGCCGCGGCAAGCAAGAACGCCGCGGCAATGGTCAGCAGAACCTGATGGTTGATCGAGAATCCCTCGGACAGCACCCATGCGCCGTCCAGAGAAGCCTTCGTGCGGATACCCTCCGGCCCGAACCAAAGCAACCCGAGCCCCGAGAGCAGGAAGTGCAAGACGAGCGCGGCGATGAGAAGCGTGAGCACCGAGGCATGGGCGATCGGCTGCAGTGCCACGCGGTTGATCAGCGGCCCCAGCGGAACCGCGAGCAGCACGGCCGCGATCACGCGCAATCCCTCGGGGCCATGGCTCGTCGCCCAGCCGGCGAGCGCGCAGGCCAGCAGTGGCGCAAGACCCCAGATCAGCAGCGTGGCTGGCAGGCGCCGCCAGGCTCGATCACGCCGCAGCTCCACCAGTTCCATGATCAGCGCGATCACCGCAAACAGCCCTATCAACATGATCGCCGCCGGCAGCCGGCCCATTTCCATCGCGCCCAGGCTCAGCGCAGCGAAGACCGCGATGTCGCCAAAGGGCACGAAGATGACCCGTGTGACCGAAAAAATCAGCACGAGGCCGAGCCCAGCGATCAGATACACGGCGGAACCGGCAAGGCCGTCAGCTCCCAGAATAAGGGCGATATCTGCATTCATACGCGTCGTCTCCGATCCACGCCGGTTCGAGCTTGGGTCAACGGTAGCTTCAGGGCAGCAGAACCCATTTGGATTGGTCCAGCTTGACGATGACGACCGAATGTTCGTCCGTCCCGTACGGCGTGCCGGGTTGGTAGGTCAGCACACCCTCGGTCGCCGGCAAATCCCTGGTCGCAGCGATCGCGTCGCGCAGTGCCGCACGATAGGCCTGCGTCCCGGGTTCGAGCTTGGCAGGCACCTTGGCTGCCGCCCTGGCGACCACGAGCCAGGCATCGAAGGCATACGCCGAGAACACATCCGACGGCGGCTCGCCATTGACCTCCTGGTAGGCCTTGCGGTAACTGGCGGTGATGGTCTTGCTGGGGTTGCTGTCGGGCAACTGGTCGCCTACGAGCGCCGGCCCGGTTGGAACGATCAGCCCCTGCCCTGCCGCACCGACCAGGCGCACGAATTCAGGTCCGAGCACACCATGGGTGCCATAGATGGCGCCCTTGTAGCCGCGGTCACGCAGTGCGATATACGGAAGGGCTCCCGCCGTGCCCGCCGTGCCACCGAGCACGGCGTCCGGTCGCGCGGCCATGATCTTCAGCACTTGACCGGTAACCGAATTGTCGGAACGCGCATAGCGCTCATTGGCCACAATCTTGATGCCCGCTGCGTCGGCACTTTTCTTCAGGCTCTCGTAGGCCAGGTCACCCCACGAATCGGAAAAGCCGATGTACCCGACCGTCTTGACCCCAGCTCGTTTCATGTGGCCGACGACGGCCGAGATCATCGTCTGAGCGGACTGGGTCGTCGTCTTCGCCCAGTCTGCTGCATCGCCAGTCACGCTGAGCGGCGTGAACGAGACCAGCGGCGTCTTGGCCTCGTGCGCCACTGCTGCGATCGCCATGGCGCCCGGAACGCCGCCGGTTCCGATCAGCACGTCGACATGATCCTGGTCGGTCAGCTTGCGCGCGTTTCGGGCCGAAACCGACGGATCGGAGGCATCGTCCAGCTGAATCACGGTGATCTTGTGGCCGTTGACCGTGTCCTGGAACTTCATGCCGGCCTTGATGCCCTTCGCGTCACTCAGTCCCTGCGCGGCGACCGGGCCCGACAGCGGCAGGATGACCCCGACCTTGAGATCGGCGGCTTGTGCCAGCGCTGCGGCGCTGAGCAGGCCCAGAACAAGCACCGAACGAACGGTTCGAAGGGGGCGGATACGACAAAACATGAGGAGACCTCTTTTCTCAAAAAAACGCAGCAGCGCTGCAGGGGGATCGAGGCTAAGGCCTCGTCGGGGAACGTGACGGCGGTATCACTCCGTCGGAAACCCGCGGCTTCGACGACGGACACCACCATCTCTCGTCGTCATTGATGAGGCAGCTCTCAATGCGGTTGCCTCAACAACTCGCGCAACCAGTCTTGGCATTGCTCCGCAGCTTCCAGCGGCCACTCGACGGCGACGGTCCGATCGAGCTGCCGCACCTCGACGCGAATGTTGCGACCGGACTGCGTCGTACCCACGTTTGTCCGCGCCGGCCGGCCAGAACCCAGCAGTCGCGACCACCAGCCCTTCCGATCGAGTTCCTCTGGCGCTTCGGCTGGGACCGTAGGGAGCGCTGGCGCTGCGGCAGGGTTTGCGGCGGAGGTCATGGCGGACGCGGCACGCGCGGCGTCCAGCCTGCTGGCGGAAGATCCGCCTGTGGCGAACGCCGGAGTTGGTGCGACAGGGATCGATGCTGGAGCGACAGCCGTGCCGATTGGCGAATGGCTTCCTGCCGTGGCGACGGCAGCCGTCGACACGCCGCCCCCCTCGATGCGCGCCTTCAGGTTGGCGCCGAACTCCTCCCACAGCCGGTCAGCCTTGGTCTTCATCACCGAAAGGCCGAAGGTGCCCAGTCGCCCCAGCAGATCCACGCTGACCTTGGTGCGCAATTCGGTGCGGCCGTCGGCCGTGGGCGTGAGAAAGATCTCGCTGCGCTGTTTCAGCGAGCTGGCGACGGATGCATCTTCACCGGTGCCCTCGGCGCACAGGTACCCGGGGGCGCGCTGCTCGACGATGTGCGTGCGCAGCTTGAATTTGGCGGTGATGAAGGAAATCTTCTGGTGCATCACCGCCACGTACTCGGTGGGGCTGACGACCTCGATCGACTTCATGCCGGGCACGGCGCCGGCCATCACCTGCGGGTCCAGCAGCAGCGCCCACACCTGCTCGCGCGGCGCGGACACGGTCAGGGTCTTCTCAATTTCCATGTTTCGTCTCCTTGGCCATCTGGTGCGACGCCTGCAGGATCGATTCCACGATCTGCGTATAGCCGGTACAGCGGCACAGGTTGCCCGACAGGCCGTGACGCACCTCGTCCTGACTGGGCCTGGGGTTGTTCTCGAGCAGATCGCACGCGGCCATGATCATTCCGGGCGTGCAGTAGCCGCATTGCAGGCCGCCGCACTGCATGAAGCTCTGCTGCAGCGGATGCAATTCGTCACCCTGGGCCAGGCCCTCAATGGTCGTGATCGCGCGGCCGTTGGCCTGCACCGCCAGCATCAGGCAGGACTTGATGACCTCTCCGTCGAGCAGCACGGAACAGGCGCCGCAGGTGCCTGTTTCGCAGCCACGCTTGGTGCCGGTCAGCAGCAGATCGTCGCGCAGGAAGTCCGACAGCAACCGGCGCGCCGGCACCTCGGCGCCTTGCACCTCACCGTTCACAGTGCATTCAATACTATGCCTGCTCATGCGCCGACTCCTTCGTCGATGGAAAGACCGAACAGCTCGGCCACCGTGCGGCGCGCCACGGCGCGCACCATCGCGCGGCGGAAGTCCGCGCTACCGCGCAGATCCGACACCGGCTCGATGTCCTGCGCGACGATGGCGGCTGCCTCGGCCGCGACCTCGGGGGTGACGGTGCGACCTTCGAGGAAGGTCTCGGCACGCCGCAGGCGCGTGGCGACGGGCGTGGACGCGCCCACCGCAATGCGAGCATCGCGGCACAACGAGCCCTGGCGGCGCGCCATGAAGGCGACATTGACCAAGGGGCGATGCTCCGCCGCCGTGCGCAGAAAGCGGGAATAGACACCCTGGGCATCGGCTGCAAGCGGTGGAACGCGGATTTCAACCAGTATTTCATCGGGTTCCAGCGCCGTCACGAAGTAGTCGACCAGGAATGCCTCAATCGGCAGCGAGCGCTCGCCGCGGGCACTGCCCAGTACCAAGGTCGCATCCAGCGCCAGCAGGCAACTCGGCGGATCGGTGGACGGATCCGCATAGCAAAGGTTGCCGCCGAGGGTGGCCTGGTTGCGCACCTGTGGATTGGCAATGCGCTCGGCCATGCTGGCCAGCACCGGAACATGCTTGCGTACCAGCGGCGAGCGCGCCACATCGACATGGCGAGCCAGCGCACCGATGCGCAATCCTGCCTTTACATCGAAGTCGATGCCGCGCAGACGATCCAGCGCCGCAAGCGAGACCAGGTGCGTCGGCGCGGCCATACGCTGGCGCATTCCGAGCATTAGCGCGGTGCCGCCGGCGATCAGCCGCACCTCGTCACCAAGATCGGCCAGCATGCGGCTGGCTTCCTCGACGGAACGTGGCTCCAAGTAGTCGAATTCATGCATGACCCACCTCCGTCCGCTGCGCCTTCTGCGCCGCAAGCGCAGCCAGCACCTTTTCCGGCGTGATCGGCAGGTCGAAAAAGCGCACGCCGACCGCGTCGTACACGGCATTGGCGATCGCCGGCGCACCCGGCAGAATGGCGCACTCGCTCGCACCCTTCGCGCCGTACGGGCCATTGGGGTCTCTGGATTCGACGATGCCTGAGCGCAACATGGGCAGCGCCTCCGCGGTGGGCATGGTGTAGTCGGCGAAGTTGCCGTTCATGATGCGACCGTCCTCCAGGTGCAGTTGCTCGTACAGTGTCCAACCCATCGATTGACCGACCGCGCCGTTGCTCTGGCCATGGACCGCTATCGGGTTGAGCGCCCTGCCGCAGTCGTCCGAGACAAAGCTGTCAAGCACGGTCACCTGTCCCGTTTCAGTGTCGACCTCGACTTCCACCGCCTGGGCGGCGAACGAATAGGCCGGCGCGATGTTGCCGTGCAGATCGGCGTCGTGCATCTCGGTCGCGGCGTCCCAAGTGTGGCTGACCTGAATGCCTTCACCGCCATGACGCCAGATGTGCTGACGCGCGATTTCTGCAAAACCGAGGACGCGATCGGTGCCGCACACCCGCACCGTGCCGTCGACCAGCTCGAGATCGGCCACACTGACCTCGAGCGTCGTCGCCGCGGTCGCGAGCAACTTGTCGCGTGCCCCGCGCGCGGCGCCGGCGGCCGCGTTGCCGGCGACGATCGTGACGCGCGAGGCAAACGAGCCGAGGGCAAAGGGAGCGTTGTCGGTGTCCGGCGGCGCCACGTACACGCGCGACAGCGGCAACGTGAGCTCATGGGCCACGATCTGGGTCAGCATCGTCGTCGCGCCCTGCCCCATGTCGCACTCGCCGCTGAGAACGGCCGCTTGGCCGTCTTCGTTGATCCGCACCACCGCGGTCGAACCATCCCAGTTGCCCATCGTCCGATTGCCGCTGACGTGCATCGCGGCAGCCATGCCGACGCCGCGGCGCTTCAGGCCGCCGGCCGGGCTCCGCTGTCGGCCACGCTTATCGTGCCAGCCGATCGCCTGCGTGCACTGGTCGATGCAATCCTTCAGGCCGACACTTCCCATCTTCCATCCGTGCACGCTCACATCGCCGGTCTCGACGCCATTGCGCTTGTGCACTTCCACCGGATCGAGCCCCAATTGCACGGCCATGGCATCGATGTGACTGTTCAGTGCAAACAGCATCTGCTGGCCGCCAAAGCCTCGAAAGGCGCCATGCGGCGGCGTATTCGTGTAGACGAGCTTTGCGTCGCAGCGCACGTTCTTCAATCGATGCATGTTGTCGCTGCGCATCGCACTCACATGCATGACCTCGCCCGACAGACCCGCATAGGCGCCGCAGTCGGCGACGATGCGAACATCCTTCGCGACGATCCGGCCGTCGCGTGTCATTCCCAGCTTGAGCCAGATGCGCTCGGGCACGCTCGTGCAGGCGGCCAGGAAATCCTCCAGACGGTTGTTGACGAGACGCACCGCACGCCCGGTGCGCAGCGCCAGCAGGCCGGCAATGAGCTGGTTGTCGTCCTCGACGATCTTGCCGCCGAAAGCGCCGCCGGTCGCGGCCTGTATGACTCGAATGCTCGACACCGGACGCTCCAACGCTGCAGCGAGCCGCGCACGTGCGAGGAACACCGACTGAGTCGAGGTCACCATGACCAGCCTCCCCTCCGGGTCGACCGAGGCCAGTGAAGCCATCGGCTCCATGTAGCCCGGATACTGCGCACGGGTACTGTAGGTCGCCTCGTGCACAAGGTCGGCCTGCGCCAGCCCCGCATCGACGTCGCCGCACTCGAACCGGATCTCGTGCGCGATATTGCCGCGGCCCGGGTGCACGCCTGGCGCCTCTTCGTCGATCGCCTCGTCGGGCGTCAGGATCGCGGGAAGCTCTTCGTACTCGACGACGATCCGATCCAGCGCGTCGCGGGCGATCTCTTCGCTCACCGCGGCCACGGCGGCGACCTCCTCGCCAGCGAAGCGGACCTCGCCTTCGGCCAGGATGCGCCGCTCCTTGTGGCTGACGCCCCAGAGGGCACGCGGCGCATCGGCGCCCGTCAATACCGCTTTCACGCCCGGCAAAGCACGCGCTGCCGACGTATCGATGCGCAGGATGCGCGCATGCGGATACGGGCTGCGCAGCACCTTCGCGTGCAGCATGCCCGGCAGCTTGGCGTCGCCGGCATAGACTGCGCGCCCCAGCACCTTCGCACGCGCGGTAACCTGCGGAACGTCCGTGCCGAGCACGGCAGAACCAGACGAAGTGGAAGTGTCAGATTCAGATGTCATGACGGATCTCGCTGTCGGATGGACCGGACTCCTGGCAGATGCCATCCGATCTGTCGGCGCCATGGCTTCGCCAGGTGCGGACCGCAGTGGCACCGGCCGCAATCGGTCCAGCCGCTGCCGTCGGACCAGGCAGCGTCACTGTCATCGTCGAAGCCATGAAGTGACTTGAGGGATTTCGCAAAGCAGGCTTGCGGACCAAATCCGGATAATCCGGCGTGCCCCACGCCGGTTCGTTCGCACCTCGACGCTCGGCCCGCAGCCAGGGTGCGGCAAACCTGGGCGCAGCCGCAGCCGGATGGAAGCAGAATACGTTTAATTGATTCATATATGAAACGTAAAATCTTTAGTGGAACGAATCGAATCTTATGTTGATAGTTGATCAATCAACAGATAGTATTTACCGATTGATATTTAAAATTAATGTGATAAGAGAAATTTTTTGACACCCTATGACAATCACTCTCATGGCCGATGCCGCTCCGACCACGCCCTGGACCGAAGTCGACGAAAAAGGCTCGAGCCTCACCGTCGACGCCTTTCTCACGACCCTGATGAGCCAGGTCGGCAATGCACTGCGGCGCACGCTGACCGTGCCCTACGCGGAGCAGTTCGGATTGACGGTTTCCGAATGGCGAGTGCTGTCCTTGGTTGCACACGCCGGACGCATCGCGTTCGGCGAGCTCGTGATCCAGTCCACGTCCGACAAGGCCCTGGTCAGCCGCACACTCCGATTGCTGGAAAGCCGCGGCCTGGTGCGCCTCGAACCCGAACACGACAAGCCACGCACGAAGCTATGGTGCGCCATCACGCCGCAGGGTGAATTGCTGCACTCCGAGGTCATTCCGGTTGCCCGAGCGCGTCAGGCGGCAGCCATACGCGCGCTTGCGCCCGAAGAGCGCGACGCGATGTATCGCGCCCTGGTACATCTGCGCGACTATTGTCAGCAGGACGAAAAGCCATTGGCTCCTGCCGGCGATTCGGACGGGAGCGGCCTTTGAACTGAGCTGACCGTGCTGCTCAGTGCGAGCGCTGCGCCAGCGTCTCGGCCCGCGCCAGGTCGTCCAGCGTGTCGATGTCGGTCACGCAGCCAATGTCGTTGACTATCAATTCAATAGCGGTATGTGTACGTACCACGGGGGCTGCGCCCTGATTTCCCTTCAAAGCCAGCAGTGCCGGGCCGCACGCGGCGCCAAACCCCACCGGATGGCCCCGGCCGCCCTGATATACCGGCACCACGACGTCCTGGCCCTGCAGCGCCACTGCCACCTGTTGCAGCGTCGCCGCCCGAATCAGCGGCAAATCCGCCGGCAGAATCAGCCAGCCCGCCGCATCCTGCGTGGCGCGCACGGCAGCGGCAATCGAGTCGCCCATACCGGGGTGGCCCGCGTCCTCCAAGTGCCAGGGCAGGCCGCTGGCGCGCACCGCGTCCAGCGTGTGCTCCAGCACGGGTTTACCGGCCAGCAGCGCCTGCAGCTTGTGCACGGTGCCGCCCGACGCCGCGAA
>Ga0134128_10009696_pt1 | contig 11551 bp, 8 predicted proteins | sample KB31754_FD_96462 | JGI IMG/M metagenome (GOLD analysis project Ga0134128, IMG submission 96462) | Terrestrial soil microbial communities with excess Nitrogen fertilizer from Kellogg Biological Station, Michigan, USA - KB3-175-4 | ecosystem: Environmental > Terrestrial > Soil > Unclassified ...
ACGATCCGCCAATAAATCGGAACAGGATCACGTTCGAGGGCGCATCACCGAGGTCGGGATAATCAACGGCGTTTTGGACCGCAATGATCAATACCTGCATCACAAAGCCAAGACCCAATTTTTCTCCCAACAACAAAATCACTCTAACAACATCCCGTTGTCCAATCGTCCGATCAAACTTTGCCCATTCAATCCATACTGATAGGGGGGAGTAATCTATAATCTAGTTTAAATGTCATTATGTCTCGGGCCATTGCTGAAGCAGCGATTAAGGCCCTAGAACCCACCGGGAACGTTCTTAGCGAATAAACAGTCGCTTCTCTCTCATATCGTGGGAGTAATAACGCTGGCTGCTTATCGAAAGTCGTATCTCAGGGCCGCTTTCTCAGATTTAGATTACGGACCAGCCTGTGAAGATTGTTCGGATGGAGATCAAGGTGTTTGGCTGCCTCAGTGTAGTTACCACCAGCTTCTTCAATAGCTCGAATTATGATCAGGCTTTTAGCTTCTTTAACTTGCTCGTGATAACTGGTAGCTGGAAGTCCGCTCTTGTCGCTCGTTTCAAAAAGCGTCTCAGGTAAGTCATCCGCTGTAATAATTTCGCTCGAGCCAAGCACAACCGACCGCTCGATCACGTTTTGCAATTCGCGCACGTTGCCGGGCCAATCGTACGCGCGGAGCAAGGCCCTCGCTTCTGGAGAGATTCCATGTATTCGGCGTTTGCACTTCTTGCTGTAAACCGATGAAAAATAACTTGCCAATAATTGAATGTCGTCGCGACGAGTCCTGAGCGGCGGCATGATTACCGAAACAACGTTGAGCCGATAGTACAAGTCCTGGCGAAACGAACCTTTACTTACTGCTTCTTCCAGGTCCTTGTTAGTAGCAGCAATTATGCGCAGGTCGACTTTCACCTGGCGCATGCCGCCGACCCGTTCAAATTCCTGCTCCTGTAACACTCGTAAAAGTTTGGCCTGAATCAGCGGAGTCAGTTCACCGACTTCATCAAGAAAAAGCGTTCCCTCGTGAGCGAGTTCAAGCTTTCCTCGTTTTTGCCCAATCGCGCCGGTGAAGGCGCCTTTTTCATGACCAAACAATTCGCTTTCGAGGAGGGTCTCAGAAAGCGTTGCACCGTTGATTGCGATAAATGGCTTGGCCGCGCGCGGACTATTCGCATGAATCGCACGTGCCGCCAGTTCTTTCCCCGTCCCACTCTCACCGCGTATCAAGACAGTTGAATCAGCTTGCGCAACTTTCCCGATGAATTTGTAGACCGCACGCATCGCCTCGCTCTCGCCAATCATTTGATGACTGATGCTGATTTCCTGCTGTAGTCTCGCGTTCTCAGTCTCCACCCATTCAAGGTGTTTGGCGTTTTCAAAAGCTGCGGCAGAAATCGAGGCGATCGCCGTAAGCAACTGCAAGTGGTTTTCATCAAATCGGGCTGTTCCATTACTCGTATCGAGATAGATTACGCCCAGGGTTTTGCTCCCGATGGCAAGCGGCACGCACAATACAGAACAAATGCGTGCTTCAACGAGACTGGGAGCCGAACCAAGTCCTTCAGTTGTTAGAAGGTCGTTACTTAAAAGCGCAACTCCTTCCCGCATGACTTGATTAGTGATCGTTTGACTGACCTTGATCGAATCGATTGGGCCAAGCAGACTATTCCAACCACAAACGGAAGAGAATACATCGGCCCCACCTATATCTTTCAAAAGAATTGCTTCACGCTCCGCCGGAATAACTTCAAGGATGAGTTTGAAGAGAGCAGCCTGTAACTCGGGAACACTTCGCAGCGAACCAATAGCGCTACTAATTTTCAGAAGGGCATTAAGATCTCGTGCGGTCCGAGCCGTTGCGGGAAGCTCTTCCACCACTCTCTCAGGACGAAGATAGATTGCATCCTCTGTCCGTAACCTTACTGTAGAGCGTGTGATCAAGTTAGCGTCGTCCTGGTTGACCGCATCGCTAGCCGATTCCTCAGGGTCGCGCAGCAGGAAAAGTAAAAGAACGTCACCGACGAGGATCTGATCGCCATGTGCGAGTGTTTGCCTCTTTATCGGGAGGCCGTTAACAAACGTGCCGTTGTAACTCTCGAGATCGACGATGGTGAACTGAGAATTTGTTGAGTCCAAAGTCTCGTTGATACTGGCTTCATTAATTGTTTCCTGTGGCGCGGGACATTGTTCGTCTATCGAAACCGCTTCGCGTTTTATGACGCAATGCCGCCGGGAAACTGAGAGTTCGTTGAGGCAGATTGAGTTCGACGCCTCCCGCCCTAAGCCGGTTTCATCTTCAGCTAGAGCGAAGATCGTGCCCTTAAGCGCTCCGCTGATGGCTATGAGGTTGGGATTCATCGAGTGTTGGAGGAACCTTACGCAAGTTACCACTATTCAAGCGTCGTTGAAAGGTGCCAAAGCTGGCCCGCTGTAATGCAATATTGGGCCTTTTACGGCTATCAGTACTGATTAATTCATATCACCTTTGATATGGTGATCGAGACTCCGGAACCAAAGACGCGACTTCAGAACTAACCCCTCCCAAGCTCCCATCCCGACTCGCAACAATCACTTAGCAGCGCAAGCCGACTTTAGGTGCCAAGCTTACGTCATTTGGCACCGCAATAGCACTTGGGCATTCCACAGATTCCCCGACTTTGTAAGGAGAATGAAATGGCAAAGTTTGGCAAAGCAGGAAAAAGAACCGTTCACACCCTCAAAGGCGCAGTAGAAGTCGCAATCAGCGAAGGCGAATTTCTCGCTTATACGCTCACCGTGGATGGTGCGATTCCACTGTTTACTTATGCATGCAAGCACACAGCACGTCTCTCGCAAGATGACTTCGAGGGCCATCCCAAAGCCGTTTACGAATGGAGTTGGAGTAAAGACAGTGACGAGTCGGATTCGGACGATGATGTTTACAGCGTGGCTATGCTGTTTCTTAGCGCCCTCAAATACAACCTGGTTGTCGAACATTTTCGACAAGACAACAGTCTGATCGAAACACTTCAGAACATCGACTATGAAAGCACGGAATCCTCCGACGCTTTCACGGAACCCTTGAGGGTTTTCACCAAATAGTGTCGAGTTTTTATTAGTTCCAGAGGCAAAGACCATGAACCCACAAAAACTTTTTCGTGTCGCGATATTGATAACGGTTGTTGTTTTCGCAGGCTTAACCGCTCACGCTCAGGTTCGTACAACGAACTGCGTTTCACCAACAGACTTCGCAGACTGGATCAACTGCAGATACGATGAAATCGCAGCAGCGCGAATCAATCAGCGCGGGAACACTCAGCAGGTTGAATTGCCAAGCATTGCGGAGAACACAACCTCACTGGTGGACCAAAGCGCCGCTCCCGATGTGATGGGTCTCGCCTTGGATTTGGCAGGACTCAACAACAATTCAGAGTCTGGGAAGACAGCGATGGCGGCAACCTTCTCCGCCTATGCGCTCTATTCAGCAGGCGTACAACACAACCCCTTAGACCCGGCCTTCTACAACGGGCATGCTGGCCTACGCAGGTTCTCTTTCACGGTTGGACAGAGCGGTGAAGATAACAATGAGAATGAAAGGGTTACTGTCCTCGGTGGCAAGATTCTGCTTATCAACCGGCGCGACGTTACCCGTCAGGAGAACCTTGCCGAACTGGCTAAAGTCTCTGCCCGCTTAAACACCGCAACCGTCGACTTTTCGGGGATGGTTGATGAAGTACAAAACTATATGTACGCGCAGCTTGCATCCAGGCTCGGCCTTCCTGTGCCCGCTACTCATGCCGCTCTGATCGGTTTTATCAACACGCAATTAGGCACCGGCCAAATGACGGCTACTTTGAGCCTTCTTTCCGTCCAACAACTCGGTGCGATCGATGAAATCATCACTCGAAGAATCGGCTCGAAAGTTGATTTGGTCGACCAGAGCCTTCAGGCGTTCGAAACCATTCGGCGAAGACCGCAGCTCTCGTTTCTACTGCAATCAAAACTTCGCCGGGGCACAGGCGTTGACGAATACCAAACTGGCCTGACTTATGACTACGGCATCTACCGCAGGATCAACTTAACGCTGAATGGAACCTTCAACTACCTTAATAGTCCGGTCATTGGTGGAGACATTCGCGGCGGAAAGCTCGCCGGAGAAACTAAGTTTCAACTGACGCCTGAGAAGAACATTCTCGGTGGCAGCGGGCCATTCTATTTCAGTCTCGCGGGGGCCGCGGAATGGCTTACGAAAACAAGACCTACCTACACAGGACAGGCAAAATTCACAATTCCGATCTACAGCGGAATTGATTTCCCCATTTCCGTTTCTTTTTCCAACAAGACAGAACTCATTAAAGAGTCAACAGTGCGAGGCCGATTCGGCTTCACGCTGGATCTCGGAAAGCTGCTTAGCGCAAAGCAGTGATTGGGGACACCCACTTAGAACTTCATCAGGAGAATACTATGGAAAACCTCGACAAACTCATCCCCGCTCTCGCGCCGGTCTTCGCCGCCGGGCTAGGTATTCAGCAGTTAGGAGAAATCCTTTCCCCCCTGCTCGATAAGATCAGCGCCGAATACAAGAAAGTCGTCTTCGGGCTCATCTCCCTCACGCTTGGCCTGGCGGTGGCCTTCCAGTTCCAGCTTCACGTGCTCAATCTGCTGCTGGACCCAGGTAACAACCCGGATAAGTACACGTTCCTTGATTCGATCATTACTGGTTTGATCATCAGCGGTGGAACTGAAGGCGTCAATTCCATTCTCAAATTCATGAAGTTCAAGAAGGAAGAGTCGAAAAACGAAGCGGCCCGAACGGCGGCGTCAGTCAAAGATCCAAATGAACCGCCGCAAACAAAGACCGCACTCGATGAAATGAACAAGAAATAAAACTCGAAGGCTACGAACTCAAAGGAGACGAACATGAATCAAGAACTAACACTCAGCAACGAAGAAAACGCGGCGATGGATCACCTCGAAAAAGCGTTACAAGGTCCGCAGAGCACAACGGCCTCAGGAGAGGCTCTTGATACCAATGACTTGTGTGACAAATATCATTCAATACGCGCCGCCCTTACGGTTTTGGTCAAGATTCTGAAGAAGATTCCGGGCATTGGAGCGAAGGCTGCTGCTGCACTCGAATTTCTGATGAGTCTGGCAGACACCGTGTGCCCCGTACCATAAGACAGACCTAAACAAGAACAAAGCCCAGAAAGGAAGACCATAATGAGGCCTCCGAAATTTTCATTCACGACGAATGGTTCGCCTGCAACAAATGGCGAAGAAAATAAGAAAGCAAACTCAACCAATCGGACCGTCGTGGTGTTGCGCGCAGAACCCTACGAAGGCAAAGGAGCTTATGACAAAGGAATCGAGTTTCTGCGCGAACTCGGCTATACGGTTGCTGTAGCTAATCCACTCGAACCAACCGGAACCAGAGAAGACGAACTTGCAGCAACCGCCAACGCGATCGTTTATCCCAAACTTGGAATTGCTGTAATCGACGGCGAACCCGATCAAGTGGCGCAACTGAAAAACCTGGCCAGTGATTCGATCAGTCCAATCAAGCTGGTCAAGAAAGAGAAAGTTCGTCATGCGCTGGTTTACACGACTGAAGTCAATTCGCCGACGGCGCCGGCAGCAGTTGTGTATCCAGCTGATCTTCAGAAGCTTGTTGAGCAAGTAGTCGATAAGGTGCTCGAGCGGAAATTTTCAGATGAAGCGGCGAAACGTGCTGAGTCGACACAAGGATTCGACGAGTCTCAGGCGACTTGGGGCTTACAAGTAACCAATGTTCTCAAGTCGTCTTTCAGCGGGCGTGACATTCGCGTAGCCGTACTCGATACGGGTATCGATTTCACGACCGATGAAAATGGTGGGCCAAAGTTTCACCCCGATTTTGAAGGTAGAACAATTGTCACCGCCTCCTTCGTCCCCGGCGTGAAAAGCGCAAAAGACGGAGCGGGCCACGGCACGCATTGCATTGGAACCGCATGCGGTCCGCGCACACCGGCTTCAGTCCGACGTTACGGTATTGCCTATGAAGCCGATATATACGCGGGCAAAGTGCTCAATGATCAGGGATCCGGGGCCGATGGCTGGATCATCGCAGGTATCGAGTGGGCCATCAGTCGCGGCTGCCAGATAGTTTCAATGTCTCTTGGATCGACGGTGGAGCCGGGAGAAACATTTGATCAAGTGTTCGAAGAGGTTGCCAAACGTGCACTTGACGTCGGCACTTTGATTATTGCCGCCGCAGGAAATGACAGCATGCGCCCTGAGCTGATCGCTCCAGTGAATGGTCCGGCAAACTGTCCATCCATTATGGCGGTTGCCGCGATCGATTCTGCCGGGCGAGTAGCCAGGTTCTCGGCTGGTGAAATAAATCCAAACGGAGGAGAAGTCAACATTGCCGCACCCGGAGTAAAGGTATTTTCCAGCTTCCCGCCAAATGGTCACGAAACATTAAGCGGGACCAGCATGGCAACACCTCACGTAGCTGGAATTGCGGCTCTCTACGCACAAGCAAATCCGAATGCTCGAGGCAGAAAGCTCTGGGAGCTCATAGTTAACAACGCAGGCGCGCTGGACTTTGGGCCAAGCGCCGTCGGAAGAGGATTGGTGGAGGCTCCCACTTCCGCAACACCACTTTCTTTAGATCGACAGGGATTAGGTGAGGTTAGAATTCTGGAAACCTCGCCTATTATCGTTGGTGGTGGTGGCTCCGCAGGCGTGGACTTTGATGATGCTCACTATATAAGGAGTGCCAGCGGAGACGTGTTTATTAGTGCGTCAGACCAGCTGAGAGGCTGTGTCGTGCTGCATCAAAATGGGAAACTGCTGCGAAACTTCTTTCCGGACATCAATGGCAAACAATGTGCGGTAATTGTGGACTACAAGAGGGGTGGGGTGTTACAACCAAACCCAATACGAATTACCGGTGGTCCAAGCGGCCAATTGTCCGTGTTCTTTGACGAGTCACATTTTCCGTTCGATCAGACCAAAGGACTGCGCTTTGGGGCCGATCTGAAAGTGTTCTCTGTTAAGGTGCAAAATACCGTCACTGGTACCTCGACTCAAGCCTTTGAGGTGCCGCAAGACTGGGCTGGTGTCATTCACATCGACAACTAATTGTTCCTGTTGGCCACCCGTTGTTCGAACACGCAGGTTTTCGTGACGCGGGTGGCCGCAGCGTGTCCGGTATCCACATAAAGCTTAGAGGAGATTGCTATGGCCAGAGTTCCAAACAACTACAAAAAGAGATCACGTCGAAGCTTTGTGCAATCAACGGTGGGCGCCCTGGCGGCAATCCCGTTGGCCTCAACCTGTTTTGAGAGTGACGCAAAATCACAGGAAGAGAGACAAACGTCCCCGATAATTGTCGGCGGTGGGGGTTCAGTGGGCATCGATTTTGATTCGGGTTCATATCCAGGCGAGGCAAGTAAAGGCAAGTTTATTCGTCCAAATGACACTCTTCATAAGCTGTGGCTAATCGATAAGTATGGCGGGCTAAAAAACATCACACCGGATGGAAACGAGAAGTGCACAATCACTATTCTTTGCCGGAGACGTGGGCGTGAGACGAGAATTGTGATCCAGGGCGATCCGCTTGGAGTGGAATTTGAGTCAAGTGAGTTTCGTTACGACTATCCTCCGGATGGCGACAAAAAGATCTATCACAACACCAAACACAAAATCGTCGACATATCAGTTTATGACCAAGTGAGCCATCAGACACAACACCATCCGCCGTTAACAAAAGGCAGGTGCACCTTGGTAGTTGTCGATACAAATTGAGTAACACCGCGATTATGGTGAACTGAAGGTTTATTTGGCAGAGGAGATTTCCTTGAGTTGTAGTATTAGTTCACTCACGTCAGACCTCTTCGAATAATTCTGATAATTTTCAGTTCCCCACCGTTGTTCGATCTGTGACAGAATCGATGTGGCGCGGTCGGCGGCCTCTGGAATTTGTTTTGTGCGAGCGATTATTGCCCAAGCGCGCCACTCCGCCTCTTGTTGATTCGCAGACGCGTATCTCACCTGAGCTTGTTGCGCAATAGCTACCGCCTTCTCAAAGTCTTTCGCCCGGAGTGCTGCCTGCGATAAAGCTAATAGGGCATGTGATAATGGCATCGGATCGCGAAGTGTCTGGGCCAACACAACCGCATCTTGACAGCGCTGCTTTGCCGACGCCGTATTTCCGCTCTCCGACTCAGCGAGGCCAAGAGTCGACATTGCCTGAACAGCAATTGCTTTCATTTCAGTGCCGGCGATTTTAATGGCCTCCTGACTTTCGGTTTTGGCCTGACCGATATCACCTCTGCTGAGTGCCATCCGAGCACGTGAAACTCTTATCCAGCCAAGCAGCTCTTTAGACGCATTAACGTTTTTTTCCGCAATAGTCGTTGCTTCATTCAGCGCGCTGTTTGCTTCTTCATATCGGCCCAATTGCCAAAGCATCGTGCCGCGATTCATTGCCGAGTATCCTGCAAGCATCGCAATGTTCAATGACTTTACTATTTCGTACTGCTTATTAAATTGATCGAGTGCTTCAGGATATCTTTGCTGGTGATTGAGAACGACACCGGCGCCTTCGTGAGAATAAGCACTCTGGAGCGGGTCACCAACCTGATTCGTCACCTCCAATTGTTGCTGGAAAGCTCGCAGGGCCTTCTCGTAGTCACCAGCTTGATCCTGCGCGTGACCAAGTATGCTATAGGCCTGAGATAACTCTTTCCGGTAACCACCTTTCTCATAAAAGGGCAACGCCTTCTGTACCAAATCGCGCGCTGCATCCGGATCATTCTGATGATTGCGCAAGCTTGCCAACATCAAATAGGCGCGGGCTTCATTTCGATCTGCCTTATAAAGTTGGGCCAGTTGAATAGCTTCTTTATATTTATTTTCCGCCTCTGTGTATTGGCTTTTAATAAAGTATGTGTTGCCTATATCGATGATCCCCTGGATCGTGAGGGTTTCCATCTTATTTTGCCGCGCTAAAGTCACAGCCTCGCTCGAGTATGCTTGTCCCTGGTCGGCTTGGCCCGTGACAAGGTAGTTGTTACTCAGGTTAAGCAACACTCGGATACGCTTGTCCTGATTCTCAGCAGTCGTAAATTTGTCCAGTGCTTTGTTCAACTCATCTCGGGCTTCTGCGGTGCGTCCCAACTGTCCAAGCAAAACAGCACGCTGCAACGATACTTCCGCTAACCCTTCGATCACGCCTGTAGTGTCAAAGAGTTTGTAGGACTGATCAAACGACGCGAAAGCGTCGTTTACTTTCTGGCTGCGTCCATAAATCACACCCAAGCGGAGAAAGGCTGCTGCAGACCGAGGATCCAGATTTCTTGCCTGCTCGTAGGCCTCGATAGCCTTGGCGGACTGATCGTTCTTCTCAAACGCTCGCCCGAGGTCAATGAATGCATGTTGCTTCTCCGCATCAGGACTGACTCGGACCAAAGCCTGATAGTTTGTAATGGCCTTGTTAAAGTCTCTCTTAACCATCCCTGTGACCGCTTCCAATCGCAACTTGTCAATCTCACTCAAGTCGTCGGGATTCGGAACCAATTCTCGGACTCGAAGCAGCTCCTCAACTGCCTGTTGAGAGTAATCGAGTTCAGCATAAGCTTCGGCGAGCCGTGCGTGCGCCAGAGCGAAGTTATCATCGTCTTGTATGAGCTGCTGCAGCATCCTGCTGGCACGAAAAAAGACTCCTCGGTGCATTTCTTCTACTGCATCATCGAATAATCGTTGGGCTGCTACAGAGGGTCGATGTGATTTTTTCCTCGACTGCCACAAAAACACGGTTCCGGCGATTAAGATAAAAATCGCGGTGAGGATTATCAGTAAACGCTTTGAGTAGCTTCTGGTGTCAGTGCTTATAACTTCCCGGCTGCCGTGCGTTGATGGTTGATCTGAAAGCGATCTTTCTGTGGTCGTAGGCGCCTTGCGTTGAGATGGGAGAGTATCGGCAGGTGCGTTTGTGTCGCCACCTAACGCTGCCATATCAGCCATGAGTTCTTCGGTTGATTGATAACGATCTTCCAGCTTCTTGGCCAACGACTTAAGGGCGATATGATCGAGTGCTGGTGGAACCAGGGAGTTCAAGTTTGATGGGGCTGGTGGATCGTCGCGGATCACTTTGGCGCTGATTTCGTTTGGGCTCGACCCCGGAAAAGCCGGCTGTCCTGCTATGCATTCATATAATACCGAACCAAGTGAAAAGAGATCGCTGCGTTGGTCAACCGGCAGGCCAAGAGCCTGCTCAGGGGAAAAATACATAGGCGTTCCGACGATTGTGCCCTCGCGAGTTTGGGTAACCAGCTTCCTCAATCCTTCAGGATCGGATTGATCGAACTGATCACCGTTAATATGTTTTGCCAAACCAAAGTCCAGTACCTTGACGATGCCGCGATCAGTGATCGCGATGTTCGAGGGTTTGATATCACGATGCACGATGCCGTGCCGGTGAGCTTCCGAGAGCGCCTCAGCAACTTGCTTAACGATCTTGAGCGTTTCTGAAATGGTAAGCGCACCAGAACTAACCACTTCACTCAATGTTTGGCCCTCAACCAACTCCATCACGATATACGGCTTTCCATCCTCAGTTTTGCCGTAGTCATAGATAGTTGCGATATGTTGATGCGAAAGGTTTGAGGCAGCCTGTGCCTCGCGCAGGAAGCGGTTAAGGAAAGCGTAGTCATCCGCCTTGCATTTCGCGGTCTTGATGGCCACACGCCGGCCGAGATGAATGTCTTCGGCAAGGTAGACCACACCCATGCCACCTTCGCCGAGCTTACTAATGACGCGATAGTGAGAGATGGTCATTCCGACCATTAAAGCGAGACCCCTTAGAGGGAAGGAATTGAAAAACCGGCGGAGCCGACGAACGTTTGGGTCCGATCGAAGCTGAGCGAGGAGATTGTCTCTCTAGAGTTGATTTATTTCAAGATATCAACGGATTCTGGGATTCATCGGGCGTTCCTCCGAATACGATGAGACCGTATGACCGACGCCAAGTCTTGTTCAGAGCAGAGCAATTTGAAACTGATCATTTGAGAAAATTTCAGGTTATGCCGGAAATCTGTAGGAAAATTTCACGTTATGCCGGACAAGAATTTCATTTAATGCCGGAATCGTCCGCGTAAGTTGTTGATTCCGTTGATGGGCCAATTTCACTTTATGAACAAACCCACACCCAAACCCAGCAGGAGCATGTAGAGTGACGCCGTGAAGATACTTGTTTCCGTCGTCATTCTGGAGATCAGGAACAAAGAGAGCGTCACCATTGTGGTGCCGATAATCGGAAAGAGTTTGTAGCGGCCAGTGCGACTGACTATCTGTCCCGCGAGAATCGAAGTCGCAAGCGTTCCCCCCATCAGCGGGATCATGCGCAGACCGGAAGCCGTCGGACTTAAGCCCTTAACGATCTGCAGAAACAACGGCAGATAGGTGACCGACCCCAGCAAAGCGAAGCCGATAATCAAGCCCACAACTGAAGTCACCCACACGTCTCTGATGCGAAAGAGATGTAACGGAAGAATGGGCTCCGCAGCGCGTCCCTCAATGAC
>Ga0134128_10009698_pt1 | contig 11551 bp, 8 predicted proteins | sample KB31754_FD_96462 | JGI IMG/M metagenome (GOLD analysis project Ga0134128, IMG submission 96462) | Terrestrial soil microbial communities with excess Nitrogen fertilizer from Kellogg Biological Station, Michigan, USA - KB3-175-4 | ecosystem: Environmental > Terrestrial > Soil > Unclassified ...
AGTCCGCGTGATAAGCCTCTTTGATGTGCTTGCGCGCCACCTCCGCCGGCTGGGTAGCCGAATTTTCCGCGATCACGGTTTGGTATTTCTTCAGGGCCAGGTCACGCTTCTTCATCAGATCATACAGTTCGCCCGCAGCCAGGTTGGCGCGCTGCTGGACCTCCGGATCGGGACCGCGCACCGTCTCCACCAGGTTGTAGGCGTCCGCCGCCCCCTGGTAGTCCTTATGCGCGCGCAGCATCTCGCCCAGGCTGTAGGCCGCCAGTTCATAATGTCCGTTGAAGCGTCCCTGCCTGCCTGCCTCAAAAATTCGGCGATAGGAGGCCTCGGCTTCCTGGTTTTTACCGATGGTGCGCAAAATATTGGGCTCCTCCAGGGCAAACAGCACGTTACGGGGATAACGTTGCGCCAGCGACCGCATGATCTCCAGAGCTTCCGGATAGCGGCCCTCGCGGCGCAGGAATAATCCCAGCACTACCTTGGCGTCGGCACTGGCCTGGCAGGCGGAGCAGTTAGCCACCTCGTAAAGGTATTCAATCCCTTTTTTTTTGCTGCCCCCTATGCCAACCACCGCCACCGCCACCTTCACGCCCCAGGGCAGGCTGCCCACGACATAATTGTGAATGCCCACCACCATTTTGGCGTCGGTGTAGGCAGGAGCCAGTTCCAGCACGCGCTGGTGGTCGCGGCGCGCCCCCAGGGCGCTGCGCAGGGCAGCGAACCAGGAGCGTTCCACCAGCGCCGTGTAGGTGGCGCGCAGTCCGCGGGTGACGCCCCGGGCATATAGCGTGTTCACGTCCTTGCTGTCGTGCTCCAGGCGATCATCTTCCAATTTGAGGGCGCTGTTGATCAGCTGCTTAATCTGCTGCTGCTCTTTAGGATCGGGCTTGCGGTGCGGTTGGCTGAGAAAGCTATTGTTGGAGTAGTAAGAGGTATCGAGCACCCCCATGCCATAGAGCTCGTGGAAAAGCCGCGCCGTGAGCAGGTGATTGATGGCGAAGGTATCGTCGGGGTGGCCGCGGAGGTCGTTCTCAAAATCGCGAATGGCGCGCTCGTAATCGAGATTGTAGAAATGATCGAAGCCGGTGCGCGCCAGATTGTCTTCCGGCGGAGGGCTGACAGGTGCGGGCGGTTGCTGGGGCGGCATCGTGGCCGCCAGCGACGCAGCTGACGCCAGGCACACTAGGCCTATGCAAAGGGTAATGATTAAGGTGCGGTACGGTCGCTTCACGAGGAGTACTCAGCCAGTTTACCCGAACCGGGGCTGCGCGGGGCGAGGCCCCGTGTCACGCAGGTAGAGGCTTTCCAGCTTTGGGCCATTCTTTCCGGGTGCGGGTAATTCTTGCTCCCCGGCTCTGAAGCGGCCGCCAGAATTGAAAGTACAACTCGAACAAACAAAGGCACTTGTGAGCCTGGCATTTGGTCATTATCGTGCGGACAACAGCAATAACCGTGGGAGTCTACCGTATGGCAGGAGTCGTTCATAGCCCAACACAGGAATTTTGGCAACCGCCGTCCCAGACCCAGGCACAGGAGCAGCCCGGACGGATGGTAGAAGTCTGCGACCGTTGCGGTAACGAATTCGTCGTGGGTGCCCGGTATTGCCACGTGTGCGGCGAAACCCGGGGCGCGCGGGCGCATTCCTCGAGCGCGGTCGGCCGGTATTTGCGTCCTGTTGCCACCTTTTTCGTATCAGTGAGGCGCGGCATAGGTTTGAGCGCGGCATCGCTGGTGGCTTTGGCCATCGGCCTTGGCTGCATCCTAGCGGCGGTTTTCCTTGGCGTCTTTTACACTGCGGCCACGGTACTCGATTGGCAAGCCCTGCAGGTGTGGCGGCTAGAGTGGCTGCTTGGCGCTGCGGTGGCTTTCATGGCAGGCATCCTGCTCAAGAAGCCCCAGCGATCCTGATTTTCCCGGAATAGTTCGAGGCGGCGCGGCTCCCGCGCCGCCTTTTTGTTTTTTCTGGCGATTCAAACGGCACGGTACCGAAGTTTTGTTGCCCCGCTGGTCGCATCTTCTATATTCTGCTGAGTTGCCGCTTGAACCTGGAGATCTCCTTCCCCATGCCGAAGTCGCTCCCCGTCCTGATCCTGCTCCTATCATCCATCTCTCCATTGGCTGCCCAACCGCAACTCGACCTGATGCCGCTGCCGCAGAACGTTCAACTGGGCAGCGGGCAGCTGCTTATCAACCAGTCCTTTTCTGTGGATTTCACCGGCGATAAAGACGCGCGCCTGCAGGCGGCCGCCGACCGTTTTTTGCAGCACCTGTCGCGCCAGACAGCCATACCCCTGGACACCCGCCCCAGTGACGGAGCCAAGGCCACGCTGGTCATCGCGGTCGAGCATGCCAGCAAGCAATATCCCGAACTGGGCGAGGATGAATCCTACGAACTCCAGGTGAGCCCCTCCGGCGCACGCATTACGGCGCCCACGACGCTGGGGGCGATGCATGGGCTTGAAACCTTTCTGCAACTGGTGCAGCCCTCGCCCGCCGGCTTTGCGGTGCCCGCCCTCGTCATAAAAGACCAGCCGCGCTTCCCCTGGCGCGGCCTGATGCTCGATGTGGCCCGGCGCTTCGAGCCCATCAGCGCCATCAAGCGCACCCTCGACGGCATGGAGGCCCTGAAGTTCAACGTCCTGCACCTCCATCTCTCTGATGACCAGGGCTTTCGGGTAGAGAGCAAAAATTTACCCAAACTGCAGGAGAAAGGTTCTGACGGCCTTTACTACACGCAGGATGACATCCGCGATTTGATCGCCTATGCCGCCGACCGCGGTGTCCGAGTTATTCCTGAATTCGATATGCCCGGGCATAGCATCTCCTGGTTTGCCGGCTACCCCGACCTGGCCAGCGCTCCCGGTCCCTACAAGATCGAGCGCACCTGGGGAATCCACAATCCGGCCATGGACCCCACGCGGGAGAGCACCTACAAGTTCCTGGACAAATTCGTGGACGAAATGGCGGGGCTATTCCCCGACCACTATTTCCACATCGGCGGCGACGAGGTCAATGGCAAGCAGTGGGACGTCAATCCCAAGATCCAGGAGTTCATGCACACGCATGGCATCAAGAACGACCAGGACTTGCAGGCTTACTTCAACTCCCGCCTGGAAAAGATTGTCAGCAAACACCACAAACTTATGATCGGCTGGGATGAAATCCTGCGGCCAGATATGCCGCAGACGATCGTCATCCAGTCCTGGCGCGGGCAGGCCTCCTTGGCGCAAGCCGCCAAACAGGGCTATCGCGGGCTGCTTTCCAGCGGCTACTACCTCGACCTGATGTGGCCGGCGGTGATGCACTACAACGTGGACCCGCTCTCGGGCGATGCCGCCAACCTCACGCCAGAGCAAAAACAGCTGATCCTGGGCGGCGAAGCCTGCCTGTGGTCGGAATACGTTTCGCCGGAGAATTTTGATTCGCGGCTGTGGCCACGCGCCGCGGCCGTTGCCGAGCGCCTCTGGTCGGCACAAAACGTCCGGGATGTGAACTCTATGTACCAGCGCCTGGAGGCCATGCGTACCTGGCTGGAGTGGCTGGGCAACACCCACGTTTCCAGCTATTACCTGATGCTGCACCGCCTGGCCGGCCAGGACAATATGGGTCCGCTGAAAATACTGGCTGACGTGGTGGAGCCGGTGAAGGACTATACGCGAGAAGACCTGGTTTCCACCCCGGCCACCAGCCTCACCCCGCTGAACCGTCTGGTAGACGCCGTTCCGCCGGAGAGCGAGAAGGCGCGGCAATTCGCGGACCTGGTTCAGCAAGTGGTGGCCGGCAAAGCTACGCCTGCCCTCTATGCGCAGATGCGCGCCGAATTAACCTTGTGGCGGGCGAATGACCCTCGACTTCAGCCCTTGCTGCAGCATTCGTTTTTGCTGAAGGAGGTGGCGCCCCTCTCGCACAACCTTTCCGCGTGCGCCGCCACCGGCCTGCAGGCGATTGACTATCTCACTGGAGGCCAGCGCCCGCCAGAATCCTGGACTACACAGCAGTTATCCATGCTGCAAGAGGCGATGAAACCCGGGCATGCGCAGTTGCTGCTTATGGTGACCGCGCCGATTGAATCGCTGGTCCGCGCCAGCGCCGGCCTGCATCCGGCCAGCGCCGCCAGAAGGAGACGGTCCTCGGCTCGCAGTGGAAAGTAAAGAGGGCTGTTCGGCGGAACCCAAACTCCTGGCCTAGGAAGTTCATCATGCCTGCAATGCCGGGCAAATGAAACCTACGATAAGGTCTTCACGACCATCGTCCGGCACCAACCACACTGAATAAATTGACGAACCACCTACTTGGCCGGTTGGGGCGTGGCGACCAAGGTGTTCTGGGCGAAGAGGACCTTCCACACGCCCTGGCGATTCTGCAAGATGTGCTTCAGATGCGCCACGAGAACGCCTCCGGGTGGGGGCGTGGCTCCCGGGGGCACAGCGTGCACGCCGGAAAGGTGGGCGTCGAAATCCACCACGATGTATTGCGGGGAGAGCACCTTAATGCGCCGAATCGTGGCCTTCTGACGGGTGCCCTTGAAGATTCCAGCCCAGAGATCAACGTGCTCCTTCACGATAGCAGCGCGGCCGGTAAGGACGACGCCGGAAGGATCAACCAGTTCGGCGTCGGGCCAGTAGTTTTCGCCATAGGCGCCGCCGTCCGCACCATTCCAGGATTCGACGAAGCGGTTGACCATAGTCTTGGCGGTGCCATCGGCCTCGTCCTGTCGTGATGAAGTGGCGAGAGCAGCGGAAGTGAAGAGCAGCAATACAGGGAGTAGGCGGGCGGCAAATCGCTTCATAATCGCTTCCTCGTGTCAGCAGCAGCTCGCAAGCGCCAGGCTGCGGTCGTCATTGTGCCTTACCCAAATCGTGCTTGTCACATAATGGACCTCCGCAAGATCATTGCTGAATAGCAGTTCCTTGCCACTTTTACGAACCTTCGGCCGAAGCAAACGTGCTAAGGGCATTTATCACTGTTACCCGCCCACATTTGTGCCGGCGGGAGCTTGCGCGGCTTCGAGCACTTGGTTGGGTACCGTCGCCGGTTTTTCCCTATACTCCCGGTATGGCTCTCATTGTTTTCTTGCGAGGCGTCAACGTTGGCGGACATCGAACATTTCGCCCAAGCCTCCTCGCAAGAGAACTGGGCCACTATGATGTCGTGAACGTCGGCGCAGCAGGCACCTTTATCGTTCGTAAACCGCCCTCTCGAGCAAAGCTCCGTGCTGAATTGCGCCGGAAGCTGCCATTCGAGGCGGAAGTTGTGCTGTGCGATGGCCGTGATCTCATCCGCCTGGAGAGGGAGAACCCGTTTGCAACTGAGCCGCCATCCCCGGATATTGTCCGGTTCGTGAGCATTCTGTCTAAGACCGGCGGTGTCCGGGCGTTGCTTCCCGTTACATTTCCGTCACACGGAGAGTGGTTGGTGAAGGTAATGGCGTCGGAAGGACAATTCGTGTTTGGCATATACCGTCGTCACATGAAGACAATCGGCTATCTTGGCCGAATTGATAAGCTGTACGGCGTGCCGGCGACGACACGGAATTGGAACACGATCACTGCGATCGTACGAATCTTGAAAGGCTCAGGTTGATTATGACGCCTTTGACCTGAAATCCCTCAGGAGTCTGGAAATGCGGCCAGCCCTGCGCTACTGTACACTCCCGGTACTGCTCATATGCTTACTTTGGGTCTTGCAGTGGTGCTGGTCGGTTGCATCTATGGCGTATTCCGCCTCTCGACGTCGAATACCCCGTATCGGGTTGGCTGGCCTGGAGTGTGGCGCTTGGCCTGCGTGATCGCAGCACTGCGACTCACTGCGCTCTGGCTCGGCTCCGCCGGGCTCCGCCGTGCCGACTGGCTACAGGTTCCGGGATACCTCCTGTTGATGTTCGACTTGCCAGAAATTTATCTGGTTAAGGGCGTACGAAACGCGCCCGATCGCTGGGTGGTATTAAGCAGCTTGATATTGGCAGTCACGAGCCTGGCCTGGGCGGCAGCTTTCTTTTGGGTCTGGAATCGGCTGAGGGCCAAAGCTGAGGCCCAGCAGTGAGAGGCGAGCGTCCGCGGCGCCTCTACTTTCATTGCGTTTCTCTGTGCCTCTGTGTCTCCGTGGCGGATTTGCTCACAAATCCACATTGCGCAGGCGCAGCGAGTTGCTGATCACAGAGACGGAACTGAAGCTCATGGCCGCCGCCGCGATAATCGGGCTCAGCAGCAAGCCGAAAAACGGGTACAGCACGCCGGCCGCCAGGGGAACACCCAGCGAGTTGTAAATAAACGCGAAGAACAGGTTCTGGCGTATGTTGCGCATGGTGGCCTGGCTCAGGCGGCGGGCGCGCACAATGCCGCGCAAGTCGCCTTTGATAAGGGTGACGCCGCCGCTCTCCATGGCCACATCGGTGCCCGTGCCCATGGCGATGCCGACCTCGGCCTGGGCCAGCGCGGGCGCGTCGTTGATGCCGTCGCCCGCCATGGCTACCACCCGGCCTTGCGATTGCAGGCGCCGCACCACTTCCGATTTTTTTTCCGGCAGAACCTCGGCCTCGAATTCCTCGATGCCCAGCTTGCGAGCTACGGCCTCGGCCGTCGCCCGGCTGTCGCCCGTCAGCATGACCACGCGCACGCCGTCCGCACGCAACTCGCTGATCGCCTGCGGCGTGGACTGCTTGACGGGATCGGCGATGCCGATTACTCCGGCGGGCCGATGGTCCACCGCGATCAGGACCACGGTCTGACCCTCCGCGCGTAGCGACTGAGCCCGCGAAACCAACTCGCCGGATGCCACCCCGATCTCGGCGAATAGGCGCTCGTTGCCCACCGCCGCTTCCCTGCCTTCCACGCGTCCGGTTATGCCACGTCCCGTGAGATAGTGAAATTCTTGCGCCTGGGTCAGGGCCAGCCGGCGCTCCTCCGCGGCATGCACCAGCGCCGAGGCCAGGGGGTGTTCGCTGCCTCGCTCCAGGCTGGCGGCCAGGCGCAGCAATTCCGCCTGCTCCAGGCCAGCCGTGGGCAACACGGACATGACCCGCGGCTTGCCCTCGGTGAGCGTGCCGGTTTTATCCACCACCAGCGTGTCCACCTTCCGCAGGATTTCCAGCGCTTCCGCGTTCTTGATGAGCACGCCGGCGCGCGCGCCGCGTCCGGTTCCCACCATGATGGCCATGGGCGTGGCCAGGCCCAGGGCGCAGGGGCAGGCGATGATCAGCACCGCTACCGCATTGACAATGGCGTAGGCCAAACGCGGCTGCGGCCCGAATATTGCCCAGCCGATAAATGTGAGCACGGCAGCCACAATCACTGCCGGCACAAACCAGGCCGAAACGCGATCGGCAATTCTCTGGATGGGCGCGCGGCTGCGCTGCGCCTGGCTGACCAGGCGCACGATCTGCGCCAGCAGGGTTTCGCTGCCCACCCGCTCTGCCTGCATCACCAGCGAGCCCGTGCCGTTCACCGTGGCGCCCACAACCCGGCTGCCCGGCTCCTTCTCCACCGGAATGGATTCGCCCGTGATCATGGACTCATCCACGGAACTTCTTCCCTCCACCACCGCGCCGTCCACCGGAACTTTTTCTCCCGGGCGGATGCGCAGCCGGTCGCCGGGATGAACCTGATCGAGGGTGACGTCCTCTTCGCTGCCGTCCGGGCGCAGGCGGCGGGCCATCTTCGGAGAAAGGTCGAGCAGCGCACGAAGGGCGCTGGAGGTTTGGCTGCGCGCCCGCAGTTCCATTACTTGTCCGAGCAGCACCAGCACGGTGATGGCCGCTGCGGCCTCAAAATAAACATGCGCCTCGCCCTCGGCCCCCAGAAAGGATGGAGGAAAAACTCCTGGCGCAACGGTCGCGACCACGCTGTACGCGTAAGTCACGCCGATACCCATGGCGATCAGCGTGAACATGTTGGCGCTGCGGTTCACCACTGAGGCCCACCCGCGCTCGAAGAAGGGCCAACCCGCCCACAGCACCACCGGGGTGGCCAGGGCCAGCTCAACCCAGTTCAGCATCCGCATTCCCATAAGGGCATGCACCGCCATGCCGGTCATCGCCAAGGCCAGCAGCGGCACGGTAAGCGCCACGCTCACCCAGAAGCGCCGCTTCATCTTGCGCAATTCGACATTCTCTTCCGGCGCGGCGGTGATGGTGCGCGGCTCCAGATCCATGCCGCAGATGGGGCATGCACCTAGCTTGTCGCGCACAATTTCCGGATGCATGGGGCAGGTGTATTCGATTTTGACCGGCGGCGGCGCAACCAACTCCGGCTCCAGATCCATGCCGCACTTGGGACAGGCACCTGGACCCGGCTGGCGGACCTCCGGATCCATGGGACAGGTGTAGACGGTCGCATTGGCTGTCGGCACCCGTGTAATTCCGGCGACTTTTGCCGACGCAACCTGCAGGGCTGGCGCGGACGATGGGGCGGCGTGCCGCAAATATTTGTCCGGATCCGCCTGAAATTTCTGCTGGCAGGAAGGCGAGCAGAAGTAAATGGTCTGCCCGCCGTGCTCGACTTTGTACTTCGCCGTGGCCGGATTCACGCTCATGCCGCACACTGGATCCTTGGCTATGGGCGGAGCAGCACTGTTCTGCGCAGCTCCCAGGCTGACCAGGGCCGAATGTGCGTCTGCTCCCGCGGTGCTTTTGCCGGAGCCCAATGGCACCAGCCCGGCGCCGGCCGCTGGTTTTGGCGTTAGATAGCGTTCCGGCTCTGCCTGGAACTTCTGCGCGCACTGCGGGCAGCAGAAGTAATAAGCTTTGCCCTGGTGCTCGGCCTGGGCGCGCGCCCGGCCTGGGTCAACCTTCATGTGACATACAGGATCTTCCACCAGTTCCGCCATAACCCACCTCAGCGCGCATGCTTGAAGAACAGCGACGCCAGTTCGTCGTACACCTGATTGGAGCGCGCCTCATCCCCTGAGCGCACCGCGCCGGTGACGCAGTGCTGCAGGTGGTTGCGCAACAGCAGTTGCCCGGTGGCGCGCAAAGATTCCTGTACCGCTGACACTTGCTCCATCACGTCGGGGCAATAGCGCTCCTCTTCCACCATGCGCTGCAGCCCCCGCACCTGCCCTTCGATGCGCTTCAGCCGCAGCAATAGGCGGCCTTTCAGCGCCTCGTTGATGGAGGCGGCGTGCCGCGCCCGGCTGCCATTCGATTTCGTGGCCACGTTCTTCTCCTTGCCTTCTTAGATAGTATATACCCCCATGGGGTATCAATTTTTTATGGATTAGCCTACGCTTGCTTGCCAGCTCTCGCGCCCTCCTGCCGGACGACCGAATGGGATTACAATTGCGGGGCGCCTACGGCCGCGGGCTGTGCTCTATGAGAAATGCGAGGTCCCAGATATGGCCACAAGAAAGCTCGCCTTCGTTCTCCTGGCTGCCGTGCTTCTTGCCTCACCTTGTCTGATGGGCGAGTCGGCGCAGGGCGCAACTGCTCCTCTCCCACTTCGACCAACCGCCCTTCAGCAGCGTAAGGTCATCCGTTCTTTTGGTAAGAAATCTCTCCCCAAAACCGTACACGCGAAGGCACCCCAGCCGGAACCCTGCTGGAAAGTTGCCGGCATCTCGCCCGAGGTCATCGCCCGGCGCCGCGGCATCGAGCAGGAGACCCAGGCCAGGGTGCGCCAGGTCTGTGCCGATCCTTCTCTATCCGACCAGCAGAAGCGCCAGGAAATTCGCCGCCTGCGGCAAGCCGCCAGCCAGGAAAGCCTGAGCCTCACCACCCCGGAACAGCGTGCTGCGGTGAAGCAATGCAACGAGGAGCGTGCCGCGCAGCACGCCCACCCGCATCCTGTGGCTCACCTGCCGCGGCCGGTCATACCGAATCCGCGGCCTCATCCTACCGGCCCGTGTGGCAACATGCGCTGATCCGTACCGCGGCAAAAAGCAACACCGCGACACCCTTCTGTCAAAAAAGTTACACAAATATATTGACACGGGAATGTTCCTGGATTACGGTACGCCGACATGGGGTGCGTGCACTAGAGATGTTTAACCTTTTTGTCCAGCCCAAGCTTCTCGGCTCCTTCGTTCCCACATTTCGATCCTTAGAGTAGTAGCGCCACGGCTCCAGGGACCCTCGGACTTTTTTCGGCCAACTTATCGGCACTGCCAAGCTCTTCGTGCGGCTGTTGGAAAGGCCTGCTTACGGCGCCTTTCGGATACAGCACTCAAATTAACCAACCACTCACGATTACAAACGGAGAGCCTGTATGAATTCCCGTCAAGTTTCGACTTTTCTTGGCGCTGCGCAAATTAGGGCTCTGAGCACAAGCGACAGCAGGCGGTCCAACAAGGAGGGGTTACTGCGCGTCATCACCCACACCCGCAGTGAGCTTAAGAAGTTGCTCGTCTCCCGTACTGCGCAAATGATGATGCAGGTTTGTGCGTGCCTCGCTCTTTCGTCTGCCTTGAGCACAAGCGCATTGGCACAGGGGGCGGCGCCCCTGCATGGTGCCGGAGGCAGATCGGGCGCACCGGTGCGTGTTGCGACGCCGGTAGGACACATCAACCGGTCGGCTCCCACGGGATCGTCACGGGGCGTCCGTAACTTGATGACTCCCCAAGGAATGGCGGATAAGGCGCGCTCCGAGCGCGGCCAACTGCCGTCCGGCACCAAGCCCCTGGCCACAACGTTTTCCGGCGCAATCGCCAGCCCCATGATGTCCTCGCCTTCTGCTCCTTCTCCCGGAAGCTTTACCGGAGTTGGGGACACCGGTTTTATTCCGCCCGATGGCGCCCTGGCCGCCGGGCCTTATAACGTGGTGCACGCGGTCAATGAGACGGTCGGAATCTACAACAAGGTGGGAACACTGCAGTACCAGGACTCGATCAATAATTTCCTCTGCTGCGGAGCTGCCAACGGGGGGGATCCGCACGTGGTTTACAACCCTTATGTGGGCCGGTTCTTCTTTATCTCCATCGGCAACAACAGTGCCAAGAATTATTACCTGGCGGTATCCAATACGAGTGACGCCACCCAGGGCTGGGTTTATTACACCGTAGATATCGGTGATACGGTGGGCAACGTGTGGTGCGACTATCCCCAGCTTGCCTTCAATGCGGTAGCCACTTTTGTCACCTGCAACATGTACGATTTCTCCAACAATTTCAGCACCGCCGCGATCACCACCTTCAACTCGTCGCAAGTTGCCGCCGAGGGCGGCATCGAGTGGTGGATTAACTGGGGCTTCCATGAAGGATTCTTCAACCTCTTTTCTCCCTTCACCATCCAGCCAGCGCGCGAGTACGGCGCGAGCGGAAGCACGGGCGAGTTCCTCGTGGATGCCCAGGGAGGCGGCGGTTCGGGCAGCACTCTTTCGGTGTGGCGTGAAACCAGCGAACTGAACTGTTGCGGCAGTGTTCAGAGCAGTCCAAGTTTCGCTTCCACCGGCTACGGAGTTGGTGGATACAGCTCGCCACCCAGCGCTCCGCAACCCTTCGGCGTCCTTAACATTGATACCGGCGATGCGCGCCTGCTCGGCGCTTTCTGGCAAGGTGGCCTGCTCACGACGTACCAGAACACGACCGACAGCGGCGTGGCCTCGCTCGCCGCCACGCAACT
>Ga0134128_10009700_pt1 | contig 11549 bp, 11 predicted proteins | sample KB31754_FD_96462 | JGI IMG/M metagenome (GOLD analysis project Ga0134128, IMG submission 96462) | Terrestrial soil microbial communities with excess Nitrogen fertilizer from Kellogg Biological Station, Michigan, USA - KB3-175-4 | ecosystem: Environmental > Terrestrial > Soil > Unclassified ...
TACGTGCTCGCCGGACTGCTGGCGCAGCCCGATCCAGCCGCCGTCCTGCGCGGCACCTTTCTGCCGCACATCACCTGGTCGAAGGCCTATCTCCTCACCTTCGTCGCGATCCTCGGCACCACGATCTCGCCCTATCTCTTCTTCTGGCAGGCCGCGCAGAACGCCGAACACGATGCGCTGTGGCGCACGCGATTGATCGGCCGCCCGCGCCGCGCCGTGCAACGCGAGCTTCGCTCGGCCGCCCGAGACGTGAACGCGGGAATGTTCTTCTCGAACGCGATCATGTATTTCATCGTGCTCACGGCGGCGGCGACGCTGCACCGCGCCGGCCAGACCGACGTCCAGACCGCCGCGCAGGCGGCCGACGCCCTCGAGCCGCTCGCTGGGCGGGGCGCCGCGTTGCTCTTCACGTTGGGCCTCGTCGGCACCGGCATGCTCGGCGTACCGGTGCTCGCCGGCTCGGCGGCGTACGCGGTCGGAGAAGCCGCCGCCTGGCGCACCGGCATGGACGAGAAAATTCACACCGCCGCGCAATTCTACGGCGTGATCATCGTCGCGATGCTCGGCGGCATGGCGCTCAACTTCGCGCACGTGAACGCCATTCGCCTGCTGATCTGGTCGGCGGTGATCAACGGACTGCTCGCGCCGCCGCTGATCGCGATCATTCTCGTGGTGTGCAACAATCCACGGATCATGGGCGCGCACCGCAACGGACGCGCCCTGAACATCCTCGGCGGATTGGCGGCGGCGCTGATGACCGCCGCCGGCGGCGCGCTCGTCTGGTCCTGGCTCTAGGACGGTCGCAGCGCGCGAGCTACGCGGCGGCGACGTGCTGCTGCAACTTCGACTCGATGTGCGTGCGCGGCACCGCGCTGATGATCTGATCGACCACCTTGCCGCCCTTGAAGAAGAGCAGCGTCGGGATCGATCGCACGTTGAAGCGCGAACCGGTCTTGATGTTCGCGTCGACGTCGAGCTTGGTGACTTTGACTTTACCCGCATAGTCGGTCGCGAGCTGATCAAGGATCGGCGCGATCATGCGGCACGGGCCGCACCAGGTGGCCCAGAAGTCGACGATGGTCAATCCGTCGTGCTTCTCGACCTCCTGCTCGAAGTTGGCGTCGGTGACCGCGATGATATTCGACATGAGTTGGTCTCTCTCCCCTGGCCGGCTGAAGCGTGGCGCGTGTTCGAAATCGCTGCCCGATGCACTAAGCTAAGGGCATGCAAAACCCTCCCCAATCCACGCCGTCCAGGCTCGCGGGAGCCCGCATCGCGCACATCGGAATCGCCGTCGACGGGCTCGCCGCAGGCAGTACGTTCTATCGCGACGTGCTCGGACTCGCGGAGGTTGAGCTCGACGACGCAGACGGCGCCGCGATCACCGGCTTTGCCGCGGGCGATTCGCTGATCGAGCTGCTCGAGGCGCGCTCGACGGAGTCGCCGATCGGCAAGTTCGTGGCGAAGCGCGGCCCCGGGCTGCACCACGTCTGTTTCGCCGTCGACGATCTCGGCGCCACGCTCGACCGGTGCCGGGCGCACGGCATTCGTCTCATTGACGACGAACCGCGGATCGGCGCCGAGGGCAAGCCGATCGCATTCATCCATCCCTCATCGACGTCCGGAGTCCTGGTCGAGCTCATCCAGGCCTGACGAGCGAGGGCGCTACGGCCGACGGGAGCAGAATTCTTCCATGTGCTCCAGGTCGACGTTCTGCACGTACCAGCGGCGCTCGGGCCCCTGCACCACCGTGAACGTCGTGGTGCGCGTGAGACTGCCCAGCGACACGGAGACCGGCACGGTGCGGCTACCGTTCCGGCCTGGCGCGTCGGGCAGGATCTGGAAGCGGTCGTGGCGCAGTGAGCACATCATGATGAACTCGCGCTTCTCGAGCTCGTCGCGCGGCAGGGCGTCGCGCGCCGGACCCTGCACGTCGCCCCACAGGGCACCCATCGCCTGGAGGTCGGTCGCTTTCACCGCGGCCATGAACGCGCGCACGGCGGACGTCGCGTCGGGGGCGCCGGTGAGGTTTCCGGACAGCACGCCGCGTGTGGCGGCGGGGGCTGGAGCGGGAGTTGGCGGCGGCGCCGACGAGTGGCAGGCGGCGGCGAGCGCGAATGGGGCAACTGCGGCGATTAGTTTCTTCACGTCGGCCTCGGGTGCGTGAGCGGGGCGTCGCTGCAACGTACACGACTGGTTTCCATCGCAGCAACATCTGCCGCGCGCACGCGGCACCTACGGCGAGATCGGCGACATGAAGCGGCAGCGCCTGTACATCAACATCGACCACATCGCGACCGTCCGCCAAGCGCGGCGCGGCGCGCGCCCCGACCCGGTGGAGGGCGCGCTGGTGTGCGAGCAAGGCGGTGCGGATGGTATCACAGCGCACCTGCGAGAGGATCGCCGACACATTCAGGATCGCGACGTCGAGCGGCTGGCGGCGTCGGTCTCGACCGTGCTCAACCTCGAGATGGCGTGCACCGACGAGATGATCGGCATCGCGCTTCGCCTCGCTCCGCACCAGGTGACGCTCGTTCCGGAACGGCGCGAGGAGATCACGACCGAAGGTGGCCTCGACGTGTCGCGCGACCGGCCCCGGTTGTTCGACGGCATCGCACGGCTCAACGCCGCGAAGATTCGCACGAGTCTGTTCATCGGGCCGGACCTCGCCGCGGTGGAACAGTCGCGCGAGCTCGGCGCCGCGGCGATCGAGCTGCACACTGGCCAGTACGCGCATGCGCCGCGGTCACCGAGCACCCTCGCCGCGCTGCGTGACGCGGCACGGCACGGTGCGTCGATTGGGTTGGCGGTGCACGCCGGACACGGGCTGGATGTCGACAATGTCGGACCGGTCGCGGCGATCCCCGAGATCGAGGAGCTCAACATCGGGCACGCCGTCGTCGGCCGGGCGCTGTTCGTCGGGTTGGCGGAAGCGGTTCGCGAGCTGCGTCGCGCCATGGACGCCGCTCGCGCGTCTTCCTAAGTTCGTCACACAGGAGTGAATGCGCGGCGCGGCCATATCGTCGCGCGGTCAGGCAGTCTGATGGAGATCGAATGACAGGACCGGCCGGGTTCCTCGACTTTTTCATTCTCGAAGCAAGCGAGTACGTCGAGCAACTCGACGGGCTGGTGCTCGCCGCCGCCGGCGGCGCACCGGACGTCGACGCCACGCAGCGCATCGCGCGCGCCCTTCGCGGTACGGCGACGATGGCCAAGCTGCCCGCGTTCGCCGAGCTCGCGGGCGCGATCGAACGCGTCGGCCGGGCCCTCAACGACCGATCGTTGACGTGGGATCAATCGCTGCGCGGCGCCGTCGTCTCGGCGATCGATGATCTCAAGTCGCTGCTTCATGCCGCGCGCAGCTGGACGGCCGCCGAGGACGGGCGCGCACGCGCCCGCGCCGGTGAGCTCGCCCGCTACGCACCGGCGCGGTCGGCGGCGCCGAGTCGGCCAGTCACGCCACACGGGACCGCGGCTTCGCCCTACGCTTTCCTCGCCACCGAATCCGGCAATATCGCGGCCGGCCTCGAGCTGCTCATCACCCGCATCGGTGACGCGGCGACCGCGGCCAATCTGCTGCAGCGCATCCAGGCGCTGCGCGGCGTGGCCGGCGTGAAGGAGGTTGGACCGCTTTTCGATGCGCTCGAAGCGGCCGAAGACGCCGTGACCGCGGTACACGACGGCGGCGACGCGGTCACCCCCGAAGCGCGCCCGCTCATGGAAGGCTGTGCGGTGTATCTGCGCACGATCGGCGCGTCGCTCCGCGGCGGCGGCGCCGACGTGAACGCGGGCAGCCCGGCGCGTGATGCGTTCGTCGCGGCACAGGCGGCGTGGGCGCAGCGAGCGGCGGGAAAGGAGCGCGTCGTTCCGATCGAAGAGCTGTTCTACGCCGACGGCGCACCGGGCCTCGTCGAAGCGGCGCCCAATCCGCCGACGTCGTCGTCCGACCGGTTCCGTCTCGAGCTCGTGAGCCTGAGCGAGCACCTGCGCCAGGTGGTCGACGCGGCACGGCACGCGACCGACGAAGCGTCGACGACGCGCGCACGACGCGACCTCCAACGCGCACTCCGCGCGCTCCAGGGCGCAGCGGACAGCTTCGGCGAGCGCGACGTGGCGGAGTTCATCGGCGGCCACGTCGATGCCGCCGAGCATGTCGACTTCCTGGGGCTGGCGGCGTTGGAAGATCTCTCGACCGTGCTCGCGCAGCCGGGCGCCAAGGGCGAGCATCTCACCGCGCGCCTGCGCGAGATTTCCGGCGGCCGCGATCTCACCACGGCGATCGGTGCGGGGTTTGGTGCGTCGGAGCCACGCACCACGCCGGCGAAGACGACGCCCGTGTCGTCGATCCCGACGCCGGTGTCGGCACCCGAGATACCGCGTCCGACGCCCGTCGAACCGAGGACGCCGACGTTCACGACGCCGGTCTTCACGCCACCCCCGGCCGCGTCGGAATTCGCGACGCCGCAGTCTCTGCCCGACGTCACTCCGCGTCCCACGTCGCCAACACCACCGACGCCGCGGCCGTCGCTCGCCGAGTCGCTCGACCGCGCGTCGGCGGCGCTGATCGATACGAGCATCGCGGCGCTCGACGCGCTTACGTCGAAGCCTTTTGCCGAGCCCAGAGCCTTACCGGAGGACACGGTGGTGCCAATCGAGACGCTGCTGTACCGCGGACGGGCGGCGCTCGACCGCGCGGTGGAGCTGCGCGACGAGATGCGGCGCCGCGGGCCGACGTCGAATCCGGACGCGCTCGACGAGTTGTTCGATCTGCTCGAGTTGGCTCGCGCGGAGTAATCGAACGTGAAATTCGGCTGGCGCGGCGCGTTGGGCATCGCGATCAGCGCCGTGTGTCTGTATTTCGCGTTTCGCAATCTCGACATCCATCGCTCGCTCGAGACCGCGCGGACGGCCAACTATTGGCTGCTCATCGCCAGCGCGTTGGCGGCAACGGGCATGTTTCCACTGCGCGCGCTTCGCTGGCGCACGATTCTCGACCCGGTCGCCCCGCGCGTGCCGTTTGGGCCGCTCTGGCGGTCGACGGCGATCGGGCAGATGGTGACCAATGTCGTGCCGCTGCGCGCTGGCGAGCTCGCGCGTCCGTTCGCACTGACGCAACAGGTCGGCAACGTCACCTTCCCCACGGCGCTCGCCTCCGTGGCCGTCGACCGGGTGTTCGACGCGATCGTCGTCATGGTGCTGCTCGCGGCCGGCGTCGCGCTGGCCCACTTCCCGACCGACAAGATGATCGCGGGCCACTCGCTGACGTACGCGGTCGGCTTCGTCGTCGCCGGTGCGCTGGTGCTGCTGGTCGCCTTCTACGCGCTCGTCTTCTTCCCAAAGACGCTCATTCGACTGTTCGAATTGGTTGCGCGACGCGTGTCGCCGGTCGTCGAGCGGCGAGGCGCCGACATGTTGGCGCGCTTCTCCGAGGGCCTGAGCGTGCTGCGCAAGCCGCGGCATTTCGCGGCCGTGTTCGCCTGGACGCTCGCCCATTGGCTGCTTCAGCCCGTGGCATTCTGGCTCGCCTTTCTCGCCGTCGGCGTGCACGTCCCCCTCGCCGCGACGCTGATCGTGCAGGGGATCATCGTCATTCTCGTCGCCCTCCCGTCGCTCCCGGGGTTCTTCGGCTCGTTCGAGCTCGGCGCGTGGCTCGCGCTCTCGCTCTATGGCGTCAGCCAAACCGAAGCCACGACCTGGGCGCTCCTTTTCCACGTTGCGTCGTACATCCCAATCACCGCGCTCGGCCTGTACTACTCCGCCCGGCTCGGCTTCTCGGTCGGTAAGATCGAGCCGCCTGTCCCCGACGCGTGACACTCGCCGCCGGCGTCGCTGCGCAGGCGAAGATCAACCTGCGCCTCCGCGTCCTCGCGCGCGAATCGAGCGGCTACCACTCGATCGAGACGATTTTCCAACGCATCGACCTCACCGACGACGTCACCGTTCGCGTCACATCGGGTCGAACCCTCGATTGCGCGGGCCCCGCCATGCCTGCGGCCGGACTCGGGGCAACGGAACGTAACCTCGCCTATCGCGCCGCCGCCGCCTACGTCGACGCCACCGGCTGGCCGACCGGATTCGCGATCGAGATCGTGAAGCGCATCCCAGTGGGAGGAGGGTTGGGCGGCGGAAGTGCCGACGCCGGCGCCGTGCTCCGGGCGCTCGATGCCCTCGCGCCCCGGCCGATCGGCCCTGCGCTCGTCGAGCTCGCCTCCCCGCTCGGTGCCGACGTCCCCTTCATGACGGTCGAGCACGCGACAGCATTGGGTTGGGGTCGAGGCGAGCGGCTGATGCCGCTCCCCACCCCTCCGTCGTGGCCGGCGGTCCTCCTCGTTCCGGATTTTTCGATCCCGACGGCCGACGCCTACTTGTGGGTCGCCGAGGAACGCGGGCTGTACGCGCCGGCCGCGTCGATGCTCCCGGCAAATGCGACCGCCGACTGGCAGGCCGTGGCCCGCGTCGCTGCCAACGATTTTCAGCCCGTCGTCGCCCGGCCGCACCCGGAAATCGCCGAGCTGGTCGACGAGCTGCGGGCCGCCGGAGCTACGGTGGCCATGCTCGCCGGCTCCGGGTCGAGCGTGTTCGGCGTGTTCGAGTCGGCGCCCGACGTCGCGGCGATCGCGCGAAGCGCCGGTGTGTCGGCGATCACCACGCGAACGAGCGACGTTGTGGCGCGAGTTGTACGAGCGGAGCTCGATCGGTAACTTTCGAGGCTCGCTGCCCCCTCGTCCAATGGCAGGACATCGGACTTTGGATCCGAGAATGGTGGTTCGAATCCACCGGGGGCAATGGCGCGCTCAGGGCCGCCGGAATTTGGTGACGGCCCGAACCGTTGCCCAAGCGATCTTGCTCGACGCCGCCGCTCCCCGCTTTCCAGTTTCGCTCCCAGTTCTCCAACTCTCGCGCTCCGCATCATGGACGGACTCGCCGTACCAAGTCACGGCCTCAAGCTCTTGTCCGGAACCGCGAACCGGCCGCTCGCCGAAGAGATCGCCGGCCACCTGGGCGTCGACCTCTGTCGTGTGAACCTCGGCCGCTTCGCCGACGGCGAGATCTCGGTGCGGATCGACGAGAACGTGCGCGGCAACGACGTGTTCATTCTCCAGCCGACGAACCCGCCGGCTGAGAACATCATGGAGCTGCTGCTCCTGATCGACGCGGCGCGGCGCGCGTCGGCGGCGCGCGTCACCTGCGTGATGCCCTATTACGGCTACGCGCGCCAGGATCGCAAAGATCAGCCGCGCGTGCCGATCGGCGCCAAGCTGATGGCGAACATGATCACGGGGGCCGGCGTCGACCGCGTGCTGGGCGTGGACTTTCACCAGCACCAGCTGCAGGGCTTCTTCGACGTTCCGGTCGACCACCTGTATGCGATGCCGGTGTTCACGGCGCATTACCGCAAGATGCAGCTGGCCGATCCGGTGGTCGTGGCGCCCGACGTCGGTTCGGCGAAGATGGCGCGCGGATTCGCGAAGCGGCTCAACGCGACGCTGGCGATCATCGACAAACGCCGGCCGCAGCCGAACGTGTCAGAGGTCGTCAACGTGGTCGGCGAGGTCGAGGGGCACGATTGTATCCTCGTCGACGACATGATCGACACCGCGGGCACCGTGACCGAGGCGGCGCGCGCGCTGAAGAAGCTCGGCGCGCAGGACATTTATATCTGCGCCACGCATGCATTGTTGTCGGGGCCGGCCAAACAGCGGCTCAATGATTCTCCGATCAAAGAAGTGGCGGTGACGGACACGATCTTCTTGCCGGAGGAGCGGCGGCCGCGGCAGCTCTGTCTGCTCTCGGTCGGCGAGCTCCTCTCCAAGGCGATCCGGTTCACGCACGCCGAGCAGTCGGTCAGCTCGTTGTTCGACTAGACGGCAGACGAAGCGTAGAGGGCGCCGGGCGCGAGCTCGGCGGTACGATCCCGCGGCGGTTCATGGTAGGGAGGACGCAGCCTCCCGAGAGTAGCCGATCGACGCGGGCGGGCTGCGAAGGATTGATTTTTTTCATACTGGAATTCGAATCATGGCATCAGCCTCACTCAACGCGACCGTTCGGTCCGAACGCGGCACCGGCGTCGCGCGCAAGCTCCGCCAGACCGGGCACGTGCCGGCCGTCGTCTATGGCCACGGCCGTGAGCCGCAGTCCCTGACGATCAACACTCGCGAGGTCGACAAGCTCTTGTCGCAGATCTCGGCGGCGAACACCGTGATCGACCTCAGCATCGACGGCTCGCCGGTCCGCACGCTCATCCGCGAAGTGCAGCGGCATCCGTTCAAGCGGCACGTCGTGCACATCGACTTCCAGGAGCTGGTCGCCGGCGAAAAGGTGACCGTCGACGTGCCGCTCCGCTTCACCGGAACGGCCGAAGGGGTCCGCAACTCGGGTGGCATTCTCGAGGAGACGATGCACCGCATCCACGTGCGCGTCGACCCGTCGTCGATCCCCGACCAGATCACGGTCGACGTCACGCATCTCACCATCGGGCACAGCATCCACATCCGCGATCTTCCCCTGCCCGAAGGCGTGACGGTGCTCGACGACGTCGATGCAACGATCTGCGTCTGCGCGGCGCCCAAAGCGGTGGTCGAGGAGACGCCGGCAGCGGCGGCCGAGGGTGAGGCTGCAGCGACGGCGGCGGCCGAGCCCGAGCTCATTCGCAAGCCCAAGCCCGAGGACGAGGAGCCGGCCAAGTAGGCGGCTCTATCGATCCGTGTTCCGGTTCCTGTTCCGTCGCCGCGCCGCGAGCGCACCACCATCGACGCGCGGCGACGAACCGGACGCATCGAGCAACACGCTCAACGAGCCCATGAAAGTCATCGTCGGACTCGGGAACCCGGGCGAGGAGTACGCGCGCACGCGGCACAACGTCGGCTGGTGGATGGTCGAGCAGTTGGCCGACGCGTGGCATTTCGATGGATGGCGGAAGGACGGGGAAGCCCGCGTCGCCAACGGTACGGTCGGCGGCGCCAAGGTGCGTCTGATCAAGCCGCTCACCTACATGAATCTCAGCGGGGCCGTGCTGCGGCCGTATCTGCGACGCCCGTTCTGGGCCGCGGCGACCGATCTGATGATCGTCGTCGACGAGGTGCAGCTTCCGGTGGGCCGCTACCGCTTTCGTGCCAACGGAAGCGCCGGCGGGCACAATGGCCTCAAGAGCATCGAGGGAGCAGTCAAGTCGCAGCAGTACCCGCGCCTCCGCATCGGCGTCGGCCCGGACGAACCGTCGCACCGCGGCGGCGGGACGTTGGCCGACTACGTGCTCGATGAATTGGGGAAGCGCGATACGGAGACGGTGCGCGCGCTCTTCCCCGAGCTCACTGAGGCGCTCGAGGTCTGGATCAAAGGCGGAATCGGTCCGGTGATGAATCGCTACACGGGCACCGCGGCCAAGCCGGCCGATACGGACACCTAGCGTCGTGCGATACTAGCAATACAAGAATGCTGAAACTCGGAATCGTCGGACTCCCAAACGTCGGCAAGTCGACGCTGTTCAACGCGCTGACGTCGGCCAATGTGCTGGCGGCCAACTATCCGTTCGCCACCAAGGACCCCAACGTCGGCCGCGTCAACGTGCCCGACGCGCGCCTCGCCGTGCTCGATCGGATCGTCAAGCCGGAGCGCGTCGTGCCGGCGGCGGTCGAATTCGTCGACATCGCCGGCCTCGTGAAAGGCGCGTCGCAGGGCGAAGGACTTGGCAACCAGTTCCTCGCCAACATCCGCGAAACGGACGCGATCGTGCACGTCGTGCGCGCGTTCGACGACGACGACGTGCTGCACGTGATGGGCGCCGTCGACCCGGTGCGCGACCGCGAGGTGATCGAGTTCGAGCTGGCGCTGGCCGATCTCTCGGTAGTGGAGAAGCGGCTCGATCGCGTGAAGCGCGCGTCGAAGACGGGCGACAAGGAGGCGCTCGCCGAGCTCGCGTCGCTCGAGCGGGCGAATGCGTCGCTCGCCGAGGGGCGCGCGCTCTGGCACACGGCGTTGTCTGCGGCGGACCGCGCCGTGCTGTCGCCGCTCTCGCTGCTCACGCTCAAGCCGATCCTCTACGCGGCGAACGTGACGGACGCCGAGCTGTCGGGCCAGGAGGGCGTGCACCTGGGCAAGCTGCGGCGCGCCGTGAAGGAAGGCGGCGAGATCGCCGAGGTGGTTCCCTTCTCCGCCAAGATCGAGGCAGAGCTATCGGAGCTCTCCGATGACGATCGCCGGGGCTTCCTCGAGTCGCTCGGCCTCGAGTCGGCGGGCCTCGACCGGTTGATTCGCGCCGGATACCACCTGCTCGGGCTGCAGACCTATTTCACGGCGGGAGAGCCCGAAGTGCGCGCGTGGACGATCCATCGCGGCGACACAGCGCCGGCAGCGGCGGGAGTGATCCACACCGACTTCGAGCGCGGGTTCATTCGCGCCGAGACGGTCAGCTATGAGGATTTCGTGAAGAATGACCGGTGGAAAGGGGCGCGGGAGAAGGGGGCGGTGCGGTCGGAGGGGAAAGAGTACGTCGTGCAGGACGGGGACGTGATGTTGTTTCGGTTCAACGTGTGAAGCAGCGCCGTCAAAACCGTCCCTGCAAATACGCCGACAGGCGCACCGCCCCCCGCGGATAGATCCCGCGCGCCACGTCGAACCGCACCAGCCCGTCGAGCATCGACGTCCCGATCCCGACGCCGCTCAGCGGCCGCCCCACCTGCCCCAGCCGCGGCCGATCGCCCGCCCAACCGAGATCTCCAAAGAGCATGATCTTATAGGCGCCGCGGCCGGGACCGAGCTCGAGCCGCGTCAGCCAGAAGGCGCTCCCGCTCTGCGCCGTGTCCGGCGCCTGTCCGCGCACCGTCTCGGCGCCGCCGAGGAACCAGCGGCGCTGCACCGGCAGCTGGCCCGCGCTCGTGCCGCCGGCCAAGGTGAGCGAAGCCGCCAGCCGCGCCGGTAGTCCCTGCGACAGCGTCAGGTCGAGCGCCGCGCGGCCGTAGCTGGAGTCGCCCGTTGCCGCCTCGGCGCGCAGATCGGTGAATGCGCGGAAGCCGCGCGGGTCGAGCCCGAACGACTGCTCAAATCTGAGCGAACCGCCAAAGGATGGGCCGCGCGCCGCGTCGATGTTCGGGATGAACGGCGCGCCGAGTGAGAAGTCGGTGTGCGGCCGCGCGGCCCGCTGCTCCTCGCCGAACAGCCGCCAGTCGAGCGGTGCGCCGGCGTCCGTCGTCCAACGCAGCTCGGCGCCGCTCGCTCGGTAGTAGAAACCTTCGTCGCGCCCGAACAGGAACGCGCTCACCGACGATCCGAAGCTGAGCGGACTGCCCCAATCGCCTGCCGACACCAGCCGATTGTACCCGGTGAGCGAGAGCGACCGCGTCAGGTTCGTCCGCGTGAGTGACAACTCGCCATTCGGCTCGTGATCGGCGAACCCAAATCGCGCCAGCGCGGACACGTCGTAGCCCGCACCGATCTGCTGCTCGAGGCGCGCGCCGGTGGAAAAGCCCTCGATGCGATTGTAACGCGTCATCGAGAGGCCGTACTGGACGCTGGGCGGCGGCAGTTGGCTCAGGGTGAGCAAGGCCTGCGCA
>Ga0134128_10009701_pt1 | contig 11549 bp, 13 predicted proteins | sample KB31754_FD_96462 | JGI IMG/M metagenome (GOLD analysis project Ga0134128, IMG submission 96462) | Terrestrial soil microbial communities with excess Nitrogen fertilizer from Kellogg Biological Station, Michigan, USA - KB3-175-4 | ecosystem: Environmental > Terrestrial > Soil > Unclassified ...
ACCAGCAGGTGAAGATGGAGAAGGCGTTCGGCGGGCCCTACGAGCTGAAGCAGCGGCTCGGGCATCTGGACGTGCACAAGATCGCGGCCATGGACCCGGACAAGCTGGACCAGGTCTTCCGCGAGAGGCCGGCGCTGCATCGGTTCCCCGGCAACATGGCGAGGCGGGTGCAGGCGATGTGCGCGGCGGTGGTCAAGGACTACGGAGGCGACGCGGCGTCGATCTGGCGGGACGCGCGGACCGGCGATGAGCTGGCGGCGCGGATCTCGAAGCTGCCGGGTTTCGGGGAGATGAAGACCCGGATCATGGTCTCGATCCTGGCCAAGAAGTTCGGCGTGCAGCCGCCAGGGTGGGAGAAGCAGGCGGCGAGCTGGCACTCAGTGGCGGACGTCGATTCGGCGGAATCCATGGCTCACGCGCGGGACGTCAAACGGGAGATGAAGGCCAAAGCCAAGCCGTAGTTCTGATAACGTTTGCGCTCCGGTCCCGCCGCAGAGAGCGGGGCGGATAGAGGAAACCAGAAGAGATGAGAGAGTGCTTCCCCAGCCCAGCTGACGCGCGGGCGTTGGCCGCAGGCCACCAGCTCATCCCGGTCTACCGGGAGGTGCTTGCCGACATGCTCACCCCTGTTCGCGCCTACGCGCTGCTGTGCCCTCCGGGTCAGCCGGGCTTCCTGCTCGAGAGCGTGGAGGGCGGGGAGCGGCTGGCGCGGTACTCCTTCATCGGACATCAGCCGCGACCGCTGGAGCTCGGGCATGGCAATCCGCTCGACGCCCTGGCTGAGGTCGCCAACGAGCAGACCGCGCCTGTGAAAGGCGTCCCCCGCTTTCATGGCGGGGCGGTTGGCTACCTCGGCTACGAGACGGCGCGGCACTTCGAGCGGCTCCCGGTCGCCAAGGGCGCGCCGCCTCCGATGCCGGAGAGCGCATTCCTGAGGGCGGAGGACCTGGCCGTCTTCGATCACGTGACACGCCGCCTGAAGCTGCTGACGATCTACAGGCCCGACCGCGAGGAGTACGGCGACGCGGTGGCGCGGATCGACGCCATGGAAAAGCGCCTCGAAGCGGACGCCGTGGCGTCGTCCACGCACGGCAAGGACGGAGCGAAGTGGGAGTCGAACGTGACCCAGGGCCAGTTCCACGCGATGGTCGACGCGGCTCGCGAGTACATCATCGGCGGCGACGCCTTTCAGATCGTGCCTTCGCAGCGGTTCAGCAAGCCGCTCGGGGCCAGCCCGTTCGACGTCTATCGCTGCCTCCGCGCGATCAACCCGTCGCCGTACATGTTCTTCCTTGCCCTCGGCGGTGACCGGCACGTGGTCGGCACCTCGCCGGAGAAGCTCGTCCAGGTCGAGGACCGTCGGGTGGAGACGCGGCCTCTGGCGGGAACGCGGCGGAGGGGCGCCGATCCGGCGGAGGACAAGCGGCTCGAGAAAGAGCTGCTCAGCGATCTCAAGGAGCGTGCCGAGCACGTGATGCTCGTCGACCTCGGCCGCAACGACGTCGGCCGTGTGGCGACACCGGGCTCGGTCAACGTCGACCGGCTGATGGAGGTCGAGCGCTACTCGCACGTGATGCACATCTCGTCGACCGTCAGCGGTCAGCTTCGCGAGGGCAAGACCTCGCTCGACGCTTTGCGCGCGGCGTTTCCGGCGGGAACGGTGACGGGTGCGCCCAAGATCCGCGCCATGGAGGTGATCGCGGAGCTCGAGCCAGACCAGCGCGGCGTCTACGCCGGCTCGCTGGGCTACGTGAGCTTCGGCGGCAACCTCGACATGGCGATCACGCTGCGCACGGTGGTCGCCGCCGAGGGCAGGGCCTATGTACAGGCGGGCTGCGGCGTGGTCGCGGACTCCAGGCCCGAGCGCGAGTTCGAGGAGACGCTGGAGAAGGCGGGCGCGATGTTCAAGGCCATCGAGATGGCGGAGGGCATGTGATGGCGCGCCTGGCGATGATCGACAACTACGACTCGTTCACCTACAACCTGGTCCAGTACATGGCCGAGCTCGGGGCGGAGCCGGCCGTGTTTCGCAACGACGAGGTGACAGTGGACGAGCTCGCGAAGTTCGATGGCATCGTCATCTCGCCCGGTCCGGGTACCCCCGACGACGCAGGCATCTCCAATGAGGCGGTGCGCCAGCTCAGCGGCAGGCTCGCGATCCTCGGCGTGTGCCTCGGCCACCAGTGCATCGGCCAGGTCTTCGGCGGCGAGGTGATCCGCAACGAGCCGGCCCACGGCAAGACCGCCTGGATCCACCACGACAACTCGGGCGTGCTCGCGGGCGTGAGCGAGCCATTCGAGGCGACGCGCTACCACTCCCTAATCGTCAGGCGCTCGAGCATGCCCGCGGAGCTGCTCGTCACGGCGTGGACGCATGACGGCATCGTCATGGGCCTGCGGCATGCGAGGCACCCCACCTACGGAGTCCAGTTTCATCCGGAGTCGGTGCTGACCAAAGAGGGCAAGAAGATCCTCGGCAACTTCGTGCGCCGAGCGGCGAAGGTCTACGCCTAGATGCTCGACGCGATCGCCAAGGTCGTGAGGTGCGAGAACCTCACCGAGGACGAGGCGGCCTCAGCCTTCGAGGTGATTATGCGCGGCGACGCAACGCCATCCCAGATCGCGGGGTTCATGGTCGCGCTGCGAATGAAGGGCGAGACGGTGGACGAGCTGACGGGATTCGCCCGCACAGCGCGCGCCATGGCGACGCCCATCTCGGTCGATGGGGCCCTCCTCGACACGTGCGGGACGGGCGGCGACGGCTTGGCGACCTTCAACATCTCCACCCTGGCGGGAATCGTCGCCGCCGGATGCGGCGCCCGCGTGGCCAAGCATGGGAACCGCGCCGCCTCGTCCATGTGCGGATCCGCCGATGTGCTCGAGCAGCTCGGCGTCAAGATCGACCTGCCGCCGGACGGAGTTGCCAGGTGCATCGAGGGCGCAGGCATCGGTTTTCTCTTCGCGCCGGTGTTCCATCCGTCGTTCCGGCACGCGGGTCCCAGCCGGCGCGAGCTCGGCGTGCGCACAGTGTTCAACGTGCTGGGTCCTCTGTGCAACCCGGCCGGCGCCAAATACCAGGCGCTCGGGGTGGCCGACCCGAAAATGGCGGCCCGGATGGCGGACGTCCTGCAGCGTCTCGGCGTCGAACGGGCCATCGTCTTTCATGCCGCGGACGGCATGGACGAGCTATCCGTCGCCTCGCCTTCGTCGGTGATCGAGATCGACGGCCGGCGCAAGGAATACCAGCTAGATCCGGCGGAGCTAGGTCTCCAGAAGGCCCCCCTGGAGTCGATGCGGGGCGGTGGGCCACAGGAGAACGCGCGCCTGGCCCGCGAGGTGCTGGGCGGCGCGGGCGGCCCCCGCCGCGACGTAGTCCTGCTCAACGCCGCCGCCGCGTTGCGGGCGGCGGGCCTGGCCAGTGACTGGCGCGACGGCATCGGGCTCGCGGCCGAGGCGATCGACTCGGGGCGCGCGGGCGATGTGCTTGCGCGGTGGGCCACAATCTCGACCGAGTGACCGAAGACGTCCTAGGCCGTCTCGTCATGGAAGCCCGGCAAGACCTGCAGCGCCGGCGCTACCTGATGGACTCCGACACCTTTGAAGAACGCGTCGCGGCGTACGAGCCAAAGGATTTTCTCAGCGCGCTTCGCGGGCCGCACCTGGCCGTGATCGCAGAGATGAAGCAGCGCACGCCGAGCATGGGTGTCCTGCGTGAGGAGTACCGCCCCTCCGACATCGCACACGCATACACCGAGGGTGGAGCTGCCGCGATCTCCGTGCTGACGCATATGGCGGGCTTCGGCGGGCGCCCCGAGCACGTCCGCATGGTTCGCGCCGCGACCAACCTGCCCATCCTGCGCAAGGACTTTGTGACCGACCCGTACGAGGTGGCCGAGGCGCGAGCGTGCGGCGCGGATGCGGTCCTCTTGATCGTCGCCGCCCTGGATCCGGCGCAGCTCAAGGACCTGCTGGCGGTCACACGAAGCCGCGGAGTCGCGGCCCTGGTCGAGGTCCATGACGAGCGGGAGACGGCGGCGGCATTGGAGGCGGGGGCGAAGGCGGTCGGCGTCAACCACCGCGACCTGCGCGACTTCAGCGTCGACCTGGGCCTGACCGAGAGGCTGCGCAACCAGGTCCCCAAGGAGGTGGTGCTGGTCGCGGAGAGCGGCATCCACGGCCCCGAGGACGCGCGCCGGATGCGCGAGGCGGGAGCGGACGCGGTCCTCGTGGGGGAGTTGCTGATGCGAGCGGACGATCCCGCCTCGCGGATCAAAGAGCTGACCCTGTGATCAGGATCAAGATCTGCGGAATCTGCGACCTGGAGAGCGCCAAGTGCGCGACCGAGGGGGGCGCCGACTTGATCGGCTTCCATTTCTGCGACTCGAGCCGGCGCGTGACGCCCGAGGAGGCGAAGGCGATACTCGACGAGCTGGGCGTTCACACCCGTGTCGTCGGCGTGTTCATCGACGAGCAGCCGGCGGAGGTGCGCAGGATCGCGGATTACCTGGACCTCGACCTGGTCCAGCTTCACGGCTCCGAGCCGCCCGGCTTCGACGCCGGCCGGCCCGTCATCAAGGTGCTCAAGGTGAGGGAGGGGGCGATCGCCGGCGCGGACGATTGGCCCGACCCGATAATGCTCGACTCGTGGTCGGCCGACCAGCGGGGCGGCACAGGCCGCACGTGGGACTGGGAGGCCGCGCGAACGCTCTTGCAAACTCGCGAAGTCTTCATCGCGGGCGGTCTTGAACCGGGTAACGTGGGCAAGGTCGTGAGCGAGTTCAAGCCCTACGGCGTCGACGTCTCGAGCGGGGTCGAGGCGCGCGTCCGGGTCAAGGATCCGGAGAAGGTGCGCGCCTTCATCCGGGCCGTGCGGCTCGCTGAGGTCCTGGCATGAGCCTTCGTCACGCGCTCACGCATCCGGTCGACGGGCGCTTCGGCGCGTTCGGCGGACAGTACGTGCCGGAGACTCTGATGAGCGCCTTGCGTGAGCTGGAGGACATGTGGCACGAGGCCAAGGCCGACCCCCAGTTCCAGCTCGAGCTGGCCGGCCATCGTCGGGCCTTCATCGGCAGGCCAACACCTCTGTATGCGGCGAGCCGTCTGAGCGAAGAGTTCGGCGGCGCGCACATCCACTTCAAGCGCGAGGACCTCTGCCATACCGGGGCGCACAAGCTGAACAACGCCGTCGGCCAGGCGCTGCTGGCGGTGCGCATGGGCAAGAAGCGGATCATCGCCGAGACCGGCGCCGGCCAGCACGGCGTCGCCACGGCGACCGTTTGCGCGAGGTTTGGGCTCGAGTGCACCGTGTACATGGGCACCGAGGACATGCGCCGCCAGTCCATGAACGTGCGGCGGATGAAGCTGCTCGGAGCGGAGGTCCGTGAGGTCACGGCCGGCACCAAGACATTGAAGGACGCGACCACGGAGGCGATCCGCGACTGGGTCACGAACGTGCGGACGACGCACTACATCATCGGCTCGGTTGTGGGGCCGCACCCGTATCCGGAGATGGTCCGCGACCTGCAGCGTGTGATCGGCGACGAGGCGCGCGAGCAGTACCTCTCGCTGGACGGCAAGCTGCCGGATGTCGTCATGGCGTGCGTGGGCGGCGGCTCCAACGCGATCGGCATGTTCACGGCCTTCCTCGACGACCGCGAGGTCGTGCTGATCGGCGTGGAAGCCGCCGGCAAGGGCATCCGCACAGGTGAGCACGCAGCGTCGCTGGTCGGCGGGCGGCCGGGTGTGCTGCACGGCAGCTACACCTACGTGCTGCAGGACGGCGATGGCCAGATTCAGCCCACGCACTCCATCTCGGCGGGGCTGGACTATCCCGGGGTCGGGCCCGAGCACTCGTTCCTGCGGGACATCGAGCGCGTGGAGTATGTGGCCGTCACCGACAAAGAGGCGCTGGCCGCGTTCAAGCTCTGCACGCGGCTCGAGGGCATCATGCCCGCCCTCGAGCCCTCGCACGCGATCCATTACGCGGGCGTGATCGCGCAGCAGCTCGGACCCGGGGGCCGAATCCTGGTCTGCCTGTCCGGCCGCGGAGACAAGGACATGGACTCGGTTGATGCGCCGGCCGCGCGCAGGGCGGACGATGAAGGCTGACACCACGTCGCGCCTCGAGGCAGCCCTCAAGTCCACCAAGGGCGACCTGAAGCTCGTCCCCTACCTGATGGCCGGGCATCCGTCGGCCAAGCGCTCGATCGAGGTGGGTAAGAGGCTTGCCACTTCCGGCGTCGCGGCCATCGAGGTCGGGATCCCGCACTCCGACCCCCTGGCCGATGGTCCGGTGATCCAGAAGGCGGGCCAGGTTGCGCTGTCGCAGGGGATGACCGTCGCCCACGCGCTCGAGGTGGCCGCGGGGATCGCCGCCGAAGGCGTACCGGTGGTGCTAATGACCTACATCAATCCCGTGCTCTCGCACGACCCACGCAAGTTCGCCGCGGAGGCGGCCCAGGCGGGTGTGGCGGGCGTGATCGTGCCTGATCTGCCCATCGAAGAGGCAGAGCCCGTCGTGGGTTGGCTACGGTCGGCGGCCCTCGACACCGTCTTCATGGTCGCGCCGACGACGCCGCCCGACCGCATCGCCACCATCGCCAACCACTCGAGCGGCTTTGTGTACTGCGTTACCGTGACCGGCATCACCGGCGCGCGCAAAGAGATGCCGGCAGGCATGCCCGAGCTGCTGGCCCAGGTCAGGAAGAGCACGCAGCTACCGGTCGCGGCCGGCTTTGGAATCTCACGACAGGAGCACATGAGGTCGCTGCGTGGCAACGCCGACGCCGCGGTCGTCGGCAGCGCGATCGTGGACGAGATCGAACGCGGAGGCGATGGCGTGTCTCTGGTGCGGGAGCTTTTGAAAGCTTGCCGGTAAGAGGAATCCGCGGCGCCACGACCGCGACCGCGAACACGGCAGAGGCGATCAACGAGGCCACCGAGGAGCTGCTGAAGGAGCTCGTCCATCTCAACGACCTCGACCCCAACGACATCGCGTGCGCCTTCTTGACGACGACGGCCGACCTCGATGCTGAGTTTCCGGCGCACGCGGCCCGCCGACTCGGCTGGACGCAGGTCGCCCTCCTGTGCGGGCACGATATGAACGTGACCGGAGCCAACCCGAGGGCCGTGCCCATGTGCATCAGGGTGCTGGTCCTCTACAACACTCCGCGACCGCAGACGGCGATGCGCTTTGCCTACCTGCGCGGCGCGCAGGCGATCCTCGCCGACCTCGAGGCCTTTGGAGACCGCGCCCAGTGATCATCGTGATGTCGCACACCGCGACGGAGGCGGAGGTCACCGCCGTCGTCGACCGCGTCGAAGAGATCGGCCTCAAGTCAGAGCTGTCGCGCGGCGAGGAACGAACCCTGGTCGGGGTCATCGGCGGCAATGCCTACGCCTACAGGGACGCGTTCTCGCACCTCGGCGGGATCCACGAGATCATCCCCATCACCAAGCCCTTCAAGCTCGCGAGCCGCGAGTTCAGACGCCACGACACCGTCGTGGACGTCGGTGGCGTGAAGATCGGCAACGACGAGGTCGTGGTCATGGCCGGACCATGCTCGGTCGAGGGTGAGGAGATGCTGCTGGAGACCGCGCGCCACGTCGCCGCGCAGGGCGCCAGGATGCTGCGCGGCGGCGCCTTCAAGCCGCGCACCTCGCCCTACTCGTTCCAGGGCCTCGGCGAGTCGGCGCTCAAGATGATGGCGGCGGCCCGGGAGGAGACCGGGCTGAAGGTGGTGACCGAGGTCGTGTCGCCGGGTGACGTGGCCCTGGTCGCCCAGTACGCCGACATCCTTCAGCTTGGGACTCGCAACATGCAGAACTACGCGCTGCTGCAGGAGGCGGGACGGGCGGGAAAGCCTGTGCTGCTCAAGCGGGGCATGTCCTCCACGATCGAGGAGTGGCTGCTCGCGGCCGAGTACATCCTCTCGCAGGGCAATCGAGACGTGATCCTGTGCGAGCGCGGCATCCGGACGTTCGAGACCGCGACACGCTTCACGCTCGATCTCAACGCCGTGCCACTGGTGCGTGAGCTGTCGCACCTGCCGGTGATCGTCGATCCCTCGCAGGCGACGGGTAGGTGGCAGCTCGTCGGCCCGATGTCGCTAGCGGCGGTGGCCGCCGGCGCGAACGGGCTGATCATCGAGGTGCACCCGATGCCCAACCAGGCGCTGTCGGACGGCGCCCAGTCCCTCGACTTCAACGCCTTCGACAACCTGATGGCCGACGTGCGCCGCCTGCTCGGCGCGATGCAGAAGCAGCTGGCCTAGATCGCGTGCCGACGGTCGCTGTGGTCGGCCTCGGCCTGATGGGTGCCTCATTCGCGCTGGCGCTGAAGAAAGCGCGGCCGGAGACGGTGCTCGTCGGCAGCGATCGCAACCCGGTGGTGGTGCGCAAGGCGCTGGAGCGGGGCGTCGTCGAGACGGCAAACACCGATCTTTCGGTCGTGGAGATGGCCGATCTCGCGGTGATCGCTGCCCCGCTGAACGCGATGCGCGAGGTCCTGCCGCAACTGGCCGCCATCGCGCCCGCGAGACCGGCCACCGACATGTCGAGCACCAAGGCCGCCGTGATGGAGTGGGCCGCCGCCGAGGGCGTGGACCTCGTCGGGGGCCACCCGATGTGCGGCCGGGAGAAGTCAGGCATCGACCATGCGGACCCGGCGATGTTCGAGGGCGCCCCCTGGATGCTGACGCGCGACGAGCCGGCGATCACGTCGCTGGTCGAGGCAGTCGGCGCACACCCGGTCGTGATGGACGCGGTGACGCACGATCGCCTGGTCGCAGGCGTGAGCCACGCGGCTTTCCTTCTCTCGGTGGGGTACGTGCTGGCGCTGGCCCGGCGTCAGGATTGGCCCGAGGCGTCCCGTCTTGCCGCCGGCGGGTTCCGCGACATGAGCCGGCTCGCGGCCGGAGATCCGGATCTGTACTCCTCGATCGCGCGCACCAACCGCGAGAACCTGGTCGAGATGGTGGACGCCGTAACCGCGGAGCTCGCCCGGCTCCGCCGGCACCTGGAGGCGGACGACCCGCGCCTGATCGAGCTGTTCGAGGAGGCGCGGCGGGTACGCGAGCGCTGGAGCGAGCGGTGATCGCCACCGTCCGGCCGGCGCGCAAGCTCGAGGGTGCCATCGCCGTGCCCGGCGACAAGTCAATCTCCCACCGGGCGTTGATGCTCGGCTCGGTCGCGCAAGGGGTGAGCAGCGTGCGCCGGCTGTCCCAGGGCGCCGATGTCCAGTCGACGGCCGCGTGCATGCGCGGCCTCGGCGTGGGAATCGAGGGCTCGCGGATCCTGGGTACGGGACTGCGTGGACTGCGGCAGCCGGCTCGTCCGCTCGACTGCGGCAACTCGGGCACCACGATGCGCCTGCTTGCCGGATTGCTCGCGGGGCAGGACTTTGAGAGCGAGCTTGCCGGCGATGAATCGCTTTCCAGAAGGCCCATGGACCGCGTCGTCGATCCGTTGCGCGAGATGGGCGCTCGCGCCTCCTGGCCGCCGCTGCGTGTGGGTGGGGCCGACGGACTGCACGGGATCGACTACCACGGGCCCAGGCCAAGCGCGCAGGTGAAGTCGGCGATCCTGCTGGCCGGACTGTACGCGTCGGGACCGACGTCTGTGACCGAGCCCGTCAAGACGCGGGATCACACAGAGGTGATGCTCGCGGCGATGGGCGCCCCGGTGCGCGTCGAAGGCCTGCGGGTGGAGATCGAGCAGGCGAGAGAGCTGCAGCCGCTCGACATCGACGTGCCCGGCGATTTCAGCGCCGCAGCGTTCTGGATGGTCGCGGGCGGCCTGGTCGAGCACGCCGACATCAAGCTCACCGGGGTCGGGATGAACCCCACCCGCAGCGCCCTGGCCGACCTGCTGGTGTCGATCGGCTTCCAGATCGGTCGCGCCAGGCCCCGGCTGGAGGCGAATGAGCCGGTCGCCGATCTCCGCGTTCACCCGGCCGCCAGCTTGCGGCGCCTGGCGGTGGACGCGGGCATGGCCGCGGCGATGATCGACGAGCTCCCCGTGCTGGCTGTCTTGGCGACGCAGATCGCGGGGACAAGCGTCATCGCCGGCGCCGCCGAGTTGCGCGTCAAGGAGTCGGACCGCCTCGTCGCGATGGAGCAGGGCCTGAGCGCGATGGGCGCCGACATCACAGTCGAAGACGACGGCTGGGTGATCAACGGTCCCCGCAACCTCGAGGGCGCGCGCGTCGACTCGCTGGGCGACCACCGTGTGGCGATGGCCCTCGCGGTGGCCGGGCTGATCGCGGACGGGAACACGGAGATCGAAGGCGCGGAGTGCGTCGAAATCTCCTACCCGAACTTCTTCGACCACCTGGAGTACTTGGCGTGAAGATCCGCTGCGACATCGACGTCGAAGTCGTCGCGCTGGAGCTCTACGAGCTCGAGGTCACGCCGCCGCGTGACGACTTCGAGCTCGAGATCAAGCGCGCCGAGCAGGCGGTGCGGACGGGCGAGGTGGGGGCGACGGATAGAGCACGTGAGCTGTACCGGCGCTTCGGCGTCGATCCAACGCGTGTGCGTCCATCGTCGGAAGCGCTGCTCAGGCGCATGAAGAAGGGCGAGTCCCTGCCGCGGGTGAACTCGCTCGTCGACGTCGCGAACGCGCTGTCCGTCCAGCTGCAGGTGCCCGTCGGGCTCTACGACCTCGGCAAGGTGAAGGGAGAGGAGCTTGCGGTGCGCCTGGGCAAGAAGGACGAGGGTTACGAGGGCATCGGCAAGGAGCGCGTCAACGTCGCGGGCCGGATCTGCGTCGCCGACGCCGAAGGACCTTGCGGCAATCCCAGCGCCGACTCGGCACGGACGATGATCACCACCGAGACCGAGCGCGCGGCGTGGATCTACTTTCTTCCGGTGCGCGATGACGACATCGACCGCACGGCCGAGCTCGTCGCCGTCTTCGGCCGTGGCCTGGTGCGGATGATTCCGTCTTGAGAGCGGCCGCGGCGGAGGAGGTGCTGTGCGTCCGGAGGGAGGACATCTTTCCGGACGGCGCCTGGCATGGTTTCGTGAGCGACAACCTGGAACGGCATCAGGCGGTCATCCGCGAAAAGCATTTCTTCAAGCCGCGCGCCGAGGTCGAGAACGACGCGGGCTTTCAACAGATCATCCCGTACGTCGTCTTCCATCATGGCGACCGGTACTTCCTCACGCATCGCCTGCGTGCTTCCTCCGAGCGCCGGCTGCGCAAGCAGTACTCGCTGGGCGTCGGCGGGCACATCAACCCCGGCGACCTGGGAGCGGGTGACCCGATCCTCGACGGGCTGAAGAGGGAATGGGAGGAGGAGGTCGTATACGGCGGGCGCTTCGAGGCCACGCTGATCGGCTTCCTCAACGAAGACTCGTCGCCGGTCTCCAAGGTCCACCTCGGGGTTGTGTTTCTGGTCGAGGGCGACACGCCGGAGATAAGCATCCGCGAGACGGACAAGCTCGCGGGCGAGCTGCTGACCCTGGAGGAGATGCGTAGCTTCTACCTGCAGATGGAGTCGTGGTCGCAGATCGTGTACGACAGATTGACCTCGTGAGATACGTCGA
>Ga0134128_10009703_pt1 | contig 11549 bp, 12 predicted proteins | sample KB31754_FD_96462 | JGI IMG/M metagenome (GOLD analysis project Ga0134128, IMG submission 96462) | Terrestrial soil microbial communities with excess Nitrogen fertilizer from Kellogg Biological Station, Michigan, USA - KB3-175-4 | ecosystem: Environmental > Terrestrial > Soil > Unclassified ...
ACACCACCCACGTCACAACCACCGCCCAACCACACCCGACCCCCGGCTTGACAAGAACCTCTTACGCTGGTCGCGACGACTTCCCATCCGCTGGTTGCGGCGACTTGCCATCCGTTAGAGCGGAGTTCTGTCGGGTATGCGGCATTTGTCGCAACGGTAACGTCGGGTAAGTCGTCGCAATGAATGGCAAGTCGCCGCAACGGATGGGAAGTGGAGGAGGCGAAATCCCGCGAACGGTAATATTACCGGCAAACCGGCGCCGTGCCTCGCGCGATCCGGTCACCGACCAAGATCGCCGCCCGCACCACCGCCACCGGCTCACCGCCGACGACCCCTGCCAGCCTCGCCACGACCAAAAGCGCTGACAGCGGTGCGCACTAGCCTGATCAAAGTCGGGTAGACGTCCGCATGCCACCCGCGGGAGTTCTCATGAAGGATCGTCGCCTGCAGGCCATCCTCGCAGGCCTGGCTGCCTGCATCGGCGTGACGGCGTGTGCGGCCGGACCGGCGAGCGGCACCGGGCCGATGCACCGGGCCGGAGCGGCGTCGCCCGCATTGGCGCACTGGATCAAGTTCAAGCACATCCCGGCTGTGCTCGACCTGGCCAGCCGAGGCGGGGATGGTTCGATGTTCGTCGCCGCAGCCGGGCGCCTGTTCACCTTCAGGCCTGGGGGTGCACTGACCGCGTACGCGCGCGGGCCAGGTGGTTACCAGACCGCTCGCGGGCCCGAGCCCTATATCGCCGTGACCGGCGGCCAGCGCGTCGCCGGAACTCGGTGCTCTTTCGGCACCGGCACGATCTTCGCGCTCGAGCCGGGCAAGCATCCAGGCATCATCAGGGTCGGCACTGACGGCCGGGCCAGCCGGTTCGCGAGCGTGCCGTCGACCGGCCAGCTCACCGGCCTCGCCTTCGACGGAGTCGGGCATTTCGGCCACCACCTGCTTGTTACCTTCAGGAGCCCGTCCGGCGTCACAACCGTGCTCGCCTTCGGCTGCGCCAGCCGAGTCCGAACCATTACCAGCAAGGGGCCGGCCATGGAGGGCGGCCTGGCCGTGGCGCCGGCGTCCTTCGGCCGGTTCGGCGGCGACTTGATCGCCCCCAACGAACGCGACGGCCGGGTTTACGCGGTCCGGCCCGACGGCACGGTGCTCACCCTCGCGGCGTCCGGCCTGCCGCACGGCGGCGACATCGGAGTGGAGAGCGCCGGCTTCGTGCCGCCGGGGTTCGGGGCCAGCGACAGCGCCTACCTCGCCGACAGGCTGGTGCCCAGAAACAGGCACCCTGGCGACGACAGCCTGCTGCGCCTGCCAGGTTCGGCGTTGATCAAGTCCGGTGCCCGCGCGGGCGACCTTCTCGTCGCGACCGAGGGGAGCGCCAGGACCATCCTCATCAGGTGCACGGCAACTTGCACGGTCAAGTACACCGCCATCGGCCCGGCCGTCGCCCACGCCGAAGGCCACATCATTTTCGCCCGCTAACCAGGCCGGCAGCCAAAAACCATCCAGGCAGCCTGAAAACAGCCGGTAACCGGCTATTGAAAGGGCCGGTGCCCGGAGGTCAGCTGTTGACTAGGTCTCGCCGGCGTCGTGCGCAAGCAAGGCGATCTGGACCCGGTTGTTGAATTTGAGCTGCCGTGCTCGTCGAGCCCGTGCTCGTCGAGCCCGTGCTCCAGGCGGCCGCCGGACAGCGTCGCCCGCTCTGCGAGGCCGACGGCGAGGCCGAGGCCGAGCAGGCCCGCGCGGTGCCGGGGATCTTCGGTTCCCCGGTGGCGAGCGCGCGGCCCGGCGGCGGGATGGAGGCGTGGCTCCATCCCGCCGCACCGCCAGGCCAAGCCCCGCCCGGCAACGCCGCCAGAGCGCGGTTTTCGGGTGTCGGCGGGTGGTTCAGGTGAAGTGCGGCATGACTTCGGTGGCGAGGAGTTCGGCTGTCTGGAGTGCTTCTTGCTTGGTCATGTCGCCGAAGCAGGTTTCCAGTGCCAGGTAGTTGATCCCGGCGGTGTCGCGGTGGCGGGTAACCCATTCGCGGGCTCCTGCGGGGTCGCCGGCGTAGAAGTGGCCGGTGGCGCAGATGCCTTCGAACGTCTCGGCGGGGAAGACCGGCGGGATCGGGATGCCGTATTTGTTCCAGAGGTAGTAGAGGCTGTCCTTGTACCGGGCGAAGGCCCGGCTGGCGATCTTCATCGCTTCGGCGCTGGTCGGGGCGAGGACCAGGTTCCGGGAGATGCCCAGCGGCGGGAGGTCACCGGCACGGCGGCCGAGCGAGGTCCACTCTGTCTTGTAGGCGTCGGTCAGGGTCCGGACGTCGTGGGAGGGGACGAGCGCGATCATCGGCATGGCGAGCCGGGCGCACCAGTGCGCCTTGGCCAGCGTGCGGGTGCCGTACCACAGCGGCGGGTGCGGTCGCTGCACCGGCCGGGAGGTGACCGGCGCGTCATCCAGCGTGTAGTACTTGCCGTGGAAGGTCACGCTGTCCGAGGTCAGGCCCTGCCGCAGGATCGCGAGGGCCTCGTCGAACCGGCCTTGCGCCTCCTCCTGGCTGGAGACGCCGTGGAACGCCAGCTCGGCGGGCGAGACACCCCGGCCCACGCCCAGGTCGAGCCGCCCGCCGGACAGCTGATCCAAGGTGACCGCCTCCTCGATGAGGCGCATCGGGTGGTACAGCGGCAAGATCGTGATGAGCGTCCCGAGCCGCAGCCGCGAGGTCCGCTGCGCGGCCGCGGCCAGCATCAGGTGCGGCGACGGCGTGACGGCCAGCGGCGTCCCGTGATGCTCGGTCAGGTGATAGGCGTAAAAGCCCAGCCGGTCGTAGGCCTCGATCAGCTCCAGCCGCTCCGCGACCTGCCCCGCGTGCGGCCGTCCCGAGTCGTCATTGTGATCGATGATCCCGAAGCGCATGCGCCGACCGTAACGCCCGCGATCCCGCCCGCGCCAGTCTCGGTGAGGGATGCAGGACAACGCTCCGGCGGGACGGGCGGTCGGCAGATTGGTCAGTAGCTGACGACCGCGATCGAGAACCCGTCCAGCCTTTCATCCCGTTCGCGCGCCTGGCCAACCCTTCTGTCGGGAAACACTCGCTGACCTATGGGAACTTGATTCAAACCCCGGAAAAGCTTTCAAAATATAGGGTGAAAATTTTGCTCGGGATTTGACCTGGGTTCCCCAGGACAATCACAGCGGCCGCCCCTCTCCGGTGTGCTGGATCTGCTGCGCTGCCGGGTGGCGGCGCAGCAGATCAGGCTGCCTCTCCTCTAGCTGACGGGAGTCAGCTCGTAGCCGAACTGCTCTCCCTGGGCGTTAACGGCGGTGCCGACGATGTCGCCGTTGTTGTTGATGCTGTCCGCAGTGATCAGCGTGATGCCAGAGCCCGCGGGGAGAAGGGAGTTGAGATCGGTGGCGGTGCCGTTCCGGTAGATGAACGCGTCGCCGTTGGCCCCGTTGCCGACGATGACGCCGCTGTCGTTGATGGCGTTGGCGGTGGAGTCAGCGCTGTCGTTGCCGAAGTGGAGTTCGGTGGCCTTGCCGTTGGCCCAGAGCACGGGATGCGCGTTCAAGTCGGACAGGACCGCGGAGCCGACCGCCTGGCCTGAGCTGTTGACCGCCACTGCTTCGGAGGTCAGGGTGCCGGCCAGGCTGGCGAGCCGGCTGATCTTGCTGCTCACCCACTCGACGGCCTGAAAGTCCTGGGTTCTGGTGTCGGCCTGGCCGACGATGGTACCCGTGCTGCTGAGGGCGATCGGCTGGGCGTCGACGCCTCCGGAGGGCAGGACGGGGAGCTTGGTGACCGTGTTGTTCTGGATGGTGAATGGCGTATCGGCGTCCTTGGTGTTCTGGCCGTAACCGACGATCAGGCCGCTGTTGTTAACAGAGGTGGCCTGTGTGTTGAACAGGGTGCTGGCGAGCACCGGCAACTGCGACAAATCGGTCGGGGTGGCACTGCCGGGCCATTCCAGGGCGGTGAAGAGACCCGTGTCGGACTCGCCGACGATCTGGTTGGCGTCGTTGATGGCCTCTGCGATGACGAGCGTGTCGCCGCTTGGCTGGCTGGCTGGCGCGCCGAGGAACGTTGGTGCGGCTGATCCGGTCTTGAACAGGGCGGCGGTCAGGAAGCCACCGCTGCCCTCGGCGTTCCCGATGATGGCACCGTTGTTGTTGATCGCGGAGTAGCCGGTACCCGCGATCGGGCTGAGGGTGAGTTTGTAGCTGGTGGTGGCTGCCTGCGCGGGCCCGGCAAGGGCGATCGCGGTCAGGACCGTGCCGGCGGCGGCGAGGGTCGCGATCATCGGTTTGCCGGCTGCGCGGCGTGAGCGGAAGGACACGTGCACTCCAATCCGAGGCGATTACTACTAACTTACTACGTAGATTAGTAAGAAATGGTTCGGACCGGTTTGGGACCAATGCTCAGGTGACGGTCGATGACGTTGCGCCGGCTCAGCGGAGGCGCGGCTCAGGCAGCCACCCGGACCGGGCCGAGCGCCAGCGCTATCAGCGCGGGCAGCAGCGCCAGCAGAACCGGGCTCAGCGCGAGCGCGATGACCCCGGCGCGCAGCAGCAGCCGGTGCCGTCGGCGAAGCGGCTGGGCTGGTCGCAGCAGCCGGGTCACCCGCCGGACGACATCGGTGCCTGCTGCCTCCATGGCGGGAGCAGCACTACCGCCGGTGGCCAGGATGACCAGCGCAGCGGCCAGCGGGCGAGCATCGCAGGCCCGCGCCGCGGCGTCGTCGGCGTGCAACTCAGCCAGCAGGGCCACCTGCGCGTCAGCTTCGCGCAGCAGGGGGACGAAGGGGAACACCACATGGCCAACCCGAGCCGCGGTCATCAGAAGGTGGTGGCGGCTGGCTAGATGCGCCCGCTCATGCGCCAGGACGGCCGCGAGTTGCCTGGGATCAAGCAGCCTTAGAGCGCCCGTAGTCAGCACCACCGTGGGCAGCCGCCCGCCCAGGCAGTAGGCCATCGGGTGCGGGTGGTCCAAGACGGTAGCCCCCAGGGCTGTCGCCGGGCGTCCGACCAGCCGTGCCGTCTGTGCGTGACGCAGTGCTTCGCGTCGCACGGCCCGCAGCCTGGCTTCGCCGACCAGCACGGCCCGGACCAGGATGACTCCGGCCAGGCCCAGGCCGAGCAAAGCTGCGGCGGTGCCGCCGGGCGTGGCGTAGCTGCCGCGAAGCCGCCGTAGGCAGGCCCCGATGAGATCGCTGAGTCCGCCGCCAAGCACGGTCCCGTGAACTGCGAAGGTCAGCCCGGCCAGCGCGATAGCCGCGATCACCGACCACACCGCAGCCAGGTAGCAGCCGATCGCCAGCAGCGGCGCCCTTTCCGGCCACGCCAGCCGACGGGTAAGCCGGGGACCCAGCATGCCGACCCCCGCCGCGTACGCCAGCAGCGCCAGGCCGATGACCACTGTGCTCAGCCCTCCCTAAGCCAGGAACGGACATGATCGAGTGCTTGTCGCAGCCGCGCTGCCGGCGGCCTGCTGGAGGACGAAATGCGCGAGTGCCATGCGCCGGGCGCAGCTTACCCCACGCCTGTACTATCTGCCTTAGTTGGCGATGACGGCCACGCGTCGCGGCCGGCGGTAGGAGTTCAGGGAATGCACCAGTTCGGCGAACTGGAAGCCGTGGTCATGGACCGGCTGTGGGAACTGGGCAGGCCGGCGCTGGTCCGCGAGGTAGCCGGAGGGCTGCGCCCGGACCGGCCGCCCGCCTACACCACGGTGATGACGGTCATGGAGAACCTGTACCGCAAGGGCTGGCTGCGCCGCGAGCGGGACGGCCGCGCCTGGCAGTACACGCCGACCACGTCGCGGTCGAACTACACGGCGGCGCTGATGCAGGAAGCGCTCGATGCCAATCCTGACCGCCGCACGGCGCTGGCGCATTTCGTCCTTCAGCTCGGCCCGCATGACGCCGCGCTGCTTCAGCAGGCCCTTGACCAAGCTCACTCCCGTCCCGAGACGGACCGGACGTAGTGCCGCCCCGTCCCATCCCCGACGACCCCGCATCATGAATGAGATTCGAAATCATGCGAAGGTAAGGCAGATGATGACCTCGCCATGGTCGTCGACTCCGCCGTCATTAGACTGCGGGCGTGCCGCCGGTGCCCTTGACAATCGAGCCCGATCTCGACGATCCCGATGCGGCCCGCGTGATGGTCGATGCCACCATCGCGGGCCGCCCGTACCATCTCCTGCTGGACACGGGCGCAGCGCGCAGTCAACTCAATGCCGATGACTACACCTCAGCTCTGCCGGTCGTAGGCCAGGCCGGATCATCCGCAGCATTCGGCGGCGCGGCAACGGTGCCGATCGTGACCATCACCGAACTCGTCATAGGCCCGCTGCGGCTGGCATCACTCGACGTCAGGCGCAGCGATCGTCCGCTCCCCCAGCTGCTGGGAATGGACGTGCTCGGCCGATGCCGCTGGCACCTCCAGCTGCCGGCCGGATTCCTGGACCTGGACGCACCCGCCGACGTGCCAGCCGGCGTCAGGATGGATAACGAGCTCACGCTGGGCCCGCGAGGGCACGTCTACCTCGAAGTGTCCTGGCCCGGCGTCACCGCTCGGGCGTGCTGGGATACCGGAGCGGGCGCCACCGTCGTAGACCGCGCGTTCTGGCTCGCTCACCCGGAACTGTTCGAGCAAATTGGCGCGACCGCCGGGACCGACGCCAATGGCGACCAGGCCGAGACCCCGTTGCTGCTCATGAACGGGCCGGTGATCGGCCAGCACCAATTCACCGGGCACAAGGCCGTCGCGGTCGATCTGGCCCAGGTGAACAGCACCCTTGAATATCCGATGGACCTGATTCTCGGCTACCCCACAATCCGGCTAGCCAACTGGCTGTTTGACTTCCCAGCACACCGCTGGACGATAACGAGCTGACAGTCGCTCAACGTCGCCGCGGATCAGGAGTTGTGCGCCGTCATGCAACTCGCCACGCGCCCCGGCCAGCGGGTCAGCCGAGGGCGTAGGTGACAGTAATGGAGACGCTGAGCTGCTGGGTGCCTGGGGAGATGGGCACCGAGGCGCGCGGCGCCGCCGCGCCGGAGGCGGCTGATTCGAATGGGTAAGGCTGGGCGGAGGCCTGGTCGGTGATGCTGATCACGGGCCCGAGTTGCTGGCCGGCGGCGCCGGCGTACTGGGCGGCCTTGTGCCGGGCGTCGGCTACGGCAGCGGCCCGGGCGCGTGCGAGCAGCGCACTGGTGTCGGTGAGGTTCAGCGACACGCCGTCCACGGTCACGGCGTTGCCTCCGGCTTGCACCGCGTCCTGGATCTGCGCCCCGGCCGCCGAGATCCGGCGCAGCGTGGCAGTGAGGTACTCACTGACCTGGTAGCCGTCGGGGACCTGCGAGTTGGCCCGGTAGTTGGGCTCGATGCTCAGGCCGGCGGTCTGGATGTCGGCTGAGGCGACGCCTGCGTTCCGCAGCGCGGCGGTGACGCGTTCCACGGCCTGGCTGGCTTGCTGCAGAGCGGAGGAGACGGTGACGCCGTTGACCTGGACGCCCATGGACAAGATCAGCTGATTGGGGGTTCCGTTGACGATTCCGGTGCCGGTAACGGTGATCCGCCCTGATCCGGTCGCCGAGGTGAACGCGGCTGTCCGCGTCCCCGGCGGGGGCTGCCCCCCAGCCGGCGGACTCGACGGCGCCCCGCCGCCCGACGCGTCGCCCGACACGCTTCCGAGCGCGAACGCGCCGATCAGGACGGCGGCGGCGCTGACGCCGATGGCCAATGCCCGAAAGCTGGGGGTGAACGTGACAGGCATGGCGACTCCGGTCTGCCAGAGGGTTATGTGCCCAATGTGACGCACGCCGACGCCACGCGGTTCCGCCCGCCGGTACCCCTTCACCTAAGCACTCAACTGTGATAAAAATTTGCGGGAGTTGAATCTGGCTGACAAAGGCGAACCTCGGCTCGGCATCGACATAGGCCGCGTCATCATCGATGGTTCGGCCCACCCCGGCGGAGGCGACACGGCGTTCTTCCAAGGGGACGAAGCGACAATGCTCGCCACCCCGGAAATGGACGGGGCCATCCCCTCGATCGCCAGGCTGGTCGATCTCTTCGCCGGGCAGGTCTGGCTGGTTTCCAAGTGCGGGCCCGTCGTCCAAGCGCGTACCTTGCGATGGCTCGACGGCCATGACTTCTACCAGCGGACGTCGCTGCCACCGGCCCAGGTGCGTTTTTGCCGGGCGAGGCCGGACAAGCGACTGCACTGCGAAGAGCTTGCCCTGACCCACTTCGTGGATGACCACCCGGAAGTGCACGCGGCCATCCGCGGGTCCGTCGCTCATCAGTACTTCTTTGGCCCTCAGTTCGGAGGGGTGCCCAGCTACGGCATCCACACGCCGACCTGGGCCGACGCCGAAGCCGTCATCAGAAGCTCATTTCGTATGCTCGGCAAGTGACTTCACGGTGGGCTACGTTCGACGGCTACGGAACGGCGTTCTACGAGCCCTCGGAGCCCTGCGAGCAACAACAGCGTCGGCCCGAAAACGTTGTCCTGGCAACGGCTCCGGGTCAGCGCCGTCGTAGCCGAAAGGGCCTGATGGCGGGTCAGGCTCACGCATGAGCACTGTCAGAGGGTCAGGGCAGGATGGCCGGCATGACTGTGACAGGACGCTTGGAACTCGTCGCCCTGGACGCGACGGACATCGAGAAACTCGCCTCGTTCTACGCCGAACTGACCGGCTGGAAGTCCGTCCGGAATGTCGGCGACTGGATCACGCTGCGCGGGGATGACGGGCAGGAGGTCGGCTTCCAGCAGGTCGCCGAGCACATCGCGCCGCGGTGGCCAGGGCAGGAACGCCCCCAGCAGGTCCACCTCGATCTGCTGATCGAAGGGCACGAGCAGGCAGCCCAGCGCGCTGTGGCGCTCGGGGCGACCCGGCTCGGCGACGGCGCTACCTGGATCACGCTGGCCGACCCGGCCGGGCACCCCTTCGACCTGTGCCAGCGGGACGGGGTCGGCCCGCAGATGCAACTGTTCGCGCCGACCTTTGACGCTCCCGACGCGCCGGCGCTGGCCCGCTTCTACGCCAGCCTGCTCGAGATGGAGGTCACCTACGAGGGTCCCGAGGGCGCACTGATCGCTGGTGGCGGCAAGAGCCTGATGTTCCAGCAGGTCAGCAAGTACACGCCGCCGCAGTGGCCAGACCCGGCGCACCCGCAGCAGGGACACCTCGACATCCTCGTCGACGCCGATCAACTGCAGGAGGTCGGGGCCCGGGCACAGGAGTCGGGTGCCACCCGGCTTGGCGGCGGCGACAACTGGATTACTATGGCCGACCCGGCCGGACACCCCTTCGACCTGGCTGTTGCCTGACCCTCTCGACAGCCGCGCCGCGACGTAGCATGGCGCCATGCGATCTGCTCGCGCCGGAGCGCCCGGGTGGGAGATCGAATGCCCATCGCGTCCCGGCCGGCTGCCGGGGGTCAAGATGGCCGGGTTCAGCGATCAGACCATGGGCCTAGGCGACATTCAGGTCATCCCGCATCCGGATGTGATGCTGGTCATCGACATCGGCGGTGGCCTGCTCGTCGATAATGCAGGCGGACGCCAGCGGCGAAGCAGCGTCGTCGCCGGCCTGGCGCCCATCGGCGCCGCAGGGCGCGGCGGTGCGCAGAGCTTTGAGTGCCTGCAGGTACGGCTGTCGCCGGTGGCGGCGCACGCGGTGCTGGGTGACTGCGCGCAGTTGAGCGGGACGGTCGTGGCCCTCGATGACCTGTGGGGGCGCGAGACGGAGCTGATCCAGGAGCAGCTGAGCGCTACAGCTTCGTGGGAGGACCGGTTCGCGATCGCGGAATCCGCCCTAATTCGACGGCTGGAGACCGGCCGGGCGGCTGACCAGGAAGTTGCCTTCGCCTGGCGGCAACTGATGGCCACCAGAGGCCGGATCCGAGTCGAGCGGCTGGCAGCCGAGACCGGATGGAGCCGCAAGCGGCTGTGGTCCCGGTTCCGGTCCCAGATCGGCATCACTCCGAAACAGGCCGCTCGCCTGGTCCGGTTCGACCACGCGGCGCGTCTCCTCACCGCAGGTCACAGCCCTGCGGCAGTGGCCGCCGACGGCGGTTACGCTGACCAGCCTCATCTGCATCGGGAGGTCCTGGCCTTCACCGGGATGACGCCCGCCGCCATAGCCGTCACGCCGTTTCTGGCGGTCGACGACGTAGCTTGGCCCGAACCGTTGCACGCCTCCAGGACGTGAGCCCGGCCGCCCAGGCGGAACATTTCTTCAAGACGCTCAGTCGAAGCGCTTGCGATGCTTCCAGGTATGCCTGGAATCAAAGAACTTCTGACAAACGACATGCGCATCGTGCAGGACGGAAGGCCGGGTTCGCCCGCCTTGCTCCTGATCGGGAACGCCGCCGCCCCGATCGCGTTGTGGGACCTGGTGATTCCACTACTCGCGAGCACCCACCACGTCATCAGAGTCGACCTGCTGGGCCCCGGTACTACGAGCCGCACCAGCTACGACGTCCCCGCCCAGGCCCACCGGATCGGCGCGGCGCTGGACATGCTCGGCACGGGCCGAGCGACAGTCGTCGGGCATTCGTCGGGCGGCATGGTGGCAACTGCCCTGGCCAAGAAGCGGCCCGGTCAGGTAGCGGCCCTGTCACTCATCAACACAGGTCCCAGCCCGGGCGCCAAGATCCCTGACCCGCCGCTGGCCCGGCTGCTCAACGCCCCGCTCATCGGACGCCTGCTTTGGCGGCTTAAGACCGAGGCGACCATCCGGAACGCGGCGCTCAGCGCGTTCACCCGACCGGTCGATGTCCCCGAAGCATTCGTCACGCACATGCAGGGGATGACCTATCTATCCTTCACGGCCACGATGCGCGGGTACCGGGAATACCTCAGCCAGCGGAACATCCCCGACCGGCTAGCCGCCCTTGATGTACCCGTGCTGGTCATCTTCGGTGCCGATGACCAGCGATGGCACTCCTCTTCGGCCGCCGAATACCGCAAAGTGCCCGGCGCCCGCATCGAAATGCTGCCGGGCATAGGGCACACCCCGATGGTCGAGGACCCGGTAGCCACCGCCGAACTGCTGCTGGATTTCGCAGCCGCGGGGCGGGTATCACCACGCTGATCACCAAGAACGACTGGTGGTCCTACGCCATGGCGGTTGGCTTCATCGCCTCCCTGCTCCTCTACGTCAGCCTCCTTCTGGTCAGCTCCGCGAGCCCCGCCGCCGACCCGCAGTAATAATCCATGTCAGCGCCCGTGTCAGGCCCGTGACAGGTCGATGTCAGCCAGGCCGCCAATCGTGGTCGCATGACAACTACGGCAATCGCGGTCCAAGGACTGCGGAAGGCATTCGGGGACAAGCCCGTCCTCGATGGCATCGATTTCGATGTGCCTGCGGGCACAGTCTTTTCCCTGCTCGGCCCCAACGGAGCAGGCAAGACAACAACGGTGAACGTGCTGACCACGTTGATGAAGGCCGACGCGGGGACGGTACGGATAGCCGGTCATGACATTGCGGCGCAGACCAAGGCCGTGCGCGCCGAGGTCGGGGTCACCGGCCAGTTCGCGGCCGTGGATGAGCTGC
>Ga0134128_10009704_pt1 | contig 11548 bp, 13 predicted proteins | sample KB31754_FD_96462 | JGI IMG/M metagenome (GOLD analysis project Ga0134128, IMG submission 96462) | Terrestrial soil microbial communities with excess Nitrogen fertilizer from Kellogg Biological Station, Michigan, USA - KB3-175-4 | ecosystem: Environmental > Terrestrial > Soil > Unclassified ...
CGGTCGTCAGCTATTTCCGAGATCGACAAGTGGAAGTCGCCGGTGCTGCTGATCCAGGGCGACGACGACCGCAACGTGAATTTCTCGCAGATGGTCGGCCTCGTCGATCTCCTCCGTCAGCGCGACGTCTACTACGAGCTCATCGTCTATCCCGACGACGTGCACGAGACGCTGCTTCACAGCCGCTGGCTGAACTCGTTCGCGCACATGGAGACGTTTCTGAACAAGTTCCTGCCGCCCAATGGCGTCAATGGGGCGGACAAGAAATGAGGGATCGGTTGCTGGTGGGTTAGCGCGAGTGCTTGCGTGAGGCGCGCAGGCGCGCCGCCAGTCCGACGAGTCCGCCGCCGAGGAGCAGCAGCGATGCCGGCTCGGGCACGGGCGCGACCTCGGCGTTGAAGGCGACGGTGCTGTCCGGGAAGAACGACTCGGGCCCCGTCGCCGGAATGCTCAGGCTCTGAATCCTGAGGTCGTGCGATCCGGGCGCGAAGAAGAGCGAGCCCTGATTGAAGAGCGGATTGTTGAACGCCGTTCCCGGATCGGCGGTCCACCCGCACGCCGCCGAGAATGGGCCGGCACACGGACCTCCGATGCCCGTCCAGTCGGGCTTGCCGAGGAACGAAGCGACGGGCGCGCCGTTGTCGTACACCTCGAAGCCGTCGCCGACGACGAGAAAGTCCGTGATGTCGAAGTTGACCGCCTGCGGCGACGTCCACGACCAGTCGCCAAGGAAGAAGCCCGGCGTCGTCATGTCCTGATCGAGCGTCGTCCAGTGGCCGTTCAGCGAGAGCGGCGTCGCGCCGGCCACGCCGGCGATGCTTGCCGTCACGACGACGAACGACAAAATTGTCAGAGCAATCGGGCGCAGGCGCATGTCGCGAGCCTCGGCCGCTGGGGAAGCGTCGCGCTTCACTAGAGCAAGCGTGGTGCCGCGACCGCCGCGCAGCCACATCGTGTAAATCACTGAGCACGCGCGACTTTGTCTCGCCAGGGTGGGGGACTATCGTCTGGTCGTGGATTTTCGTGTGTGTGCGGCCGAAAAAAATCAACCTGCGTCGCGATTTCCCTCGCCGATCCGGCACACCGAGGAGCTCGGCGGAGCGCTCGCGCGGGACGGCGATAGAATGACGGTACGATGACGCTCGCCGCACTGGCGGCCGACGTGCGCGCCGGCCGACGGCTGACTCCAGACGAAGCGCTCCGCCTCTACACAGACGCCCCGACGTCGCTGCTCGGCCAGCTCGCCGACGGCGTCCGCGCCGCGAAGCATCCCGAGGGCGTCGTCACCTACATCATCGACCGCAACGTCAATTACACGAATGTGTGCGTCGCGAAGTGCAGGTTCTGCGCGTTCTACCGCAACGTCGGCTCGCCCGAAGGCTACACGCTCGCCTTCGAGGAGATCGCCCGGAAGATCGAGGAGACGATCGCGGTCGGCGGCGTGCAGCTGCTCCTGCAGGGCGGCCACAATCCCGACATCCCGATCGAGTGGTACGAGGACTTGTTCCGCGCCGTGAAGGCGCGGTTCCCGGACTTCAAGCTGCACGCGCTCTCGCCGCCCGAGGTGCTGCACATCTCGCGGCTGTCGCGGCTGCCCGTGCCGACGGTCATCGAACGGCTGATCGCCGCGGGCCTCGACAGCATTCCGGGCGGCGGCGCGGAAATTCTCGTCGATCGCGTGCGCCAGATTCTGAATTGCTACAACAAGGCCACGGCCGACGAGTGGCTCGACGTGATGCGCCACGCGCACCGCCACGGTCTCCGCACGACCGCGACGATGATGTATGGCACGGTCGAGACGGCAGAGGAGCGGCTCGAGCACCTGTTCCGGTTGCGGGCTCTGCAGGACGAGACGGGCGGCTTCACGGCGTTCATCACCTGGAGCTTCCAGCCGGGCCACACCGAGCTCGGGGGCACCGAGGCGACGGGCGTCGAGTACCTGCGGACGCTCGCCATCGCCCGCCTCGTGCTCGACAACTTCGACAACCTCCAGGCGTCGTGGGTGACGCAGGGCGGCAAGGTCGGACAGCTCAGCCTGGCGTACGGCGCCAACGACATGGGCAGCGTGATGATCGAAGAGAACGTCGTGCGCGCGGCCGGCGCCGAGTACTGCATGGACGAGTTCGAGGTCGTGCGCAACATCGAGAACGCGGGCTTCGTCGCGAAGCGCCGCAACATGCACTACGAGATCCTCGGCGATCCCATCTTCCGCGAGCGCGAGGTGCCGCGCATGCTCGAGCTGGCCGTGGCCCGGTCGGACGGCGCGGGCGGCGAGGCGGAAGAGATGCGCGCCTACGAGGCGCGGAGCGCCGCCGGCCGGCGCGCCCGCCACTCCACGACCTGATCTCCTTGTCCGACTCCGCGAGGTCGAAGACATTCCGCGCGCGATGGCTGCTGCCGATCGATCATCGGCCCATCGAGCAGGGGTGGGTGACGGCCATCGGCGGGCGCATCACGAAAGTCGGCCGCGGGCGGCCCGCCGTCGCCGCGGAGGATCTCGGCGAAGTGGCGCTCCTGCCGGGGCTCGTCAACGCGCACACGCACCTCGAGCTGAGTGAATTCGCCGGCCGCGTGCCGCCGGCCGAGGCCATGGTGCCGTGGATTCGATCCATGGTCGGCGTGCGAGGCCGCGGCACCGACGCGTCGAGCGCGACCGCCATCGCCGCCGCGCGCGACGCCCTTCGCGGCCTGGTCGACGACGGCACGGCGCTCGTCGGGGACGTCTCGAATTCGCTGCTGAGCGCGCCGCTGCTCGCAGAGGCCGACCTCGCCGGCGTCGTCTTCCACGAAATTCTGGGGTTCAGCCGCCCCGATCCGAACGCCGACGTGCAGGCGGCCTGGGCGCGCGTGGACGAGACCGTCGCCGCGCCCGCGCGCGGCGCGGTCGCCGCGCACGCGCCGTACTCGGTGTCGCCCGCGCTCTTCGGCGCCGTCGCGGCGGCGAAACGCGCGACGCCCCTGACGGTGCACCTCGGCGAGTCGCGCGCGGAGATCGAGTTCCTCCAGACGGGCGGCGGCCCCTTTCGCGAGCTCCTCGAGTCGTTCGGCGTGTGGACCGACAGCTGGCAGCCGCCGGCCTGCGATCCGGTCGAGTATCTCGACCGCGTCGGGTATCTGAAGCCCGGCGCCATCGTCGTCCACGGCACGCATCTCGACGCCGGCGCGCTGGCGCGTCTGCGCGCGCGCAACGGCTTCGTCGTGACCTGCCCGCGCAGCAACGCGTGGGTGGGCGAGGGCGATCCTCCGGTGCATGCGTTCTACGCGAGCGGCGTGCCGGTGGCGATCGGGACCGACAGCCTGACGTCGGCGCCCTCGCTGCGCCTGTTCGACGAGATGGCCGCCGTGCGACGGGTGGCGCCCGGGATCGCGCCGGACCGGATTCTCGACAGCGCCACCCGCGTCGGCGCGGAGGCCCTCGGGTGGGGGGCGGATTTCGGCACGATCGCGGCGGGGAAGCGGGCCGTGTTTGCCGCCGTCGCCCTCTCGGCGTTCGAGGGCGATGTGGAAGAATATCTCGTCAGCGGCGTGCCGGCGGACCGCGTGCGCACCGTCCGCGCCTGACCAATACCAGCCATGTGGAGCCGCCTGCGCACGTATGCCGCCTTCGTGCGCTTCAGCCACTCGGTGTTTGCGCTGCCGTTCGCGCTCGTCGGCGCGCTGCTCGCGGCTCGCGACGTGGGCGTCAACTGGTGGCGCCTGCCGTGGATCGTCGCCTGCATGGTGCTCGCGCGCAGCGCGGCCATGGGATTCAACCGCCTGGCGGATGCCGCTTTCGACGCGCGCAATCCGCGGACGGCGATGCGCGAGCTGCCGCGCGGGCGCATGAGCCGTCACGAGGCCATCGGCTTCGTCGTCGTCACGTCGGCCGCGTTCATCGCGTGCACCTGGCCGCTCGGCGTCGCCTGCTTCGGTCTGTCGCCGGTCGCGCTCGCGATTGTCTTCTGGTACTCGCTGGCGAAGCGGTTCACGTCCTACACGCAGGCGTTTCTCGCGCTGGCAATGGCCGTCGCGCCGGTTGGCGGCTGGCTCGCCGCCGGGGGGCGCCTTGGCGTCACGCCCTGGACGCTGGGCGTGGCGATCGGCGCATGGGTCGCGGGGTTTGACGTGCTCTATGCCTGCCAGGATCTCGACGTCGATCGGCGTGAAGGTCTGAAGTCGATTCCGGTGCGCTTCGGCATCGAGCGATCGCTCCTGATTTCGCGCGCGCTGCACGTCGTCGCGGTCGCGGCGCTGGCGGCCGTCGGCGTCGTCGCGCACCTTGATTCCTTGTATTTCGCCGGCGTTGTGGTCGTGGCCGTGCTGCTGGTCTACGAGCAGTCGCTCGTGCGCGCGGACGACCTCTCCCAGGTCAAGCGCGCCTTCGACCTCAACGGCTGGGTCGGCCTGCTGTACTTCGCCTCGACGGCCGTCGCCGTGTACTGGAAATGACTTCGGAAGTCCTTTTTACGTTCGTCGTAATTCGGGCGAGTGGGCCTTATGACAATTTACGACACTCGTAAAAAGGACTTCCGAAGTCATTTTTGTGTCGCTGTGACGGGCGCGAGCGGGGCGCTGTATGCGATCCGCACGATGGCGGCGCTGCTCGAGCGGGGGTATCACCTCGAGGTCGTGTTCAGCGACTACGGACGGCGTCTGCTGTCGGACGAATTGGGACCCGCCGCCAAGGTCGATCGCCTCGCCGACCTCCTGGCGGACAAGTACGGCGACGCCACGCGCCAGGGCACGTTCGAGATCTTCAGCAACAAGGATCTCGGCGCGCCGATCGCGAGCGGCAGCCACCGGTGCGACGGCATGGTCGTCGTGCCGTGCTCGATGAAGACGCTCGCCGGCGTCGCGCACGGCCTGTCGCGCAGCCTCATCGAACGCGCCGCTGACGTGATGCTGAAGGAGCGCCGCCGGCTCGTCCTCGTGCCTCGCGAGACGCCGATGAGCCTGCCGGAGCTCCGCAACATGGTCCTCTGCGCGGAAGCCGGCGCCACGGTGCTCCCCGCGATGCCGGCTTTCTATCAGATGCCGAAGACGCTCGACGACCTCGCCGACTTTCTCGCCGGCAAGGTCCTCGGCGCGCTCGGGGTCGATCACGATCTCTATCCGCCGTGGACCGGGCAGTGACCGTCTCGACGTCGAAGGACCCGGCGCGCATCGCCGGGATGTTCGACGAGATCGCCGGCCGGTACGATTTCCTGAACCACGCGCTCAGCGCCGGGCTCGATCGCGGCTGGCGCCGGCGCGCCATCCGTGAGCTCGGCCTGACGGGCCGCGAGCGCCTCGTCGATCTCTGCACCGGAACAGGCGATCTGGCGATCGAAGCCGTCACGTCGCCGCGCGGCGCCGCCAGGGACGTCGTCGGCCTCGACTTCTCGGGGCAGATGCTGCAGCTCGGCCTGGCGAAGCTGCGCCGCCTGGGCCTGGACTCGCGCGTGCGGCTCGCCCGCGCCGACGCGATGAGGCTCCCGCTCCCCGACGCGTCCTGCGACGTCGCGACGGTCGCCTTCGGCATCCGCAACGTCGCCGATCCCTTCGTCGCGTGCCGCGAGGTCAGCCGCGTCCTGCGTCCGGGCGGACGGTTTGCCGTGCTCGAATTCGGGATTCCGAGCATGCCCGTTGTCGGCCCGCTCTATCGCTGGTATTTCCGGAGCGTGCTGCCGGTGATTGGCGGCCTGGTGTCGCGTCACCGCGACGCGTATGCGTATCTGCCGGCGTCGGTCGACGCGTTCCCTTCTCCCCCGGAGTTTGCCCGCGGACTCACGTCGTCCGGGTTCCGGACGGTCCGTACCGTCCCTTTGGCCATCGGCGCCGTCTATCTATACATAGCGGAACGGGCCTGAATCCGCAGGTCCGCGTGCCGGAGAGGCTTGTGACCCCCGCGCTATACTGCGAAGACGGCGGCGCATGTACTTTGATCTCGAGGATTACCATCCTGAAGAGCCGCGCGTCCCGCCGGCGATGTCCGCACGCGAAGGCGTGCTGCTCGCCATCATCCTGCACCTCGTCGTTCTCGTCCTGATCATCCTCGCGCCGAAACTCGGCTGGTGGAAGCCGCGCCTCGTGCCCGTCGTGCCGGCGCAGGACGACGTCATCCGCTTCGTCAACATCCAGCCGGCGATCGACCGATCGCAGATGCCGGTGCACGCTCCCGCGCCGTCGGACCTCGACCGCCGCAGCGCCACGGTCATGAAGTCGCCGAAGCCGGACAACGCCGCGCCGGCGTCGGTCGGCAATTCGTCCGAGCGGACCGTGGCGACGCCGCCGCCGAGCGCGTCGGCCAATCCGCCCGGACCGCCCACGCCGCCCGATCCGCCGAGCGCGACGGTCATCCCCGACATCGTCCAGGCTGCGCCGCGGCCGTCGGGCGCGGAAGGCCTCGCCAACTCGCTGCACAACCTCTCGAAGTACCTCCAGGGGACCACCTTCAACAACCCGAATGGCGGGCAGACCGACACGGGCGCCGACATCCAGTTCGACTCGAAGGGCGTCGATTTCGGCCCGTGGCTCGCGCGCTTCCGCGCGCAGGTCATGAGCAACTGGATGATTCCCCAGGCCGCGATGGTCCAGCACGGCCACGTCGTGTTTCAGTTCTGGGTCTCGCGCGACGGCACGCTGAGCGACATCCACATCGTGCAGCCGTCGAAGGTCGACGTCTTCAACAGCCAGGCCCAGGGCGCGCTCACACGCTCGAATCCCACGGTGCCCTTGCCGAAGGAATATCCGACCGACAGGATCCTCTTCACGGTGACGTTCTTCTACAACGAGGACGTGCACGGCGGCGCCGGCGGGTCGTGACGCCGACGCTGGTTGCCATTGTCGGACCGACGGCGACGGGCAAGAGCGCGCTCGGCCTCGACCTGGCCGAGGCGTTCGACGGCGAGATCGTCTCGTGCGACTCCACGGCCGTCTATCGCGGCATCGACATCGGCACGGACAAGCTGCCGCGCGCCGCGCGCCGCGGCATCCCGCATCATCTGATTGACGTCGTCGAGCCGACCGAGACCTACACGGCGGCGCGCTTCGCGGCGGACGCCGCGCGGGCGATCCAGGAGATTCACGCGCGCGGGCGGCTGCCCGTGCTGGTCGGCGGCACGGGCTTTTACTATCGCGCGCTCGTGCGCGGGCTGTTCCCGGGGCCGGCCGCCGACGCGGCGCTCCGCGGCCGGCTGGACCGCGTCGCCGAGCGGCGCGGCGTCGAGGCGCTCCATCGCTGGGTCGCGCGCGTGGACGCGGACTCCGCGCGGCGCATCCAGCCGCGCGATCGGAAGCGGCTGGTGCGCGCGCTCGAGGTCTATCTGCTCACAGGGCGTGCGCTCAGCGCGCATTTCGCGGAGACGCAGTCGCCCTTGCCGGGCTGGCGCGTGCTCACGCTCGGCCTGAACGCGCCACGGGACGTGCTGCGCCCGCGCGTGGCGAGCCGGGTCGATGCGCAGTTTTCCGCCGGGGTCGTCGCCGAGGTGGAGGGCCTGCTCGCGCGCGGTGTCTCTCCGCGCGCCCACGCGCTCTCGGGTCTGGTCTACCGGCAGGTCGTCGAGATGCTCGAGGGCGTGCGCGGCCTCGAGGAGACGCGCGCGCTCATCGTGCGCGAAAACATGCGCTATGCGCGCCGGCAGCTGATCTGGTTTCGGCACGAGCCCGGAGTCCAGTGGCTCGCCGGCGGCCACGACCCGGCGCGGGCGCGCGCCGAAGCGTTGGCCTGCCTCCGCGCCGCCGTACCGGGTGCCGCTGTACCGGGTGCGGCCGTACCCGGTACCCAGGCGAGGTCCTAGAATTGACGTTCGCCGTGGCCGCGCCGACCCGCGTCATTCTCATCGTGCTCGACTCGGTCGGCGCGGGCGCCCTGCCCGACGCCGCCGCCTACGGCGACGCCGGCAGTGACACGCTCGGCCACATCGCGGCCGCGCGTGGCCTCGCCGTGCCGACGCTGCGGTCGCTCGGGCTCGCCGAGGTCGCGGCCATCGGCGATCCCAGGCCGCGTCCGCGCGGCGCGTTCGGCCTGATGGCCGAGCAGTCCGCCGGCAAGGATTCCGTCACCGGGCACTGGGAGCTGATGGGCATCGTCCTGCCGAAGGCGTTCCCGACGTTTCCGCACGGATTTCCCGCCGACCTGATGGCGGAGTTCGAGCGGCGCATCGGACGCCGGACCCTGGCGAACAAGCCCGCGTCCGGCACGGCGGTCCTCGACGAGCTCGGCGCGGAGCACCTGCGAACCGGCGCGCCGATCGTCTACACGTCCGCCGACAGCGTCTTTCAGATCGCCGCGCACGAAGACGTGATTCCGGTGCCGGAGCTGTACCGGATGTGTCACATCGCGTTCGAGCTCGCGGGCCGCGGTCTGGGCGTCGGGCGGGTGATTGCGCGGCCGTTCGTCGGGACGCCTGGACACTTCACACGCACGTCGAATCGACGCGACTTCGCCCTCGACCCGATCGGCGTCACGCTGCTCGATCGCCTCCACGCCGCCGGCCAGCCGGTCGTCGGCATCGGCAAGATCGAGGACCTCTTCGGCGGCCGCGGCCTCACGTCCGCGACGCATACGACGTCGGACGCGGACGGCATGGACCAGATCGACGCCGAGATGACGAAGACCGATCGCGGACTGATCTTCGCGAACCTCGTCGACTTCGACACGCTCTACGGCCATCGCAACGACGTCGCCGGCTACGCCGCGAATCTCGAGCGGGTCGACGCGCGTCTCGCGCGCGTCGTCGATCGCCTGAGGCCGACGGACCTGCTCGTCGTGACGGCCGACCACGGCAACGACCCGTCGACGCCCTCGACCGATCACTCGCGCGAGCACGTCCCGCTGCTCATCACCGGTGCGGTGGTGCGGGCCGGAACGAACCTCGGCCGGCGCGACACCTTCGCGGACCTCGGCCAGACGCTCGCGGCCCTCTTCGGCGTCGAGCCGCTCGCGCACGGGACGAGCTTCCTCGGCGAGGTCGGACTCACATGACGGGTACCGCGGGTACGTCGGGTACGACGGGTACGGCAGGTACGACGGGCGACAGGAACCTGCTGTCGCTTGTCATCGATCGGGATTTTCCACAACACTAGACAGCGCGAACATGTCGATCCGCGAACAACTGGAAGCGCGCGAGTTCGAGTTCCTGGCGCCGCAGGCCGCGAAGAGCCGCGACAGCCGGGGGCGGGTCCGCGACGAGCCGCAGGACCCGATCCGGCCGGTCTTTCAGCGCGACCGCGATCGCGTGATCCACTCGAAAGCGTTCCGGCGGCTCAAGCACAAGACGCAGGTCTTCTTCGCGCCGACCGGCGATCACTACCGCACGCGGCTCACGCACACGCTCGAGGTCTCGCAGATCGCACGCAGCATCGCGAAGGTCCTGCGGCTGCATGAAGAGCTGACCGAGGCGATCGCGCTCGGTCACGACCTGGGCCACCCACCGTTCGGCCACGCGGGCGAGCGCGTGCTCGACGAGCTCGTGCCCGGCGGCTTCAGCCACTACGAGCAAAGCCTCCGCATCGTCGATGTCCTCGAAAACAATCGCCGCGGCCTGAATCTGACGTGGGAAGTGCGCGACGGCATCGCGCGCCATTCGAAAGGCAAACACGGGATGCCCGTCGGCGCGCCCGCCGACCATCGCGCCAGCACGATCGAAGGGCAGATCGCGCGCGTCGCCGACATCATCGCCTACGTCAATCACGACATCGACGATGCCGTGCGCGCGGGAATTCTGAACGAAGCCGAACTGCCGGCCGACGCCGCCGCCCGGCTCGGCGCGACCCACGCTCAGCGCATCAACACGATGGTCAGCGACGTCGTCTACGAGACCATCGCGGGCGGCCTCACCGAAGTCCGCATGAGCGCGCCGGTGCTCGACGCCACCCTCGCGCTGCGGACGTACTTGTTCGAGGCCGTCTACGAGAACCCGCGGGCTACAGCGGAGTTCGAGAAAGCCCAGGGGATTCTCGGCGGTCTCTGGGAGAAGGTGTGCGCCCGCCCCGATCTGCACCTCGAGCCCGCCACCATCGAGGCCGAGGGCCTCGACGCGGCCGCCCGGGACTTTCTGGCCGGCATGACCGATCGTTACGCCGTGGCGCTCTTCCAGGACCTCTACGTGCCGAAGAGCTGGAGTGTGTAGGAAAGTCTTAAGGCTTAAGTCTTAAGCCTCAAGGCCTGATCACGCTGTCTCTCAGGACGAGGTGAGGCCTTAAGGCTTGAGACTTAAGGCTTAAGCCGATTCTTTGTTAGAATCTATCGTTTGCGCGCTGCTGGGCCGACCCGGCAGAACGGCCATGCTATTGGATCTCAGCCGCCTGCGAGGCGGCGTCGACCGGGTGGACCGCCGGATTGATCCGGGGGTGTTCGAATCGGCTGCGGGCGACTTCAAGGTCGTGTCGCCCGTTTCGTTGACCGGAGAGGTCCGCAAGGACGGAGAGAAGGTTCGGCTGCAGGGCCGGCTCACAGCGACCCTGGAAGTTGCCTGCAGCCGCTGCCTCGAGGCGCTCGGCGTGCCGATCGACCTGCCGCTCGACTTGCTCTTCCTGCCGGCGACGCCGGCGGCGGGCACGGCGCACGGTCGCGCGGTCGCCCCTGGCAAGAACGCCAGGGACGACGAGGACGACGGCGAGCCGGTCAGCGACGACGACCTGGGCGTGTCGTTCTACCGGGACGACGTGCTCGACCTGGGCGAGATCGTCCGCGAGCAGTTCTACCTCGCGCTGCCGATGAAGCCCTTGTGCCGGGAAGACTGCCGCGGCTTGTGCCCGGTGTGCGGCATCAACCGCAACCGCGAGACGTGCACCTGTCGCGCCGACTGGGTGGATCCACGACTGGAGCCGCTGAAGAAACTGCGGCCGGGATCCTGACGAACGACGAGAGCACCGCAGACAGGACAGGACGATGCCGAATCCCAAACGCCGACACTCCAAATCGCGCACGGCCAAGCGCCGCACGCACGACGCCCTCCGGCCCACCGCGATCAGCGAGTGCCCGCAGTGCCATGAGCCGAAGCGCCCGCACACCGTGTGCGGCCACTGCGGCTACTACCGCGGGCGCCAGGTCCGGCCAGTCAGCGAGGAGTAGCGCACGGACGTGCGCGCGACCATCGCGCTCGACGCCATGGGCGGCGACCGCGCGCCCGACGCGATCGTCGCCGGCGCAGTCCTCGCGGCGCGTGAGTGCGACGTCGCCGTCCGCCTCGTCGGCGATCTCGTCGCCGTCGAAACCGCGCTCGCAGCCCACGACGGCGCGAGCGGCCTTCCCCTGGTCATCGAGCACGCGCCGGATATCGTCGGCATGGACGAGGCGCCGCTGGCGGCGCTGCGCCGCAAGCCGCAGGCGTCCATCGCCGTGGCCTGCGCAAGCGTCGCGGCGGGGCGCGCGCAGGCCGTCGTCTCCGCGGGCCACACCGGCGCGTCGCTGATCGCGGCGCTCGCGGCGCTCGGCCGCGCGCCTGGCGTCGATCGTCCCGCGCTCGCGGTGCTCATCCCGACCGAAACGGGATCGGCGGTGCTCGTCGATGCGGGCGCCAACGTCGAGTGCCGGCCGGAGCATCTCGTCCAGTTCGGCACGATGGGATCCGCCTACGCGCGCGTC
>Ga0134128_10009706_pt1 | contig 11547 bp, 7 predicted proteins | sample KB31754_FD_96462 | JGI IMG/M metagenome (GOLD analysis project Ga0134128, IMG submission 96462) | Terrestrial soil microbial communities with excess Nitrogen fertilizer from Kellogg Biological Station, Michigan, USA - KB3-175-4 | ecosystem: Environmental > Terrestrial > Soil > Unclassified ...
CGGCCTCCGACGGCAAATCAAAAGCTTCTTCCCGATACCTTGTCATGCTGAGTCCCCATCTCGCCCTGCTCGGTAATTATCGCCAGGGAAACGGTCTCAGCTACATTGACACGGAGGGACCGCCGGACCAAGTCTGGTAATGATCTCTGGAATACCTGGCTCGTTAGCGCAGTCGTCTGATCCGCAGACCGATATATCAAGCTGTCCAGAAGCCCGGCGCACAGGTACCGCTCGACCTCCGTCGTGAAGTTGTTCAGCCAAGTTCTGAGCCTCGCGGGGTGAATTCCTTCCCAAATCCCAGCGTGGATTAAAGCATGACTGCGTTCCACTACCTGCTCGTAGAACCGCATTCCGCGTGGCGGTACGTTAAATGTCATAGGCCACCAGATTTTAACCTGCACGCAACTATTCGGACAGAGAGCAAGGGCTCCAGACCTGGAATTCCGTTACCATGGTCCCATGATTCGCGCAAAACTGCTGGAACCGGCAGTTTGAAACATCGAGCACGCTCTTTTCAATCGCGCTGCCACTGGGAGTGGGGGTGACCGAAACCGATTACCCATGTGAGTGGTCAGACACCAGGCTCGAACAATACGAGATTCATGTCATCCGCTCCGTTTCGGCTTCCGCAACTTCGAAAACTACCGCCTGCGAGTTAAGGTACTATGCGGTTGAACCATCCCGGGTCCTGCTGGTCCCCCGTTGTTGGCGTAGAGCCGCGCGCCGTCTACCAGTTTGGGCGACACCCTGCATTCCTGGTCAGAAGAGATCGCCACCATGTGGCGCTTCAGCCGCAATAACGGCATCACCGAGGGGTTTCACACAAAAATGGAACTGATCAGCCGTCAGGCTTTCGGCTTCCGCAACTTCGAAAACTACCGCCTGCGAGTTAAGGTACTATGCGGTTGAACCATCCCGCGTCCTGCTGGTCCCCCGTTGTTGGCGTAGAGCCCCCGCGTAGAGCCGAGAAAAGGCAGGAAAACATTGGTCGGGGCGAGAGGATTTGAACCTCCGACCCCCTGGTCCCGAACCAGGTGCTCTACCAGGCTGAGCCACGCCCCGACGAGTGCGTGCAGTTGATTATAGCCCAGGCGGTCGGACGGCGATGTACCGAGGGTTTGCGGGCTTTGAGGCCAAGTATTTGTCGCGCTAGCGGAACGCGCCGATTAACTGGAAGGGTGCCCAGAAGAAGGGGTGGGCGTAGCGTTCGCGGAATTCGAGTTGGGCGTGGCGGAGCGCTTCGGCGAGGGTGTTGTTCCCTGCCGTCCAATGGCGGTAGAAGCAGGTCATGAACTCGGCCGTGGTGCGGTCGTCCACGTCCCACAGGCTGGCGATGACGGCGCGCGCGCCGGCGTAGAGGAATGCCCGGCTTAATCCGATGATCTCGTCGCCGCCGGCGAGGTCGCCCAGCGCGGTGCCGCAGCCGCTCAGAACCACGACATCGGCGTGCAGGCGGAGGTTGTAAATGTCAATGACGTTCAAGCGTCCGTCGGCCAACTCCAACGCCGAAAAGTAGGGATTATCGGCGCGGAACACGCCATGGGCGGCGATGTGGATCAGGCGGCTGGAGGCGGCCGCCAGTTTCACCGCCGCGAGGGTCGAGGCGGTGCCGCTGAGCACCGTCGCCTCGGGCCAGCAGCGGCTGACAGCGGCGATCTCGCTGACGGCGAAGGCGGGTTCGGCGGCCACCAGCAAGCGCTGGCGCTCGGGACTGGGCGGGCGCTGGCTGGCGAGGGCGAAGACGGCGGCGCTGGGGGCGAGCGACAAACTGTGGTGGTCGAGCAGCGAGGATCCAGCCTCGCCGCCCTCGCCCGCGGTATGCAGCGCGGTGAAGGGGAGGGCGTGGAGCACGCCGTGGGGAATGATCAGAATGTGCCGGTTCTTTATGTAGGGCAGCAGGGGGGCGATCAGTTCGCGCTGGAGCAAGTCGAGATGCGAATCCGCGGCGCGGAGAAAGGCGCCCGCGTTCTGGCGGAAATACTCGCTCTCCATGGCGCGCTTCCCCACCTGGTAGCGGAGCAGGCGCAGGGCGCCCTCGACCGCCGAACGCTCGCCCGGCAGGCGCACCACGCGCAGATCGTGCCGGTCGCCGACGACGGCCACGAAGCCGCTGGCGCAGTGAAAATATTCGATCCAGCTCGCGTCGCCGAGGTGGTGGCGCATGCGCTCGAGAGTGATGCCCGATTCCTGTTCGAGAATGCGGTACTCGTCGTCGGGCAGTTGGCGGATGGCGCGGAGCAGTTGATGCTCGCGGTGTTGGATCGCTTTCAGGACGTCGTCAACGCCGCCCTCGGTGGGGCGGTTGCCACCGGGCTGGCCGGGGTCGAGTTGACGGTAGTACCAGTTAAGTTCCTCGCGCAGGCGGCTGATCTCGTGAACCACGCGGCTGCCCTCGCCCATGCGGGGCTGGATGGCGCCGAATCCGCCCGCCATCACCGAGGCCAGCGAGCGCGACTTGGCGCGCTCCATGTGCAGCCACACCGCCTCCGGCGGGGGCGCGGTTTCGCCGCCGAGCAGCAGCTCGAGGTAGCGCTCGTATAACTGGCTCTTGTCGCGCATGAAGGAGATGCGCAACTCGTCGAAGTTGATGTTGCCGCGCGTGGCCTCGGCCTCACTCATGGCGCGCTCGTAGGCGGCGAGCGCGGTGGCGCGATCGCCGCTGCGCTCGGCCAACTGCCCGAGCAGCATTTGCACCTGCACGTGCAGCCAGGGCGCCTGGAGCTGGCCCAAGGCGGCCTCGGCGCGCTCGGCGGCGAGGCGGGCGCCGGCGACATCCATGGCGGCGGCGCGGGCGCGGGCCGACATGATGCCGGCGTAGATTGCCTTGGTGCGGGTCTGGCGCAGCTCGAAAAACACGCGCGCCCGCTCGCTGAGCTGCATGGCCTCGAAACAGCGCCCGAGCTTGAGAAGCACCACACCGCGGTAGAGGTTGGCCATGTGCACCCAGAACTCGTTGTTGGCGTTGGCAAAGGCCACCTCGGCCTGGCCCAGAAGCTCGAGCGCGGCGCTGTCGTGGCCGAGGAACTGCTCGGCCACCGCCATATTGGTAAGCGACTTGCCCTGCTCGTAGGGCATGCCCAGGGCCTGGAACTGCTTGAGCGAGGAGTGGGCCAACTGGAGGGCATCCTCATAGAGATTGAGCTCGATGCATACATCGGCCTGGTCGAGGTCGCAGAGCGCGAGGTGGAGCTTGTCGCCGGAGGCGGCGGCGGTCTCGCGGGCGCGGTCGAGGGCGCGAATGGCCTTGACGTACTGTCCGCGCAGGAAATAGAGATAGCCGATGTTGTACTCGGCCTGGGCGGCGAGCACCGGCATGTCGTGGGCGAGGGAGTAATCGCGGGCTTCCTGGTAGGCGGATTCGGCTTCCGCAAACCGCGCCAGATTGATGAGCACGACGGCGCGGGTGACGCGGATGGCGGCCCAGGCCTCGTGGTCGGAGTCGCTCTCGGCGCCGCCGGAGATCATGCCGGCCTGGGCCTGGTCGAGCGCGGTGAGCGCGTCGGCGAAGCGATCTTCGCGGAAGTAAACGCTGGCCAGGTTGATGTCGAGCCGGGCGATGCGGTGGCTGGCGCCGCAGCGCAAAAAGCAGGCGCGGGCCTCGGCGGCGGCGGCCATGCTGGCCTCGTTTTCGCCGAGCATGGCCAGGGGGTGGAGCAGTGAGCTGAGGGTGCGCCCGCGCTCGAGATCCATTTCCTTGTCGAAGCGCTCGAGCGCGCCGCGGTAATGTTCGACCGCCAGGCCGTAGTCGCCACAGGCGAAGGCCACGTTGCCCCAGGCCCGTAGTGCCAAGGCCTCGTACTCGCCGACTCCGGTGGAGCGGGCGTGTTGCAGGAGGGTTTCCGCGAGGGGCGCCATGCGGGCGGGCTCGACGCGGGATTCCTGGGCCAGGAGCTCGGCCAACTGGGCGAAATACTCGCGCCCGGGCGGGCCATGGGCGGCCACATAGGCGCGGTATTCGGCCGGCTCGGTCAAAACGCGCAGGCCGATCGCGGACGACGTTGCTATGCCATCACCCATAACCAGAGTCAGCTAAGAATAGCAGGGTCCGTTAATAGGCGCGGGCCCCAGCGCGGCTACCGCCGCGCGCCCCGCTTAGGCGCAACGCCGGAGCGGGGACCCCGGCAGCCCCTCTCCGGCGTTGCGCCGTTCAATCAGGGCGTTGCGTTCTGGCTGTCTTCGGCCATGAATTCCTTGAGCTTACGCAGGCAGCGTCCACGGATAAAGCCGATCGAGTTGGGGGTCAGGCCGAGGCGGCGGCCGATCTCCTGGTAGTCGGGTGGCGGGTCGGTGAAGAACAGCCATTCAATGACACGCCGGCAGCGGGGCGAGAGGCGGGCCATGGCGACGCGGACGCTCTCCTCGCGCTCGAGTTGCAGCAGCAGCTCGTCGCCCGCCGGCTGCGAGTCCTGCTCGAGGACGTCGTCGAGCTCGGCCAACTCGACCCAGCGCCGCTGGTAAAGATTTTGCGCCAGGCTGTGGCGGCGGGCTACGGTCGAAAGCCAACTCCGCACCGATTGCGGCTGTTCCAGCCGGCCGAGCGAATCCCAGAGCTCGGCAAAGACGGCTTCGAAGACCTCGGAGGCCTCTTCCCTTCCCAGGCGGTGGCGCCGCGCCACGGCCAGCACCAGCTTTTCATAGCGCTGCACCAACAAGCGCCAAGCGGCGCCATTGCCGGCGCGGCAGGCGAGAACCAGCTCAACGTCGGTGGAGTCGGCGCCGATGGCACTGGCCGTCTTGGGAGCTGGTTCCGGGGACTTGCGCAATTTCACCTTCGCTCGGGCGACCAGTACAGCTCGGCCGCGTTCCACAACCAATGCGGCGGCAGCAAAGCCGGCGCGGCAGCTTGCAATCCGGTTCGCGTCCCTGACAATATATCCGGCGCGAGCAGCGGAATCAAGGGCAATTGTTGGCGCTCGGTAGCCTGGATGCGGCGGTAGATGCGCAAACGCTCGGCCGGGTCGGTGGTCGCCAGTTGCTGCTGGAACCAGCGGTCGAGGTCGAGTTCCCAGCCAGGCGCCGCCGAAGGCGTGTGGTTCCAGAGGTGAAGGGAGCCCGCCAGCGTCCATTCATTGCTCTCGGTGTTGGGATCGGCGTCGGGAATTTGAACGCCGAGCAGCGCCGCTTCAAAGTCGCGGCGGTGCAGCAGGCGGTCGACGTAGGTGGCGAAATCGACCGGGACCACGGCCATGGCGATGCCGATGCGGCGGAGATCCTCCTGGAGGAAGACCGCCATTTTCATGCGGGCCTGGTTGGTCGCCGGCACCAGAAGGGAGAACGACACCGGCTGGCCCTGGGGGTCGCGCAGCACGCCTTGCTCGCCTTGCCCGACATGAAAGCCAATCGCCGCCAGGGCGGCGCGGGCGGCGGCGGGGTTGACCGCGGTCGGAGGCGTTGGGTCGGCCCACATACCGGAGCTGGGGCTGGTCAGCGATGCCAACGCCACCGCTTTGCCGTCATATACATTGGCGACGAGGTTGGCGCGATCGATGGCCTGGGAGAGGGCGCGGCGGAACTCGGGCCGGGCGAAATAGGGACGGGCGGCGAAATTCAGCACCAGCACTTCGCTGTTCAAGCCGGGTCCGGCGTCCATCATGTGGCAGCAGGGATTGCCCTGGAGGCGGACGAAGTCGGCGCTCGAGACCGGGTCCATGCCATCGAGTTGGCCACGGGCAAACAGGGTGAAGCGGAGATTGGCGTCGGCGACGACGCGGAGGCGGACGCCGTTGACGTAGGGTAAAGCCGCACCCGTGGCATCAGCTTGCCAATAGTAGGGATTGCGCGCCAGATGAACGCTCTGGCCGGGCGCAAATTGGTCGAGCCGGAAGGCGCCCAGGCCCGCCATTTGCGCGGGCGGGGTGGACGGGCCCCAGGCTTGCTGCAATTGCCCGCGCCGGTAGATTGGGTCGAGCAGGTGTTGGGGCAGCATCCAGACGCTGTCGAATAATCGGTCGCCGACGGCGACCGGGGCGGGCAGGTCGAGCTCCACCTCCAGAGGCCCGGTCACGCGGCAGCGGATCGGCGCCCCTTTCACGGTCAGGAGCTCGCGCTCGGGCGCGTCGAGTTTGGGATCGGTGTAAACGGCGAAGCTGAAGGCGACGTCGGCGGAGGTGAACGGCACTCCGTCACTGAATTTTACGTCGCGGCGCAACTCGACTTTCCAAACGCGATCGCTGACTTGCACGACCTTCGTGGCGAGCGCTGGCTCGACTTTCAACGTGCGCGGATTGATGTGCATCAGGTCGGCCTGGGTCAGGCTGCTGATGAGCTGGGAGGCGTTATCGGTGGCGAAAACCGGGTTGAGGGTTTGCGGATCGCTGGCGGCGGCGGCCACCAGTTCCCCGCCCCGGACGCCGTGGACCGGAAGGATCTGGCGCTGCGCCCAGGCGGTCGCGACCAGCAACGCCACGATCATTATTCCAACTCGCGGTATGCTTGCCAACGGATGTCTCGATTGGGATCGTTCTGGCCTCGCGTCGCGACCGCCGGGCTGACGCTCGCGGCTACGCTGCTGCTGTGCTTCGCCCTGGCGCAGTTCACGCCCGGCGATGCGTTCACCGCGCTTGAACTTGACCCCACGGTCCCGGCGGCAGCCCTGGCGCATTGGCGTGCCCTCTACTTGCCTCAGGAAAATTGGGGGCTTCGCTTCGCCCATTGGGTGGGGGATGCGGCGCACGGGCAGCTTGGCTATTCGATCGAGTACCATCGCAGTGTCGCCAGTTTACTCCGGCAGCGGATTCCCGCAAGTTTCGAATTGATCATACTTGGATTGGGACTGGCCTGGGGCGCGGGATTGTTACTCGCTTTGATACCGGCGTGGCTGGGCGAAAGCGGACGCCGGCGCTTTGAACGACGCCTGGGCTGGGTTTTACACGCGCTGGCCGCGGTGCTCACCGCGCTTCCGCTGGGGGTTCTGGCGATCGGCGCGCTGCTGCTGGCTCCGCTGGCGTGGCTGCCGACGGATGCGCAGCCGTCGCCCTGGCTGCCGGCGTCGGTGCTGGCGCTGGCGTTTCTGCCGACGGTTTATTTTCAGGCGGCGCAGGCGCTGGCGCAGGTTCGCAGCCGTCCTTTTTTATTGCAAGGCCGCGCCGCCGGATTTGGTCCGGCGCGTCTATTGCTGCGGCATGCGTTGCCGAACACCAGCGACGTGCTGGTGCCGGTGGCGTCGCTGACGTTGACGCAGGCGCTGGTTGAACTGGTGATCCTGGAGCCGCTGCTGGGATGGCCGGGCATCGGCCAGCTTTCGATTCAAGCGGCGCAGTCGAAGGATTTGCCGGTGCTCTCGGCGCTGGTATTACTTTCGGGCCTGCTGGCCATCTCCGCCAACATACTGTCGGACGCGGTGCAAACCAGGCTGCATCCGCAACTACGGGCGCGGGCGGCGTGAAAAGCCGGCGACAGTGGACGCGCTGGGCGCTGGCGCTTTGGGTACTGCTCGCCGTGATCGGGCCGTGGGCGGCGCCGATCTCGTTCCGAGCCCAGGATCGCGGCCACGCCATCGCGCCGCCGAGCGCCGAGCACTTCATGGGCACCGATGAGTTTGGCCGCGACGTTTATTCGCGATTGTTGCTCGCTACGGGATTGACATCGCTGCTGGCGGTGGCGATGACGCTGCCGGCGCTGTGCCTGGCGCTGCTGGTTGGCATGGGTTCGGCTTTTTCGCCGACGCTCGCCGGGCTCGGCCGCGGGGCCGGCGAGATCGCGCGGAGCCTGCCCTGGATATTCGTATTGGTCGCGGTGCGCGCGGCGCTGCCGCTCGATGCGAGCGCCATGGTCATCGCACTGGTTTTGGTCGCTTTGTTTTCGGTGGCCGCATGGCCGGTGGCGGCGTGGGCGTTTCAAGGAGCGGCGCGCGGATTGATGGAACAGGATTTTGTCCAAGCGTCGGTGGCGCTGGGGGCGACACGATTCCACGTCATGCGCCGACACCTTTGGCCCAACATGCGCGGGTTGGCAGGCACTTATTTCGCGCTGCTGCTGGCCGCCGCCATCGGCGCGGAGGTCAGCCTCGAATTGGTAGGACTGGGTTTGCCCCAGCCCTGGCCGACCTGGGGCAATATGCTCGATCCATTGCGCGACGTTACGATTGCCACGCGCTGCTGGTGGTTGTTCGCACCGCTGTTGGTGCTGGTGCCGGTGCTGCTGGGCCTGACGCTAGCGGCTCACGGCAGCCACGATCAATCGGGCCAGGGCGGCGAGGGCGGCGGTTTCGCAGCGGAGAAGGCGCGGGCCTAAACTCACCGGCTGCCAGCCTGCCGCCTGGGCGGCGGCGAATTCGGCGAGGGTGAATCCGCCCTCGGGGCCGGCCAGCAGCCGCGGGGGTAGCGCAGCCCTGGCCGACGTGGGGCAACATGCTTGATCCATTGCGCGACGTTACGACTGCCACACTCTGTGGGTGGCTGTTCGCGCCGATGATGACCCAAGGTGAACTGATCGGGGGATATTTTTCCACCCGCCGTCGCGCCGTCTGCAAAGCGGGTTCGTTGTTTTTGTAATTGTGTTTGGGCGAGCATGTCATGTACGCTGCGAGACGGTCCGTTCCGTGCTTCGGAGCATCGCGATGATTGGAAGGCTGAAATTCATGCCGGCACTCCTGGTACTAGTGTTGTGCCTCGGCGCCTGGGCACAAACGGCAACGGTGCTGCACAGCTTCGCGAGCACAATGACGGACGGTTACTCACCCACAGGCGGCCTGCTCATCGACCGGTCTGGCGATCTTTTCGGAACCACGTTGGAAGGTTCCACGACGCCGTGCGACAACCATGGGAATGTGATTTATGGATGCGGAAATGTTTACGAGCTTGTGAAAGGGTCGAGCGGTTACAAGGAATCAATTCTCTACAGCTTCGGAAGCAGTTCCCAACCCAACGATGGCGCCAGCCCATTTGCGGGTCTAATCATGGATAATTCGGGCGATCTGTTCGGCACAACGCAGTATGGCGGCGGCTCCGACAACTGCCTTGTAGCCACGGACATCGACGGCTGCGGGACGGTTTTCGAACTGGCTAAGTCCGCCTCCGGTTACACCGAAAGCGTGCTTTACGCATTCACCGGAGCCGATGGAGGCTACCCGTCCGCGAGCCTGACCATGGATTCCTCGGGCGATCTTTACGGAACCACTTACAGCGGCGGCGCCTGCGGCCATGGCGAGGTATTCGAGATGGTCCACTCTTCCGGAGGATTCACCGAGCGCATCCTACACAGTTTCGGATGCACCTCGACGGACGGCTGGTCGCCGGCGGCCGGTTTGACAATGGATGCCGCGGGCAACCTATATGGTACGGCGGAGGGCGCCGGGGACTTGACGGCCTGCCAGGGCGCCGGTTGCGGAATCGTATTTGAACTGGCCAATTCCAACGGCAGCTATAGCGAAAACGTACTATACAGCTTCACGGGCGCGGACGGTTGGCTGCCGGATTCAAGCTTGGTCATCGATACGTCGGGCAGCCTCTATGGCACGACGGAGCGGGGCGGCGCCAACAACAATGGCACGGTATTTGAGCTGGTGAAGGCTTCGGGCAGCTATAGCGAGCGGGTACTGTATAGCTTTGAGGGGCCGAAGAACGGCGACGGCCAATCCCCGGAAGCCGGGCTGGTGCTCGATGCCAAGGGCAATCTGTACGGCACCACGTGGGAGGGCGGCTCGGGCTGCGGCACCGAAGGTTGCGGCACGGTTTTCGAACTGGCAAACGCGGCCGGCGCTTACACGGAAAAGGTCGTGCACCGGTTTGGGCTCACCGCCGGTGATGGCGAAATGCCCGCTACGGCGTTGGTCATGGACGGTGCGGGGAATTTTTACGGAACGACCAACGCCGGCGGCGGCACGAATTCCTCGGGCGGCACTGTATTTGAAATCAATCCAACCGCCATCGCACCTTCCATGATTTTTTCGTCTGCTCCCGTCAACTTCGGCGAGCAGGCGGTGAATATGTCAACTTTGGGGGAGTCCGTCGCGGTTACCAACAGCGGCAGCGCGAGTTTAAATTTTGGGTCGGAAGCGGTGACGCTTTCCGGAGCCAATGCGGCGGATTTCACGGTTGGCGCCGACACGTGCAGTGGGGCATCGCTGGCGCCAATGGCTACCTGCGCGGTGACGGTCGCGTTCAGGCCGTCGATCCTGGGAGATGAAACCGCGAGCCTCAACTTCAATGAGAATGCCACCAGCAGCCCGCAAACGGTCGTACTTGCAGGTACAGGTACGCCGCCACCGGTAGTAACGCTCTCTCCCACCAGCGTTTCATTTTCATCCGAGCCGGTAGGCTACCTAAGCGCACCGCAGACAATCACCCTCGTCAATAGTGGAGGTCCGTTGAGCATCTATGGAATAACCGCAAGCGCCAATTTTGAGGTTCTTTCCAACGGATGTATCGGAACCCCGGAACCAGCGGAAAGCAGCTGTGCACTCAGTGTTATATTCGCGCCGACCGCGACGGGCCCGCTCAATGGAACACTTTCCGTTGCCGATGACGCCTCTGGCAGTCCGCAGACGGTGGCGCTGAGCGGCACGGCAGTTGCGGCGGGGCTGTCGCCCGCCGCGCTGCAGTTTGGGGCGCAGCTTATCGGAGCGACAACGACGCCGGCGACGGTGGAGCTGACCAATGCGGGCGGGGTCGCATTGACAAACATCTCCATCGTCGTCAGCGGCAATTTTGCGGAGACGAATAACTGCGGCGAGAGCGTGGCTGCCGGCGCGAGATGCGTGATCGCAGTGACGTTCACGCCGACGGCGACGGGGACGAGCAACGGGACGTTGACCGTCGCCGACAATGCCCCCGGAACTCCCCAAACGGTCGCGCTTTCGGGGACTGGCTCGGATCTCGTGATCGCCGCGGCAAGCGGTTCCAGTACCTCTGCCACCGTGAGCGCCGGGCAAACGGCGACCTATGAACTTGCGTTGACACCGATCAGCGGGCTAACCGGCACTTTCAACTTGAGATGTACAGGAGCGCCCAACGGGGCTCTCTGCACCCCTAAGACGGCTAGCATCTCAATCTCCGGAGCGACGCCGATTGACGCGACCGTGACAGTGTCCACGACTGCGAGAAGCAATTTTTTGAGCCCCACGGCGTCATTCCCGACTCAGCCCTGGATGTGGCTGGCAGGTCTGGGTCTGCTCGGCTTGGCATCTGTTAGGCTCCGCCGCAAGCGGCTGGCAGCGTCTGTATTTGCGGCGCTCTGCTTGAGCATCGCATGCGGTGGCGGTGGCTCAAGCGGTGGCGGCGGAAGCTTCACCAATTCGGGGACGCCAACGGGGACCTACGTGTTAACTTTTACCGTCGCCAGCGCCACGGGCTCGAGATCCTTACCACTATCGCTCACAGTGGAATGACCTGAGATGGAAGTGACATGCCCCCCAAAACTGAGCCAATTGAAACTATAGGCTCCCTCCGGTTGACCTGCTACCCAACTTTGGTCCAGCCGAGACCAGAGGATTTGGCCTTGGCGTGGCGGAAATGGCCGGTTTTAGCGGTCGTGCGAGTCTCCAGTGACTCAAATGAGAACCTCCGATAATCGGGTGGTTCCCATGGAGTCCGCCGCACCCGCGAGCGA
>Ga0134128_10009707_pt1 | contig 11547 bp, 11 predicted proteins | sample KB31754_FD_96462 | JGI IMG/M metagenome (GOLD analysis project Ga0134128, IMG submission 96462) | Terrestrial soil microbial communities with excess Nitrogen fertilizer from Kellogg Biological Station, Michigan, USA - KB3-175-4 | ecosystem: Environmental > Terrestrial > Soil > Unclassified ...
ACCCACGAATACGGCTGCAGCCCCAAGGCGTACCCGGACATCGCCGCGGCCGGCAAGGAGTTCTGGCAGACCGAGATGTACGATACGGTCACGACCGCGGATCCGGGGATGGGAAGCGCGCTGCGGGTGGCGAAGCTGATCAACGACGCGCTGACGATCGCCAACATGAACGCCTGGCACTACTGGTGGGTCTACCCCGCGAGCGCGGACAACGGCGCGCTGTGGGACCTGGGGACGAACGCCGCCACCAAGCGCCTGTGGGTGGAGGGGAACTATGCGCGCTACGTGCGGCCCGGGTACCAGCGCGTCGCCATCAGCGGCACCCCGCCTTCGGGCGTGCTGGTCTCGGCCTTCATCAACCCCGCGGACGGAACGGTGGTGATCGTCGCCATCAACAACAACACCGGCGGGACGCTGACCTCGTTCTACCTCTCGGGGGGCGCCCCCTGCACCATCACGCCCCACGTAACCGACGCCAACAATAGCCTGGCCTCGGGCTCGGCCTACTCCGTCTCGAAGTCGCGCTTCTCGGCCATCCTCGGCGCGCAGAGCGTGACCACCTTCGTCGGCCGGCCGTAACGCCGGCGCCAGCTACGGCAACGACTGGGTCTTGAATACGTTCCAGGCGGTGGCGGCGACCTTGGCCGTCGCGCTCGAGTACGCCGCGAGGTGGCTCGACGAGGGGTTGGTGCAGAGGATGACCGTGGTCGCGCCCATGCATGACGTGTACTGCTGACAGATCGAGTTGTTCGGGTCCGCGCTCGCCGACCCCGTGCATCCGTCGAAGCCGGCCCAGGTCTGGAAGTTCACCACCGCGCCCGGGAAGCCGATCCCGACGCAGCTCGTGTTGGGGGCACAATCGGTGGCCAAGCTGGGCGTCTGGGCGCCGTTGTAGGGGACAATCGAGTTGTCTTGGCCCTCGTCGTAGGCGACGACCGAGATCGACCGGGGGAGCGTGCAGACGCACGCCGTGTTGTTCGCCGCCGTGACCTGACCGGCGTTGGCCAGCGGATCCTTGCCCGTGACGCAGCGGAAGTCGACCGGCGCCACGGCGGCGATCACGTCGGCGGCCTGGCAGGCGAGCCGATAGGTCATGCCGCCGCCGTTGGAGCCGCCGCTCGCGTAGATGCGCTTCGGATCGACGCAGGCATTGGCCTCGAGCCACTTGATCATGTCGCGGGCGAACTGTACGTCGTCGATCTGGTTCTTCTCGGCGTTGTCACAGCAATAGCCTGCGTTCCAGGAGTTGTCGCCGGCCTTTGACGACGAGTTGGGGAAGATCGCGAGGCACCCCGCGCTGTCACACTGGCCTTTCCAACCTGACGAGCTCTCCTGCGAGCTGCCGGTGCCGCCGAGCGGATGGAAGTCGAGGATGACCGGAACGGCCGAGCTGCCCGTGTAGCCCGGGGGGACGTGGACGATGAACGACCGGGACTCGCCCCCGGAGGTGATCGTCTCGGTCGTGTCGCCCGCCTTGAGGGTGGTCGTCGGGCAAGCTCCGCTGCCGCCCGTGCCCCTGCCGCCGGCGCCACTTCCACCCCTGCCCGCTCCCCCGGTCCCCGCGCCGCCGGTCCCCACGCCGCCGGTTCCCGATCCGCCAGTACCGGTCGCCCCGCCCTTGCCCGTCGAGCCCGCCTTGCCACCCGAGCCGGTTGCGCCGCCGGTGGCCCTCGCACCACCCATGCCCGTGGCGATCGTTCCGCCCGTTCCGCTCACGCCGCCGGTGCCGGTCACGCCGCCGCTCCCGGTCGCGCCGCCCGTGCTGCTCGCGCCGCCGGTCCCCGTCGCACCGCCCTTCCCGGTCGCGCCGCCAGTCTCGCCGGTGCCGCCGGCCCCTGTGCCACCGGAGCCGCCCGCGCCCGTGGTGCCACCGCTGCCGGCCGAACCGCAGGAGGCGAACAGGAACAGGACCGAAGCCGTGGCAAACGTCCTGGCCACGGCAAAGCACGCGCTGCGGGTCGAAGTCATGTCTTCATCTCTCCAGGTTTGGGATGGCCCGTCTCGAGGTTGAGATCGCCCGCGCTGGGGGCAGACGACGGCCGTCGGACGTAGAACACCCATTTCGCGCTGGGGACGGCGTTCACGCGCGAACGCGATCGCGTCAGCAACGCCCGCGTCACCTCCCGTCGGAGAATGTCCGGACAGACGCCTCACCGACTAATGCGGGAAAGGGGGCGAATCGATCACACAATCGTACCGAACGGCGCGCCGACCGCCCTTTTCGTGATCGAATTCGGCGCCAGCCTGCATATTTACGTGTGTAAGGCCGAGCGATGACCGTGTCCGCCAAGCGAGCAGCTTCGTCCGAGGTGGACCGTGGCCGGTTGGAGCAGATCTTCAACGACCACCACGCGACGGTCTGGCGCGCGCTGCGGCGACGCGGTCTGCCGCCGGAGGCCGCCGAGGACGCGACGCAAGAGACGTTTCTGCTGGCGGCCGAACGACTGGACGACATCCCGCCCGACCGCGAACGATCGTTCTTGATCGGCGCCGCGCTGCGCGTGGCGCACACGCTCGGACGCAAGACCGTGCGCTGGGAGCTGGATGAAGACATGGACCAGCGCCTGTCGGCCAATCGAGACGCCGGCGAAACGCGCGCGGACGCACAGCTCTGCGAGCTGGTGCTCTCCAAGGTCGACCCGGAGCTCGGCGAGGTGTTCGTGCTCTACGAGATCGAAGGGCTGACCTCGCCGGAGATCGCGGAGCTGCTGGAGATTCCGCTGGGGAGTGTCGCTTCCCGACTGCGCCGCGCGCGAGAGCAATTTCGCGCCGCCGCGGAGCGTGTCGAACGGAGCCTTCGGAAGGAAGGGGAATCATGAGCCGCCCGCCCACCGATCTGCCGGAGCGCCTCCTGACCGGGGACGGGACCGACTTCGAGCGACGAATGATCGACGCCGTCCTCGAGAAGCGCCCGTCGGCCGCGGCGTCCGCGCGGTTGGCCAAGGCGCTCGGCGTGACCGTGACCGGCATCGGCACGGCCGCGGCTTCGAAAGCGCTGGCCGCGAATGCGGCGTCCAAGGCGGGCGCAGCCGCAGCGTCGACCGTCTGGCCCTGGGTCTCTCTTGGCGTCCTGGGGATGGTCGTCGCCGGCGCGGTGGTCGGCGTCCGCGCCCGGTTCGCCTCGCACCCCGAGCCGGCGCCGGTCATCTTTCCCCTCGCTCCGGCGGTGGCCCCCGGGGCGCCGGCCGAGCCGGCCGCCGAGCCGACCGAAGCGACGCCGAGCGTGCCGCCGCCGCACCGCAACCGCGCCCTCGCCCCGAGCGGCGACCTGCGCGACGAGATCGCGCTCGTCGACGCCGCGCGCGGCGCGCTGTCGGCGGGCTCACCTCAGCGCGCGCTGGAGATCCTCCGCCGCTACCAGGAGAAGCATCCGTCGGGCAGCTTCCGTCCCGAAGCGACGGCCACGCGGATCGAGGCGCTGGTCAAGCTCGGGCACCAGGACGAAGCGCGCGCGCTGGCGACCCGATTCGTCGCCGAGCATCGGGGCAGCTTGCTGGCGACCCGCGTGGCCGAGCTGGTCGGGCTGGCCGAACCGGCCGCGGCGCCTTAAACGCGATCGCTCAGGGCCAGCTGCGGCCGATCCCCAGGCTGGCAGAGATCGTCAGCGGGGCGGCTCGGAAGAAGACGTCGTTGCCGAACTCGTAGGAGTTGCGGATCAACGTCGCGCCGACGCCGAGGCGCGCCCAGAGCTGCAGCCGCGAACCGAAGCTCGCGGAGAGCGCGGCACCCGCGGCGCCGAACAGACGGGCCACACTGGCGGCTTGCGTGACGTGGGAGCCCTGCGCCGCGAGGCGCCCGACCAGCACGGAGCCGCACGGACGGACCGCCAGCAGCGACCAGCGCAACCGCAGCGGACAGAGGTCGACGCTGGCGGCGTCGAAGGTAAACGACGCCGCAGCCCCCGTTGGGGCGAGATCGGAGCGCCAGACGTGCATCGCGCCGAGGAACACCGCGGGGGCCCAGACTCCGTCGCGATCGAGCGCCGCCGTGACGTAGAGCGCGACCCCGGGCATGACGGACGGCGCGGCGCCGAAGACCGTCTGTCCGGCCAGGGCTGCGCCGAGCTCGCGCCGGCGCGCGGCCGAGGGCACGCCCGGGGGTCGGGCTTCAGCGCTGGCGGCGACGGGTGCCGCCCCTCTCGCAGCGGCCGGCGGGGCCTGAGGCTCGACGGTGGGTCGCGTCGCGGGGGCATTCGCGGTCTCCCCGCCGGGGGCGGGCGCGGGCGGCGTGCCGGGCGCCGGCCGAGAGGCGGCCCCATCGCTGTTGGTGGGCGGGCTCTCCCGAGCGCGATCCGGTGTGCGATTTCGCGGCAGGCTCGGATCGAGCGTCACCGCAATGATGAGGGCGGCGCCGTCCGCCGCCTCGGCGCACGAGCGGGCGACGACCCGGCGCTCCGTCGACTCGACGCCGGGGCTGGCGAGCACCAGGTCGGCAACCACGTTCCCGGGACGCGCCGCGCTGACCGTCACCTGGGCAGACAGCGGCGCGGCGTTGACGACCTCGATGCGCGGCGAACGTGCGGCAATCCGCGCGGCCAGATCGCGCTGGGAGGTGCACGCGCCCGGCGCCCGGACCTCGAGGCGCAGCTTCGTCGGCGACGGCGGCGGCGCCACGCCGGGCGCACCGACGGTCTGCGAGAGGAGCGCGACCAGAAGGGCGGCGCTCGGTGTCATCGCGCCGATGGTAGCATTGCCCCCATGGCTCGGTTGGCGGCTCTTCCGCGCCTCGCGGGCGCGCTGGCGGTTCTCGCCGCGGCGACCGGCTGCGACGGCGAGGTGCTCCGCCTCGGCAACTGCCCACCCGCGCCGGTGAGCGCGAGCCAGGTCGTCTGGATCGGCGACTCGTGGGTGGTGCGGCCCGGCAACCAGAACACCGGCGTGCGCGACCTGGCCCAAGCCGCGGGCGCCATCGGCCCCGACGACGACTACACGATCGATGCCGCGGACGGCACCGTGATCGCGCAGATCGCCCAGCAGTACACGACGCAGGAGGGGACGGCGACCAAGGCCAAGGTCCTCATCCTGGACGGCGGCACGCTCGACACCATCATGTCGAACACGTCGGGCACGGTGACCAACGTGGGCGACACCTTCACCCAGCTCCTCTCGACAGTGGCCTCCGACGGGACCGTCACGTCCGTCATCTACTTTCTGGTGCCCGAGCTCCCCGGGGTTCCCGGCGTGGCGTCGTTGAGGCCGGTGCTGCGCGATGCTTGCACGCAGAGCACCGTGCCCTGTTTTTTTCTCGATCTTCAGCCGCTCTGGGTCGGCCATCCTGAATACACGGACGCCACGACCGGAATTTTTCCGACCGCCACCGGCGGGGCGGTCATCGCCGACGCGATCTGGGGGCTCATGCAGTCGCACTGCATCGCGCAGTGACGCCGCGCGGGCGGACCGCTGCTACTACTGCTGTAGTGTCAGCAGGCCCGGCTGGTAGGGGAGCAGGTCGTAGCTGGTGCCGTTCGAGCCGGGGTCGCGTCCCTGGTAGAGGAACTGCATGTTGCAGGGGTCGACGGTCATCGTCTGGTCGGGGTTGTTGCGGACCAGGTCGCCATGGCTGATGTCGTTGGTCCAGGCCGTGCCCGCGAAGGTCACGTTGGCCTTGCCGGCGAAGGGGTTGCTCTCCGTCGCCGCCAGCGCGGTCCAGGACCCGCCCAGGCTGCTGGCGGTGAAGGACCGGAAGTAGCGGCCGTTGGCCCCCTCCGCCTCGACGATCATCAGGTACTGATTGGCGGTCCCCTGGACGGTGTAGACCTCGACCGCCTCGAACAGGTTGGCGGTCGAATCGGACATCACCGTCGTCTGCGCGCCGAAGGTGCCGGGGAAGTCGCCGATCGGCATCGACGACCGGTAGATGCTGCCGTTGTCGCCGGCGAAGAAGAGGTAGCAGGTGGCACTGTCGCAGATCACCGTCTGATCGATCGGCCCCGTGCTCGAGCTTCCGGTCGGGAGGCTCCCGGCGAAGAGCGACTTCTCGGACGACCACCCCGTGGGGTTGGTCGGATCCGACGAGGTCACGTAGCTGAAGGCCGTCGAGCCCCACTGGTAGGCCAGCACCCAGGTGCTCTTCGGCGCGAAGTAGAACAGCGTCGGCGCGACCCCGTGAGGTGTCACGTTCTGCGTCGCCGTGGCGGCGTCGGGCCAGTCGGCGAAGGAGAACATCGCCGAGCCATAGCTGGTCGCATTGTCGTGCGTCGACATGTAGACGACGTGCACGCCGTTGGCGACGACGTTGGTGAAGTCCTTCAGCGCAACCCAGGTCTTGCCCGCCGGCGCCTTCGGCATGGCGATCGGTCCCGACGAGCTCCACTTGAACTTGGTCGGCAGGGCGCAGGTCGTGCCCGAGCCGCCGGCGCCAGTCCCGCCGGAGCCGGTCGTTCCGCCGGTCGCCTTCGTGCCGCCGCTCCCGATCGTGCCGCCTCCGCCCGCGACGCCGCCCGTCGCCTGCGTACCGCCGCTGCCGGTCGCGCCGCCGACGGCCGCCCCGCCCGTGCTCCCGCTGGCGCCCCCGGTCCCCTCGGCGCTCGTCGTGCCGCTGCTGGCGCACGCCGCCAAGAAGAGGGCCGAAAAGGCGAGGACGCCGGTGCGGAGGATCCGAGGGGGACGGAGCGAGCCAAGCATGGGCTTCCCTTTCGCCAAGGGGCCCGACGATTATAGGCGCACACTGCTTGCCGAAACCCGACTGATTTTGTCACGCAATCGGACGGTCGTAGGCAAGCGTCGCGCAGAGACGCACGCTCGGGCGCCGCCCCGTCGCCGCCCCGTCGCCGCCCGGCGCCGCCCGGCGCCCCTCCGTCGCCGCCCAGCGCTCAGGCCCAGGTGCGCGCGCGCAGGCGGCGCAGCGTGTGCACGAACGTGGCCGCCTCTCGCTGCGGCTCGAGGAAATGAAGCCCCATCCCCGCCGGGCGGCCATCCCCCTCGGGAAGGCGACGAACCCAACGGACCTCGGCTTCGACCTCGACGGGATCGACTTCGTCCAGCCTCGAAAGGCAGACCGCGACCAGATCTCCCACCGACAGAAGCCGAGACGTAGCGACGAACATCCCGCCACTGGAGACGTTCTTGGTCCTGCCGAGCGACGCGCCGTCGTGGGTCGAGAGGTGGACAGCGACGTCGACGTCGACCCGCCCCTGGCGGCGGCCGATGTCGGGATCAATCTCCAGCGGCGTCACGTCGGTGAAGGGCATGGCGGCCTCCGCTCTGTTAGTGCGAGGCGCAGGCGCCTCGGTTAGCTCGCGCGGCGCGAGGGACATTCGACGCGCGGGGCGACGAATTTTGCTAACCGTCCGTCCACGAGCGGCCCCAGTTGATGGAGGAGGATCGACCATGCTCCAGTTGCGCTCCCTCTCTCGGATGCTCGGCTTTGCCGCCCTCGCGGTCACTGGCGCCTTGGCCGCCCTCGCCAGCTGTGGCGGACAGGGCGCCGCAACGGGTACTGGCCCGGGCGGCACGATGATGCCGGGCACGGGCGGCGCGCCGGGTGGCGGTCCTTCCGGCCCCGGCGCCGGCGGGATGGGAATGGGAATGAAAGGGCCGGGCTCGGGGTCGACCGGCGCGGCGGGCGCGGGCACCACCTGCGCCTCGGGCGTTCAGCAGACGGTCGTCGTCGACTGCGGGTATCCGACGTCGAGCAGCGACGTCCTCACCAGCGTCACCTTCAACGAAAGCGACATCCTGCGCGCCATCGAGCCCTCGGGCTCGGCGTCCTCGGGCCTGGTGAAGCTGTTCTACAACGACGAGCACGCGCTGACGCTCGGCGTCCGCAGCGTGGTGGTGACCACCGCCTCGGGCACGACCACCACGGACTACTCGGTCTCCCCCCTCTCCGCCGATCCGGGAAGCGTGACCTCGCCGCAGACAGGGTCGAACGTCCTGGCCGGCGATCAGAACGGGCTCGACCAGTCGCTGCGCCCGATGTGGCCGGCGCTGTTCATCACCGACGTGAGCGCCGATCCCACCAGCAAGGTCGGTGACTGGCAGCAAGGGGGCCGGCCCATCGGACCGAACGCGGTGTACGGGACGTGGAAGGCCGCGGTCCGCACCGTCGACGAGACCGTCTCGCCCAGCAAGGTCACGATCACGCCTGACGCCGATCCGGCCAAGAACGACTGGAACCTGGCCGGCCCTGACACGGCCCCCTCGGGCCTCAAGGACGAGGGCTACGGCGCCGAGGTCGTCTGGAGCGTTCCCTTCGTGGCCGGGCACTCGTACCGGGTCCAGGTCCTCGTTCACGACGGCGATCAGAACCAGTCCGGCGGCGACTCGGGCGAGGCCTGCGTGCTTTTCTGTTCGGGCGGCGGCGGCGACTGCGAGTCGACCGGGACCTGCGGCGGTGGGACGGGCGGCGCGGGGGGCTCGGGCGGACCGAGCTGCCCATCGGGCATCAGCGCCTGCGGCGGCGGCGGGCCCGACGGCGTCACCTGCCCTTCGGGCCTCGTCTGCGCCAACGGCTGCTGCCTGCCGTCGATCCCGATCAGCTGAGGCAGCGGCGGCACCCAGCGGCCGGCCGGCGCGCACCTTGAACGGCCGGGCCGCCCGGCGTATATTTTGATTGTCTTCAAAGTATCAAATCACCATGCGCGTCCAAGAGGTCTTCAAGGCCATCGCCGATCCGTCGCGCCGCAAGGTGCTCAAGCTCCTGCAGCGAGGCTCGCAGACCGCCGGCGAGCTGGCGGACGCTTTCGAAATCACCAAGGGGTCGCTCTCGCATCATTTCAACGTCCTCAAGGCGGCCGATCTGATCCGCTGCGAGCGCCGTGGACAGCAGCTGGTCTACTCGCTCAACACCACGGTCTTCCAGGACGCCGCCGCCCTGCTGCTCGACCTGTTCGGGCTCGAAAACGGAAAGGAGAGGGGCAATGAAGCTCAGTCGCGCCAACCTGCTCAGCTTGGCCCTGGTCGCCGGCGCGTTCGCCGCGGCCGCGCTCCTCTACCGCAGACTGCCTGATCCGGTCCCGGTGCACTGGGACGCGCACGGGCACGTCAATGGGTACATGCCCAAGCCGTGGGGCGCGCTGGTGATGCCGCTGGTGACGCTCGGAGTCTCCTTACTGCTGTTGGTGTTGCCGCGCCTCTCGCCGCGCGGCTTTCGCGTCGACCGCTTCCAAGCGACCTTCGACCTCATCCAGACGTCGATCGTCGGTTTTCTCTTCTTCGCCACCCTGCTGGTGCTGCTGGCCGGCGCGGGGTTCGGCGTCTCGGTCGCGCGCGCCGTGCCGCTCGGGGTGGGCGTGTTGCTCGTCGTCCTCGGCAACGTGCTCGGCAAGGTGACCAAGAACTTCTTCGTCGGCATCCGCACCCCCTGGACCCTGGCCAGCGACGAGGTCTGGCTGCGCACGCACCGTTTCGGAGGACGCGTCTTCGTGCTGGCCGGTTTGGCCATCGCCGTCGCAGGGCTGGCGGAGGGCGGCGCCACGCCGATCCTCGTCGCGGCCCTGGCCGCGGTGCTGCTCCCCACCGTCTATTCGTACGTCATCTACCGGCGCCTCGAAGGACCGTCCGGGCACGCGCGCTGAGGCCCCCCAAGCCCTGGTCGCCAGGCCACGTGACGGCCCGGCTATACTTGTATAATGCAATATATTCGGACCATGAGGGGAGAAGCAGCGCCGGTGAGGTGTAAGGATCGGGTCGGCCGTCCGTCAGCAGGGACGGGTCGAACAAAGCGGCCCGAAGGAGAGAGCCCATGTGCAACGACGGAACCGATCAGGACTCAGAGTGCCCCTGCGATCCCTGCCCGCCCGGATGCCCCTGCCCTTGCGGCGGCTGAACCGCAAGCCGTGACCAGGCCACCGCGAGACGACGGCTCGGCTGCGGCCCGACCGGCAGGGGCCGAGCTGTCGCTCGCGGTGCGCCGCGCCCTGGCCGAAAACCGGGAGCGCTTCTTGCGCTTCGTGCGGCGCCGGGTCGGGCGGCAGGACGTCGCCGAGGAGATCCTGCACGACGCCGTCGTGCGCGCCATCGCCCGCGGCGACTCCGTGCGCGACCAGGACGCCATCGTCCCCTGGTTCTATCGCCTCCTGCGCAACGCCACCGTCGACCACCTGCGGGGCGAATGGGCCGAACGCCGCGGCCGGTCGGCCCTGGCCCGCGAAAGCGTCGTCGAGGTCGGTACCGACGCCGAGGTCTCGCTGGTCGACACCATCTGCCGCTGCGTGAGCAGCCTGGTCGCGGTGCTCAAGACGGAATACGCGACAGCCCTGAATCGCGTCGATCTGGGCGGCGAGTCCGTCGGCGGCTACGCGCGCGCCGCGGGAATTTCGCCCGGCAACGCTTCCGTCCGTCTTCACCGGGCGCGGCGCGCGCTCCGCCGCGCGGTCGACGTGCACTGCGGCTCCTGCGCCGAACACGGCGGCTACCTCTGCGAATGCAAGAGGGAGCCGCACGGATCTCCGGCCATGTCGGGCGCGGGCTGACGATCGGTGTGACCGCGATGACGGCGGTCGCGGGCAACTCGCCGCCGTCGACCTCCGGCTATCCCGTACTCGCGTTGCGCCGAACCCGAGGCACCTGGCCTCGCGAGCCCGCGTTCCTAGCTTTCGTCCATCAGGGAACAGGGAGGCCGGGCGATGACGTTGTGGAAACTGGCGGTCGGGGTGGCGGTTGCTTGCGCGGCCTGTGGCGGGTCCGCCGTCTCGGACCCGGCGTCTCACGCCGCGCCCCCCGCCGTGGACGCGCAACCCCGCGATCTCGGCTCGCCCGGCGACGGCGCAGCGCCGACGGACGGACCGAGCGCCGACCTGCCGCCGGCGGCGCCGACCTGGTCGGCCATCTACAGCCAGCTCCTGGTGAACGCCAGCTATCCGTCGAACTGCACGGGAGCAGGCTGCCACGATCCCGGCACCGAGAAGGGGATCGATCTCTCCAGCAGCGAAAAAGGCTGGCGCACGATCATGAATCGCGTGACGGCTGGAAAGCCGGAGAGCTCCGACCTGGTCACGGTCCTGAAGTCCGGATACATGCCGCAGGGGCGCCCCCAGATGCCGGCGTCGGACGTCGCGCTGGTCAGCGCCTGGATTGCCGCCGGCGCGCAGAACGATTAGCCGCCCGCGCGGTCGTCGCCGAGCGTCGCGCGGCTCACCTTCCGAGGCGGCCCGCCCGGGGTAGAGTGCCGCCCGCGTGCCCACCCGTTCTCGCCCGGCGCCCCCCCTCGCGCTCCCGCTCCTCGTCGTCGCGACCGCCCTCGCTGGCTGCGCCTCGACGGTCCTCGTCGCGCCGAACGACGCCACCTTCGCCCGGTCACAGCGGCGCCTCGAGAGCACGGCCGCCGGCATCCAATCGCTGAACGCGCCGACGGCCGACCGCACGCTCTTCTTGCAGGCCGAGGCGTTCTACCAGTATCGGTTCGCACCGCCGCCACGTGGGGGACTCTCGTATCTCGGCGAGCTCGGCGCCGCCGTGACGGACTTCCCCGCGCTGCAGTCGTTCGCCGGATCGCTCGATCTCGTCGAGCTGCGGCTCCGGTCGAGCGACGCAGCGATCCAGCTCTGGGAGACGCTGCTCGTGCGACAGCCCAAGACCGTTTTGCGTCCGCTGACGCTCTACCGCC
>Ga0134128_10009708_pt1 | contig 11547 bp, 11 predicted proteins | sample KB31754_FD_96462 | JGI IMG/M metagenome (GOLD analysis project Ga0134128, IMG submission 96462) | Terrestrial soil microbial communities with excess Nitrogen fertilizer from Kellogg Biological Station, Michigan, USA - KB3-175-4 | ecosystem: Environmental > Terrestrial > Soil > Unclassified ...
ACGACGCTCCCGGCGCGGTCGAATGCCGGGTGAAGACGGTGCTCGCCGAAGGCGATCATCACATTGTCGTGGGCGAGGTCGTCGAGGCGCATCTGACGAAGCCGCCCGCCGGACGGCCCGATTCGGCCATTCTCGAGATGAAGGAGCTCGGCGAGAACGTCTTCTACGGCGGCTGACCCGCTCCCCGGAAGCCTCTATCTGGCAATCGTCGGCAAACGCACGGGGAACGGGTGATCAAGCTTTGCGTTCTATGCGACGCGGTACGTGACGCAAAGGGGGGTGCGCCATGGGGGCAAGATTGTTCGGCCTGCCGGCCGACAGCATCTACCGAGCGAAAGATGCGCTGAAGCGCTTGCGGATTTTCGGTGCTCTCCAGCCGGCCTTCCAGCGGGCCAAGCGTCTCGAGGCTTGGCTCAGGGCGAAAGGCTACGTGATCCGCCCGCTCGTGCCCGAAGCGGATCTCGCCGAGTGCCAGGCGAACGCGGTCGCGCATCTGCTCCGGCGCGACCCCGCGCATGAGTGGGGTGACTATGTCGAATTCGGCGTCTTCCAAGGGCACAGCCTCGGCATCGCCTATCGCACCCTGACGCGGCTCGGACTGCTGGAGCGCGTCAGGCTCTTCGGCTTCGACAGTTTCGAGGGTTACCCCGCCGAGGCTGCGGACGAGCCGAACGGATACCGCCCCGGCGATGATCGGGCTGAAATTCACGTCGCGCAGCGGCGATTGTCGCGGCAAGGAATCGACTGGGGCAGAGTCCAGCTGGTCAAAGGGTGGTTCCGCGACAGCCTCACCCCCGCGTTCCGTCAAGCTGCGCGCACGGAGCGGGTCAGCATCGTCAATTTCGATTGCGATCTCTATTCCAGCACCGCCGAGGCGCTCGAGTTCGTGGCGCCGCTGGTCGGGCGCTCGGCCATCTTCCTCTTCGACGATTGGGGTCCTGAAGGCCTCGCCGCGGACATCGTCGACCAGAAGCGCGCCTTCGTCGAATACCTGGAGGCGGAGCCCGACATCTACGCCGAGCAGCTTCCTGGCTACTCGGCCGAAAGCCTCGTCTTCTGCATCACCCGCGGTCCACCGGGCCTCTCCTGGCCTCAGCGAATCACACCTCTCCTCTGGAGAGCGGAGGGGATCTGGAGAGCGGAGGGGAGCGCTTAGCCTCCGACCATGTCTTTGCCGGTCGCGCGCCAACGGGCGTGCCGCGCTGCTCGGCCATGCCGATGGGGGGCGCTGCCGGTGGCTTCGCGCGCCGCATCGGTCGGGGGTGACACGCGCCCGCGAAAGGCTCTATTAAGCCCGCGGGAGGCAGGGTCGGAAGCGATGCGCGCATTCGGCAGCTTCGACTACATCATCGTCGGCGGCGGCTCGGCGGGTTGCGTGCTCGCCAACCGGCTCTCCGCTTCGGGCGAACATCGCGTGCTGCTGCTCGAGGCCGGCGGCGAGGATCGCAACCCCTGGATCCATATCCCGATCGGCTACGGCAAGCTGTTCAAGAACGCCAAGGTGAACTGGCTCTACGAAAGCGAGCCGGAGCCGGAGCTCGAGGGGCGGCGCATCCTTCAGCCGCGCGGCAAGGTGCTCGGCGGGTCGAGCTCGATCAACGGGCTCGTCTATATCCGCGGCCAGAAGGAGGATTTCGACCATTGGCGCCAGCTCGGCAATATCGGCTGGAGCTATGAGGATGTGCTGCCCTATTTCCGTCGCGCCGAGGACCAGCAGCGCGGCGCCGATGAATTCCACGGCGCAGGCGGGCCGCTCTGCGTTTCCGACCAGCGCGAGACGCACGAGCTCTGCGACGCCTTCATCAAGGCGGCGGAGGAAGCGGGCTTCCCGCGCAACGACGATTTCAACGGCGCACGCCAGGAAGGGGCGGGCTATTTCCAGACCACCTCGCGCCGCGGCAGGCGCTGCAGTGCCGCAGTGGGGTATCTGCGCCCGGCGCGCAGCCGCGCCAATCTGCGGGTGCTGACCGAGGCGCCGAGCCTCAAGGTGCTGCTCGAGAACGGCGAAGCGACCGGGGTGGTCTTCGCCCATCAGGGCGAGACCTGCCGCGCCGAGGCGACGGGCGAGGTCATCCTCGCCGTCGGCGCCATTGCCTCACCGCCGCTGCTGCAGCTCTCGGGCATCGGCCCCTCTGAGTTGCTGCAGCGCTTCGGTATTCCGGTGCTGAAGGACCTGCCTGGCGTCGGCGAATGTCTGCAGGACCATCTGCAGTCGCGCCTCGTCTATCGCTGCACCCGGCCGATCACGCTCAACGACGATGTCGCGAGCCTGGCGCGGAGCCTCGGCATCGGACTGCGCTACGCGCTCTGGCGCAAGGGGCCGCTGGCGGTGAGCGCCGGCTATGCCGGTGGCTTCTTCCGCACCGATCCCAGGCTCGCCACCCCCGACGTCCAGGTGCATTTCATCAATTTCAGCACCACCAAGATGGGCGACAAGCTCCACCCCTTCTCGGGCTTCACCGCGTCCATCTGCCAGCTGCGGCCGGAAAGCCGCGGCCATGTCCGCATCAAGAGCGCCGATCCCCTGGCGCGCCCGGCGATCCAGCTCAACTATCTCACCGCCGAGACCGATCGGCGCACCATGGTGGCGGGGCTGAAGCTGCTGCGCCGGATCATGCAGCAACCGGCGCTCCGTCCCTATATCGAGAGCGAGTACGAGCCCGGCCCCGGCTGTGCCAGCGACGAGGAGCTGCTCGGCCATATTCGCGCGCGCGCCAGCACCATCTATCATCCGACCTGCTCCTGCCGGATGGGCGAGGATGCGCTCGCCGTGGTGGATGCGCGCCTGCGTGTCCATGGCGTCGGGCGGCTGCGCGTCATCGACGGCTCGGTGATGCCGAGCGTGGTTTCCGGCAACACCAACGCGGCGATCATCATGATCGCCGAGAAGGGCGCCGAGATGATCCTCGAGGATTCGGCCCAGCGGCCGACACTGGCGCGGGCGGCGTCCTTTTAGCTAAGAGCCTGTGGGAACAGGCTCTTCGGTCCAACGAGCTTCATGCGGAGGCAACAGGCATGTACACCAATCTGGCGCTCTACATCGACGGCGAGTGGATCTCGGGCGGCGGCCGCGAGAGCGAGCCGGTGATCAATCCGGCGACCGAGAAGCCGCTCGCCACCTTGACCCATGCCAGCGCCGCCGACCTCGACCGCGCGCTCGAAGCGGCCCGGCGCGGCTACAAGACCTGGCGCGCCACCGCGCCCTATGAGCGCGCGCGCATCATGCGCAAGGCCGCCGATCTCATGCGCGAGCGGCTTGAGCCGATCGCCCGCATCCTGTCGATGGAGCAGGGCAAGGTGCTGGCCGAGGCGCGCGGCGAAGTCGCCGTCTCCGCCGACATCATCGAATGGTACGCCGAAGAGGGGAAGCGCTCCTATGGCCGGATCATTCCCGGCCGGGTCCAGGGCGTGCGGCAGATGATGGTGCAGGAGCCGGTCGGGCCGTGCGCCGCCTTCACGCCGTGGAACTTCCCGGGGGTGACGCCGGCTCGCAAGATCGGCGGCGCGCTCGCTGCCGGCTGCTCGCTCATCATCAAGGCGTCGGAAGAGACGCCCGGCACCTGCGTCGAGATGGTGCGCGCCTTCCATGAGGCGGGGCTGCCGAAGGGTGTGCTCAACCTGGTATTCGGCGTGCCGGCGCGCATCTCCGAGCACATCATCGCCTCCGACATCATCCGCAAGGTCAGCTTCACCGGCTCGGTGCCGGTCGGCAAGCATCTCACCAAGCTCGCTGCCGAGGGCATGAAGCGCACCACCATGGAGCTCGGCGGCCATTCGCCGGTGATCGTCTTCGGCGATGCCGACCCCGAGAAATCGGCCGAGATCGCCGCTGCCGGCAAGTACCGCAATGCCGGGCAGGTCTGCATTTCGCCGACGCGCTTTTATGTGCAGCAGGACAACTACGACCGCTTCGTCAAGCGCTTCGTCGAATACGCCAAGGCGATCAAGCTGGGTGATGGGCTTGCCGACGGCACGACCATGGGACCGCTTGCCAATCCGCGCCGGCTCGACGCCATGGAAGGCTTCGTCGCCGACGCGAAGAAGCGCGGCGCCGAGATCCGCTCCGGCGGCGGCCGCCACGGCAATCAGGGCTTCTTCTTCGGGCCGACCGTGGTGACCGACATTCCGGATGATTCGCGGCTGATGACCGAGGAGCCGTTCGGACCGATGGCGCCGATCACCCCCTTCAAGAGCTTCGACGAGGTGGTGGCGCGCGCCAATGCGCTGCCCTTCGGCCTTGCCGCCTATACCTTCACCAATTCGACCAAGACGGCGAACCTCATCGCTGATGCGCTCGAAGCCGGCATGGTCGGGGTCAACAGCCTCGCCATCTCGACGCCGGAGACGCCTTTCGGCGGCATGAAGGAAAGCGGCTACGGCCATGAAGGCGGTCTCGAGGGTCTCGAGGCCTATACCAGCAAGAAGCTGGTGGTGCAGGCTTGACCCATCCCCGCCGCTTCACTCTCCCTCTCCCCTCTGGGGAGAGGGCAGGGGTGAGGGGCACGCCGCTCCTGGATTCCTGACTCGATGCTGAACTTCACCTATGAGCAGCTGCCGGTGCGCGTCGTGTTCGGCGCCGGCAGCTTCGACAAGCTGGCCGAGGAGCTGGAACGGCTCGGGCTGAAACGGGCCATGGTGCTCTCGACCCCAGGCCAGAGACGGCTCGCCGAGGAGGCGCAGAAGCGCCTCGGCGTCGCCACCGCAGGCATCCATGCCGAGGCGGTGATGCATGTCCCTGTCGAAACGGCTCGCGCCGGGCGCGAGACGGCGCGACGCCTGGCCGCCGATTGCCTGGTGGCAATCGGTGGCGGCTCGACCATCGGCCTTGCCAAGGCGGTGGCTCTCGATACCGGGCTCCCCATCATCGCCGTGCCGACCACTTATTCCGGCTCGGAGATGACGCCGATCTACGGCCTCACCGATAGCGGCGTGAAGCGCACAGGCCGCGACCGCAAGGTGCTGCCGCGCGTGGTGATCTACGACCCCGCGCTCACCGTGGGCTTGCCTGCCAAAGTCTCGGGCCCCTCGGGCATGAACGCACTCGCCCATTGCGTCGAGGCGCTCTATGGCCAGGACGCCAATCCCGTCACCACCTTGATGGCGATCGAAGGCATCCGCGCGCTCGGGCGCGCCCTTCCGGTGGTGGTGAAGGAGCCGCTCAATCTCGAGGCGCGCAGCAGCGCCCTCTACGGCGCTTGGCTCGCCGGCTTTGCGCTCGGCAATGCGGCGATGGGCATCCATCACAAGCTCTGCCACGTCCTGGGCGGCGCCTTCAACCTGCCGCATGCCGAGCTGCACACGGTGATCCTGCCGCATGCCGCGGCCTACAACCGTCAGGCGGCCTCCGAGGCGATGCGCGTCATCGCCGGCTCGCTCGGTGCCGGCGATGCGGCGCAGGGGCTCTATGATCTCGCCAAGCGGATCGGCGCGCCGCTCTCGCTCAAGGAACTCGGCATGCCGGAGGACGGCATCGAGCGGGCGGCCAAGCTCGCCACCGAAAATCCCTACTACAACCCGCGGCCCGTCGAGTATGCGGGGGTCAAGCAGCTCATCGAGAACGCCTGGCACGGCCGCCGTCCCGGGTGAGGAGGAAGCGATGCGTCAGTTCACCGAAGATACGCTGACAGATGCCGTCGTGGCGCGGCTCTCGCGCTGCGAGGATCCGCGCTTCAGGACGGTGATGACGGCGCTCATCCGCCATCTGCACGCCCTCGTGCGCGAGGTCGAGCTCACCGAGGCGGAGTGGATGACGGCGATCCAGTTCCTCACCGCCACCGGCCAGACCTCTGTCGGCGACCGCCAGGAGTTCATCCTGCTTTCCGACGTGCTTGGCGTCTCGATGCTGGTCGACGCGATCAACCATCGCAAGCCCGGCGGCGCGACGGAATCGACGGTGCTCGGTCCCTTCTACGCCGAGGGTGCGCCCGAGCTGCCCCCCGGCGCCGATATCGCCTATGGCGGACCGGGCGAACCGACCGAAGTCTCCGGCCGCGTGCTCACGCCCGATGGCAAGCCGATTGCCGGCGCCATTCTCGATGTCTGGCAGACCGCGACGAATTCGCTCTACAGCACGCAGGATCCGCAGCAGGACCGCTTCAACTGCCGCGGCCGCTTCCGCACCGACGCGACCGGCGCCTGGTTCTTCCGCACGGTGAAGCCGGTGAGCTATCCGGTGCCCACCGATGGTCCGGTCGGCAAGATCCTGAACGCGATGGGTCGCCATCCGATGCGGCCGGCGCATATCCACTTCATCGTCTCGGCGCCGGGCTTCGAGCCGGTGGCGACGCATCTCTTCGCCAACGGCGATCGCTATCTCGACAGCGACGTGGTCTTCGCCGTGAAGAACTCGCTCATCGTCGACTTCACGCCGAAGCCGGGAAGCAACGTGCTCGAGGCCAAATACGATTTCGGGCTGAAGCCGCTCGAGCGAAAGAGCGCCGCTTAACCCTTGACGCTGCCGGCGGTGAGCCCGCGGGACATGTATCGCCGCAGCGCGTAGAAGATCGCGATCGGCGGCAGCGAATAGACGATCGCGATCGCCATCATCATGTTCCACGGCGCATCGTCGTCATCGAAGAACTGCTCCAGCGCGACCGCGACCGTGGTGTGGCGTTCCGACGTCAGCAGCATGTACTGATAGAAATAGTCATTCCAGGCGAAGAGCAGCGCATAGGTGCCGATCGCGGCGAGTGCCGGCGCCATGAGCGGCACATAGATGCGCCAATAGAGCTGGAGAGCCGATGCGCCGTCGATCCGCGCCGCGTCGTCGAGCTCGGCCGGGATGAGGTGCGCATAGTATTGCAGCACCAGGATGGCGTAGGGAGTGGCAAAGGTCACCTCCGCCGCGATGACTGCCCAGGGATTGTCGAGCAATCCGTAGACATGCATGACCCGGAAGAAGGGAATGATCAGCGTCGAGGCGGGGATCGCGTAGGTGAGAAGCGCAACGCTGCCGAGCCCGAAGCCCCGGCCGAACCGCATGCGACCGATCGAGAAGCTGGCGAGCGAGCCGATCAGTACGGTGAGCGCCATCACCGGCACGCCGATCGCGATGCTGTTGGCGAACTGCCGCCAGATATGCTCGACATCGTCCGCGCTTTCCGTCCAGAGCGCGCGGAAGCTGGCCAGCGTCGGGTGCGGCGGCCAGAGTTCCCCGGCGAATTCATTGTGTCCGATCGGATCGAGAGCGATCAGGAACATGTTGTAGACCGGGACGAGCGACCAGATCAGGATGACGCAACCGAGCAGAATTGACGCCGCTTCGACGAGAACGCGCCGCAGCCGGACCCGCCGCCCTGTTGCCCGAACGATGAGGAAGCTTCCGTTGCTCATAGCTGCACGGCCTTCTGTTGCAGGCGGCGCATCAGCAGGATCGTGATCGGAATCAGCAGCGGCAGCACCGTCAGTCCGGCCGCCACGCCCAGCCGAGGGCTGGCGAAATCAAGGGCGTAACGCAGCCCGAGCGTCGAGAGCACGTCGGAGGCGAAAGCCGGCGTGCCGCCAGAGACGAAGAGCACCGGCGCATAGTCGCCGAAACTCCAGATCGTCGCGATCAGCGTGCTGACGAGATAGAGATTGGCGAGGAGCGGCAGGGTGAGATGGATGAAGCGACGGTAGGCAGATGCGCCGTCGACATCGGCGGCTTCATAGAGCTCCTGCGGGATGGCCAGGCGGCCGCCGAGAAAGATCAGCGTCCAGAGTGGCATCCATTTCCAGATATCGGCGGCGATATCCCAAGCGAGCGCGAGCCAACCCTGCGTCAGCCAGACGGGACCCTCGATGCCGAACAACACCTGGAGCAGCCGATCGATCAGCCCCTGGCGATCCGCCGCCAGCATCCAGTGGAAGGACAGGAAAGCCGGCACTGCCGGGAGCGTCCAGGGCAGGAGGTAAAGGACCAGCAGCGCTTTGATCCAGCGGCGCCGGCGCGCGAAGAAGCCGGACAGCAGCAGGGCGAGGAACATCTGCACATTGACCGCAAGGGCGACGAAGACCACGGTGTTGAGCGCGGCGCGGAAATATCGGGGATCGGCGAAGAGCGCGGAATAAAGAGCAGGGTCGCTGCCCATCCAGAGCCCATAGGCCATGGGGTAGACGACGAAGCCCGCGAAGACCGCGGCGTAGGGCAGCAGAAAGGCGATGGCCCAGGAGAGGTCAGAGCCGTGCAGCGGCGGACGCCATCGCGGTCGCCGTGGCGGCCGTTCGACCTCTGTAGGCTCGGTGATAAGGACCTGCTGCAGGCTCATGCTGGCCTCTCTCCGCGCCGGTCAGAGGCGAACGTGCTCCCGTAGCCACTTAAGTACCAGCGCGGCGATGGCGTCGCTGTTCTCATCGCCCATGAGCGCATGAGTATTACCGGCGATGCCGAGCGCCGGCAGTTCGATCCAGGTCACGTCGCAGCCGGCCCGACGCAGCGCATCGCGCCACCGCTCGCTCGCCGGGCGCATTTCCGTCCAAAGCGGATGCGCGCTCAGATAATCGCCCCAGACGAAGAGATGCGGCACATCCTTGAGGCGCGCTGGATCGAGCCTGGCGGGATCGGGCGCGCCCGAGGGCTCCAGCGACACGACCGCACGGATCCGATCGGGTGCGCGCCATGCGGCGGTCAGGCCGAAATTGCCACCCTGGCTGTGGGTGAGGAGGAAGGCGCCTTCCTGGAAACGCTGCAGCAGCGCATCATAGGCGCGTTGTGTCGCCGCGTCGTTGCAGCCCCAGCGTGGAACGATCTGCCGGAGAAAATCGTCGAAATGCGCCACCGGAAACTTGAGTCCGGGATGCGTCCGCCGCTTTGCCGGATCGGCGTTCCAAGAGCCGCTCGGCCCGAACCGGAACACTTCCTCCCAGATCTCTCGCGCGGTGCGGAAGTAAGGCGCGTCGGGATAGACCTCGGGAAAAGGCGCCCAGGAAGCGCGGCCACGCTCGACGGCGTCCGAGACATAGGTGTCGAAGCCGGCGCGCAGGAAGAACATCTGCCAGCCGGGGCGGCCATCCGCGGTGGTCTCCCAGGTCGCGCCGGTCATGCCGCCGCCATGCCATAAGAGCAGCGGCGCCGAGCTCGCCGGCTCGGCCAGACGGACATACTGGACATAGATCTGCTCGGCGACGATCTCGCCATTCGGATCGATCGAATGCGTCGGGCCGCCCGGCGTGCTCACCCGAGCCCGTACCGGCAGGCCGGTCAGCCGGACCATCCGGCCGCCCAGATGGAAGCTGCCGATGTCTCGCACGCGAAGCACGGAGGGCGCGTCGGTCATGGGCCAATCCCGCTGGCCATCTGGCCCTAGTGAACATGAGCGGATCGGGCTTTGGAAGCGCCTTCTCGGTTTCGAAACGTCCCCTCCGGCGGTGGCCGGTCCGCGAGCCCGCGCCCGCTGCGCGTGTCAAATTAGGGCCAGATGTAACCCGTAGTGGCACGCTTTGCATTCGCAGGCGTTCATTCGCCGAAAAGATTCCGGCGAGGCGACGATGCCGACGCAAGAGCAAGTCCCGAGCTTTCGCTCGATTGCCGAGGCCGGCGAGCTGACCGGCGAGGTCCGGCGGGTCGCCACCGCGGTGGCGCGCGATCTCGATCAGGGCGGGAAATACGAGCCGCCCGCCGAAGCGCTGCCGCAGGGCGTGTCGCTATGCGGCGCCCTCGATTTCAGAATTCATGTCAGCATGCGCTATCACGCCAGCCGCCGCGCCTGGTACGACCGCCTGCACCGGATGATGATGCTGACCATTGCCGCTGGCGCGAGTGCCGCCTTCGCGGCCATTCTTGGCGGGCTGCTGGAAGGCGCCGAATATCTCTGTGCGGCGGTGGGCGTCGCCGGCGTTCTGGAACTCGCCTATGCGCTCCCCGAGCAGGCGCGCATCGAGGATGCGCTCTACCGGCGTTTCAACGCGCTCGCCGCGGAGATCGCCGAGGCCGCAGCGATCAGCGTGGCCGAGCTCCATCGCTGGGAGGCGCGCCGGCTGCTGATCGGGGCGGACGCGGACGACCGCAAGGAAGTCCTGCGCCGGATCTGCCACAACCTCGAAGCCGAAGCGCGCGGCTACCCGCCGGAGGTGCGCTACAGGGTCTGGCCCTGGCAGCGCCTGCTGGCGCAGATCACGTCGCTGCCGCCACTGCGGCCGCTGCGGCCCGACGCTTAGGAGCCTGTCTGGGAATAGCATGGGTCTGCGTTGCACGAGGACGGAGCGATGTTAGGAGCGAGGCCGCTGACGATGCGGGCCCATCGGCAAGGCCGAGCGACGCGGCAGCGCCCCGCCCTCGTGCAACCCAAAGGGACGTCGTCCTTTGTCCCCGGGACGTCGTCGCTCGTCGCTCACGATGCTTCGGCATCGCCGCGCTCATCGCTCCTAGCCCGAAGCCAAAGGGCGATGTCGCCGGCCCATGATATTTCCCAGACAGGCTCCTAGGATGCCGCGAGCCATCCCGCGCGAGGCGTTGATCGACGAGGCTTTGCGGCGCGCGCCGGCCTGGGCGCAACAGCATTTGCTGGTAGCGCTGCTCGATCAACCCGATGCCGATTGCGAGCGCTGCAAGGCCGCCACCGCCGCCGTCCAGGCGGTCTGGCGCAGGCTCTTGCTCGAGCGAAGCGCGGTCGGTCCTGCAGGCGTCGTGTCGCTCGTTTATCCGAAGAGCGCGAACCCTGTGCGCAGCAGCATATAGGCCGCAACGGCAAAGATGACGCCGGCGAATACGGTCGAGAGCGTTCGCCGGCTCGACGCCAGCCGGACGGCGAGCCGCATGCCGAGCCAGCCGCCAGCGGCGCCGCCGGCGATGAATTCGGCGGCGATCCGCCAGTCGATGAGACCGGAGATCGCGTAATTGGCGGCCGTCGTGAGGCCAAACGCGCCCACCGAGAACAGCGAGGAGCCGATCGCGTTCAGGATCGGCATGCCGCTGCCGAGCATGATGCCGGGCACGATCAGGAAACCGCCGCCGATGCCGAAGAAGCCGGAGATGGCGCCGACCACGAGACCGACGCTGACGAGACGGACCGCGATTGCCGGCGTGATGCGCACCCCGGGATCGCCGCCCGCGGCCCGCGGCCGCAGCATCGCGATGCCGACGGCGACCATCACCAGAGCGAAGACGAAGAGCAGCTTCTGTCCGTCGATCGCCTTGCCGAAGGAGGAGCCCAACGCCGCTCCTGCTATGCCGGCGGCGGCAAAGGCGGCGGCGCAGGGCCACTTCACCGTGCCGGCACGCCAATGCCCGATGAGATTGACGAAGGCGTTGGCCGCCACCGCGAGCGCGCTCGTGCCGATCGCGACATGGGCGTCGCCGATGCCGACGACATAGAGCAGCAGCGGTACGGCCAGGATCGAGCCGCCACCACCGATGAGGCCCAGCGAAAAGCCGACCGCCGAGCCGCAGAGAAGCGCGAGAAGACCGCTCATGGCGGACCCTCCAGGGCGAGCGACGAGGCGGCATCCGCTCGCGGTTGGAAAGAACAGGTCCTAGAAAAACCTCAGCCAGAGCGCATTGACATGCGTCAACGGAAGTCCGGGTAATAGCGGCCCATCATCCGCTCGCCATAAGCGATCAGATTGGCGCAA
>Ga0134128_10009709_pt1 | contig 11546 bp, 9 predicted proteins | sample KB31754_FD_96462 | JGI IMG/M metagenome (GOLD analysis project Ga0134128, IMG submission 96462) | Terrestrial soil microbial communities with excess Nitrogen fertilizer from Kellogg Biological Station, Michigan, USA - KB3-175-4 | ecosystem: Environmental > Terrestrial > Soil > Unclassified ...
CCCTTGCGCAGGTTGCACGGCGCGCAGGCGGTGACGACGTTCTCCCAGATCGACTCGCCGCCCTTCGACCGCGGGACGATGTGGTCGAGCGTGAGGCGGCCGTTCGTCGTGCCGCAGTAGGCGCAGCGCCAACCGTCGCGGGCGAACAGCGCCCGGCGCGAGATCTTGCGCTGAATCGCACGCGGCACCCGTACGTAGTGGAGGAGCCGGATCACGTGCGGCCAGATGAAGCTGCCGGACGCCGAGCGCAGCGGCCTGTCGAGCCGCTCGACGACCTCGGCCTTGCCCTTGAAGACCAACACGTGGGCGCGCCGCACCGTGCACACGTTGAGCGGCTCATAACTTGCGTTCAAAACGAGAACGTGCTGCAACCTGGCCGAAAAGTAGCAGCGGCGAAACTGGCTACTGCCGGGACTTCATGGCGCGCTCGACGGCCTCCTGCTCCTCGGGCGAGAGGGAAACGGCGGCGCGGCCGTCGTCGAGCTCCTTGACATAGATCCGCGCGTAGTCGCGTCCCTGGATGGCGCTGAGCACGACCCCGGTGCGGGAGGAGTCGAGCAGTGCCACCGACGCGGACTGGTGTCCGCCCGATTTCTCGTAGGCGTCGTAGCGGACGACGGCGAGCCGCGACACCGTCGAATCGATCCGTCGCTCGAGCCTCGCGACCACCGCGGAGAGCTCGTCGAGCGCACGGTGCAGCCCGTCGATCCGCCCCTGCAGCGCGACGGCGAAGTCGACGAGGTCGTTGCCGCCGGTCGCCAGCAGCGTCTGTTGCGCTGCGCGGACGCGGCGCAGCCGCAGGTGCAGCACGAGCGCGAGCACGAGGCCGAGGACGGCGACGGCCCCTGCCACGATTGCGATCAAGCCGGCGATCGACGAGCTCAACGGCTACCCGATGCTGAAGAAGACCGGATACGAAGCCTTGTTGTTGTAGAGCTTCGTCTCCCCCGGCACCTTGCCGATCTTGACGTCCACGGTGGCGCTCGCCGCGCTGAACGCGGACGTCGGCAGCTGGAGGTTCCCGAAGCGGACGGTCGCGGTCTGTCCCTTTTCGACGGACAGTACGACCTTCCGCTTCGTCACGGGCTTTCCGACCCCGCTCACCGTGAGCGTCACCGGAACGCTCGCCTCGAGGAAGTTCCCGCCGTTCTTGAACGTCACCTTGAAGGCCAGGTCCGCGGCCACGTTCACCGTCGTCGTGCTGGAGGTGCTGAGCGGCTTCACCTGTCCGCCCGTGACGGCCTCGGTTCCCACGAGTTCGCTGCCACGCAGGCCCGTCACCGGGCCCTTCGTGTTCGTGGCGTGCAGCCTGGAGTAGACCGTGTTGAACGAGGAGGCCGTGATCACCTCGGGATTCGTGACGATCCGGGACGCCGGCGGACTGACACCCTTGATGCCCAGCCTCCTCAGGATGTCGGTCGCCGGCAGCTTGAAGAGCTCCACTCAGACGAGGTCGCTCGCCGACAGGAGCCGGGCCTGCTTCGCCAGGAGAGCTGCAACCTTCGCGTTCGACTTCGATCCTGCGTCCGCGAGGGTGTTGGCAAGGCGCGTGAGCCCGATCGCACGCAGCTGGAGCGCCGCCAGCACCTGCTGGTGCGCCGACTGGAGCGGAGCGGGCGGGCGCAGACGCAGCGCGGCGTCGTAGTTCCGCTGCTGCTGCAGCGACCATTGCCCGAACTTGGACTGGAGAGCGCCGAGCGTCAGCTTCGGGGAGTTCGCCTCTGCCGACAGGGCTGCGGTCCCCGTGGCGGCCGAGCTCTGGGCGATCGTCCGCACGCTGTTCATGTACGACGCGTACTCGTCGTGCCTGCTCTTTCCCTGGCAGGAGCCGACCCAGAAGACGAGGCCGACGACGACCGCGATCGCCAGCGCCACGAGGCCGGCGAGCCGCGCGAGAGCCACCGCACCGGGAGGCGGCGGCGCGGGACGCCGCGGACCGCCGCCACGCGGCCGCATCCGCCGGCGCTGCCGGCCGGGCGCCTCGAGCGTCTCCGGCTCCTCGAAGAACTCGAGTGGGGTCTCGTCGTCGTACGTGCTCACGACCGCGCCAACCCTACCGCCCCGGCCAGGACGGTCCGGGAAGGACAGTCCGACCCCGTCGCCAATCTCCGCTAGGCATGGGAGAGGCCGCCCCAGCGCTCACCGGCATCGAGCTCGTCCTCGACCGCTACCGCCCGCTGCGCCCGCTCGGCAGCGGCGGCTCCGGCTCGGTCTGGCTCGCCCGCGACGAGCGGACGGGCCTCGACGTCGCGCTCAAGATCGTCGCGCGCGAGGGGAAGTCGGCTCTGCGCGCCGAGCGCGAGGCGGCGGCCGCGGCGCATCTCCGCCACCCCGCGTGCCTCCGCGCGTACGGCTTCGGCCGCGACTCGCGTCACGTCTACATCGCGTACGAGTTCGTCCTGGGCCGCACCTACCGCGAGGCGCTCCGGGCCGGCGAGCTGTCGGACGACGAGGCGATCGAGGCGTGCGCGCAGGTCTGCGACGGGCTCGCCCACGCTCACGCCGCCGGGATCCTGCACCGGGACGTCAAGCCGTCGAACGTCCTCTTGACGGACGGCGACGGGGTCTCCGCGCGCGTCCTCGACTTCGGGCTGGCGCAGATGGCCGACGCCGAGACGCTGACCGAGGCCGGCGACGTGCCGGGAACGCTCGCCTACATCTCGCCTGAACGGCTCGCGGGCGGCGACGCGACGCCTGCAGCCGACGTGTGGGCAGTCGGCGTGATGCTCTGGGAAGCACTCGCGGGACGGCATCCGTTCTGGCGCGGCTCGATGCTCGAGACGGCTCGCGCGATCGAGGCCGGCGCGCGGCCGCTCGCCGAGCTCCGCCCCGACCTGCCGAAGCGCCTCCTGCGGCTCGTCGACAGCGCGCTCGCGAAGAATCCGGCCAGGCGACCGACGGCGCGGGATCTCGCCGACGCCCTGCGCGGCGTTGCATCCTCCGCCTCCGTCCCGCGGCCGGCCTTCTCGCTGCCGCGCGGGATCGAGCCCGGCCAGGGCCTGACCGCCGTCCTCGCGGCGCTCCTGGCCGGCTGGACGTCGGCCGCGCTGCCGTTCTACCCGCACGGCTGGCCGTTCGCGCTCGCGCTGGCGGCCGCCGCGGCGACCCTCTTCCGCGAACGCGTCGGTGTGGCGCTCGCGCTTGCCGTGCCGGTGCTGCCGCTCGGCAATATCTCGCTCGGTCTCGCGCTTCTCTACGCCGCGCTCGCCGCCGGGTGGCTGCTCGTGACCCGGCGCGAGCCCCGCGCGACCCTCCTGTTCGTGGTCGGCCCGCTGCTCGCACCGGTAGCCGCGCTGGGCCTCCTGCCCGTCGCGACCGCCCGCGTGCGCGCAGCGCCGCTGCGCGCGCTCGCCGTCGCGATCGGCGTGCTGACGGCGGCGCTCGCCGCCGGGATCCGCCATGTCGCGCTGCCGCTCGTCGGCGGCCCCGCCCCGCTCGGGATCGGCGTCACCGGCGCGCGCGACCCGTTCGACGTGGCCGGCTCGCTCGCCCGCGCGGCCGGCGCCCATCCCTCGCTCCTGCTCGAGACCTGCGCGCTCGCGCTCGTTGCGCTCGCCCTCCCGACCGCGAGGGCGCGGGGCCGGTGGGCCGCCGCGGGGCTCGGAGCCGGGATGATCCTGCTCACCGTGGTCGCCGTCCCGAGCGCCGCAGCGCTCCCGCTACTCCTCTCGGCGTGGGCCATCGCGGCGTTCACAGCGCTTCGCGCTCCTGCCCTGGGGGTACCCTCAGCGGCGGCATAGTGCCCCTCCAGCAAATGTCCTCCGCGTTCCCGCCGGCTGCAAAGCTTCGCGATTCGGCGTCCTCGGTCGCCCCGATAGCTTCAGCTATCGCGGCTCCCTGCGTCCTTGTCTCGCTCGCTCTTCGCGCGGCCGCAACGCAGCAACATTCACTGGAGAAGCACTAATGGTGCTGCGCGGAATCGAGCAGAGGCTGGAGCGAGTCTTCGAGGGAGTGTTCGGCCGCGCCTTCCGCACGAACGTGCAGCCGGTCGAGCTCGCACGCAAGCTCGCGAAGGAGATGGACGAGCACCGCTCGACTTCGGTGACGCGCGTCTACGTCCCGAACGAGTACACGATCTACCTCTCTCCCGGCGACCGCGAGCAGTTCGAGGGCTACGAGAACTCGCTCGTGTCCGAGCTCGAGGAGTACCTCGCCGAGCACGCCGCGCGCGAGAACTACGCGCTTCTGAGCGCGCCGCGCATCCTGTTCGAGACCGACGAGGATCTCGGCGTCGGTGAGTTCGGCATCGCCACGCGGATGGCGCAGCACGGACGGCAGGGCGCCGAGGAGGCGCCGGCTCAGGTCCCGCCGCCGGGCGCGACGATGGTCTACAAGCCGCGGACGCAGCCGACCGAGGCGGCCTCGCTCGCCGAGCTCGGGGTCGAGAAGGAGGTCGCCGTCCTGCGCTGGAACGGCGAGCGGTGCGTCCTCGACAAGCGGCGCTCCGTCCTCGGCCGCTCACGTGACGTCGACGTCCGGATCGACGACGCGAACGTCTCGCGGCGGCACGCAGAGATCGTGCAGGAAGGGTCGACGTACTGGCTCGTCGACCTCGGCTCGACGAACGGGACGGAGGTGGCCGGGCGGCGCGTCCAGCGCGCGCGCCTCGACGACGGCTCGCGGTTCACGGTCGGCGAGACGACGGTCACCTTCTCGACCGAGCGGGAATAGGGTCACCGTGACCATGGTCGCCACGACGGGGGTCGCCGAGGTACTCCTCGCGCTCAAGATCGCCTTCCTCATCCTCCTCTACCTCTTCGTCCTCCGCGTCATCCGCTCGGCGGGGCGCGAGCGCCAGGCGCCGAGCCAGGACAGCATGATCCTGACGCCGGCAGCCGCGAGAGCGGCGGGCCTCGGCCGCGGGGCACCGGCGCGCAGGTCGATGCAGCTCGTCGTCCAGCGCAGCCCGAGCCTCGAGGAGGGGGACGAGTTCCCGCTCAACTCGGCGCCGGTGACGGTCGGCCGCGGCGGGCAGAACGACCTCGTGCTCGTCGGCGACGAGTTCGCGTCGGCCCGCCACGCGCGCATCGAGGCGCGTGGCGACGGCGTCTGGGTGCAGGATCTGGACTCCACGAACGGCACGTACGTCAACGGCTCGCGCGTCGCGGGCGCGCAGAGGCTCGGCGCGGGTGACGTCCTCCGCGTCGGCGAGACCGATCTCCGGGTCGAGGAGAGCTGAGTTGCCCGTAGGCGCATACGCGGTGGCGAGCGACACCGGGCGTAAGCGGCGCCGCAACGAGGACAACTACGTCGTCGCGCCGCCGCTCTTCGCCGTCGCCGACGGGATGGGAGGCGCGCAGGCCGGCGAGGTCGCGTCCCAGCTCGCCGCCTCGGCCCTCGAAGCGGACGACTCGGACGGCCTCGACGGCACCAGGCGGATCGATGCGCTCATCCAGGAGGCGAACCGCCGCATCTACGACCGCGCCTCGACCGACCCCACCGCCTCCGGCATGGGCACGACGATGACGGTCGCCCTCGTCGAGGGAATGACCGTCGCGATCGGCCACGTCGGCGACTCGCGCGCCTACCTCGTCCGCGGCGAGCAGATGGAGCAGCTGACCGAGGACCACTCGCTCGTCAACGAGCTCGTCAAGAGCGGCAAGCTCTCGGAGGAAGAGGCGCACGCGCACCCGCAGCGCAGTGTGATCACGCGCGCGGTGGGAACGGATCCCGACGTGGACGTCGACGGCTTCACGATCGAGGCCGAGGAGGGCGACGTCTTCCTGATCTGCTCCGACGGGCTCTCCGACATGGTCGAGGACGAGGAGATCCTCGAGCTCGTCCACCAGAACCGCGACGACCTGAACAAGGCGGTCAAGTCGCTCGTCCAGGCGGCGAACCGCGGCGGCGGCGAGGACAACATCACCGCCGTCGCGTTCCGGATCTCGTCCGCGGCGGCGAACCTGGAGGACACGGTCGCGATGCCCGCGATCGACTTCGACGCGGACGAGCCCGACGAGCAGACGCGCGAGTACGCGGAGCCCGAGCCGGGCGGCGACACGATGGTGATCCCTCCCGAAGCGATCGCAGGTGACAACTCGGCCCAGGGAAACGGGCGCCCGGCCGCCGACGCTCGGCGCGTTCGGATCGTCCTCGTCGCGATCATCCTGCTGGCACTGGCCGCGGCGCTGCTCATCTGGGGGTTGTCGCGCTGACTCTGCGCAACCGTGAGCTGGCCGCACTTCTCACTGTAGGCCTCCTGACGGCGATCGGCTTCGCCACGGTCTACATCGCGCTCAAGTCGCAGATCTCCGGCGGCTCGCTCGGCTACGCCGTCTTCTTCTTCGCCCTCTACCTCGTCGCGCACGTCGCGGCGCGCCTCACCGTGCCGCTCGCCGACCCGTACCTGCTGCCGATGTCGGCCCTGCTCACCGCGATCGGCGTGACGGAGATCTACCGGCTCGGCCCCGGCAACGCGTTCCGCCAGGGGCTCTGGATCGTGATCGGCGTCGCCGTGTTCGGCGCGACGCTGTTCTGGCTGCACCGGGACTACCGCGTGCTGGAGCGATACAAGTACGTCTTCGGGGTCACGGCGATCCTCTTGCTGTTCCTGCCGCTCGCGCCGGGGATCGGCGAGGAGATCAACGGCTCGAGGCTTTGGGTGCACGTCGGCTCGCTCCAGTTCCAGCCGGGAGAGCTCGGGAAGATCGCGCTCATCGTCTTCCTCGCCGCCTACCTCCGCGAGAAGCGCGAGGTTCTCGCCCAGGGACGGCTGAAGGACTGGGGGCCGCTGCTCGTGATCTGGGGCGGCGCGATGCTCGTCCTCTTCGCGACCGACGACCTCGGCAGCGCGCTCCTCTACTACGGGATCTTCGTGGCGATGCTCTACATCGCGACGGCGCGGATCGCGTTCGTCGCGGTCGCGATCGGACTCTTCCTCGTCGGCTCGTTCGCCGTGTCGCGCGCGACGCCGCACGTCCGCGCGCGCGTGGATGTCTGGCTCGACCCCTACAAGTACGAGCACACGACCGGCTACCAGATTCTGCAGTCGCTGTACTCGATCGCGCACGGCGGCTTCGGCGGCACCGGCCTCGGGCACGGAATCATGACCACGCAGAGCGGGCAGCAGGTTGTCCCTGATCTGAACACCGACTTCATCTACTCAGCCCTCGCCCAGGAGCTCGGGCTCGTCGGCGTCGCCGCGCTGCTGCTGCTCTACATGGCCTTCGTCGTCCGTGGCTTCCGGATCGCGCTCACGGCGAGCGACGGGTTCTCGAAGCTACTCGCCGCCGGCCTCAGCTTCGGCTTCGCGTTCCAGACCTTCGTCATCGTCGGCGGCATCACGCGCGTCATCCCGCTGACCGGCATCACGCTCCCGTTCGTCTCGTACGGAGGGTCCAGCGTCGTCGCCAACTTCCTGCTCGTCGCGGGGCTGCTCCTGATCTCCAACCGCGCGAACCGCCAGGAGGCGGGCGCGTGAACAAACAGCTCCGGCACATCTCCGTGATCGCGCTCGTCCTGCTCGCCGTGCTGATCGGGGCGACGACGTACTGGCAGACGTGGGCGCAGGCGAGCCTTGCCGACCGGAAGGACAACTCGGTCTCGCTCATCAACCGGCTCACCGTGGACCGCGGGAAGATCCTCGCGGCCGACGGCACCGTGCTCGCGAACAACCGCAGGAGCCGTAAGAACGGGCTGACGATCTTCACGCGGCACTACCCGCAGAACGACCTCGCGCCGCAGGTGATCGGCTACTCGACCTCGGGCGGGAACACGACCGGGCTGGAGGCCACGCTCGACGACTATCTGACAGGCGCGAACACGAACCTCAGCAACGCGCTCCAGCAGGAGCTCGACAAGCTCGGCGGACGCACGGTCCGCGGCAACGACGTGATCCTCACCCTGCGTCCCGCCGTCCAGAGGCTCGCGCTGGACCAGCTCGCCGGCCGCTGCGGGGCGGTCGTCGCGCTCGACGCGAAGACCGGCGCGGTCTACGCGATGGCGTCGTCTCCGACCTACAACGCGAACCTGATCGAGCAGCGGAAGGGCTACAAGAAGATCCTCAAGATCAGGGGAGCGTGCGGCGACGCGTCCGCGCTCCAGAACAACGCGACCCAGGGCCGCTACACGCCGGGCTCGACGTTCAAGCTCGTCACCGCGTCGGCGGCGCTCGACACGGGCAAGTTCACGCCGAGCTCGCCTTTCAACGACCCCGGCTACTGCATCGAGTACGGGAACAAGGTCTTCAACTCGAGCGCGCCCGACTCGCCGTCGTCGCACGAGACCTTCGGGAACGTCACGCTCTCCGAGGGACTCGAGCACTCGATCAACTCCGTCTTCTGCAACGTCGGCAAGGCCATCGGCGCGCGGTCGATCCTGGAGTACGCGAAGCGCTACGGCTTCTACTCGCAGCCGCCGATCGACCTCCCGCCGGACACGATCAACCCGAGCGGGCTGTACAACAACGGCAAGCTCTGGTTCCCGAAGGACTTCAACAAGGTCGACCCCGGCCGGCTCGCCTTCGGACAGGAGCGGATGCTGGCGACGCCGCTCCAGATGGCCCTCGTCGCCGCCACGATCGCGAACGGCGGCGTCCAGCCGAAGCCCTATCTCGTGCAGAAGATCGTCGCTCCCGACGGCTCGACGGTCGTGAAGACGACCCCGCAGACGCTCGGGCGCGTGGTCAAGCCGCAGACAGCCGCCGAGCTGAACCAGATGATGCAGCTCGTCGTGCAGGGCGGAACTGCCGCGAGCGTCGGGTTTCCCCCCAGCCTCCAGGTCGCCGGCAAGACCGGGACGGCGGAGGTCGGCAGCTCGAACTACTACAACGCCTGGTTCGTCTGCTTCGCGCCGGCGACGCATCCCCGGTACGTCGTCGCGGTCGTCGTGGCGAAGCAGCTGAACGGCTTCGGCGGCTCGATCTCGGCCCCGATCGCCAAGGCGATCCTCGAAAAGCTGTTCGCGAGCCGACGATGATTCTCATTCACCGCGCCGAAACTGCTGGGTCCATGATCTTGTCTCTACCCTTTGATCGGCCGTGGCTGTAAGCGACTCCCTCATCGACACGCTCTTCGACGGGCGCTACCGGATCCAGCGCAAGCTCGGCGCGGGCGGCATGGCCGACGTCTACCTCGCCGAGGACCAGGAGCTCGGCCGGCGCGTCGCGATCAAGATCCTGAACGGCCGCCACGCGAACGACGACCAGTTCATCGAGCGCTTCCGCCGCGAAGCGAAGAACGCGGCGGCGCTCAACCACCCGAACATCGTCTCGATCTACGACCGCGGCGAGGCCGAAGACACCTACTACATCGCGATGGAGTACCTCGACGGCCGCACGCTGAAGGAGCTGATCGTAGGCCGCGGCGCCGCGCCGATCAACGTCGCGATCGAGTACGCGCGCCAGATCCTCTCCGCGCTCCGCTTCGCGCACCGGCACGGCATCGTGCACCGCGACATCAAGCCGCACAACGTCCTCGTCGACGGCGAGGGACGCGTGAAGGTGACGGACTTCGGGATCGCGCGCGCCGGCACGAGCCAGATGACGGAGACGGGCTCGATCGTCGGGACGGCGCAGTACCTGTCCCCCGAGCAGGCGAAGGGAGGCGAGGTCGATCCGCGCTCGGATCTCTACTCGCTCGGGATCGTCCTCTACGAGCTGCTGACCGGCAAGACGCCGTTCGACGGCGAGACGCCGGTCGAGATCGCGATGAAGCACCTCTCGACGACTCCGAAGCCTCCGTCCAAGCTGCGACCCGACATCCCGCGCGAGCTCGACATGGTCGTGCTGCGCGCGCTCGCCAAGAATCCGGACGAGCGCTACCAGAGCGCCGACGAGATGGAGGCGGACCTCGAACGGGTCGCCCGCGGCGCCAACGTCGCGGCGGCAACCGTGGACACGGCGACCCAGGTGCTGCGCAGGCCCTCTCCCACGCCCGCAGCCGAGTCGGCCACCGCGGCCACGATGATCGCGCCGCCCGCCACCGCCGGAACCCGGGTCATGCCCCAGCCGGAGGTCACCGAGGAAGAGGAGTACGAGGAGCGCGGCGGGCCCGAGCGGCCGCTCTGGCCGTGGCTCGTGGCCGTCGGCTTCGTGATCGCCGCCGTGATCGCAGGCTTCTTCGTCTGGCAGGAGCTCTCCGGCTCGGCGAAGCAGGTGCCGGTCGGGCTCTATCTGAACCAGCCCGTGGCGCAGGCGAAGCGCCAGATCCACAACGCGAACCTCAAGCCGCACGTGCAACACGGCTCCAGCGAGCGATACAAGCAGGGAATCGTGTTCAAGCAGGATCCGAGCGCCGGCTCTCACGTCGACAAGAACAGCACGGTCACGATCTGGGTGTCCACCGGCCCGCCGCCGGTGTCCGTTCCGGACGTCAAGGGCGACTCGTGGACGCAGGCCCAGCAAATCCTGACGGAGGCGGGCCTGCAGCCGAAGAAGTTCGGCGTCCCGGGCGACACCAAGGATCAGGTGACGGCGACCGATCCGGCGGCCGGCAAGTCGGTGCCGAAGGGCTCGACGGTGCGCGTCAACGTCATGAACGGGCCTGTGCAGGCGAACGTGCCTAGTGTCGTCGGCCTGAGCCTCAGCGACGCCACGGCCCGGCTCAACTCGGCCGGCTTCCATGCCAATCCCAAGTACGTGGACAGCAACGCGCCCAAGGACCAGGTGGTACAGCAGAGTCCCGCGCCGAACACGCCGGAGCCGAAGGGCTCGAGCGTCACCGTCCAGGTCTCGAACGGCCCGCCGCAGGTCTCGGTGCCGGACGTCGTCGGCTACACCTCGCAACAGGCCGTCCTGACGCTCCAGAACGCGGGCTTCCAGGTCACCCAGCAGCCGGTCGCGACCGGCGCGGACCAGGACAACATCGTTCAGTCGCAGAGCCCTGACGGCGGCTCCTCGGCCGCGAAAGGCTCGACGGTGACGATCGTGGTCGGCCAGCACTCGCCAGGCCCTCCGCCGCCGCCGACGACCGTCACCACGACCGGGTGAGCCCGGCTCGCCGTCTCCGCGTGGCCATCCTCGCGGGCGGCCGGTCGAGCGAGCACGAGATCTCCCTGGCCTCGGCGCGATCGGTGGCCGCGGGCCTCGCCCCGGAGCGGTACGAGATCGTCGAGGTCGCGATCGGCCGCGACGGCACATGGGCGTTGCAAAGCGGTCAAGAAGCCGTGCCGGTAGCAGCTACCGTGACGGAAGCGTCACGAGCCGAGGCGCAGGCGCCGCCCGCCGCCGAGACCCTGCCCGTCCCGGCGAAGAGCGGGACGCTCGAGGCGCTCGGCGTCGTGGACGTCGTCCTGCCGATCCTGCACGGGCCGTTCGGCGAGGACGGCACGGTGCAGGGGCTCCTCGAGCTGGCCGACGTCCCATACATCGGCGCCGGGGTCGCCGCGTCCGCGCTCGCGATGGACAAGGACCTGTTCAAGAAGGTGATGCGCGACAGCGGGATCCCGGTCGCGGCGCACCACGCGATCCGGCTCGGGGACGCGACCGAGAACCCCTTCGGGTACCCCGTCTTCGTGAAGCCGGCGCGGCTCGGCTCCTCGGTCGGCATCACGAAGGTGCATGCCGAGGACGAGCTCGAGGCGGCCGTCGAGCTCGCGTTCCGGCACGA